>Ga0070699_100004845_pt1 | contig 11875 bp, 11 predicted proteins | sample KBSK1503metaG_FD_65473 | JGI IMG/M metagenome (GOLD analysis project Ga0070699, IMG submission 65473) | Corn, switchgrass and miscanthus rhizosphere microbial communities from Kellogg Biological Station, Michigan, USA - KBS K1-50-3 metaG | ecosystem: Host-associated > Plants > Roots >...
GGCAAAGAACGGGTCACGGTCAGGCACCTGCTCACCCATTCCAGCGGGCTTCGGGCCGATTCGCCGCTCTGGCGCCAAACCCCTACCGCCGATTCCGCGCTTCGATTCGTGCTCGCGATGCCGCTCGATACGGCGCCCGGCGTGCGCATGGTGTATTCCGACATGGGGGCGATCGTGCTCGGCCGGGTGGTGGAAAAGGTGCTGGGCGGTCGGCTCGACCGGCTTGCCAAGGATCGGATCTTCCGGCCGCTCGGGATGTCCGACACGCGGTTCCGCCCCCCGGAATCGTGGCTGTCCCGGATCGCACCGACGGAGTACGACACCGGCTGGCGAAAACGAATCGTGAGAGGAGAAGTCCACGACGAAAAGGCGGCCCGGATGGACGGCGTGGCCGGGCATGCGGGATTATTCGGGAGCGCGGTGGACCTTCTGACCTTCGGGGAATGGTTGCTCAGGACGGGAGGACGGGACGACGGGAGGACGGGAGTTTCAGAGGTCCCGACTTCCCGTCATCCCGTCCTCCCGTCCACCATTCGACAGTTTACCCGCCGCCAGGACGTCGTGCCGGGCTCCTCGCGCGCCCTGGGCTGGGACACCCCGTCGCCCAACAGCAGCGCCGGAACCAAGCTCGGCGAGGGGAGCTTCGGCCACACGGGATTCACCGGTACCTCGATCTGGATCGATCCCAGCCGAGAGCTGGTGATCGTGCTGCTCACCAACCGGGTTCACCCGATCCGGAACAACCCACGGATTTTCCCGCTCCGCATTGCCGTGGCCGATGCCGTAGTAGATCTCCTCGCGCCACGTTGACCCCGCGCGAGACCCCTCCTAACTTGTTGTAGGCATTATCCCGTCCCCGTTTCCCATTATCGGGACGGTCTCACGCAGAGGATTGAATGAGTACTGTCGACGAACAGACCAATACCAGCGGCATCCAGGTCGCTTTGACGCCCCGCGCGATCGAAGAGGTCCTGAAATTCATGGAGGCGGAGCAGGTGCAGCCGGATGCCGGCGGCCTCCGGGTCAGCGTGTTGCCGGGTGGCTGTTCCGGCTTCAAGTACAGCCTCAACATCGAAGAGCGGCCGCTTGAAGACGACCACGTCCTCCCGATGGACCGGATCCGCGTGTTCGTCGACGGGTTCAGCCTGCAGTACCTGAACGGCGTGACGGTGGATTACGTGACATCGATGCAGGGGTCCGGGTTTACCTTCACCAACCCGAACGCGACCGGCGGGTGCGGGTGCGGCAGTTCGTTTAACGCCTAGCTTGCCGGGCCGCCTCGGCCAGGTATCCTTGGGGGCCTGCCGGAGTTTCTCCGGCGGGCCTCTTCGTTCGGAACCCGACCGAGGTCCCGGATGACCTCCATCGATCTCGCAGTCATCATCGTGTATTTCGCGCTCACGCTGGGCGTGGGCCTGTGGGTCACCCGGTCGCAGCGCACCGCGGGAGACTATTTCCTCGGGGCCCGCAACCTGCCGGCCTGGGCCGTCCTGCTTTCCGTCGTGGCCACGGAAACATCCGCCCTCACCGTGATCTCGATACCCGGCGTCGGCGCCCGCGGGGATCTCACCTTCCTGCAGCTTCCGCTGGGCTACCTCATCGGCAGAATATTCGTGGCGCGGTGGCTCCTGCCCGGTTATTTCAAGGGGGAGCAGGAGACCGCCTACGCCAGGCTGGAAACTCGATTCGGCCCTGCCACGCGCCGGTGGCTGTCGACCTGCTTCCTCGTCACCCGCTTCATGGGAGACGCGGTGCGAGTTTTTGCGGGGGCAATCCCCCTGTCCCTGGTGACCGGCTGGAGCGTCCCGGGTTCGATCATCGCGATGGGTATCGTGACTCTGGTCTACACCTATCTCGGCGGGCTCAAGGCGGTGGTGTGGGCCGACGTGATACAGCTCTGCGTGTACGTGGCCGGCGGGATCGGTGCCCTGATCATCGCGATGAACCTGGCCGGCGGACCGGGTGCGATGCTGTCCCTCGCGGGCAACGCCGGCAAGCTCAAGCTGTTCAATCCCGCCATCAACTTCACCACCACCTACACCCTGCTCGGCGGCCTGCTCGGCGGCGCATTGCTCTCGGCGGCGTCGCACGGCACCGATCATCTGATCGTGCAGCGCCTGCTCGCCACTCGCTCGCTGAAGGACGCGCAGCGCGCCCTGATCGGCTCCGGGGTTGTGGTGATTCTGCAATTCCTGCTGTTCCTGATGGTCGGGGTAGCGATCTGGTCCGCGGGGCTCGCTCCGGCTTCGCTTCCCGGAGACCAGGTCTTCCCCCGCTTCATCGTGGACCACCTGCCCGCGGGACTCGCCGGGCTGGTGATCGCGGGAATCCTGGCCGCGGCCATGAGCACCCACAGCTCGGCGATCAACGCCATGGCCTCGTCGCTGACCCACGATCTCTACGCCAACATCACCGGGAAGCGCGATCCGGCACACCTCCTCAAGGTGGGCCGCCTCTTCTCGGCAGTCTGGGGTATCGGGCTGGTGATCGGCGCCCTTGGATTTCACCTCTATGCCAGCGGCACCGACACGCCGGTGGTGGTGCTGGCCCTGTCGATTGCATCGGTGACGTATGGTGCGTTGCTGGGCACCTATATCCTCGCGGGACGGTGGCCGCGGGCGCGGGGACGCGACATAATCACCGCGACTCTGGTTACCATCCCGCTCATGCTGGTCGTCGTCTTCGCGAGCCGGCTCGCGGCTCTGCCCTCGTTCGCCTGGCTGGCCCCGCTCGGGCGGCTGGCATGGCCATGGTACGTGCCGCTGGGCACTGGCCTGACGCTCCTGGCGGGAGTCCTGTCGAGTCTGCTGCCCGGACCGGAGAGAACGGCCGCGTGAGCGTATTCATCGGAGTGGACGCCGGCGGCACCAAGACCGCGGTGCTGGTCGCGGATGGCGAGAGGATCATCGCGCACGCCGCAGGAGCCGGTGGGGCCGTCCGGGCGGGCCGGGCCCTCCAGGCCGCCAGCAGGATCACCGCGACGGTGCGCCGAGCCCTCACCGACGCCGGCCTGCTGCATGGAGACGTGCTCGTCGTGGGTGCGGCGGGCGTAGGACGGGAGCCGGAGCGCGGCGAGCTGCGCGGGGCCCTTCGCGCCGAGCGCCTGGCGGACCGGATCGTGGTCACCGGGGATCTCGATATCGCGCTCGAGGCGGCTTTCGGTCCGGAGCCCGGCATTGTCGTCGTATCGGGCACCGGAAGCGTCGCGGTGGCGCGGGCCTCCGACGGCGTCGTCCACCGTCGCGGCGGCTACGGCTGGCAGATGGGAGACGAGGGGAGCGGCTATGCCATCGGAAGGACGGCGCTCATCGCGATCGGGCGGGCCAGGGACGGACGCAGTCCCCCCACGATGTTGACGGAGCTGGTGCTCTCGGCGGGTCCGGTGAAGAGTCTGGATGAGCTGGTTCGCTGGAGCACCAGCGTCGAGCCCGGCGAGGTCGCGAGCCTTGCGCCGTTGGTGTTCCAGGCCGCCGAGCGGGGGGATGAGATCGCCACCCAGATCATCGCCCGCGCCGCGCACGACCTGGCTGAGCTGGTGGCGTCACTGATCGGCTGCTACGGCAAGAGCGGAACGATTCCTGTCGTGCTGGCAGGCGGAAATCTGACTCCGGGCCGCGCCCTGCGCGCGCCGCTCATCGAGGAGCTGAAGAAGTTAACCCGGCTCGGCGTCCAGGACCGCGCCATCGATCCGGCCGAAGGCGCGCTGGCGCTGGCGCGCCGGACTACTTAGCGGCGGCGTCTTTCCGGCGGAGCCGGCTATGGCGAACGCCATAGAGGAAGTAGATCACCAGCCCCGCCAGGAGCCACGCACCAAACCGCTTCCAGGTGATACCGGGTAGCTCGTACATCAGGTAGAGACAGGCGGCCACCGAGATCAGCGGGGTGAACGGCACGCCGGGCACTCTGAACGGCCGGACCCGATCGGGCTCCTGCTTCCGAAGGACGATCACTCCCAGCGACACCAGCACGAACGCGAACAGCGTCCCGATATTGGTGAGATCCACCACCTCGGCGATATTCGCGAAGGCGGCGAAGGTCGCCACGAACAGGCCGGTCAGGATCGTGCCCACGTAGGGCGTTTTGTATCTGGGATGGACCTTCGAGAAGACCGGCGGCAGGAGGCCGTCGCGAGCCATCGAGAAGAAAATGCGCGGCTGGCCCAGCTGGAAGACCAGCAGCACGCTCCCCATCGCGATCACGGCTCCCAGCGACACGATGAACCGCGAGGCGTTGATCAAGGCCGGCGGACCGTTGGCCTGGGCCAGCGCCGTGATCATCGGCTCCGGCGTGCCCAGCGTATTCCAGGGTGCGATCCCGGTCATGACCAGCGAGAGCGCGATGTACAATACGGTACAGATCACCAGGCTGGCGATGATGCCGAACGGCATGTCCTTGCCGGGATTCTTGGCCTCTTCCGACGCCGTGGAGACGGCGTCGAATCCGATGTAACTGAAAAAAATGATCGCCGCCGCCGCGCTGATCCCTTTGAAGCCGTTGGGCGCGAATCCTCCCAGCGCCGGGTTGGTCCAGTTGGACGGCCGCAGCAGGAAGAGCCCCACGGCGATGAAGAACAGGATGATGCCGATCTTGAGCAGCACCATCGCATTGTTGGTGTTGGCCGATTCCTTGATACCGATCACCAGCACCACCGTGATGACCGCCACCGCCAGGAACGCGGGCAGATTGGCGATGATCGGGATCCCGAGGATATGGGGCGCGTTGGCGACGGCCGAGGCAAAGAACACGCTGGTCGCGTCGGTCGCACCGCCGGCCACCGCGGCCGCGGCCATCGATGCGGTGCGGGGATCGGTGGCCAGCCACGCTGGAATCTCGATGCCGAAGTGCCCCACCAGCTCGCGGAAGTAGCCCGCCCACCCGATGGCCACCCCGATATTCCCCACCGCGTATTCAATGATCAGGTCCCACCCGATGATCCACGCCACGAATTCGCCGAGGGAGGCGTAGGCATAGGTGTACGCCGACCCCGAGATCGGGACCATCGCGGCGAATTCAGCGTAGCAGAGCGCCGCGAAACCGCAGGCCACCGCGGTCAGAATGAACGACAGCACGATGGCCGGGCCGGCGCCGGGACGTGCCGCGTCACCCACAATGGCGGTGCCGGTGGTCGCGAAGATGCCGGCGCCGATGGTGGCGCCGACCCCGAGGGCGGTGAGGTGCCACCTGGTGAGGTGGCGCTTGAGACCACCGCGCTCCGCGATGTCACTCTCGCACTCCGCGACGGACTTCCGGCGGAAGAGCTGGCTCATCGGGCCGGACCTCTCGAGAGACTGGGTGTCAGAACGTGATGCTGATGGTCGTGTGGCCGCGGACGGCCAACCCCGCTTCGGAGCGAGCGGGGCGGAAGAGATACCCGCACAGCGTCGCCTCCAGCTTCTTTGCGTAGGCCCGGTCCGGAAGATCCTCGGAGAAGAGCACCTGGTCCACGCGCCCGTCGGCGAGCACGGAGAAAGTAACTTGGATCGTGAGGCCGCGCATCGTCTTGGGGTACTCGAACGGGATGAGGATGAGCCGGCGCGGCTCGGGATCTCGCGCCGCGGTTCGAGTGGAATCACGCGGTGCGCTTCCCCCCGTCCCGCTCCCCGGCCCGGTGCCCGGGCCGGTGCCTGGACCGGCGCCACCGCCGCTGCCGCCTCCCGATCCCGTGGTCGATCCCGTCGTCGAGCTGGAGGCCGGTGGTGTCTGGATGGTGTCGACCGGCGCCGTGGGAACCGGCGGAGGGATCTCCTGGGGAACCACCACCGGGGCCGGCACCGGTGGCGGCGGCGGAATCACGGGTGGAGTGGGTGTGGCGCGCTTCGCCTCGGGGAGTGCGATCATGGTCACCTGACGGCCGCCGCCCCCGCCGGCTCGATCGCCGTTGAGCCCGTCGACCGGGGGCGGATCCCACCACAGCCCGCCGCGCGTGGCTTGCACCAGCAACAGGATCAGGACCAGGTGCACGACCAGCGAAACCCATCCCCCTGACTTCCGGGCGGTCCGGGTGGGCAGGCGCGCGCTGGGCGGGGGAAGCGGAGGAAGCGGCACAGTCACGTTTCTAGTGTAACCACGGCTCCTGCTGAAAACGACACGCGGGGGCCGGAAGGCCCCCGCGCGTACTACGGTGCTGCTTCCCGAATTGGTTCAGCTGCCGGTCTTCGGCGTGAATCCGATCACCTGGACCCCGGCCCCGCGCGCGATGTCCATTGCCTCAATCACTTCCTGGTACTTCCGGTTCGGCGCCGGCTTCATGAAGAGCAGCTTGGAAGGCCGCGGGTCGAAGATGGCGTGGATCTGGGTGTCGAGCTGCTCCTTGGGGAACGGCTGGCCGTTGATGCTGTAGCCGCCGTCTGCCGTGATCTCCAGCACGATCTGGGTGGAGGGCCCCTGCGCCTGATTGGTGACGGCCGGGGGCACCTGCACGTCGATCGCCATGCGGGTCAGCGGCTGCGAGATCATGAAGATGATCAGCAGCACCAGCATGATGTCGATCATCGGGATAACGTTGGGCTCGGCGCTGATACTTCCGGCCGGTCCTCCTCCTCCTCCTGCCATGGTACCGCTCCTTTAGTCCTAGGGTCTCTCGAACAGACCCTTGCCGGTCGGCTTGACCTCGGTGATCGCCATCATGACCCGGACCCCAGCCTTGCGGGCTGTCTCCACGGCCTCCTGGATCTTGGCGTAATCCAGGTCCTTGTCGGCCCGGAAATACATTGTCTTGTCTTCGGGTCGGTCGTTGTAGAGGACTCTCAGCTGATCCTCCAGCGCCGCGCCGGGAATCGCCACGCCGTTGACGAAATACCCTCCGGCGGCGTCGATTCCCAGTACGACCTCTCCATCGCCCTCGGGGCGCTTCTCGAGGTTGGTCCCCTGGGGCATCGTGGCCTTGAACCCATTCGCGATCAGCGGTGTCACGATCATGAAGATGATCAGGAGCACCAGCATGATGTCGATCATCGGAATGACGTTCGGTTCCGACTTGATCGCGGTGGTGCCGGCCGAATTAACTGATGTGGCCACTTCCGCTCACCGCTTTCTGGGCCTGGAACTCCTTGGTGAAGATCGAGCGGCCGAACTCGCTGCCGACGCTCTTGATGAGGTAGTCGATCAGCTCCTTCGACGTGTAGGTCATCTCGACCGTGAGGTTCTCGATCTTGGTGGTGAAGTAGTTGTAGAACCACACCGCGGGGATGGCGACCAGGAGGCCGAGGGCGGTGGTGATCAGCGCCTCGGCGATACCACCGGCGATACCGGCCAGGCCGCCAGCGTTGCCGCCCGCGGTCATGGCGTTGAACGCCGTCACGATGCCCATCGTGGTGCCGAGCAGACCGACGAACGGGGCCGTCGAGCCCACGGTGGCCAGGATGCCGAGGCCCCGCTTGAACTCGGACAGCGTGATCAGCATCTGCCGTTCCACCGCCCGTTCGGCGGAGTTGATGTCCGCCGCGGTGATGGTGGCCCGGTCCCGCAGGAGCGGCTTCACTTCCTGGAGCGCGCCACCCAGCACGCGGGCGACGTGGCTGCCCTGGTTCTTCTCGGCCAGCGCGATGGCCTGGTCGAGCTGCTCCTCCTGGATCGACCGGGAGAAGTGGGAAGCGAATTTCCGCGTGGCCGCGGCGCTCTTGTGGATCTGCCACAACTTGTTCAATGCGATGGTCAGCGACAAGAACGACATGATCAGGAGCACGATCACGATCCCTCTTGCGAAGGCTCCGGCGTGACCCCACAGTGCGAGAATATCTACACCCATAAGACCGCTCCTTTAACGATGAGAGAGCCTCACTGACCGATATTGAACGAAATCTTCTGCTGGACCAGCTGGCGCACCGCGGCGCCCTTGATGCGAGCCGGCTTGAATACACCCTTCATGATCGCTTCCCGGGCCGGCGCCTCGAACTGCTGGTTGGAGCTCTTCTGCACCTTCCAGGAGGACGGCTCGGCGTGTCCGAGCGTATCGACCACGTAGGTCACATCCACGAAGCCCGAGACGCCCGCCTGCTGGAGCACTGGGGGGAAGCGCGGCTTCGGAATGTTGATCTGCTGGACCGGGTCGTCGACCTCGGTCTGCAGGAATGTCTCGCCGGTGACCGGTCCGGTCCCGCCCACCACACCCGTGGCCACACCGCCCTCGACGCCCTTGCCGCTGAAATCGGCGGCATTGAACCGCTCGTTCAGGTTGACGGGGGGGATGTCCTTGGGGATTTCCGTCGGCGGCATGACCGTCTGGAAGCCGAGCGGCGGGGGAGTGGCGCTCACCACCATGTCGGGCGGGGGCTGCTCAGGCGGCGGTGGAGGCGGCTCCGGTGCCTTCAGAACGAATTGCGTGGTGTCCTGGAGCACCTTGGTCAGCTCTTCCGCCGCACCCGCGGTGGCCTTGATGGCACCGTACCCGAGGACCAGGTGCAGAACCAGCGATAGCGCCTGCTGCTTGAAGGTGCGGACCTTCTTCGGTTTCGATTCGATCAAGTTCTCAAACATCGTGTTGCCTCCACGGGAGGAAACCCTGCAGGAGGAAATCAACATGGGCAGCGTAGCACTGCCCTGACCGCTTCATGACAATTCGATGACAAGACGATTAACTGACGGAAACCTCAGGCGGGCTCAGCCGTGGCAAGGCCACCGTGAAGAGCGTGCCGCGCCCCGGTCGACTCTGCACCACGATGCTTCCGCCGTGCGCCTCGGCAACCCATTTCGTGATGGCCAGGCCGAGGCCGGTTCCGGGACTCTCGCCCTCGCGTGACCGCGCGGGGTCGGCTCGCCAGAAGCGGTCGAATATATGCTCCAGGTCGCCCGCCGCAATGCCAATCCCGGTGTCGCCGACCGTAACCGTGACCGTATCGCCTTGATCGGAGAGCCCGAGCGATACCGCTCCGCCCGAGGGCGTGTACTTCACGGCGTTGGTGACCAGGTTGAGCAGCAGCTGACGAATGCGATTGCGGTCGATTCGCAGCAGGACCGGGGCGACCGGTATCGATGTCGTCACCGTCAGCTTGGCCTCCTCGGCGAGGATGTTCGCCGTTTCGGCGGCTTCGCTCACCAGCTCGCGGATGTCGCATTCCTCCACCGCCAGCGGGAGCCGTCCCTCATCGGCCCTGGCCAGGGTCAGGAGGCTGTCCACCAGCTCAGCCATCCGGCCGATCTGCATGAGCGATTCATCCAGCGCCTGGAGGCTCTCGGGGGGCGTATTAGGGTTGCGCAGGGCCCGTTCCACGCCAGCGCGAAGCACCATGAGCGGGGTCTTGAGCTCGTGGCTGGCCTCCGCGGTGAACCGGTGGAGCGCCGCGAAGCTGCGCTCCAGCCGGTCGAACATGTGGTTGACCGCATGGCCGAGCCGGTCCACCTCGTCGCCGGTGCGCTCCACCGCCAGTCTGCGGTGCAGGCTGCGGCTGTCGGTGATCGCCTCGATCTCGGTCACCATCACGCCGAGCGGCTTGACGCTGCGGCCCGCCACCCAGTAACCCACCAGAATCGACGCGATGAAGATGAGCGGAGCGATGACGACCATGCTGGCGAGGAGCTCGTCCGCCTCGACCAGCGTCGTCTTGCTCGGTGCGGCCAGCAGAACCGCGGACACCTCCGGGCCTGCGCCGGTGACGGGATAGGCCAGGTACATGGTCGGGCCGATGACCGGATCGAAGACGATCGTGCCGCTGATTGGAGCCCGCGGAGCGGGATGCAGCAGCTCACCCAGCCGCTCGATCGAGGCGAACGGCAGCACCGACACCGAATCGGAGAGATAGAGAGCCCTCCCGGCGGAGTCCGACAGAATGAGGAAGTCCCGGATGCTCTCGAAGTAGGGCGCAATGGAGGGCTCCAGCGTTGGCGGCAAGTCCCGGGTCACGATCCGGCCCAGCACACCGTAGGAATTGTTCAGGTACCGGGCGGAGAGCTCCGCCTCGAGCTGGAGCCGGTCCTGGAGGCCGCGGAGACCGGTCTGCTGGCGGGTGATGTACAGCGTGGCGCCGAACGCGGTGAGGGTGACCGCGAGGGCCAGCGCGTACGCGAGGGTGAGCCGCCAGCGAATGGAGCGCACGTCAGACCCGGATCACATACCCGACGCCGCGCACGGTGTGCAGGAGTTTCTTCTCGCTGCCGCTGTCCACTTTCTTCCGAAGCCGGTTGATGACGACGTCGACGATGTTGGTGCCCGGGTCGAAGTGGTAATCCCAGGCGTATTCGGTGATCAGGGTTCGCGACATCACCCGTCCGGTGTGCCGCATGAGATACTCGAGCACGGCATACTCTTTCGGGGTGAGCTCGATCAGCCGGTCGCCCCGGCGCACTTCGCGGCTACCGAGGTCCAGCTCGAGGTCGCCGGCGGCCAGCTTCTGGGAGGTCAGCTGCTTGGGCCGGCGCGAGAGGGCCTCGACGCGGGCCAGCACCTCTTCGAACGCGAACGGCTTGGTGACGTAGTCGTCGGCCCCGGCGCGGAGGGCTTCCACCTTGTGTCCCACCGCATCCTGCGCGGTCAGCACCAGAATCGGCGTCGTGATTCCGCGGTCCCGGAGGGTACGAAGCACCTCCAGCCCGGTCATCCCGGGAAGCCGGAGGTCCAGCACTACCAGCTCGTAGAGACCACCCGAAATCAGGCGCAACGCTTCGAGACCGTCGTCCACCAGGTCGGCGTGATACCCGGCTTCCTCGAGTCCGCGCCGGATGTACTGTCCGACGACTCGATCGTCCTCGACCACGAGAAGTTTCACGCCGGAGCCCCCTCCGCGGTGGGAAGGAATACCCGGAAGCTACTGCCCAGACCGGGCTCGGAGTCCACTTCGATCCGGCCCCGATGCTGCTCGACGATGCCGTAGCAGATCGACAAGCCGAGTCCGGTTCCCCGCCCCGGCGGTTTGGTGGTGTAGAAGGGCTCGAAGATCTTGGGGAGATCGGCGGCGGGAATGCCGTGCCCGGTATCGCGGACCTCCAGCATCACTTCATCACGCCGATCCGGATTCGGACCGGTGCGCACGGTGAGCGTGCCGCCCTCGTCCATGGCGTCGACGCCGTTCAGCATGAGCGCCATCAGGACCTGGATCATTTGCTCGTCATTGACCACGACAGGGGGAAGGTTTTCCGCCAGATCGCGGTTCACGACGATGCGTCTGAAGCGCTGGTGGTGCTTGAGCAGGAACAGGGTCTGCTCCACCAGGGCGGAAACCTCGACCGCCACCTTGGGCACCGCATCCCGCGGCCGGCTGAAATCCAGGAGGCCGTCCACGATATGGGTGCAGCGGAGGACCTCCTTGTCGATGATTTCCAGATACTCCCGAACGGTGCTGTCGGCGCTGTCGCCGAGCCGGGCGTCGATCGCGGCCACGCACGCCCCAATGGTCGCGAGGGGGTTATTGATCTCGTGCATCACCCCGGCGGCCAGCTGCCCCACCGCGGCGAGCTTCTCGCTCTGAAGGATCCGTCGCTGGACCTCGCGCGAATCGGTGACGTCCTCGCCGATGGTGATCACATGGGTGATCGCCTCGGCGTCGAGCCGCATCGGAATCCGGCTGATGCGGTAGTACCGGGGTCCGCTGCTCGATTCCACCTCGATCTCCATCTGCTGCATCTCGCCGGCCCGGAATACCCGGTCGAACTCGGTCTTGAGCTGGGCCGCCGGCTGCCGGGTCAGCACCTCGAAGACCGGTCGGCCCACCACATCGGCGCGACGGAGGCCCTGGGTACCGGTTTCCCGCTTGCGGTTCCAGACCTGAATGCGATAATCGCGGTCGATGACGTAGAGGCCCACAGGGAGGCTGTCGATCACCAACGCGGTGAAGCGGCGTTGTTCCTCGATTTCGCGGGAGCGGCTGGCGACCTCGAGCGCCAGGTCCTCGGACAGGGTCATGGCGTCGAGGAAGGGCGCCAGGAGGTCGCAGAGAATCTGGAT
>Ga0070699_100004847_pt1 | contig 11873 bp, 10 predicted proteins | sample KBSK1503metaG_FD_65473 | JGI IMG/M metagenome (GOLD analysis project Ga0070699, IMG submission 65473) | Corn, switchgrass and miscanthus rhizosphere microbial communities from Kellogg Biological Station, Michigan, USA - KBS K1-50-3 metaG | ecosystem: Host-associated > Plants > Roots >...
CGCGGAGTGGTGCTGTTCGCGCACGGCAGCGGCAGCAGCCGCCATAGCCCGCGCAACCGATACGTGGCCCGCGAACTGCAGCGCGCAGGCCTCGCCACCGTACTGGCCGACCTGCTCACCCAGGCGGAGGAGCAGGCCGACGCACGGACCGGTCAGCTCCGGTTCGACATCGGCATGCTCGGGCTGCGGGTCACCGCCCTGACCGACTGGCTGGCCGGCCACCGCGCCACCGGCAGCCTGCCGGTCGGGCTGTTCGGCGCCAGCACCGGGGCTGCGGCGGCGCTGGTCGCGGCCGCGGCCCGGCCGGGCCCAGTCGCCGCGGTCGTCTCCCGCGGCGGCCGCCCCGACCTCGCCGGCGGCCACCTGCGCACCGTCCGCCAGCCGACCCTGCTCATCGTCGGGGAGCTCGACACGGTGGTCATCGGCCTCAGCCGCGCGGCCATGCAGCAGCTTGGTGGCCAGGCCCGGCTGGAGATCGTCCCGGGCGCCTCGCACCTGTTCGAGGAACCCGGCACGCTGGAGCAGGTCGCCCGGCTGGCTCGCGACTGGTTGACCCGTCACCTGATGCCCGACCGAACCGAGTGATGCGGCGCCTTGCGGCCGGCCGCCGCTGCACATGGCCGATTCCCTCACCACTGGACGGCCTGTTGCCAAGGGGTCGATAGTGAAGGCGGGGTAAACCCCCGTGGTTCGCTCGAGTGCGGCGGGAGGACATCGGATGGCCATGTCGGTGAACGGATCAGCGCCCGCCGAGGTCGACGTCGTGGTGGTCGGCGCCGGGTTCTCCGGCCTGTACATGCTGTACCGGCTGCGCGAGCAGGGCTTGGATGCCGTGGTCTTCGACGAGGCGAGCGACGTCGGGGGGACCTGGTACTGGAACCGCTATCCCGGTGCCCGCTGCGACGTTCCCACGGTCGACTACGCCTTCAGCTTCGACCCCCGCCTCGAGAGGGACTGGACCTGGTCGGAGAAGTACGCCACCCAGCCCGAGATCCTCGCCTACCTCCAGCATGTCGCCGACCGCTACGACCTGCGGCGGGACATCCGGTTCGGCACCCGGGTCAGCGCTGCCGCCTGGGACGAGGCCGCCCGGCGATGGCGGCTGCGCACCGGCCACGGCGACGAGGTGACATGCCAGTACTACGTCATGGCCAGCGGGTGCCTGTCGTTGCCGAAGACGCCCGATATCGAGGGCGTCGACCGCTACCGGGGCGAGGTCTACCTGACCGGCAGGTGGCCTCATGACCGGGTGGACTTCAGCGGGAAGAGGGTGGCCGTGGTGGGGACCGGCTCCTCGGGCATCCAGTGCATCCCGCTCATCGCGCGGGAAGCCACCCGGCTGACCGTCTTCCAGCGGACGCCGAACTTCTCGGTACCAGCGCATAACGGCCCCCCGCCAGCGGATCGCCTGGCCCGGCTCGCCGCGGATCGCGACGGCTACCGCGAGGCCGCCCGCTGGTCCCGCGGCGGGATACCGATGGAGATCACCGACGTGAGCGGCGTGACCGCGCCCGAGGATGTCCGCCGCCAGCGGTTCGAGGCCGCGTGGCAGGCCGGCGAGCTGTTCGCGATCCTCGGGGTGTTCAACGACCAGGGCATCAACCCGGTCTCCAACGAGCTCGTGGCCGAGATGATCCGGGAGAAGATACGCGCGATCGTCGGCGACGCGGACACGGCCGACGCGCTCTGCCCGAAGGATCATCCGTTCGGTACCAAGCGCCCGTGCCTGGATAGCGGCTACTTCGAGACGTTCAACCTGCCCCACGTCCGGCTGGTCGACCTGCGCCGGACACCGATCGTCGCGATCACGGAGGATGGCATCGACACGACCGGGGAATCGTTCGAGGTCGACGCGATCGTGTTCGCCACCGGTTTCGACGCGATGACCGGCCCGCTGGTGTCGGTCTCCGTCTCCGGGATGGACGGCGTGACCCTCAAGGACAAGTGGGAGCACGGGCCCGCAACTTACCTCGGCCTGATGACGGCCGGGTTCCCGAACCTCTTCATGATCACCGGCCCGCAGAGCCCGTCGGTGCTCTCGAACATGGTCGTGTCCATCGAGCAGCACATCGACTGGATCGCCGACTGCCTGCGGCGCCTGCGAGAGGACAAGATCGACCGGATCGAGCCGACTCCGCTCGCCGAGGCGGGCTGGGTTCGGCACAGCCAGGACTGCGCCGATATCACGCTCTACCCGCGGGCGAACTCCTGGTACATGGGCGCCAACGTGCCGGGGAAGCCCAGGGTGTTCCTCCCGTACATCGGCGGCGTGGACGCCTACCGCCGTGCGTGCCAGGAGGTGACCGAGAACGGCTTCGTCGGGTTCAGGCTCGACGGGCCGGCCGGGTCACGGTGCAACGACGGAGTGATCCGCCGGCTCCAGCCCGACGTGGCGATGGTGCTCGATCTCATGGCCTCGCTCGAGCTTCCGCCGATGGAGACCATGAGCGTCGCCGACGCCAGGGCCTTCATCGAGGCCCTCGCCGCCGAACGGCCCCCTGGCCCGGACGTCGGCGAGATCACCGACGGCGTCCTGCCCGGCCCGGCCGGCGACCTCGGGTACCGACTCTACCGGCCGCCGTCGGCGGGCCCGCACCCGCTGATCGCCTACTTCCACGGCGGCGGCTGGGTTCTCGGCAGCCAGGACTCGGACGACCCGTTCTGCAGGGACCTGTGCGCCCGTACCGGGGCGGTGATCGTGTCGGTGAACTACCGGCACGCGCCGGAGCACCGATTTCCCGCGGCGGCGGACGACGCGTTCGCCGCGGCGGGCTGGATAGCCGCCAACGCCGCCGCGCTCGGGGGCATCCCGGGACCGCTCACCGTGGCCGGGTGGAGCGCCGGCGGCAACCTGGCGGCCGTGGTCTGCCAGCTCGCGCGCGACGCCGGCGGCCCGGAGATCGCCGGCCAGCTGCTGCTCACCCCGGTCACCGACGCCGACCTCGGCCGCCCCTCCTACTCCGCCAACGGCGAGGGCTTCGTTCTGACCGCCGCGCTCATGCGCTGGTTCTGGGACCACTACGCCCGCGAGCCGGACCGGGCACAGCCCAAGGCCTCCCCGCTGCGGGGCACGCTGGCCGGCCTGCCCCCGGCCGTCGTGGTGACGGCCGAGTTCGATCCGCTAAGCGACGAGGGCGGAGCGTACGCCGAGGCACTGGCCTCAGCTGGCGTCCCGGTGCGGCACATCCGGGCCCGTGGCCACGTCCACACCTCCCTGACCATGGTCGATGCGGTGATCTCCGGGGCGCCGGTCCGGGCGGAGATGGCCGAGGCCCTGGGCAGCTTCTGGCCCGAACCGGTCCTGGGCTGACGCCGCACTCACACGACCGCCCGAGGCGGTTGCTAGGATCACCCGTAACGTTCCAGAAGGGAATGTCAAGGGTGGTAGCAGGCGAGCCGGACCTCAACGCGACGCAGGGCGCGCTGCTGGGATTCCTCTGTGACGAGCCGCTGACCGGCTGGGACCTGCTGGCCCGGGTACGTGCCGGGCTGTCGCGGTTCTGGAACGTGACCACCAGCCACGTGTACCGGGAGCTGCGCAACCTGCAAGACCGCGGCCTGATCCACGCCGAGCCCGCCGGCGCCCGCGACAAGCGCCCCTTTGCCATCACCCCGGCCGGCCGGGCTGCGTTCCGCACCTGGATCAGCCAGCCCCCCGGACCGGAGCAGATCCGCTATCCCCTGCTGGTTCGGCTCTGGTTCGCCCGCCACCTCGACCCCGCGACGCTGGCCGGCTTCATCGCCGCCGAGCGTGTCGACCACGCCCAGCGGCTCGACCTCTACCAGGGCATCAGCACGCCCGACCGCCATACCGCCGCCGTCGTCGCGTTCGGCATCGCCTACGAGCGCGCGGTCCTCGGCTGGCTCGCCGACCTGGAATCCAGCCTGCACGACCCGGCAGCGTCACGGCAGACCTAGCCCTCAGCATTTCCCTGCCGGTGCTCCGGCGCCACAGCCGACTCGCCCTGGGTCTCGCTGAAGTCCGGCTCGCCCGCGACCCTTGACATTCCCTTCTGGAATGTTACGGTGATGGTACCGACATTCCCTTAGGGAGGGTGGCGTGCACGCAACCGGCGACCCCGGCGATGTCATGGCCGCGCTCGGCCAGGCCGGGTACGCGATCATCCCCGATGCCATCCCCGCCGCGCAGGTCGCGGCCGCCCGGGCCGATCTCGAGGCGATCCTCGAGACCACCCCGCCCGGCCGCGACGAGTTCGAAGGACGCCGCACCCGCCGGGTCTACGCCCTGTTCGCCAAGACCCGCACGCTGGACACGCTGGCGCTGCACTCGGTAGTCCTCGGCGTGCTCGACCAGATCCTGGGCCACTACGCGCTGAGCGCCCCCGCAGCGATCGCCATCGGCCCCGGCCAGGGTCATCAGCCCCTGCACCGAGACGACGCGATCTACCCCATCGCCCGCCCCCGGCCAGAACTGGTCGTCAACGTGATGTGGCCGCTGACCGAGTTCACCCAGGCGAACGGCGCGACCAGGCTGGTGCCCGGCAGCCACCGCTGGGAGGACGACAAGCTCCCGGCGCAGCCGCCGGTCCGGGTCGCCGAGATGACACCAGGCAGCGCGCTGATATACACCGGCAGCGTCTGGCACGGCGGCGGTGCCAACACCACCGCCCACCTGCGACTGGGCGTGGTGCTGCACTACGCGGCAGGCTGGCTGCGCCCGGTAGAAAACCACGTTCTCGCCGTGCCGCCGACCACGATCGCAGCCCTGCCCACGCGGCTGCAAGAACTCCTGGGCTACAACATCTGCCCGCCGTTCATCGGCTACGTCGACGGCCGCCACCCCCGCAAGCTCCTCACCCGGCCTATCGATTCACGCACCTGGTGAACTGACGGCGGCCTGCGCACAACGGGCCGGCGGGTGCGCGTACGCAGGTCACCCGGAATGACACCAGCCGCCCGGCCAGCTCGGTCACCGCGCCCATCGTGGCCGGCACCTCCCACACGTGCGAGCGCCGGCCGGCCGGCTGAGCCGGGTGCGGCAGCCGCAGGCACACCACCCCCGACGCCTTGGCCACGTCCACCGCGGCCACCCGCTCATAGACCCGTTCCTGCTCCTGATCGTCGAATACCTGCGGCTTGCCCACCGCGGCCTCCTATCCTCGGACCGTACGCACACACCGGCGGGCTGCCCGGGGCCCCGGTCAGGCAACAGCCGAATACAGACCGTCGTGCTCGAGGCAACAAGAAGCGACCCACAGGGTCAGGGCCCAGCGTCCAGGCATTTCAGCGGGAACGGCCTCCCACTGTCGCACGGCGTCAACGGGCAGCCCGCACCCATCCTGGCCACCCGCCCCCCCGCCGCGCAGCCAGATCCCGGCCACCGCGCGGCAGCAACCCCAGCCTGCAACCCTCCCCGCACCCGGCCGGGATTTTCACCAGCTGCGACCGCCCGGCGGGCGAAGAAGGCATTTCACAAGTTCCGTGACACAAACCAGGACAAGCTAACCTGGTTACTCCCTGGTACTTGTGAAAAGACTGATCTCGTCCCTGACCGCAATAGCGCTGCGTCCTCTTCGCCGCCGACGGCCGGTGACCGCGCAGGCCGTGGCGGCGCGACCATCAGTCCTCGCCGGTCCAGAACGGCCGGAGCTCGAGCTCGCCGAAGGCGCGATACCGATGCCGGACGGTACCCGATACCACGGTCGAAGCTCGTAATCCGCTGGCGGCACGATGGCAGCGCCGGCCCGGATCCCTAACGTCAGATACGTGACCAGACACTGCTCCGGCGCTCGTTCGACGGCTGAACCGTACGCCCCGGCGTCCTGCCCCGCGGCTGCGCCTCGCGCGGCCGGGCTCGCCGGCTGGCCCGGGGCGGCTGGCACGGGCGGCAGGCCCGCCGTGGTGATCGCCAAGCCGCTGAGCTTGGTCCACGGTCGGCCGCGCGAGGGCCGCAACCGTTATTACTCCTCTATGGCGCCGCCCACCGCTCGCAGGTGATCGCGGAAGCTCAGGGAGGGCGTCCGCTGGCGATCCGCAAGATAGCTGGCGAACTGCAGCTGGCTGCGCAGTGAGACGCCCGCCCGGATCCGCTCGGCCTGCCGCCGCTCGGTGTCGCGGATCGTCTCTGCCAGCGTGAAGATTTCCTCGGCCTGGGTGCCGGGCAGGAAGAGCACGCCGTCGTCGTCGCCGAGAACCAGGTCCTCGCGGCGCACCGTCCACTCCCCGACCGACGCGGACTCCAGCGCGTCATCCGGACGGGCGTCCAGCCGAAGCGGGCCGCCAGAAATCGCACCCAGGCTGAAGACCGGCAGCCCGATCTTCCGTATGTCGTCGGTGTCGCGATGCAGCCCCCAGATCACGATTCCCGCCAGCCCGGCGGCCTGAGCCTCCAGAGCCACCAGATCACCAACGCATGCTTCGTCGGTCCGGCCGCCGTTGTCGACCACCAGCACATCGCCCGGTACCGACGTCTCGAATGCCTCCAGGAAGACATCGACGCTGCCGGCATGCCGGGCCGGGCGCGCCCGCCCGGATAGGCGGCTGCCGGGTACCACCGCGCGGGTACGTTCCGGAGCACACCGCACCGGGACCCGGGCGCGCACGCAGGCATCGGCCAGATGAGCGGTGGTAAGTGCGGCGAATCGGTGCTGCAGTCCACGGTGGTCCATGGCCTTCCCCTTTCTCGCCCTGCCGCCATCCGTCGGCCATGCCCGCGGGCGTCAGTGCTACCTGATCATGCTGGCGCGTCCGGGTGGTGATCCGAGAGCCAATGTCGCAGAATTGGTTTGCAAATGAAGCCAATCGAGATGGCCGACCGCCTGGGCCGCTGGTCATCCGGCCGCGGGCGGCTTGATGCGCTTCTCGCGGCCCGGCTGCGGCAGCTGATCGACGATGGCGAATTGCCCCCGGGCGAGCCGCTGCCGCCTGACCGCGCCCTCGCGTCGGCTCTCGCGGTTGGGCGCAGCACGGTCGTGGCCGCCTACGACCTGCTGCGCCGGGACGGAAGGATCGTCCGGCGCCAGGGCAGCGGCACCCAGGTGGCCGGGGCCGCAGGCCCCAGGAGGAGGCAGACCACCGGGGCTCCTGTGTTCTTGCACCTGCTGGAACCGCGCGAGGGCGTGATCCTGCTCGCCTGTGCCGCCCCGGACGCTCCGCCACCGGAGCTGGCGGACGCGTATGCGCGCATCCTGCCCAGGCTGACCGCGACCTCCGGCGACATCGGTTACCATCCGGCAGGCCATCGGACTCTGCGGCGTGCGATCGCTGAGCGCTACACGCGACGCGGGATCGGCACGGATCCGGATCACATCCTGGTGACCAACGGTGCCCAGCAAGCCCTCTCGCTGCTCGCCCGGGCCTTTCTAGCCCCAGGCGACCGGGTGCTTGTGGAGGCACCCACCTACCACGGCGCGCTGGAGGCGTTCCGGGAGCAGGCAGCCGTGCTGCGCGCGCTGCCGGTCGGGATGAGTGGGCTCAGGAGGGCCGCGAGCCAGCACCGCCCCGTCCTGGCGTATGTGATCTCCACCTTCCACAACCCCACCGGGTCGGTGCTGTCCCCGCTCACCAGGCGGACGCTGGCGGAGACATGCGCGGCCGCCGACGTGCCGCTGATCGACGACGAGGTGCTCAGCGATCTCGGCTTCCCCGGCGAGCAGACACCACCGCCGCTGGCCGCCTACGCCGACACCGTGATCTCGGTCGGCTCGCTCAGCAAGACCGTCTGGGCAGGGCTGCGCATCGGATGGGTGCGTGCCCCCACGCCGACCATTGCCCGCCTCGCGCGGCTGCTGGCCGTCCACGACCTCGGCGGGAACATACCGGCACAACTAGCCGCCGCCGACCTGCTGCCTCGCCTTGAGCCGCTGGCGCAGCAATGGGCCGTGGAGCGAAAAGCCCGCCACGACCATCTGCGCGCACTACTGGCCCGGCATCTCCCCAACTGGGACGTGCCGCCGGTACAAGGCGGGCAAACCCTCTGGATACGCCTACCGCACGGCGACGGGACCTCGTTCGCGCAGACCGCGCTGCGGCACAAAGTCGCGGTCCTGCCGGGAAGCGGGCTCGACCCATCCGGCCACAGCGCCAAGTGTTTGCGCGTTCATTTCCTGCTGCCACCGGATGAGCTCACCGAAGCCGTGCGCCGCCTGACCGCGGCATGGTCCGCTTACCACCCGCCAGCGGTCCGCATCGCCGCACCGGCCGCGCTGGCGGTCTGATCCCGCGAGCGGCCACCGTCTCGGGCTACCCGCAGATCATGGCGCTAGCGTAGTTGATGGCAATCTCGAGCACCGACCGTGCGAGCACCAGCCCGTCGGTGAGGCTGATGATGACGAACACCGGGGCTCCGGCAGTGTTCCGGATCTGGCTGGCACCCGAGCCGCCCAGGTACATTCCTTCCTCTCCAGGGAGCCTGACTGATGGACGTGTCATGCCACTTCGCTACATCTCTGCACTCTCCCGAACACATCGCCATTGCTGAGCACTCGGGCTACTATCGCGCCTGGCTCCATGACACCCCCGCCCAGAGCCCCGATGTCTGGGCGATGCTCGCGCTGGCCGCCGAACGGACCCAGCGCATCGGCCTCGCCCCCGGTGTCCTGGTCCCGACGCTGCGCCATCCGATGGTCAACGCCTCAGGTGCCGCCACCCTCGCCGCCCTCGCACCCGGCCGAGCGGCCCTCGCCTTCGGCACCGGGTTCAACGGCACGCGCGCTCTCGGCGGATCCCCGGCCACCTGGTCCTACCTCAGCACGTATGTCCGGACAGTACGTGGATTGCTGCGCGGTGACACCGTGGAATGGGACGGCGCCCCCATGCGCATGCTGCACCCCGGCGCGAACGCACCGCCGCGACCCATCGAGATCCCGGTGCTCGTATCCGCGCTGGGCCCTAAAGGCATTGCTGTCACCCACGAGATCGCTGACGGCCTCTTCAGCGTCAACGGCGACACCGCCCACGCCCACGAATTCACCTGGGCCGCCCTAGGCATCCACGGCACTGTCCTGAGCGAGGACGAACCGCTCGACTCTCCGCGCGTCCGATCCGCCGCCGGCCCCGGTAACGCTCTGGCCTATCACGCCGCCTACGAATTCGGCGGTGACCCCACCGCCCTGCGCGGCGGACAAGCGTGGCTCGACGCCGTCACCGCCCACCCCCGCGCCGAACGCCACTCGCCGTACACGATCAGCACCTCACCGGCCTCAACGCAGCGGACAACGCCGCCTGGAACAGGGGAAGCTGGCAGGCAATCACCTCCACCACCGTCACCGGGACCCCCGACCGCATCCGCGACCAGCTCAGCGCCTACGCGCGAGACGGCATCACCGAAATCGTCTACCAGCCCACCGGCCCCGACATCACCGGCGAACTCGAACGCTTCATCGCCATCGCCCGCGACGTATAGGTAATCCGCGCGCTGGCTTGCGCGCGAGGACAAGCCGATACCGCGGGCTGCCGCCCTCCCCTCGGCCCAGAGCCGTCAAGGCCACGGTCGTCACGGTGAATCCGGGTGCGGCCAGGTTGTTGCGGACCGCGTGCAGCGGGCAGGTGCGGTAGTACATGACGAACGGGGGACGCCACACGGCGTTGCGGACCCGCATGGCATCCCCGACCGAACGGCCCGAGCGAGCGCAGCGCGTCGGCGGTCGCGTCAAGCACGCTATCGGCGGTGCGAAAAGGCGTGTGGTCGAACTTCGGAGCAAGCAGGTCGTAGCCGCCCTCGACGGAGGACAGCGCCTGCACCGCCAGTTCACGCACAGACGGGCCCTGAGGCGAGAACACCGGCCAAGGGTACTCGGGTGCGGCGCCTTCCCCCACGCTGAGCTACGTCACGGTGATGTTCAGACGGGGTAGCCAAGGGCAGGGTTAGTCCCGGGCAGGGAAACCCGGGGGGAAGAGATGATCGTCGACGTTGACGTGATCGTGGTGGGCGCGGGCCCGGCGGGCCTGCTGCTGGCCGGTGACCTGGCGCGGGCCGGGGTGAGCTGCGCGGTGTTCGAGCGCCGTTCCGGGCGTTCGGGCCTGACCAGGGCGTTCGGCGTCCACGCCCGGACGCTGGAGCAGCTTGATGCGCGTGGAATGGCAGACGAGCTCGTCGCCTCGGGCACGCCGGTTGCTAGGCTCCGGTTCTTCGCCGGCGCGGCGCTTGACCTGTCACGCCTGCCGAGCCGCTTCCCCTACGTGCTCGTCACCCCGCAGTACCAGACCGAACGGGTACTGGAACAACGGGCAAGACGGGCGGGCGCCGACATCCGTCACGGCAGCGAGGTTACCGGGCTCACCCGGCACCCCGACGCGGTGGAGGTGACGGTCCGCCAGGATGGCAAGCCCGACCGGGTGGTGCGCGCAGGCTGGATCGTGGGCGCCGACGGGATGCGCAGCACGGTCCGCCAGGCCCTGGGGATGCCGTTTCCTGGGCGGCCCGTGGTGCGGTCGGTCATGCTGGCCGAGGTGCGGCTCACCCAGCCGCCCCCGGACACGCTGACCTTGGCCAGCACCGGCGACGCCTTCGCGCTCATCGCGCCGTTCGGCGACGGCTGGTACCGGGTCATCGCCTGGCACCGGCGCAACCAGCCACCCGAGGACGCCCCCGTCAGCCTGGATGATGTGCGCGAAGTGACCCGCCAGGCGTTCGGCTCCGATTACGGCATGCACGACCCGCGCTGGATGTCGCGGTTTCACAGCGAGGAACGGCAGGTCCCGCGCTACCGGGACGGACGGGTTCTGCTGGCCGGTGACGCCGCCCACGTCCATTCCCCGGCCGGCGGGCTGGGCATGAACACCTGCATCCAGGACGCGGCCAACCTAGGCTGGAAGCTCGCCGCCACCGTCCAGGGCTGGGCGTCGCCGGGCCTGCTGGATACCTACCATTCCGAACGGTACCCCGTGGGCCGGCAAGTCCTGCGCGACAGCGGCGCGGTGCTTCGGTTGTTCACCGTCCCGCCCGCACTCGTCGCCGCTCGCAACGTCCTGGCCTCCGCCGCTACCACCATCCCCTTTGTGGCGAAGCGGCTGGCGGCCGAGATATCGGGGGTGAGCATCTCCTACCCGGCGCCTCCCGGCGCGCACCCGCTCGCCGGGAAACGGGTCGCCGACCTGCCCCTGGCCGATGGGCGACGCCTCTACCAGGCACTTCGCGACGGCCGCTTCCTGCTCGCCGCCAGCCCCGGCGCCCTCCCGGCCGACGCGACCAGCGGCTACCGCGACCGCGTGGACGCCGCCCCCGTCGCCCGCGCCTGCGGCACGGTCACGCTCATCCGCCCCGACGCCTACATCGCCTGGGCGGCCGCGGCCAACGCGGCGATCACACCGCAGATCCGCGGCTGCCTGGCGCGCTGGTGCGGAAGCCCGGCCCACCCGGCAGCCGGGCGTACTGGCCCCGGCCTGCGCCTGCCCCGCATCTAGCGCAGCGGCGGGAGGCGGACGCCTGCGTTCTCTTTCGCCTGGCGCCGCCCGGTTTACGACCCCGCCGGCACCGCATCTCCGCTGTTCAGCCGATGGTCTTAGACGCCCGGACGCCGATCCTGAACAAGAGCCACCCGCAGGACAGCCGGAAAGGACCAGTCCCATGTTCATGATCGTCAGCTACCCCTGGCCCGTCGCGTCAGCGCACGTCCAGCTCCCCGGCCCACGCCGTCAGGCACCGGGCCGCACGCCCCAGGACCAGGACCAGCCCGTCACCGAGCCGGAGCAGCGCCGGATCCTCCTTGCCGCGAAGGCGTGAACCAGCACCGCAACGGCCGGGAACCCACCGAGGCCGCGTGCACGGACCCGTGCACGCGGCCTCGGCCACGCTTGCGGCACGGCGAACGCTGATACCTCCCCGCATCGTCACCTGCCGCTGAAATTTCGCTCTCTTGATGACTAGGATAAGCAAGCCACGATAAGGGCGTAATCGATACACTCGATAGCCC
>Ga0070699_100004848_pt1 | contig 11869 bp, 8 predicted proteins | sample KBSK1503metaG_FD_65473 | JGI IMG/M metagenome (GOLD analysis project Ga0070699, IMG submission 65473) | Corn, switchgrass and miscanthus rhizosphere microbial communities from Kellogg Biological Station, Michigan, USA - KBS K1-50-3 metaG | ecosystem: Host-associated > Plants > Roots >...
GGCTGGAGCAAGCCACGGACATGCTCCAGCGCCGCCACCGGATCCCGCAGGTGCTCGAGGACGTCGAGCATTACCACAAGCCCGAACCGGCGATCCGGTCTGAAGCTGGCGTCGAAGGGACCGATGTGGATGCGCGCCCGATGCCGGCTGTCTGACGGGACCAGGCTCTCGTCTGACTCCACCCCCCACACCTCCCCGAACCGGGCCAGCTGATCGAAGAACAGGCCGTCCCCGCAACCCACGTCCAGAACCGTGCGCCATCCCCCCGCCGGCTGGTGCTGGGCAATCTCGCGCACCAGCAACGCTTCGCGGGCCCGCCACCACCAGTGTCGTTCGTAGAGGGCGCGATAAGCGGCCGCGTACTCAGGATTCAACGATGCAGCTCCGCGCCGACCGTCACCGGGCGCTCCACGGACTCGCCGATGGTGCCGCGGACTACCTGATCCACCACGTACAGCGGTCGCCGCTTCACCTCCTCGTACACCCGTCCCAGATACTCGCCCAGCAATCCCAGGAAGAGGAGATTGGTGCCGGAAAGGAACACCATCACGACGATGACCGCCGTGAATCCCTGTGGGGATCGGTTCAAGAGGAACTTGGCTGCGATGCTGTAGAGCGCAAAGAGCGTGGACAGGAGGATTGCGCCGACGCCCAACAGCGCCGCCGCGCGGAGGGGGGCCACGGAGAAGGAGAAGAAGCCGTCGCAGGCCAACGCCACCAGCTTTGCCACACTGTACTTGCTCTCGCCCCCGGCACGCGCCGAGCGCTCGACGGCGATGCCGATCTGGCGATATCCCGCCCAGGCCCGCAATCCGCGCAGATAGCGATGCCGCTCCGGGGCTTTGCGCAGCTGATCGACCACCCGACGCGACATGAGCCCGAAATCGCCTGCGTCGACCGGCAGCTGGACGTTGGAGAGGTGGGCCAGTATGCGGTAGAACGTCGCATAGCAGAATCGGAGCAGCCACCCTTCCTTCCGCCGGACCCGCTGGGCATACACGACGTCATATCCGTCCAGATGGGTCCGCACCAGATCGGGTATCGCCTCCGGCGGGTCCTGAAGATCCCCATCCATCAGCACCACCGCGTCACCGGTGACGTGGTCGAGCGCCGCGCTGAGCGCTGCCTGATGCCCGAAGTTGCGGGAGAAGGTGACCACGATCAGGCGGGGCTCGGTGGCCGCAGCCCGGAGCAGCGCTTCCCGCGATCCATCGGTGCTCCCATCGTCGACGATGACGATCTCGTGCGGACCACCCGCGACCCGATCCAGAACCCCGGTGAGCCGCCGGAGCAGTTCGGGGATCAGCTGCGCCTCGTTGTAGATCGGCACGGCGACCGACAGTCGGAGGGGGGTCATCCGTTACGCCTCCCCTTGAAATACACCATGTGCCAGAGCGAGATGCCAAGCCCGCCTACCGTGTAGGGCTCGAACACGTCGGTCGCGAAGGCTTCGGCGAATAGGGTGCGCCAGGCTTCGAGCGGCCGCGCCGACTCGCCCCGATCGAGCCGCGCGAGCAGTCTGGCCGGGCCCGGCTCGGCAGGAAGGACCAGCTCGAGAATGTGGATCGCTCCGCCCGCCGCGAGGAGGCTGCCGAGATTGCTCAGGACCTTGCGCACGTCCTGATCGCCCAGATGATGGAGGAGGCTATTGACCAGGATGCCATCGAACAACTCCCCCGGAGCCACCTGGAAGGCCCGCGCGTCCGCCGTAACGAAGCGGCCGGGATGCCGGCGCCTGGCGTAACGGATGTATGTGTCGTTCCAGTCGACGCCCAGGTAGTCGGCCCGGAGGAACAGCGCAGCATTGGTCCCTGGCCCGCAGCCCACGTCCAGCACGCGGCCGAGTCGCGCGATGTCGGTGTGGGCCAGAAACGGCTCGAGTTTCCGGCGAGCGAATGGCGCTTGCCACAGACGATAAACCAGTGGCTGCTCCAACAGCGGCGCCAGCAGGCTCACGGCGACCATCGCACGCCGGCGAGGCCCACAGTCGTTCGCTGGACTCGAAAAGGACCGGCATTGTCAGTCATCGAGGCTCCGGTCAGGCTCCTATCGGACCCGGGCGAAGTCGTAGGGTCGGCTTCCCGATGACCAGTACGTGGCTTCCGCGAGGGGTGGCAGATCGAACCCGTAGTAATATCGCATCACGGCGCGGATTGCGTTCACGGGCCCGATCGAATCGGAGACCAGCGCGGAGGTAGCCCCGGGAAGCCGATACGCGGCGAAGATGTCGGCTCTCTCCTCGATCTGCTGAGTGCTTGCGCCTCCCAGGGGCGGCACATCCCGTCCGAGGCGGCCGTGGCCATGGTCTGCCTGGAGCAGAATGATGGCAGGCCGCTCCGAGCGCGAGACAATCTCGTGGACGAGCACCTCTACTTTGTGGTTCACGCAGCGAATCTGCGCAACATACGCCGCCTTGACTGGCTCCGCCTCGGAGCCAGCGTCGCTCAACGGCCAGTACGGCCTCCGATGCCCACAGTTCGCGTCGTATACATACGGTTCGTGAGGCACTATTACGTGCGCCAGAACGAACACGGGGCGATCGCTTCGAGCGAGCGTCGGGATCACCGCGAACTTCCAGTCCAGCGACGCCGCCGATTCCGGCACGTAGGGGGGCACGACGCTCCAGCAGGACAGTGCTTCGCAGACACGCTCGAGGACTGGGAGCATGATCGTTCCACGCACCCAGGTCGCCTCGAACTCGTGCGTCAGCTGCCCGGGGTCGGGAAGCTGAACGTCCGCAAAACGGTTGTGGTCCGTGGGCGGGTATGCCGTTGGCATGAATACGAAGCGATACCCCAACCTCCGAAGCGCCCGCGAGGTTCGATTGTCCTCGATCAACGAGGCCGCGAGACCCCACTGATCATTGTCGCTCTTTGGCCGTCCAATAGAGTCGTCCAGGTACTGCCAGTTGAGCATCGCGGCGAGGGCAAGAAAGGTGTGGACGTAGTTTGCCCGCGCGGCCCGAGGGACAATGAACCCCTCCCGCGCGAGGGTAGCCTCGAACGGCGTATTGTCGAAGCCGTAATTGGCCTCCAGGCTGCGGTGCCCCGTGTACTTGTCAAGAACGATGAGAAACACGTTCGGCAGCGGGTCATGGCTCGGTGTTGCGCTCACGCCCGGTCTATCGGGGAGGTCCGGGAGCGTGAAACCGGTGCCTCCTGGACGCCAATGCCAGAGCAGGCTCGCAGAGCTCCACCCGACCATGATCACCAAAACCAGGTTGAGATAGGTCGTGAGCCCCCAGAGCGAAGCACGCGACCGCCGGGCCAGAACCGCCGCGACGGCGACCGGGACCACCGCGAGCGGAATCACCGTCCATTGATCCGGGATCCAAGGGGACAGTGAATCGACCATGCGTCCGTGGACCGAAAACACGACGATCGTGACGAAGCTCAAGAGGGCCCGTCGGTCGAAATCGGTAGTCACCGCCCGTGACGCGAGCCACGCGACGACCGCCGCTCCCGCCGAGATAATGAGCGGCCGCACGAGGTCCGCGGGCCGTATGAGCTCTCCCCCGTTCGCCGCAGCCAGGGCCAAGACCGGATACAAGGCCGCGAGAAACGGGTACAGGATGATGCGCCGGGGCCGCTCGGCCACACGGATCACCCTGCCTGCCGGTACCGCCACCGCGGCGGTGCTCATGCGCCTTGCCTCTGCATCACGTAGAGCACGCGCCCGGACCCCGGTAACCGATCCGAGGCCGTCACCCGGAAGTGCCGTCCGAAAGCCTCCTCGAATGCCTGGCGGCTGTAGCAGGTGAAGACGTCCTCCCGCGATCGCAGAAGCCGTTGCGCCTGCGGGTCATCCTTCGGCACGTACTCGACGATCAGCAGCTTGCCGAGCCGCGCGAAACCCTCCGCCATCAGCTCGAACGGAAGGTTGTGACCTATCGCCAAGTGGTGGACCAGCGCGAGCGCCAGCAACGCGTCGGCCGGACCCCGCTCCGCGAGCGACATCCGCTCCCCGTGGTTCCACCCCAGGGCCGGGCTCGGGTTGGTAAGGTCCATTACGAGGGGGAGAACGCCCGGCTCCTGCTCACTGACCACCCGCCGGTAGTTCAGCTCGACCGCCGCCGGGTCGGCGTCCCAGGCGATGACGGCCGCCCCCGTGCTCGCGGCCACTCGGCTGAGATCTCCCGTATTCGCCCCCAGGTCCCACACCGTAGCGGGGCGCGACGCCGAAATGCGGTCTCGGACCAGAGCGCGCTTCGCTTCGAGGGTCTCCCCACGGTAGCCATGGGTTCGCTCGTAATCTGCCCAGGGTGTGCCCGCAGGCCGCCAGTCGAGTCCGCGGACTGCCGACGCGAGACTATCGATCAGCGCAGTCAGTCCGCCGCGGCTCATCCTCAGCGCCCCCCGGGAGGCCGTCGTCGTATCCGCGTGCCGCCGAATGCTCCGTGCGTGCAGCCATACGTGAATCAGCGCGGCCGGGGAAAGGAGAGCGCCGCCGCCGAGCAGCCGCGCGGCGATCTCGAGTGGCACCCCTTCGAGATACTCCCGAAGCAGGCGCCCGGCATCCGGATGTACGCGCGCCATCAGCAGCAAGGGCGCTAGGAAGTGCTCGCAGAACTGCCGATAGGCGATCCAGGGCGCGCCCTCCCGGTACACCTCAAAGGAGAGCGTGTCGATTAGTACCGGCCGCCCGCGACGGAACTGGATGTTGTACGCGCTCGCATCCTTGAGGATCATCCCCCGCGCGAGCGCCCGCATTTGGATCTCCAGGGTGCAGAGCGCGGCCGCCTTGAGCTCGCTGAAGCACCACTCGTAGGGATACGACACGAACGGCAGCGGCTCCGGTATGATGGTCCGATGGGCGCCACGCGTGTCGGCGTCCTCGAGCGAGGTCTCCTCGTGGGGAAGGAGCAGCTCCGCCGCGGTCAGCTCCTGGTAAAGTCCACCGCGCATGAGCGTGTCGTAGTGCGGAGCGTACGACGATGCCACGAATCGGTGGAGAGCGCCCTGGTGGCGGAAGAGAAAGCCGCTGGGATCTCGGAATGAGCTTGGGAGCCGCTCCAGGCTCATCGGCCGGCGACGCGGGTGAACAGGGTGCGAACGACACGGAACACGCCTGCCCACCAGCGCCTGACGGTCAGAAGCGCCCCGAGCACGCCGGCCACGAGGACCTGGAACACGAGGCTCCCGGACAGCGGGTCGATGTACGCGTGCGCCGCCGGCGGAGCGCCGAGGGATATGGCGCCAAGCAAGACGAGCACGCGGAGAATGCGAAAAACAGTGAGGTGGCGCGCCACCGCGCGCCCGAGGGTAGGCCTGATCACCGCTGGCCCGCTCCCGCTACCTCCGCCGGCCGGGCCAGCTCTGCATCCGCCTCCGCCAGCACCGCGGCGGCGTCGGCCGGCTGCCCCTTGGGCACGACCAGGTTGAAGCGCACGATGTGCCACAGCGCCGCCACCCCGTCCTTCCAGCCGATCTTTTTCCCCTCCGCGTACGTCCGGCCGGAGTACGAGATCGAGACCTCCCAGATGCGCGCCCCCGCCTGTGCCAGCCGCGCCGTGAGTTCCGGCTCGAACCCGAACCGGTCGCTGGTCAGCACCAGCGACTTCATGAGCGGCGCGCGCACCATCTTGTAGCACGTCTCCATGTCGGTCAGGTTGAGGTCGGTGAACATGTTCGACAGGAGCGTCAGTAGGCTGTTGCCCACCGAGTGCCAGAAGTACAGCACCCGGTGCTCGCCCCCGATGAAGCGGGAGCCGAAGACGGCGTCCGCCTTGCCGTCGCGGATCGGCTGGAGCAGCCGGGGAAGCTCCGACGGGTCATACTCCAGGTCCGCGTCCTGCACCACGACCACGTCCCCCGTCGCCCGCGCGATCCCGGTCCGGATCGCCGCACCCTTCCCCCGGTTCCGCGGATGTTGCATCACCGCGTCCACCACGCCCTCTTCCCTGAGCCGCTCCAGCAGCATGCCGGATTCGTCCGACGACGCGTCGTTGACCGCGATGATCTCGAGCTTGAGCGGCACGGCGCGCACCCGGCGCACAAGTGCGTCCACCGTGCGGGCTTCGTTGTAGACCGGAATGATGACCGAGACCCGCGGCGTCATGGCTCCCCGACCGATGAGTGGCGACCCGTGTCAGCAAAGATCGTACCCCCGAGCGCGCGGCGGCAGGTCTCCGCGTACCCCGGCTCGACCTCGCCGCACAGCACGCCGCGCCGGGGCTCCGGGGCGAGGGTCCCGAGCACCGCCGCCGCGGTCCGGTAGCAGGTCTCCTTCCAGGCCGCGGGCGATGCCGCGCAGAGACGGAGCGCCCGCGCGCCCGACCAGTCGATCTGCGCCAACGCCCGGGCGGCGCCCCCGGCACAGTCCGCCGCGAAGTCCGTTCGGCCATACGCGCATTGCGCCAGGATCCACGCGTCGTCCCGCTGGAAAAGGCCGGTGACCTGGTGGCCGATGCTCTCGTAGCAGCCCGCCACCCGGGCGGCCGGCGCACCGTCGCACACCCGGAGCGCGTCGCCCGCGTCGAAGCCGACACGCCGCAGGATCACGAAGCCCTGAAAAAGCCAACAGGCAGAGGCGTACGGATCCCCGAACCGGTCGCAGGGACTGTAGGCATCGGCGGGGTCGATCGCGAGCGGAGGGGCGGAGGCGGCGCCCGGCCCCCGGTGCCCGCCGTGCATGGCGCCATGATGTCCGGCATGCGTGGAGCCGGCGTCCGGTCCCGCAGCAGAGAGCGCCGAGCTGATGGCCTCCATGAACGAGCCGGAGTGGCAGGGGTCCTGAAAGGCGGGCCGCAGCCCATCGCAGAGGCGAAGCGTGGCGTCGAGATCCCTCACGGCGCCGAGGACGCCGTGCCCCAGACCGTGCACGCACTCCGAAACCGGACCCGGCCGCTCATCGCTCCCAGCGGCGACGCACAACCGCTCGAGTCCGGCCATGTCCACCCGGCCACGGGTCCGGACGAACGCCTCGACGACTCCGTGATAACAGCCGGACGCGAAGACCGGTGTGCATTGGCCGATCACGGACGCGTCGCCGCCACTCAGCCGAACCGCCTCCCGGCCGAGCGCATGCGCGAGCTGATGCCCCTGGCGCAGCACGACCGTGTCTTCCCGCGCCGCTGACTCGAGCGTGTCGAGGGCTGCGGCGAGGCCGTGGCGGCGGAGCACGCCGAACACGCCCGCTGGATCGCGGGAGGTCCGGCGGCTCATCAGCGCCCCAACGAGCGCCGCGTCGGCGACGAGCAGAAGCGCGATGAGGCCGAGCAGCAGCCGGCGCCGGCGACCGGTGCGGCCCGGGGCGGGACTCACCTGGGCCAGAACGCCACGGACACGCCCGCCGTGAGCATCGCCACCACCAACCCCTCCGCCAGGTATGTAGCCCCCGAGATGCGTCCGGCCGTTCCCCGAACGCGCCCCAACCTTGGACAGTCCCCCGGGGGTTGTCAATCAGCCAGTAACCCGGGCGCACTAGTAGTTTCTATTGCTACAACTATGCCTACCGTCATGACGCCCAGCGCCTTGAGACCTCCATCCATCCCCTCTCCCGGGCCCGATGCCCCCAACCACCGCCCGGGGAATGGCTTACCCCGGCGACCCGATCGGCAGCCGACCACGGCCCGGCGCCAATGCCGTAAGTAATTGGTAAATAACGCGTTAATTCGGCTTGACTTCCCCACGACTGCCCGGGTAATTCCGCAGAACCGCGCGAGGAACCCATGCCGACCAACCGATTCCGCCGCCTGCCCCCGGGCTCCGCCGCAGCCTTGAGCCTGCCGGCTCCGCTCTACCAGCCCACCCTCCCGGTGCCGGCTGCGGAGCCGCCCAGGGCCCGGCGCATCCCCTGGGCCGACCGGCGCCACGGCGAGCTGCGCCAGGACGAATTCCACTGGCTCCGGGACCGCGACGACCCGGCCGTGCGCGCGTACCTCGACGCGGAGAACCGCTACGCCGACCGCGTCATGCGCCACACCGAGCCGCTCCAGCAGCGCCTGTTCCAAGAGATGGCCGGCCGCATCGAGGAGACCGACGAGTCGGTGCCCGAGCCGCTGGACCAGTGGCTCTACTACACCAGGATGGAGGCGGGGCGGCAGTACCCCCTGCACTGCCGCAGGCTTGCCAGCGCGGATGCGACGACGGAAGAAGTGCTGCTCGACCTGAACCACCTGGCAGACGGGCACCCGCACCTCCGCCTCGGCTGGAGCGAGCCCAGCCCCGACCACCGCCACCTCGCGTTCACCGTGGACTTCACCGGCGACGAGGCCCACACGCTCTTCATCCGGGATCTCGTCACGGGGCGGCTGCTTCCCGAGCGGATCCCCGACGCCGGGCCCTCGTTGGCCTGGGCCGACGACGGCACGCTGTTCTACATCGTGGTGGACGAGGCCCGCCGCCCCTGGGAGCTGCGCCGCCACCGGCTCGGCACCGATCCGGCCGACGACCAGCCGGTCTACGCCGAACAGGACGAGGCCTTCGTGCTGGAGGTGGGGCGGAGCCGGAGCCGCGGCTGGATCTTCCTCGAGAGCGCGAGCGGGACTACCACGGAGATCCGGGGCCTCCGCCCCGACCGTCCCTCAGATGCGCCGAGGATACTCCTGCCCCGGACGCCCGGCGTGGAGTACGCCATCGCGCACCGGGGAGACCGGTTCTACATCCTCACCAACAAGGACGCGGAGAACTTCCGGGTGGTGGAAGCGTCGGAGGAGGAGCCGGGACGCTGGCGGGAGGTGGTCGGGCACCGGCCGGCCGTGAAGCTCGACGCGATCGACGCCTTCCGGGACCACCTGGTGATCTGGGAGCGGGACGATGGCCTGCCCGGGGTGCTCGTCATCGATCTCACCACTGGCGACGCCCACCGGATCGCCCTGCCGGAGTCCGCGTGGACCGTTCACCGGGCGGCCAATCCCGAGTTCGACACCGCCACGCTCCGGCTCGCCTACACCTCGCTCGTGACGCCCATGGTGGTCGCCGACTACGACATGGCCGCGCGCGAGCTCCGGGTGCGAAAGCGGGCCGCGGTACGCGGGTACGACCCGTCGCGCTACCGCGCAGAGCGGCTCACCGCGACCGCGCCGGACGGCGTCGCGGTGCCGGTCTCGCTGGTCTACCGCTGGCCGTTCCCGCTCGACGGCAGCCGACCGGCGCTGCTCCTGGGCTACGGCGCCTACGGTGCGTGCCTGGACCCCGCGTTCTCGCCCCACTTCCTGAGTCTGCTCGACCGTGGCTTCGTGGTGGCGATCGCCCACGTGCGCGGCGGCGAAGACCTGGGCCGCCGCTGGTACGAGGGTGGGAAGCTGCTCAACAAGCCGAACACGTTCGCCGACTTCATCGCGGCGGCGGAGCACCTGGTCGCCGAGGGATACACGGCGGCGGCGCGGCTGGCGATCAACGGGGCGAGCGCGGGCGGGCTCCTGATGGGCGCCGTCACCAATCTTCGGCCGGACCTGTTCCACGCGGTCGTGGCGGAGGTCCCCTTCCTCGACGTACTGAACACGATGCTCGATCCGTCCCTGCCGCTCACGGTGACCGAGTACGAGGAGTGGGGTGACCCCGCGGACCGGGCCGCGTACGCCTGCATGCGCTCGTACTCGCCCTACGACAACATCGAGGCCCGGCCCTACCCGCACATGCTGGTGACGGCCGGGCTCAACGACCCGCGCGTGGCGTACTGGGAGCCGGCCAAGTGGACCGCCCGCCTCCGGGCCCGGAAGACCGACCGGAACCGGCTCCTCCTGCGCACCAACATGGGCGCGGGCCATGCCGGCGCCTCGGGCCGCTACGATGCGCTGCGCGAGGTAGCCTTCAAGTACGCGTTTGTCCTCGATGTTCTCGGCCTAGACTGACCTAGCGCAGGCGCCCCACCACGTTGGAGAAGTCGTCGCTCCAGAGCGCACCCGGCGCGCTTCGCGGCCGCCGCCACCGCGCGTCGGTCGCGATCACCCCCAGCTCCTCTTCCTTCCGCGCCAGCACCGCCCAGGTGGACGAGTACGCCCCCCGGCGCTCCTCGTCCGGGGTCGCGTCGTGGTCGCGCACGCGGGCCGCGAGCCCCGCGTCGGCCGCGAGCGCGGCGACGACCGGATCGAAGTCGAGATAGCGGTTGGTGACGTTGAGCATGAGGAGCCCGCCCGGCGCGAGCCGGTCCAGATACAGCGCGAGCGCCTCCCGGGTCAGGAGGTGGACCGGCGGCGCGTCCGAGTTGAAGGCGTCGATCACCAGCACATCGAAGCGGGCCGCCGGGTCGCGGGCGAGCGAAAGGCGCGCGTCGCCGAGGATCACCCGCGGCCGGCTGACGGCCTCGGTGAGGTAGCTGAAGTAGGTGGTGTCCTGCGCGATCCGCGCCACGAGCGGATCGATCTCGTAGAACGTCCACGACTCTTCCGGACCCACATAGGCCGCTGCGCCGCCGGCGCCGAGCCCCACGATGCCGACCCGGCGTCCGGGCCGCGGCGGAGCCACTCCCGCGAGCACGTCGCCGAACGGCCCCTCCGGATGGTAGTAGCTGGTAGGCCAGCGCCGCCGCCTGACGGCCACGGGCTGAAGCCCGTGCAGGGTCGTGCCGTGAAAGAACGCCCGGAACCCCTGGCGGGTGTCTTGCACCCGGTACACCCCGAAGAAGTCACGCGCCCGGAGCAGCACGCCCGGCCGGCGTAGCTCCCCGATCCAGACGACCGCCAGGATGAGCGGGACGCCGACCGCGACCAAGAGACCGGACCGGCGCCGCCACAGGAGGAGCGCGCCGATCACCGCGGCGATGGCGACAGCGTTGAGCAGGACCACGGGGGTCGGGGCGCGGGGGATCACCCGGGCGGTCCCGAGCCATGCTCCCGCGCGCCCGAGCCCAGCGCCGAACAGGAGCACGGCGGTGATCAGCGTCGCGACGCCGCGGACTCGGTCGGCCGGTGGCGACCAGCGCACCAGCAACGCCGCCGCGGCGATCGCAAGCGGATACTCGGCCACGGTCCGGAACACGTTGGGGGCGACAAGGGCGTTGAAGGCGCCGCCGAGCGCGCCGCCAAGGGCCACCCAGAGATAGAACTCGGTGAGCCGGCTCGCCGGGGGCCGGAGCCGCGCCAGCTCGCCGTGGCAGAGCACCGCCGTCAGGAACAGCAGGCCGTAGTCGAGCAGGAGCGTGAGCCAGAGCGGCGCCCCGATGGCCCAGAGCTGGCCCGAGACGCAGACAAGAAGCCCGAGCGGGAGCCACCGTTGCGCGACTTCAGGGGGGATCAGCGGGCGTCGCGCGAAGGTGACCACGAAGGACAGCAGGTAGAGGGCGAGCGGCAGCACCCAGAGCAGCGGCACGGGTGCGATATCGGTGGTGACATGGGTGGTGACGGCGAGGAGCAGGCTCGAGGGAACGGCGGCGAGGAGGAGCCAACGCCAGGCCGGGGCTCCGTCTCCGGGGCCCGGCCGGGCCGGCGCCGACCGCGCGGGCGCGAGGCCCGGTTGCGCGGTGGAAGCCGCAGTCGCAGCACCACCAGTGGCCCGCCGGAGCAGCGCCGCGGCGAGGAGGATCGCCGCCACGAGCGCGACGTACGCGCCGGTCCAGGCGATGCGCTGGTGCGAGAGCGGGACGAGCGGCTCGAGCAGAAACGGATACGCGAGCAGCCCGGCGAAGCTGCCCAGATTGCTGGCGGCGTAGAGGAAGTAGGGATCGGCCGCGTCCGGGTGGTCCAGCTCCGAGAACCAGCGCTGGAGCAGCGGGCCGGTGGCCGCCACGAGGACGAACGGCGCGCCCACCATCGCAACGAGCGCGGGGAGGAGCCAGCGGACCGGGCTCGCATCCGGGGCTGGCCCGGGGCCGGCGGGCAGGGCCAGGGGAAGCGTCGCCGCCGCCAGGGCGAGGAGCGCCAGGTGGACCCAGACGTGCCGCGGGCCGAGCCGACGCGGCAGCAGATGAGCGTAGAGGTAGCCGAGGAGCA
>Ga0070699_100004849_pt1 | contig 11869 bp, 9 predicted proteins | sample KBSK1503metaG_FD_65473 | JGI IMG/M metagenome (GOLD analysis project Ga0070699, IMG submission 65473) | Corn, switchgrass and miscanthus rhizosphere microbial communities from Kellogg Biological Station, Michigan, USA - KBS K1-50-3 metaG | ecosystem: Host-associated > Plants > Roots >...
CGTGACGAGCGGCGCGCGTGGTGTTGCGTTCCGGCCCCGTCAGTGTTGCAGTTCGACAGAGACGGCAATCTGTTGCAGGCCTGGGGCGGCCCTGCCGATCCCGGCTTTCTCGAGACGAAATGCCGGGTCGCGGATGGATGCTACTGGCCGGGACGTGAACACGGCATCTTCGTCGACCACAACGACTTCGTCTGGGTCGCCGGCAACGGGGAAATCGCTCGCGGCACCAACAGCGGCGAGTATCCCTGGGCGGCCAACTTCGGCGGCGACGACTCCCAGATCCTGAAGTTCAAGCCGGATGGCACCTTCATCTTCGCCATCGGGCGTCACGGCGTGAAGAAGCCGAACAGCAACGACACCAACGGCGGGACGAACGGGACGCCGCAGCCGTATCTGCCGGCGGACTTTACGGTGGATCCGGAGACCAACGTCCTGTACATCGCCGATGGGTACGGAAACCGGCGCGTGCTCATGGTCGACGCCGCGACCGGCAACTACATCGGACATTTCGGCGCCTACGGGCAGAACCCGGTGATTGGCGAGAGCACGGATCCCGCGTACGGCGGCGCCTGGGTTGCAGACTTCAAGAAAGGGCAGCTGAAGCCGAAGTTTTTCCGTAGCCCGCTGCATGGGGTCAAGATGAGCCGCGACGGCCTCCTGTACGTCGCCGACCGCGGCAACAATCGTGTGCAGGTGTTCAGGACAGCGGAGGTCGGCAAGCCGTGCGCAAACCCGGAGGGCGACACCGGCAAGTGCGGCTTCGTTCGCGAGATTCTCGTTGCGCCGCAGACAATAGGCGGCACGTCTGGTTCGATCGCGCTGTCGCGGGATCCGAAGGAGACCTGCGTGTATGTCGCTGACCTGACGAATTTCACGGTCTACGTCCTCAATCGTGACAACCTCACCGAATTGGGACGCTTCGGCACAGGCGGCCGGCAGGCGGGCACCTTTCACTGGCCGCACACGCTGAGCGTCGACTCGGAGGGCAACATCTATATCGGCGAGGTCGATGGCGCCGGCCGTGTGCAGAAATTCCTGACGTACGGAAGCGGGAGTTGCAGCGGAACCGGCAACCCGAAGATCGGAGAATATCTCGAGTGATAAGCGATCACCGCGGAGCGGCACCCCCACCCAAATCGTCAGTCAGGTGCCGATCGTTTGAGCGACGAACGCATCGTGCGGATGTGATGTTGAGCCGAGCACCGGCCTCGATGTTCGTCTGATTGCCACTTAGAGCCTGTAACAAAACCCCAATCGGCACCCGTCGGGTAGGTGTTCAGCAGATGGGCAGCGCTCTCTTCTTGACTGTCCATGGGACCTGGGCTGGCGCAGCCCGATGGGCGCAGCCGGATTCACTGCTCGGTCGGGCACTTCTAGAGAACGCCCGCGAGCGGGGCGGAAGTGCAGCTGTAGTGCCGTTTAGCTGGTCAGGGAAGAACTCCGTCGCGGCTCGCCGAGAAGCAGGAACCGCGCTCGCCCGTCGTTTGCTGGAGCTGCGGCAGGAAGATCCGTCACGGGCCATTTATGTGATTGCGCATAGCCACGGCGGCAGCGTCTTCGCCTATGCGCTGAAGGAGGAGCCGGGCCTGGCGGATCACATCGATGGCTTCATCGCTCTGGCCACACCTTGGATGGCCGTACAACCGTGCGGGTATGCACTGGCGCTGCGGACACTTCTGTCCAATGCGGTTCTTTATCTCTCGCTGTTACCTTCGCTGGTCGGTGCCGGACGCATAGCCGAATGGTGGGTCGACTATTTGAGTGCTCGACGTGAAAGCGGTCGAGCCCCGTTGCCTGAAGGCGACTTCGGAGCGAAGTTCGCGCGGGGGTTCGGCGATTTTGCAAATGACCTCGGGAATTACGCTGGATTGTATCTGCTGGCCGGCTTGGCTGCGGGCGTCGCGTGGTATCTGCTGCACCGCAGACTCGCGCATTGGCTGGTGCACGGCGCAGCAGAGTTCGAGCGTCGAACGACGGTAGCCGCCGAGCGAGTCAGCACGCTTCATGAACGGCTGCCACCGAGTGTCTTCTTCAAGCCGATCGGCGACGAGGCCGCGTTGGCGCTGGCCTGGACGAGCGGAATGGCGTCTCTGATGCAAGCCGTTTCGCAGCTCCTGTTTTATTCCCTGCAGTCCGTTCGTGATTCCTGGGTGTCGATTCCGCGTTACGCTCGCATCATCGTCAGCGTGGCGTTGATTCTTGCGTGGTCCATCGGAACGGCGGTGGTAGGAGTGTTCACGGCTCTAGCGGACGGCACTACAACGGGTGCCAAGCTTGCGGCGGCGATTCGCGAGAGCTTTCCTCCAGGCGTGTTCCTGGGTCGCTTCGCCGTTTTTGATTTCGCCTTGGATTTACTTGCCATCTTCGCGCTTGTCGCGTGGGCGGGGCTCATACTGGCGCTCGTTGCTCTCGCAGCGGTTACCCTGGTCGCCTGGCTGGCCGCGGCTGGGGCCGGCATCCCGACACTGAGAGCGGCACTGTTCATGCGAGTCTTGGTTGAGGCGGCACCATTGGGAAACCGCGAGCTGGTTCTGGTCGATGTTTCGGCGCCACGGCGTCAGGAACGTGTCGCTGCCACGGCGCTCAGCCATAGCTCCCTGTACGAAAGCCCTGGCGTGATCACGGCGGTGCTCGGGGCCATTCATGGTTTTCAAAGCGTCCGCCCCGGGCAACGGATGTCGTTCCTCAATAGCGGTTCGGGCCCATAACTGATCTCGCCTAGCCCTCGATAGTAATCCGGGGTTGGCTCCCCCGAACGCCGCCGGGTAGCGGCGTTTACCGGTGAGCTCACCGGCCTTATTTCAGCTCGAATTCGACGAACTCGATGAGGGTCGTACCGGTGTTCTTCACGGCCCTCGTCTGCCCTGCGTCCTGCCAGATGAAATCGCCTTCGTAGGGAGCCATGCCGCGGTCGGCCGATCCAGGCATCATCTCGGCCAGTACGCCGCCGTGGACGTAGACCCTGAGACCCGGGGCTGTTTGCGTGATCTGTCCCGTCGCCTCTCCGGGTTTCAGCACGACACGCCAGGCCCTCAGCCGTGCGTTGTCCATCATCTGGGTGTAGCCCTTGACCGTCGAACGGTCCGACACCGTGGTTCCGACCGGAGCGCGATTCTTCAGGATGAAGGAGATATTGTGGAACGGTGTCGGCCCGACATTGGTCGCCTTGTGCGTGCGCGGGCCGTTCTTGGTCACATCCGTAAACGTCGCACGGCCGGGTTCGCCGTCCCCACCACTACCCGGCGCGCTCACCTCTAACGAGCCGTAATCCTGGTTGGTCTGCGAGGCCGGAGTCAGGTTCACGGACACGGAGTCGGCATAGTGGATGTGGTAGCCCGTGTTGCGCCCGGGCGGAATGTTGACGTTCAAGAGAATCAGGTAGTCGTTGGAGAAGACCGGAATGTGGAACGGCGCCTTGTCCATGGGCACCGGCTTGTCCTCGACCTTCTGAGCAGCCCCCGGCTGCGCCAGCGCGCAGGCGAGCACGAACAACGACGCTGAAACGACATGCCTCATGGAGATCCTCCCGAGTTTTGGCTGGGCGGATAGTACATCGTCTTCGGCTACACTGTGCGCCATGAAGAAACTACATGTGCTTGCTGTCGCCTGTTCGCTAACCCTCGCCTGGTCGACCGCGGCTCTTGCGCAGCTCGCGCCTGCCAATGACATGGGCGTGGCGCTCGGACACATGCACCTGGCTGTCAAGGACGTCGAGGCGAACAAGCAGTTCTTCACGACGATGCTCGGGGGAAAGCTCGTGACCAACGGGCCGCTGACGTTGATCGAGTTCCCAGGCATCTTCGTGATGCTCCGGCAGGCCGACGCCGCCGCACCGCCCGCCGGATCCGTCGTCGATCACTTCGGGCTGGTGTACAAGGACATCGAGGCGGCGCGCGCCCGCTGGAAGTCTGGCGGCGTCAAGTACGACGTTGGCGATGTGAACCCGAATCAGGGCTACGTATTCGCGCCAGACAGCGGGATTCGTGTAGAGGTCTTTGGAGATCCATCACTCCCCGGACCCGTCAGCATGGATCACGTGCATCTCTATCCGGCCGAGGCGGACATCAAGGCGATGCAGGCGTGGTACGCGAAGGTGTTTGGTGGCTTCCCCGGGCAGCGTCAGCGCGTCGCCCGGCCTGGTGTGATCGAGGTCGACTACTTCCATCGCTTCAACTTCTCGTTTTCAGCCGGGATGGGCAAGCTCGCGCCGACCAAGGGGCGCGCCATCGATCATCTCGGCTTCGATGTGAAGAACCTCGACGAGTTCGAAAAGAGGATCGCCACGCTTGGCGTCAAGTTCGAGGCGCCGTCGCGAGTCGTGCCGAACACGCGGACGAAGATCGCGTTTCTGACCGACCCGTGGGGAACGTATATCGAGATCACGGAGAAACTGTCGCCCGAGGCGTCGAGCCCGGTGACACGGTAGGCAGGTGCCCGCAGGAAAGAAGGACGGCATGAGAACGTCATCATTGAAAGTCGTCTGTGTGCTGGCGATCGCCGCCGCGTCGGGCAGTGCGTCGCGCATCGTGGCGCAGTCGCCAGCAGCCTCGCCGATCCAGTCGTGTGACGCCAAGCCGGCACCGGCGTGGTGCGCCGCAGTTCCCGGCGACCGGTCGGAAGGCTGGACGTCACAGCACCGATCTGAAGTGATGGCGAGGAACGGCATGGTGGCGACGAGCCAGCCGCTCGCCGCCCAGGTCGGGCTCGAGATCCTGAAGAAGGGTGGCAACGCGATCGATGCGGCGGTCGCGACCTCCGCCATGTTGAGCCTCGTCGAGCCGATGAATGTCGGTCCCGCGGGCGATCTGTTCGCGATCATCTACATCGCGAAAGAGAACAAGCTGTACACGCTCAACTCCAGCGGCAAGGCACCGAGCGGTCAGACACTCGCGCGCATGAACTCGCTCGGCTACGCGTGGAATCCGCGCAACCAGGGTCCCGGCTCCGGCATGCCGACCGGCATCCTCGCGGTGACCGTTCCGGGCTCGGTCTGGGGCTGGGATGACGTGCTGCACCGTTTCGGCACGATGACGTTCAAGGAGACGCTGCAGCCGGCGATCGAGTACGCGGAGAACGGCTTCCCCGTCTCTGAGCGGATTGCGTCCGACTGGCGGCTGCCGCGCGGACTGCCACCGGTGCCCTCAAATCCGAGCGGGTGCTGCACGCAGGTCGATCCCGATTCAATCGCGACGTGGTACATCAACGGCAAGCCTCCGGTCGCCGGGCAGATCTATCGCAATCCCGATCTTGCGAAGACGTTCCGCATCTTGCAGCAGAAGGGACGTGACGGGTTCTACAAAGGCGAAGTCGCGCGCGCAATTGTCGCCAAATCGACCGCGCTCGGCGGCACGATGACGCTCGAGGATCTCGCCAATTACTCGGGCGAGTGGGTCACCGCCGCAACGACGAACTATCACGGCTACGACGCGTTCATGCTGCCCCCGCCGGCGCAAACGTGGGCCACGGACGAGATTCTCAACATCCTCGAGGTGTGCGTGCCGTCGTGGGCGCCGGGTCAGACGCTGACGACGCTCGGACCAGCGAATCCGAAATACTGGCACTTCGTCGTCGAAGCCAAGAAACTCGCCTACCGCGATCTGTTCACATATAACGGTGATCCCAGCGTGACGCCTGTGCCGCTGGACAGACTCCTGTCGAAGAATTACGCGCGATCACTCTGCGGGCAGGTCAATCCGGAACGTGCCGGTTCGACCGGGCCGATCGGCACTGCCGACGGCACCGGCGACACCATCGTCCTGTCCGCCGCGGATCGCTGGGGCAACATGGTGTCGTGGGTGAACAGCAACTACGCCGGGTTCGGTTCGGGCATCACGGTGCCGGGCTACGGCATCATCCTGCACAACCGCGGATCGCTCTTTACGCTGGATCCGAAGAGTCCCAACGTCATCGCCCCGCACAAGCGTCCGTTCAACACGCTCTCGGCCGGATTCGTGATGCAGAACAACCGCCCGCTGATGACCGTGACGCTGATGGGCGGCGACATGCAGGCGCAGGGGATTGCGCAGGTGCTGCTGCACGTGCTCGATCTCGGCGCGAACCTGCAGGCGGCCACCGACATGGCGCGGTTCCATCATCAGCAGGTGCCGAACGTGCTCACCCTCGAGTCGGGTTTGTTCGCGCTCGTTGGTGAAAAGCTGGCCAGCATGGGCCACCAGGTCCGGTCGGTCAATGGCGGAGGGGTGGGCGGCTATCAGGCGATCATGTTCACGCCCGATCCGAACGCGCCGGCGGTCAGCGGCAACGCGCCGCAGCCGATCAAGGGCTTTTATCGCGGGGGATCGGATCACCGCAAGGATGGGCAGGCCGTCGGGTTCTGAACGACGGCCGTTCGCTACGTGGCACGCACTCGCTATTTCGGGCGGGCCATGAATCCCTGAGCAATCATGTCGATCTTGTAGATCGCCTTGGCGTTGTTCCTGACGCCCTCGGGAGTTCTGTACTCACGACCGTCCGGCGTCGTCATGCCCGCGCCCTTCGCGTACAGCACCTTCTTGTTGGGTCCGGAAAACGCAACGCTCGAGGCGGACCTTGGCAGAGGAATGATTCCCAGGTGTTTGCCTTCCACACTGAACACCTGAATACCAGTATCACCGGCGGTGACGTACAAACGGCCTTCGGCGTCGATGCACATCCCATCGCCACCGGCGGCGCCTTGGAGCATCGCGAAATCCCGCTGACCTTTAGTGGTTCCATCCGGCTGGATATCAAACGTGACGATGGTCCGGCCATTCGTGAGATAGAGCGTCTTCTCATCCCGGCTCAGTGCCATCCCGTTCGTTCGCACGTCCTTCCCCGCAACGAGGCTCACTTTGCCGGCGGGATTGACGAAATACGTTCCCGCATCGTCGCTGAAATACGCGCCACCTTTGGAATCGGCCACGACTTCGCCCATACGCCAGAAGGTCTTGTCTCCGAACTTGCGTGCGAGGACCAACCGTGTGGGGTGCAGGACAACCAGTTCCGCCGCTTCTTTGCATTCGGCCGGACGGCCGCCTGGATCCGAACACGTTCTTTCCGCGCCGATGAGGCGGCCCTTGTTGTCGTACGCCAGGGCACCTGTTCCATGAGTGTCCCTGACAAAAATGGAAAACTTGTCGCTCGGATCGAGCATGCCGACCGTGCTCGGCTGTTCCTGCGCAAACAACAGACCGCCGTCTTTCGTGCCGATGATGCCGTCCGCGTTATCGGGTCCCTGCCAGACGAGTTTCCATCTGGCGCCAGCGGCGATGACGCCGGGGATAGCGGTCACCGTCACTTCCTTTGCAGCAGTCGGCTGTGGAAAGGCATTTCGTTGCTGGGCAGCGGCGATCGCGCCGACACAGAAGGCGATCGTAAACGCGACCTTGAATCTCATAGGTTCTCCACGGAGGCTGGCAGGAGTCTACATCCGACTTCGCGCTTCGTCACGGGCCCGACGTCTTTTGACATAGGATTGGCAGCTCACGGTCGCTTCAACAATCTGAGAGGGAATCATCATGGCCGCAACGGTTTCTGACCAGTCGGGCCACTCTCGGAGGCATCTCCCGACAATCGCACTCCTTGTCGCCCTGCTCGCGGGGTCCGCGGGCGCCGCCGGCCGCTTCGGGAACGGCGGCGGTGGACCCGGCTGGCGGATGATCGGTCACGACTCCAGGAACAGCCGGAATCAGCCGTTCGAGCGCGCGATCGGCCCGGCGAACGCCAGCCGCCTCGCCGTGAAGTGGATAGCCACGACGGCGGGCGACGTCTCCGCGACGCCCGCAGTGGTGCGCGGAGCGGTCTACTTCGGCGACTTTGGCGGCATGCTCTGGAAGCTCGACGCCGACACGGGGCAGGTGATCTGGTCGCATCCGGTGTCGGACTACACGGGGATCCCCGGAGACATCGCGCGTACGAGTCCATCGCTCGCGGGCGATACGCTCGTCGTCGGCGACCTCAGGTTCCCGTACATGCTGGGAATAGACGCTCGAACCGGCAAGCTGCGGTGGCGTACCCAGGTGCACCCGGACCCGAAAGGGATCATGACCGGCTCGCCCGTTCTCGTTGGCAACGCCATCTATACTGGCGTGTCCGCGTCCGGCGCGGGAGGTCCCGGCGCCACGTTCCGCGGCGCCATCGTCGCGGTCCACGCGCAAACCGGCCAGCTGCTGTGGCGGAGCTACTCGCTTCCGGACAATGGCGGAGTTCCCGGAGGGTACGCCGGCGCCACGATGTTCTCACCGCCGGCGGTCAGCCTGCGGGCTGGACTCGTCTACGGTACGTTCGGGCAACCGTACACCGAACCCGCAAGCGTCACCGCGTGTCACGCCGCCCATGGTGGTTTCACCGAATCGTGCGAGCAGCAAGGGTCGTATCTGAAGTCCGTCGTCGCGTTCGATCTGCGGACGGGCGAGCCACAGTGGTCGTACCGCGTGCAGGGCCATGGCCCCTGGCTGCAGGCGTGCGGCAGTCAGCCGCCGTCCGTGACGTGGTGCGCAGCCGAGTCCGATGGCGAGAAATGGGACCTCGGCGGCTCCGGCGTGAACGTCATGCGGCTGCGGATGGACGGACACTGGCAGGACGTTGTTGGAGTGGGTGGGAAGAGCGGCGTCTACACGGTGCTCGATGCAAGGAGCGGAGCGTTCATCTGGAACACGCTCATCGGTCCCGGCGGCGACCAGGGCGGCATGAACTGGGGCACCGCGTTCGATGGGAAACGGATCTACGCCTCGATCACGAATCACCACCACATTCCGTACAAGCTGACGCAGAACGGCGTGATCTGGAACACCACCACCACCGGCGGCTCGTGGGCGGCGCTCGACCCGATCACGGGGATGATCCAGTGGCAGACCGCCGATCCACAGGTCGAGACGCTGCCTGGCCTCGGCGTGGTCGGCGTGTGGGACCTCGCGCCGGTGACGGTGGCGAATGGCGTCGTGTATGCCTCGTCGATGGCCAAGCTCCCGACGCAGGAGCAGATGTTCGCGCTGGATGCGGCGACCGGCGAGATTCTGTGGCGGTTCGGCGCCGGAAGCTCAGTCAACGCCGCCCCGGCTGTCGTCGACGGCACCGTCTACTGGGGCTCGGGCTACGCCAGGTCGGGCGCGGAAGGCAGCGGGAACCGACGACTCTACGCGTTCAGCATCGACGGAGAGTAGAGTCGGGTTGTCGCACGCAAGAAGTGCGTCAGCCGCCGATCCCGAGACCGAGGACCCTGACATCCCGGGAGACGAGCGATCGTTCGTGTCCGGCGCCGTCCTTCAGGATTCCGACGACTCGATAGTCGCCTTCCGGGAGATCTCGCATTTCGAGATTGAACGTTGCCGGCGAATGGTCGCCTTCCAACTGAATCTCGCTGCTTCGATAGAACTGGTCTCCGTCGGCGATCACCTCGAGCGACCGGTTCGCAGCGCTCGGCTCGATGCTGACTCGGACCCTCAGGACCGCAGGGGCAAACGAGTGAGCGGGTGATACCGTCATTTTCAACTGATCCCCTGCACCGACCGGCATCGCGGCCAGTGCCAGGAGTCCGCAGATCAACAATAGTCTCTTCATGGCCTGCTCCCGACAAGTCGCTACGGCAACCCGCCGCTCCCCGTACTGGTGAAACGATTACGGGCGGCGAAACACACACCATCGAGATCGTTGGACCATCCGCCGCCTCGACCGTGCGGCGCCTAAAGGACAGCGGTTGTGGGTAGCAGGTCACGCATTTTCGATGGGAGGTCTCCGCATGACGCCGCCAGAAGCAGACGCCCCGTATGAGCACTGAGGCTCACGAGCGGCACATGTCCCGCGCCTTCGAGTTGGCCGCGAAGAGCTTTGCCGAGGGGGGATGTCCGATCGGCGCGGTTCTCGTCGACAATTCCACGGGTCGCCTCATCGGCGAGGGACACAATGCGCTCGTACAAGAGGGCAACCCCATCATCCACGGTGAGATGGCAGCGCTGCGGAACGCGGGACGGATGCAGAACCGTCACGACACGACGATGTACACGACTCTCCAGCCATGCTTCATGTGCACTGGCGCAATCGTTCAATTTGCCATTCCGCGCGTCGTCATCGCCGATACCGAGAACGCGTCGAGCGACGAGACGATCCGGTTCATGCGCGGCAAGGGCATCGAGGTCGTGGTTCTCGACCCCGGTCGCAGTACGGCGGCGCGGGCCTGCATAGAGCTGACGCGCCGGTTCCGCGAAATCAAGCCGGAGCTGTGGCTCGAAGACTGGGGAGGAGGGCCGAGTCCGCACATTCGACCCGCGTAACTGTTGCGAGAAAGAATCGAAAGTGCGCAGGGTGGATTGAAACAGTGTCTCGCAGCCCGTGTCGTCGTTCACCACGGGCTGCGAGGCTTTCCATGGGATCGTTGCGCGCCGGCGGCGCCAGCGATCAACTGTTCACGCTGACGGCGTCGATCTCCTCTGCCTGGTCCGCCAGCAATGCGTCCAGGCTGAGCGGTCCTGCACCAAAGTACGCAACGAGCAGCGCCCCGCCGAGGAGCAGCACGTTTCGCATGAATAGTGTCAGCTGGATCTGAAACATGACCGGATCGCTCATCGCCCAGAAGTTGTGCATCGTCACCGTGACCGGCACGAGGAACAGCACCAGCAGCCAGGCGCCGAACCGGGCCCGATAGCCAAACAGAATACTCAGCCCACCCGCCAGCGCGATGAGCCCCGACACCGGAACCAGCAGGCCCGCTAAAGGCACGCCCTGCTGCGCCGCTGATTCGATTGTCCGGGGGGTGAAGTGGCCGGCCGACGCGATGATGAAGATCATCGAAAGCAGTTGCCGCGCTGCGAGAGCGAAGTAGCGCGTAGAGTCCACGCGGATTCGGGTTTGGTGCATGTTTCCTTCTTTCAGGTGGGACGAGCGCGGTCCGGGGATCTGCAACCCCGGTGCCTCGTCAGTTCTCCATGCCCTGCGAAAGCGCTTCGGCCAATGGGCTCACGCGTCACCCCGTCACGCTTGGTCGCGACGGCATGCCGAGGGACGCGACGGGATCTTGCGGTTCGTGGTTGGCCGCTTCGCGATCCGGTTGAGCGCCGGAGTTCTGACTCTCGCATTACGATTTTGCGAGTCGCGGATGGACGCGCCAGGTGGCCGCCTCATCCGTAGATGCGAAGACATCGGTTACATCTGATTCGCCGCGGCGTCGCGCGAAGTACGAAGACGATCGATCGGCGCGGCGCGGCCAACGCGTTCTCGAGATCGATCGCGCGCGGACTTGCTTCGCGCAACGCGTGTTAGGATTCGGCCACCTCTCCCCCAGAAACGCTCAAAGAGCAGGGAACATGGCGTTGTACGCGTTCGACGGTACGTGGAACGGTGCGAAGGACGGTGACGATCCGGATCGCAGGGACACCAATGTCGTCCGATTCTTCCAGGCCTATCGCAAGCACTCCGGCACGAAGGACTTCTACCTGGCCGGCGTGGGCACGCGGTTCGGTGCCGTGGGCAAGGCGTTGGGCGGAGTGTTCGGACTCGGCGAGCTGCCACGCATCAACGAAGCCTACGACCAGCTGTGTCAGAACTGGGCGGCGGGCGACACGGTCATAGACGTCGTCGGATTCAGCCGCGGCGCCGCCACCACGCTCGACTTCTGTCATTGCGTGATGGACCGCGGGATCCGCCGGCCCGGCACCGACTCGGTGGTCGAAGCGAAGCCACGAATCCGGTTTCTCGGCGTGTGGGATGTCGTGGCGGCCTTCGGGCTGGCCAATCTCGGGGACGACCTGCTCAACATCGGCCATCATCTGTCGCTGCCCAAGGGCAACCTTCAGTACTGCTTTCACGCCATGGCGCTCGACGAGCGCCGCCCGTCGTTCCTGCCCACACGACTGCCAGGCGCCGTCGAAGTGTGGTTTCGCGGCGTCCATTCGGACGT
>Ga0070699_100004850_pt1 | contig 11869 bp, 11 predicted proteins | sample KBSK1503metaG_FD_65473 | JGI IMG/M metagenome (GOLD analysis project Ga0070699, IMG submission 65473) | Corn, switchgrass and miscanthus rhizosphere microbial communities from Kellogg Biological Station, Michigan, USA - KBS K1-50-3 metaG | ecosystem: Host-associated > Plants > Roots >...
CTTGCCGCCATCCGGGCTCAGCCGGATGAAGGAGTTCTCACCGGTCATCATGGGCTCATTGGGGTCGACGGGCGGCATCGCGGGGTCTCCTTATTCTGAGGGTGTGGAACGCGGGTCCCGGGTGAACATAGAGGAAATGGCGGCCCGGAGCAAGCGGCGCGCCCGCTGGGCCTTTCGAGTCCTGGGCCTTGTCCTGCTGGCCGTGCTCGGCTGGGCGAGCTGGGAGTACTGGAGCTGGCCCGACGTGGCGCGCCTCGCCCGCGAGCGCCCCACCACCACCGCCTTCATCGAGGAATACCGGGGGCGCCAGCGCGAGGCGGGCAAGCCGGACAAGGTGGCCTGGGCGTGGACGCCCTACGCGGCCATCTCTCCCCATCTCAAGCGCGCCGTGCTGGTGGCGGAGGACATCAGCTTCTTCTCTCACCACGGCTTCGAGCTGAAGGAGATGCAGAACGCGATGGAAGAGGCCCTTCGCGAGGGCAATCTGCCGCGGGGCGCCTCCACCATCACCCAGCAGCTCGCCAAGAACCTGTGGCTCTCGTCTTCCCGCAACCCGCTGCGGAAGATCCGGGAAGCCGCACTCACCTGGCAGCTCGAGCGGGCGCTCCCCAAGCGGCGCATCCTCGAGCTGTACCTCAACGTGGCGGAGTTCGGCCCCGGCATCTATGGCGCGGGCGCGGCGAGCCAGCGCTACTTCGGCAAGCCCGCCGCCGATCTGGAGCCGCGCGAAGCGGCCGCGCTGGCCGCCGGGCTCCCCAAGCCACGCGCCTGGCATCCGGGCTCGACCTCGGTCGCGTATCAGCGACGCGTCACCTCCATCCTCTCCAGGATGGACAAGGCCGCGTTCCTCGCCCGGCAAATCTGAGCCCGGACGCGGTATCATACCCGCCATGACCCCTTTCCCTCTCGCGCTGGACGGCATTCGTGTGGTGGATCTCTCCCGCGTCATCGCCGGCCCCTGGTGCGGCGCGCTGCTCTCCGACCTCGGCGCCGACGTCATCAAGGTCGAGGACACCGGCAGCGGCGACGAGTCTCGCACGTGGCCGCCCCACAAGGACGGAGAGGCCGCCGCCTACCTCCTGTTCAATCGCAACAAGCGCGCCATGACCCTGGACCTCAAGGCGCCCGAGGGTGTGGAGGTCGTGAAGACGCTGGTCAAGGAAGCGGATGTCGTCATCGAGAACTTCCGCACCGGCACCATGGAGAGCTTCGGGCTCGGCTACGACGTCCTCTCCGAGCTCAATCCGAAGCTCATCTACTGCTCGGTGTCCGCCTTCGGGCGCACGGGCCCCCGCAAGGACGCGCCGGGCTACGAGGCGCTCATGCAGGCCTTTTCCGGCATCATGTCCATCACCGGGGAGCCGGGCGGACAGCCGGTGCGCGCGGGCGTCTCCTTCCTCGATCTCTCCACGGGAATTCTCTGTGCCCTCGGCGTGTCCGCCGCCCTGCTCCAGCGCCAGCGCACCGGCCTCGGCCAGCGGGTGGACGGCTCGCTGCTGGAAACCGCGGTGAGCCTGCTCGCCTTCCACGCCGAGGGCTATCTCCTGACCGGCGCCATCCCCAAGGCGCTGGGCTCGGGGCATCCGTCGCTGTCTCCCTACCGGAACTTCAAGTGCCGCGACGGCCAGTGGATCTTCATCGCCGCCGCCAACGATCGCTTCTGGGGGAAGCTCGCCCGCGCCATCGGGCTCGGCGAGATGGCCGAGAACCCGCGCTTCGCCAGGAACGGGGAGCGGGTGAAGAACCGCGTGGAACTGGAGGACATCCTGGAGAAGGCGATCGCCGAGCGGGACCGGGAACCCCTCCTGAAGATCCTGGAGGAGGCCGACGTGCCGGCCACCCCCGTCAATACCGTGGACCAGGTCATGAACGATCCCCAGACGGCGGAGCGCGGGATCGTCCAGCGGGTGCGCCACACCAAGCTGGGGGAGATCCCGGTGGTGGGCACGCCCCTTCGCTTCTCGCGCATGAATCCGGGAGTGCGGCGGGCCGCCCCGCTGCGGGGCGAGCATACCGACGAGATCCTGGCCGAGCACGGCTATACGCCCGAGCGCATCCAGGCGCTGCGGGACAAGAACGTCGTCTAGCGGCGCGCCCAGGGCGCCGAGGAGGCCCTCATGCTGGGTTTCAAGAAGCTGCTCTCGCTGGTCAAGTCCGACGAGGCGCTGCCGGGGCGCGCGGTCAAGATGCCGGTGCCCGACGCGCATTTCGTCAACGGCGCGCGGCTGGAGCCGCCTTTCCCGGCCGGGACCGAGCAGATGGTGGTCGGGCTCGGCTGCTTCTGGGGTGCCGAGCGCATCTTCTGGACCACGCCGGGCGTGTATACCACCGCGGTGGGCTATGCGGGCGGCCATACGCCGAACCCCAGCTACGAGGAAGTGTGCTCCGGCATGACGGGCCACACCGAGGTGGTGCTCGTGGTCTTCGATCCCAAGGTGGTGTCCTACGACGCGCTGCTACGCATCTTCTGGGAAGGTCACGATCCCACCCAGGGCATGCGCCAGGGCAATGACGTGGGCACGCAGTACCGCTCTGCGATCTACACCCATGGTCCGGAGCAGCAGCGCGCCGCGGAGACCTCGCGCGACCTATACCAGAAGGATCTCACCAAGGCGCGCTACGGAAAGATCACCACCGAGATCCTCCCCGCCCCGCCGTTCTACTACGCCGAGGATTATCACCAGCAGTACCTCGCCAAGAACCCCTGGGGGTATTGCGGCATCGGCGGCACCGGCGTCGCCTGTCAGACCGGGGTCACGACGAACCGCTGAAGCTCACCGCCGGACAGCGGGAGCGGGTCCGGGAGCAGGAGCCGGCCGGGCAGCGGGTGCGGGCACCGGCTCGGGCTCAGCCTGCGGCTTCTCCGCGATGATCGTTCGTGCCACCTTCAGTCCATCCTGTAGATCGTAGGTCGCTCGCACCTGGGCGCCCTCGGGCAAATCGGCCAGGCGCGCCGGCAAACCGTTCAGGGAGATCTCGGTGCGATCGTCCACCTGCAGTCGGGCGCCGAATAGTCCAAGGACGTCGGAGGTGAGCTCGACCCGGGACTCCAGCAGATCGACCTGTCGGACCGTCGCGTCCTCCACGTCGAAACGGAAGCCGCGCGACTCGCGCCGGGTATCCGCCTCGGGCACCGAACCAACCGCGACCAGCGCCCGTGTGACGGAGTACCCGGCGGTCACTGCAAGGGCGACCGTGACCGCGATCGCCGGGGCCCGGCGCCCCGTCCACTTCACGCCGCGTGCTCTCGCATCACGGGATCCACCCAGACCTTGTCTTCTACTACCACCTGCTCGGCCCGCTCGGCCAAGGTCCGCATCGCGACCCGGGCGGCCAGCTCATGCTGGTCGGGCGTGGGAACCCGCCCCACGATCTCGAGCGTGGGAGGCTTCCGGGGCCAGAGCGGCACATGCATGTTGGCCGTCACCGGGAGACCCGAGAGCCCGGGCTCGAGCATCAATGCGTCGGACACCCGTGACTGCAGACCGAGAGCCTCGTCCTCACGACGCCGCCGGAGATCGAGAAGGCGCCCGACGACCGCTATCGCGAGCAGCACCACGACACCAGCAAACACCAACGGTATGAACCCGGTTCCTCCGTTCATGACATCCTCCTCCTCTTCAGCCGCGCGCTGACCGCGGTGACTCCTGGAGCCCGCACCACCGCCACCAATGGATGGCGGCGTGGCGCAAGCTCGAGGAGGCGCCCGAGATGGGCTAGACCGTCGCGTAGCCGACGACGCACCTCAACCCTCGTCATGTGTGGGGAACAGGAGCATCGGGCGTGCCAGAAATCGGCTGTACCGCAAGCCCGCGCCAGCTACGCAGAGTCTCCACGAAGTGGCGGCGGAGAGCCCGCCGGAACGGTCAGAACAACCTGGTAACGGCGTGTAGTTCTTGCGCGATCTTAGAAGGATGATTCCCCTTCAAAGGTGTCGGCAGATCTGCGCTAGTTTCCCATGACGAGACCACCGTCCACATTGATGGCCTGGCCCGTCATGTAGTCGGAGCCGGGCCCGGCCAGAAACGCCACCACCCCGGCCACGTCATCCGCCGTCTCGGGCCGGCCCAGGGGGATGCCGGCGATGCGTCGCTTCCAGGGCTCGCCCGGCGCCAGACCCTCGAGCGCCCCCAGCTCGCGGTCGATCTGATGCCACATCGCAGTGTCCACCGCCCCCGGGCAGACGCAATTCGACGTGATGCGCCGGCTTGCCAGCGCCTGGGCGGCGGTGCGCGTGAGGCTGACCACGCCCGCCTTGGACGCGGCGTAGGGGCCGACGGTGGGATTGGCGCCGCGGTAGGCCGCGATCGATGCGGTCTGGATGAGCTTGCCCCTCAGCTCCGACCCGGCCATCGGCGGCTGATCCACCATGCGGCGCGCCGCCGCCTGCAACACGAAGAACACCGCGCGAAGGTTCACGTCCAGCACGCGATCCCACTCCGCCTCGGTGACCTCCAGCATGGGCTGGACACGGATGACGCCGGCATTGTTGAACAGCACGTCCAGCCGGCCCCAGCGCCGGTACGGCTCCGCGACCATTCGCGCGATATCCGCGGGGCGCGTGACGTCGGCGGCCACGAAGGCGGCGCCCATCTCCAGCGCGAGCTTCTCGACGGCGCCACCGTCGAGGTCGGCGAGCACCAGCCTGGCTCCGGCGGCGCCGAGCCGGCGAGCGGTGGCAGCGCCGATGCCACCGGCGGCGCCGGTGATGAGCACGGTACGGCCTTCCAGGGACGGAGCCGAGGGAGTATTGGGCATGTCGCGTACCTTAGCGTGACCCCGGGGCCCTCGCAATGGCGGATCGGGGAATGGATCCTCTGCTGCCAGCGAGCCCGGAGCCCGAACGTTCGCCTCTCCTGATAGACTCCCGCGAGGAGAAGCTGCAGGAGGGCGTGCCATGAATCGGCGAGTGGCTCCGGTGGAAAGGTAAGGAGATCCCGATGCGTCGGAGCGCAAAACCTGCAAAAGCAAAAGGTGAAAGCAAGCGTCCGCTCGCCGGCAAGTCAGGGAAGAGCGAAGGCTCGAGGATGGGTGACCTCGAGAAGCGCCTGGCCGAGGCCCTGAAGCGCGAGGCAGAGGCCCTGGAGCAGCAGACGGCGACGAGCGAGATCCTCCGTGTCATCTCGAGCTCGCCGACCGACGTCCAGCCGGTGTTCGACACCGTCGTCCAGAGCGGCCTGCGGCTGCTCGGAGGTTACTCGGCCACGATGATGCTGCTGCGCGACGACGATCGCCTCGACCTGGTTGCCTACACCTCGACCAGTGCCGACGCCGACGCGTCGCTCGTCCATGCGTTTCCGATGCCGCTTCGCCGCCTTCCACCCGGCGAGCGTGCCGTACATGAGCGGCGCCCCCACGCGGTCGAAGACGTCGAGAGCGCCCCGGATGTCACCGACGTGATGCGCGAGACCGGCCGGACACGCGGATGGCGCAGCAACCTCTTCGTTCCAATGATCCGCGAGGACGTTGCGGTCGGCCTCATCTCCATCACGCGACGGGAGCCAGGGCCGTTCGCAGCCGACCAGATCGCTCTGCTCGAGATATTCGCGGCCCAGGCCGTCATTGCCATCGAGAACGTGCGGCTGTTCAACGAGACAAAGAACGCGTTAGAGCGGCAGACAGCGACGAGCGAGATCCTGAGGGTCATCGCGGGGTCCCCGACAGATCTGCAGCCGGTCCTCGATGCGCTCGTCGAGAGCGCCAGCCGGCTGTGCCAGGCGGCCGACACCTTTCTCCTGCTCGTCGAGGGGGATCAGCTCAGGGTAGCTGCCATGCACGGCTCCGTAGAAGAAAGCGCCAGGCTTTCGAATGCGATCCACCGTGGCTGGGTGGCTGGCCGAGCCGTCATGGACGCCCAGACGGTTTACGTCGAAAACCTCGCCAACGCCGAGGCCGAGTTCCCTCTCGGCGCGCAGATTGCTGTCAGCCTCGGGCACCGGACTGCGCTCGCCATGCCCCTGTTCCGCAAAGGCGTACCGATCGGCGCTCTCTTCCTTCGCCGCCGCGAGGTGCGGCCGTTCTCGACCAAGGAGATCGCGCTGCTGCGGACCTTCGCCGACCAGGCGGTTATTGCCATCGAAAACGTGCGGCTGTTCACTGAGCTCGCGGCCAGTAACCGCGAAATCGCCGAGAAGAGTCACCAACTCGAAGTCGCCAGCCAGCACAAGTCGGAGTTCCTCGCCAACATGTCGCACGAGCTGCGCACCCCGCTCAACGCCGTCATCGGGTTCTCCGAGGTGCTGCTCCAACGGATGTTCGGCGATCTCAACGACAAGCAGGACGAGTACCTCAAGGACATCTACGCCTCCGGCCAGCACCTGCTGTCGCTCATCAACGACATCCTGGACCTCTCCAAGATCGAGGCGGGGCGGATGGAGCTCGAGATGACGGACTTCGACTTCCCCACGACGCTCGACAGCACTCTGACCCTAATCCGCGAGCGCGCGGGGCGAAGGGGCATCGCGCTGCACCTGAGCGTCGATGAGCGGCTCGGCCAGATGCGGGCGGATGAGCGAAAGATCCGGCAGGTTGTCTTGAACGTGCTGTCCAACGCCATCAAGTTCACGCCAGAGGGGGGGCGGATCGAAGTCGCGGCCGTGCCAAGGGACGAGTTCGTGGAGGTGTCAGTGAGCGATACCGGGGTCGGCATCGCCCCGGAGGATCAGGAGGCGGTGTTCGAGGAGTTCCGGCAGGTCGGGACGGCGGCCAAGAAGGTGGAAGGCACCGGGCTCGGTCTGGCCCTCTCGCGGAAGTTCATCGAGTTGCATGGCGGGAAGATCTGGGTCCAGAGCCAGGTGGGCATCGGCTCGACGTTCACGTTCGCGATCCCGGCGCGCCGTAGTGAATGAGGACGTCAAGTCTGGTGCCCGGCGGGCGAGAATGATATGCTTTTCACACAATTCGCACCCGACTCCCTGGAGGGGACACCTCGATGTCGAGCCAGTTCCTGTACCACCTGCCGGTCGAGCAAACACAGTGGAAGGTCGAGGGCCAGACCACCACTGCCTTCACCTGGGAGTACGAGGACGGCAGCGCGGATCTGCTGAAGCTCTACGGGAAGGGCAAGAAGCAGCAGTGGGACGCCGCCGAGCGGCTCGACTGGTCGCTGGACGTGGACCCCGACAATCCGATGGGGCTCGACGACCGCACCATCGCCATCTACGGCACCGACATCTGGAACGGGCTCGACGCCAAGGGACGCGCCCACGTGCGGCGCAACCTCCAGGCGCACACGCTGTCGCAGTTCATGCACGGCGAGCAGGGCGCGCTGATCGCGACCGCCAAGATCGTGCAGACCGTGCCAAGCATCCAGGCCAAGTTCTACGCCGCCACCCAGGTCATGGACGAGGCCCGCCATGTCGAGGCCTATGCGCGCCTCCTGCACGAGAAGGTCAAGCTCGCCTACCCGATCACCCGCACCCTCGCGCTGCTGCTGGAAAGCACCATCACCGACAAGCGCTGGGACATGACCTATCTCGGCATGCAGGTGCTGATCGAGGGGCTGGCGCTCGCCGCCTTCCAGCGCATCCGGGACACGTCGTCCAACACGCTGGCCGCCGGCGTCAACGCCTACGTCATGCAGGACGAGGCGCGCCACGTGGCCTTCGGCCGTCTGGCGCTACGCGAGTATTACCCGCACCTCACCGACGCCGAGCGGGACGAGCGGGAGGAGTTCGTGGTGGAGGCCTGCTACCACATGCGCGACCGCTTCAACCAGGGCGAGGTCTGGGAGAACCTGGGGCTGCCGGTGAAGGAATGCGTGGAGGCGGTCGAGAAGTCCGAGTACATGAAGATGTTCCGGACGCGGCTCTTCTCGAGAATCGTCCCCACCGTGAAGGACATCGGTCTCTGGGGCCCGCGGGTGCGCAAGGCCTACGAGGACATGGGCGTGATGGAATTCGCGCAGGTGGACGCCCAGGCCATGCTCGAGAACGACGGGCGCGTGGCGGAGGAGTTCGACGCCAAGATGTTCGTCGAGAAGGCGCTGGGCACCCAGTAGCCTTCGGCCGCCGCTCGCCGGTGAGCCGAGCATCCGCGCGCTCGACTCTGGTCGCGGCCCTGTGCGCGGCGCTTTCGTCCGCCGGATGCTCGATGATCGACTCCTATACGTTCTTCCCCGACCGGAACGTCGGGACACCTCCCCCGGGCGTCGAGGAGCGCTGGATCACCACCGAGGACGGTCAGCGCCTCCACGCCTGGTTCGCCGGCCCGGCGCTCGCAGCCGGAGCCGCTCGGCCGCCGACCCTCATCTGGTCGCATGGCAATGCCGGCAATATCGGTGGGCGGACCCAGATCCTCCTGGGGCTGGCCCACCGAGGGCTGCGCGTGCTGGCGTACGACTACCGCGGCTATGGGCGGAGCACGGGCGCGCCCACTGAGGCCGGCGTCTATCTCGACGCGGTGGCGGCGTTCGACCACGAGGTGGCTCGAGGGACTCCGCCGGCGAGCATCGTCGCCTTCGGGGAATCTCTCGGCGGGGCGGTGTCCATCTCCCTCGGAGAGCGCCGGCCTTGCGCCGGCGTCGCCGTGGTCTCGACGTTCACCCGCCTGGCCGACGTCGCGCGCCATCACTACGGCCCCCTGGGCCTGCTGGCCGGGAATCGCTTCGATTCGCTCGCCCGCCTCGGCCGCCTTCGAGTGCCGCTCCTGGTGGCGCATGGAGACCGCGACGAGATCGTCCCCTTCGAGCTGGGAGAGCAGCTCTTCGCCGCCGCCCCCAGTCCGAAACGTTTCCATCAGATAGTCGGGGGGCATCACAATGACGCCCTGGCCTCCCCCGCCCTCCTGGACGCGGTGGCGGCCTTTGCTCGCGAGATCGCCTTCCCCCGCTAGCGCCCCATCCGGCTGGGGCGTCGCCGCCGTGACCCCGCGCTCGGCCCTTGCCTGGCCGCACGGGTCGTGTTACCTAGCGGGTACGCCGCGGCCGGTTGGCGGCTTGTGCCCGCTGTCAAGGAGGACACGGATGAGCAGCCCCCGATCGAGCCGCCGGGAGTTCATCGCCACCGCCGGAATCGCGGGCATCCTCGCCGCGGGGCGCGCGCCGGCCCACGCGCAGGGCACCACGCTCCACCTCCTTCAATGGTCGCACTTCGTCCCCGCCGCCGACACGCTCTTCGACGCGCAGGCCAAGGAGTTCGGGAAGCAGGCGGGCGCGGAGATCCGCATCGAGCGGATCAACCAGAACGACATCCAGGCGCGCGTGACCGCGGCGGTGCAGAGCGGCGCCGGCGCCGACATCATCATCATCGCCAACAACCACCCGCTCCTCTACGAGAACTCGCTGGTGGACGTGACGGACGTGGCCGAGGAGGTCGGCGGCCGCCAGGGCGGCTGGTACGACTACGCGCGCGTCAACTGCATGGTGGGCAACCGCTGGGTGGCGGTGCCGCACTTCATCATCGCGTGGGCCGTCACCTACCGGGAGGACTGGCTCCAGGCCGAGGGCCTCCGGTATCCCCAGACCTGGGATGAGTTCCGGGCCGCGGGCAAGCGGATGAAGGCCAAGGGCAAGCCCTTCGGCCAGGCCTTCGGCCACAGCATCAACGACCCGAACAACTGGTGCTATCCCCTGGTGTGGATGTGGGGCGGCATGGAGGTGGACAAGGACGGCCGCACGGTGGTGCTCAACCGCAAGGCCACGGTGGATGCGGTCAAGTTCAACAACGTGCTGTGGAAGGAGTGCTTCGACGAGGGCGGCCTGGCCTGGGACGACAGCAACAACAATCGCGCCTTCCTCTCCAGCGAGATCTCGCTGACCGGCAATGCCCCCAGCATCTACGTGGCCGCGCGCGGGAAGTTCCCCGATGTCTACAAGGGCACCAACCACGGCCACTATCCACCGGGACCCGCCGGGCGCTTCTACTGGCTCCCGGCCTGGAACAGCTGCGTGATGAAGTACGGGAAGAACCAGAAACTTGCGAAGGACTTCATCCGTTACTACATGGACCGCAGCCAGTTCGACAAGTACTTCGAGGTCATGGACACCTTCGGCATTCCCGGGACGCGCGGGTACAAGGACCACGCGCTCTGGCGAAAGGATCCCAAGACCGCGGTGTTCCCGGAGACGTTGCAGTACGCGCGGCAGGTCGGTCATGCGGGGCCTCCGGGCCGCAAGGCCACGGAGGCGCTGTCGAAATACATTCTCGTGGACATGTTCGCGAAGAATATCCAGGGCATGGCCGCCGAGGACGCCGTCAAGTGGGCGGAGAGCGAGCTGCGGAAGATCTACGAGGCCTGATAACGTCCGATCTCTCGTGAGGGAGGCATTCATGCGCGCTTCGGCGAACGCCCCGGCTCCGGATCAATCCCAGGTCACCCGACGCACCCTGCTCGTCGGCACGGCCGCGGTCACGGCCGCCGCCGGCATCGAGGGCATCCTGGCGGCGCGACGCGCCCCCGCCTTCGCGCAGGGCACCAAGCTCCACATCGTGCGCTGGGTGGACTTCATCCCGGAAGCCGACGTCGAGCTGAAGCGACAGGCGCCGGAGGCGGGCAAGGCGCTCGGCGCCGAGGTCACCTTCGAGTTCATCAACGCCAACGACCTGCAGCCGCGCATCACCGCCGGCATCCAGTCGGGCAGCGGCGCCGACCTGTTCCTGATGCTCTACAACTGGCCGCACCTCTACGCGAACGCCCTCGTCGACGTGTCCGACGTCGCCGAGCCCATCGGCAAGAGCCAGGGCGGCTTCTACGAGGTGTTCGACGCCGCCGCCAAGGTGGGGGGCCGCTGGCTCGCGGTGCCCCACGGCACCGGCGGCAATGCCGTCGCCTACCGGCGCTCATGGCATGCCGAGATCGGGGTGACGGAGTTCCCCAAGACCTGGGACGCGTGGCGCGAGGTGGGCAAGAAGCTCAAGGCCAAGGGCAAGCCCGTCGGGCAGTCGCTGGGGCACAGCTTCGGCGATCCGCCGACCTTCAGCTACCCGCTCCTCTGGAGCTTCGGCGGCGCCGAGACGGATCCCACCGGCAAGAAGGTCATCATCAACTCCAAGGGGACGCTGGAGTCGGTGAAGTTCATGCAAGCCTTCTGGAAGGACTCCTGCGACGAGGGCGGGCTCGCCTGGGACGACACCAACAATAACCGGGCCTTCCACGCCGGCGAGATCTCGTCGACTCTCAACGGGGCGAGCATCTACATCGTGGCCAAGCGCCAGAAGGACAAGATCAAGGACGAGAAGGGCGAGCCCCTCTGGATGGACATCGAGCACTCGGCGCCCCTGCCCGCCGGCCTCGCCGGCCAGGCCGCGCTCTACGTGCCCTTCCAGCACGCGCTGATGAAGTACTCGAAGAATCAGAAGCTGGCGAAGGACTTCCTGCGGTGGCTCCACCAGACGGAAAACTACGGCAAGTGGTTCGAGGTCAACGAGGGCTACTCGGTGGGCGCGGCCAAGGCGTGGGAAGAGCATGCGATGTGGGGGCGTGTAGACAAGCCGCTGCAGATCTTCCGGCGGGCCGCGCGCCAGGGCCGCATGATCGGCCATCAGGGCCCCGCCACCGCGAAGGCCACCGAGTCCTACTCCAAGTACATCATCGTGGACATGTACGCGAAAGCCGTCCAGGGCATGAAGGCGGAGGATGCCGTGCGCTGGGCGGAGACCGAGCTGAAGAAGATCTACGAGGCCTGAGCCACCCCTCACACGGAGGCACCCATGCGCGACACCACCACCGATCGTCCCGACCCCGGGCGCCGGGCCTTCCTCGCCGGCACCGCCGCCCTGTCCGCGGCGGCCGGCCTCGAAGGCATCCTCGCCGCTCGCCGCGCGCCCGCCTTCGCGCAGGGGACCAAGCTACATCTCCTCCGCTGGGTAGACTTCATTCCCGCTTGCGACGTGGCGCTGAAGCAGGAGATCCTGCCCGCGGCCTCCAAGGC
>Ga0070699_100004851_pt1 | contig 11868 bp, 9 predicted proteins | sample KBSK1503metaG_FD_65473 | JGI IMG/M metagenome (GOLD analysis project Ga0070699, IMG submission 65473) | Corn, switchgrass and miscanthus rhizosphere microbial communities from Kellogg Biological Station, Michigan, USA - KBS K1-50-3 metaG | ecosystem: Host-associated > Plants > Roots >...
TGAGTTTCCGGAGGCCGACCGGCACCGTCAGGCATTGCGGCGGCATCAAGAACACCGAACGGACTCGAGGCCGCATGGGCGACCGGTACTTCGCGCCTGGACAAGGGAGGCGAAGACATCGTAGTACGCAGCTACCTGCTTGCCGCGATCGAACCGCAGGCCTGCCCGCCGTCCATTCTCGCCCATTCGGACGGCGAGCCCACGATCACGATAGAGCTTCAGGATCTTTTCGGCCAGATCTCGGGGTTCCCCCGGCGCCGCGACGAGCCCGCAGTCGAATTCCCGGGCAATGGTCGCGACTTCGCTCGACTCCTCGACCGCAGCGACAAAGGGCCGTCCGGCCGCGAGGATCGCGAAGAGCTTGCTGGGGACGATAGAACCCGCCATTCCCCGCTTCAGGCAGATCACGAATACGTTCGCGGTGGCGAACGAGTCGCGTAACCCGTCCTTCGGCTGAAACGGTAAGAACCGGACATTCCGCAGGCCACGGGCCCTGACCCCCTCTTCGAGCGCCTGCTTCCTGACACCGTCGCCGACGAACACAACGTCGACGTCCGCGAAGCCGCCGAGATGCTCCGCGGCCTCGACCAGCGTTTCGAGCCCCTGCGAGAGGCCGATGTTGCCCGAGTGCATGACGACAAACTTGTCGGCCAGCCCATAGGCGAGCGAGAACGGATTGTGCTTGGAACCGGGCGTGATCGCCGTGCAGTCGGCCCAATCGGGAATGACCAGGGTCTTCGCAGGGTCAGCGCCCTTGCCCTCGATCAGCATCCGCCGCATCGTCTCGCCGAGCGCCAGCACCCGGTCTGCCTTTCGCACGAGGAAGCGATTGACGCCCTCCAGCACGCGGTTCACGGTCTCGCTCTGGAAGTCCTCGAGCAACCGGCCGACCTCGGGGAAGATATCCTTGTACGCCATCACGAACGGCACGCCGAAGCGGCGCGCGGCGAGGTAGGCCGCGAGGCCGATGATCGGCGGGTCGGTCTGGGCGACGACGACCTCCGGACGCTCCAGCCGCAGCCCCGCATAGCACGCCGACAGGAAGTAGCTCACGTAGTTCGTGAACCGCCCCGCGAACCGGCGCTTCGCGAATCGCGTCCCGCGGGCGCGCAGGATCTCGATGCCGCGATAGGTCTCGCGCGGGCCGGCGGTGGTCGGTGTGCGAGACGCTGCCGCGGTCGGCCGCAGGAGCGGGACACCCGCGACAACCGAGACCCGACAGCCGTGCGTCTCGACCAGGGTCTCGCACAGCTCGGTGAGAAGCTGCCCAGTCGCCGTAGCGTCGGGATAAAAGGAGCGATTGAAGAACGCGACGTGCAAGAGGCGCCCCGCTGGGTCAGCGCTCCGTCAGCCGGCGGTCGAGCTCCGCCCTCACGGCCTCGCGGCTCTTGGTCGCGAAGTACCAGTCGATCGTCTTGTGGAGGCCGTCGATGAACTTGACCTTCGGCTCCCAGCCCAGGAGCTTCCGCGCGAGAGTATGGTCGGCGACCCGGTTCAGCGGCCCCGTCGGCATATCGGGCCGGAGCTCGATCCGCGCCTTGTGCCCGGTGTAGCGCAACACCTCTTCGACCGCGTCAATCACCCGCGTGCGCTCCATCGTACCCAGGTTGACGGCCGTGCCATCATCGATCTTCTCGGCGGCGCGAATGGTGCCGGAGGTGATGTCCTCCACATACGTCCAATTGCGGATTTGCTCGCCATTTCCCCAGACCACGAAGGGATTCTGTTTGATGAATGCCCGGGCAATCATGGCAATGACGGCGTGGTTTTCATGTCCTCTGGGGCCGTAGACAGTGAAGTAGCGGCACGACGCGGACTTCATGCCCCAGTCCTTGTGGTAGGAGCGTAGCGTCATCTCGCCCATGAGCTTCGCCCACCCGTACATGTTGTCGGCGTCGTATGGCGGGCCGACCATGTCCTCGGTCAAGTAGAGGGTCTGGCGCGGATCGCCCTGGAGATGGGTCGGATAGACGCAGCCCGAAGAGGCATACACGACTTTCTCGACCCTGGCGTGGTGGCAAGCCTGAAACACCAGGCCGTCGAGCGTGAGGTTCGTGGCGCAGGCCGCCTGATGGAGATCCACGTAACCACGGCCGCCGTGATCGGCGGCCAGATGGAACACGACGCTCATCCCCTCGACAGCCTTCTCGATCACGCCGGGGGCTCCAAGGTCGGCCGCGATGAACTCGAGCCGTTCCGTGCCCACGTGTTCCTTGAGGTTGTCGGCGTGACCGCTGCTCAGGTTGTCGACCACCCGCACCCGGGCGCCGCGGTCCGCCAGTGCCTCCACGAGATGCGAGCCGATGAACGACGCCCCGCCCGTCACGAGCACCGCCTTACCTTTCCAGTCCACTGGCCTTCCCTCTACCGCTCACGCCTTTCTCGAGCGCGTGGTGTCCCATGACCAGAATATCTATCTTCGTCCTCAGAAAGCAGTCGAGCGCCTCCTCCGGCCGGTGCACGATCGGCTCGTTCTCATTGAACGAGGTGTTGAGCAGCACCGGCACCCCCGTCTGCTTCTCGAAGGCGTGCAGCAACTGCCAGTAGAGCGGGTTCGTCTTCCGGCTCACTGTCTGCAGCCGCCCGCTCCCGTCCACGTGGACGACCGCGGGGATGACCGACCGCTTGGCCGCCCGGATGGGATAGACCTGGACCATAAAGGGATCCGGCACCGCCCCGCCGAAATACTCGTCGAGGGCTTCCTCGAGAATGGACGGGGCGAAGGGCCGAAACTTCTCCCGCAACTTGACCCGCGTGTTGATGGTCTCCGGCATGTCGTGGCGCCGTGGGTCCGCGAGAATACTGCGGTTGCCGAGGGCTCGGGCCCCCCACTCCATGCGCCCCTGGAACCAGCCGACGATCTGCCCGCTGGCGAGCCGCTCCGCCGTCCAGCGGCAGAGCTCGTCCTCGTCGGCAATTCGACTCAGACGGCATCCGAGCCGCTCGATCTCCTCCCGCCTTCCGGCCAGGGCCCGGGCGATCGCCTCGTCGTCGAACCCCGGTCCCCACCAGGCATGCTCCATGACGAAGCGGCGCGGTTGTCCGAGCCGGTGGTGGTGGACGAAGAACGCGGCGCCGAGCGCCGCCCCGTTGTCCCCGGCGGCGGGCTGGATGAAGACTTCCGTGAACGGAGTGCGCGCCCGGATCTTGCCGTTGGCGACGCTGTTCAAGGCACACCCGCCCGCCAGACAGAGCCGGGGCACTCGCGTCCGTTTGTAGAGGCCATTCAGGACGTGGAAGACGGCCTCCTCGAACACCGCCTGGAGGGACGCGGCGATCGCCTCGTGCCGCGGCGCGAGCGGCTCGTCGGGCCGGCGGGCGGGTCCCAGCAACCCCGTGAGCGCTGGCGTGTAGACGGGGCCCAGCGTCGGCTCCCCGTCGTCCCACGTCATGCTCACCCCGCCGCGATGGTGCCGGAAGAAGCTCAGATCCAGTTCGAAGCCCCCGTCGGGGATGAGCCGAATCAATTGCCGGAGCTCTGGCGTGTAGGATGGCTCCCCATACGGGGCGAGCCCCATGACCTTGTACTCGTCGCCGTACTTCGGGAAGCCGAGGTACTGACTGACGGCGAGGTAGACCAGCCCCAGGGAGTGCGGGAAATACACCCGCCGGAGGACGTCGAGGCGCCGACCTCTCCCGATCGCCCACGACGTGCTCACAAAATCGCCGAAGCCGTCGATCGCGCACACCGCCGCGTCTTCGAAGGGAGAGACGTAGAACGCGCTCGCCAAGTGGGCCGGGTGGTGCTCGACCCAGTGCATACGCTTCCGGATTCGCTCGGGGTCCAGGCCAAGAGCGTCGCCCATCGTTCGGGTGACCCGGGCGACACGGCGCGTGTTCGCCACGCGGTCACGCACGAGCCCGACACCCGGCCGGCCTCGCAGCGCAAAGAGGGTCTTGCGCCAGAGGTTCGCCCGGGGATTGCGGGCAATCGCGAAGTGATCGATCTGCGCGGCCGGCACGCCGACGAGGTCCAGGCAGGCGCGGATTGACTCGCGCGGAAACCCCGCCCAGTGCTTGACACGGCGAAACCGCTCTTCCTCGACGGCGGCCAGTAGTTCGCCCTCTCGAAGGAGCACGGCCGAGACATCCCCGTGATAGGCGTTGATGCCGAGGACTAACATGACCTCGTCCGAGCTACGGAGGAGCGCGGCGGAGCCTCCGTGTCCGGCACGCCATCTTTGGAGAGCGGCAGCCTCACCCCCGGCGGCCGTGGTCCGCGCCGGGTTTCGTAGACACGGGCGTCGACGAGGAAGCGATACCAGCATCCGTGCAGAAAATGGAAGACCAACCCCTCGACCCCGTCGAGGAAGCCGAGTCGCAAGAAGTACCGGTACATCCAATAGCCGAAAGCCCGCGCGAACAGCGGACAGCGCCAGAAAACCCGTTCGCGCAGCCATCGCCGCCTCTCGATCGGGCTCCCGAAGATCCTTGGCCGCACACGATTCGTCGCTTGACTCTGGAGTAGAGTCTCCCGGGCTTCGAGCTCAGCCCACCGAACGTGACGCATCGTCCAGCTCAAGAGGTCAGGGGCAACGACGTCGATATAATCGGCGCTCAGCCTTGCCAGTCGCCCGCTGACGAGGAAATGCTGATCGTACAAGCGATCTTCGCAGGACCCCCGATCTTTCCGAAACAGCCTCAGATGGTACGAGGGGTAGTGGCCCCCGTGTCGGATCCACCGGCCCATGAACACTGTCCGCTTGCGAAGGAGGAAGCCGTCCACGGCGGGCGGGGGTCCCGCCAGCAAGCGGGCGATCTCCTTCACCAGGTCCGGCGTGAGGCGTTCGTCAGCATCGAGATGCAAGACCCAGTCGGTCCGCAGCGGGAGGTGTCGCTGAGCCCAGTTGCGCTGGGCCGCGTAATGGTCGAACGGATGGCTGACAACCTGGGCCCCCGCCGCCGTGGCGACATCGACCGTCCGGTCCGTACTGCCCGAATCGACGACGAAGATGTCGCAGTCGAGCCCCTCCAGGCTCGCCAGGCAGGCGGGAAGGTTCGCCTCCTCGTTGTAAGCGAGGACGATGACGGAAAGCGACGGGCGCACGCCGCTGCGCGTCACGGTCGGGCCCTACCGGCCGGCGCCGCCGTCTCGACGCGTCGAGACGCCACGAGCTCGCCGTACAGAGCGCCAAGGCGGTCTCCGACCACTGGCCATGAAAACTCGGCCTGCGCAAGCCGCCGACCCGCCTCACCCATCCGCCGACAGAGATCAGGATCGCCGACGAGGGCTCGGATGGCCCGCGCCAGGTCTCCCGCATCGCGCGGGACAACGAGGCCCGCTCCCGCCTCGCGAATGTGCTGCGCCAAAGCGACATCGTCACTCACCACGACCGGGAGACCGGCGCTCAACGCCTCCGCCACCGCGATGCCGAAGTTTTCGTCGTACGAAGGCAGGACAAACAGGTCCGCCTGCCGGAAAAGCCGCGCCTTGTCCGCTCCCGCCACGAACCCCGTGAAGGTCACCCGCGTCCCGAGACCCTTCCGCGCCGCATGGTTCTTCAGGCTCCTGACGTACGCCTCATCGCCCTCTCCGGCGACCCACAGTCGGAGCGGTTGCTCGTGGACCAGTAACGCCACGGCGTCGAGCAGGAACTCGATCCCCTTTTTCGGGTGCAGACGCGAGAGGAACAATACGTTCGTCGGGCTATCGGGCGCCGCGCCCTCCCGGCGCCGGTGATCGCCACGATTGTTCGCGGCCGGCGGGTCAACCCCGAGCGGAATCGTAACGACCCGAACGCGAAGGCCCAGCGCCTCGATCGCTCGTTGCTCGCGTGGCGAGACCGCGTGAACGACCGCGGCGTGAAGGAGATTCCGGCGTTCGAGGAGGCGAAAGTACGGCACCTTCTTCCACCTTCGAACACGCAACGCCCAGGGGTCGAGCGCACCCAGAGGTCGAAGAACGTAGGGGACATGGCGGCGCCGGGCGGCCCAGCACGCCGTGAGCGTGGGGCATGAGAAGAGCCCATGCACGTGCAGGACGCTGTACGAACCCGCATACCGGGCGAGCCACCGGCTCAGCGGCCAGGAAAACGTCCAGGATTTCGGGCGTTGCCGGGGGAAGTAGAAGTAGCGGACGCCCCGTTCAACCACCGGCCCGTCGAGTGGAACGTCTGTCTCCGCGTCGCCGTCGGCGGTTGTCGTCGCGACATCCACGTCGATACCCAGCGCCGCCACGACTTCAGTCATACCCCTGACGGCCAGGCTCGGTCCGCCATGCATCGGCGACACACTGGGAATGACGTGGAGGACCTTCATCCCCCGGCCCGCCTCGCCCGGACGAATACGTGGATGAAGCCCACGAACGCGAGATCCCACACCAACGAGCCGAATACCAGGGAAGCCGAGCTCTCGATCAGAAGGAGTCCCACCAATACATATGATCCCGCTACCAGAGCGCCCAGGCCCGCCCGGTCCTGGACGAACAGGCGCACGAGGACCGCGTAGACCGCGCCGATAACGAACATCCCGAGCAAGACACCCAGGGGGCCGAAATTGGCGTAGAGCTCGACGAGCTGGGGCAAGTTGTGGGACGTCGTGGTGTCCGAGGACGCGAGAAAGCTGTATCGGTGGCCAAACGCTTGCCCGCTCTCGTCGGTGGGCTTGTCCGGATACAACAGCCTGGGGATGAGCTTGAAGAGCAACGGGTAGTAGGTTTCCCCGCCCCAGTACGGCACCTCGCCGGGGGTCCCTTCGACGACCTCGGCGAACGTGATGAGGTGAGAGAGCCGCGAGAAGGTGACTTGAACCGCGTCGACCGGATCGAACGACGCCAGGTACTCGGTGACCACGGCCGGGTACACAAGAGCCTTGTCGGTCAGGCTCAGCTTCTCCGCGTCCGGTCCCCACGTCAGTGCCCGAAACTCGACTCGCACCGGGGCCAGAACCAGCACCGCCGCCGCGACGAGCGCCATTGGCCACCACGGGAGTCGGTTCCGGGCCAGGGAGTACCCCATCAGAAGGACGAGGCCGACCTCGATTCCCTCCGTCCACAACCCCGTCGCCAAGCCGAGCGCCGCGCGTGTCGGCACCAACCCGAGCCACAGGAGCAGCGTTGTCCTCCGCCCGAGCTGGCGATCGAGCTGAAGGAGCCAGAGCATGAGGATTCCGAACAGCGAGAGGTCCATCACGTAATGCCCGGCCTGCTTCAACCCGAGCGGCACGGGTGCGCTCGCGAGCAACGCGTACGCCAAGACGCCGCCAATTCCACTCACCACGCCAAACCGCCTGACCTTGGCCGCGTCCCAGACGAGCCGGAGGGTCGGAAGCGGCAAGCGTCGCGCGGCGGCCAGGAGTCCCGCGAGGCGATAGCCAGCGAGGCACATGACGAGCCCAGCCAGCACCAACCAGAGCGCCTCCTGGATGTACTCATCAGGAATCGGGACCCGACCGTGGACGTGCTGTGTGTACTCTCCGAGGGCGAAGATCGGCAGCGCGAAGTACACGGCATACAGACATGCGAACAAAACCAGGAACGCGTTCGTCCACGCCGCCCGCCGGGTCCACGCGGTGACGATCCACGCGACCAGGGCAATCACCACGGAACTCAGGGCCCGCTCGGTGAGCGTCGGGTTTGCCGTCGCGAGGAGGTTCAGCCCCGCGATCAGCAGCATCGTCACGAGCGCGGCACGCCCGCGTCCCCTCTTCACCCCGCGGCCCGGTCCGGCCAGCCTCTCTTCGCGCGATCGCACGGCGATCATCCCCCGGCCCTCACCGGAGCCCGGCCGTCGCGAAGATCTCGGCCAGACGATCCTTGTAGGTGTGTCCAGTACCGGTCACCTTCCCATGCGCCGCCCGTCGCATCCGGTCGCGGTCGGCCGGTCGCCCGAGGTAGTCGCGTACCTTGGCGACCAACTCCTCCGGTCCAGTGAAATACCCCACCTCCTCGTCTTCGACGAAGAGATCCTGATGCTCCCGAGTCCGTTCGGCCAGCATGAACGCGCGACAGGCCGGCACCTCGAACGTCCGCATCGCGTGCCCGTCTCGATTCGCTCGACGGACCAGGTTGATGACGATCCGGCTCCCGCCCAGAGCCAGCCGGTACGCACGACCGAGGACCAGGCCCGCGTAGAACGGCCGAAACTCGGGGTACCGGTTCCAGTAGCCACCATACAGCCGGAGCCGGCTCTCGGGACACTCCCGCACCAGGGCACGCATGTACGGCACTCTATCGGCGTCGCAACTCCCCAGGAAGGAGACATCGGCGCCGAACCGTTCACGCTCGGCTCGGGTTGAAGGCTCTTCGGGAAAGTGCACGCTCGGTTTGTAGCCGAAGGGGACATACGTGACGGCCCGGGCGGCCGCGGCCCGGACGTCGTCCAGGATGGCTTGCTTGGTGCACGCGTAAAGGTCGTAGAGCGGAATCGCTCGCAGAATGCGGGGCGTGTTCGCGGCCGGGTTGAATGGGTCGTCGGTCGCGTAATTGACGAGGACAGAACGTGTTCGGCTACTCATCCATTGCAGTGTCGCCGGGGCGACGTGCGCCCCCTTGACCACGAGCGTCACGTCCGGCTGGAAATCGCCGGCCACCGCCCTCAGGCGGGCGTTGAACGACCAGTACCGCAACGGGCGACGGCCAAGGAGTCGGTAGATCCCTCGCTGAACGAGAGAGGGCCGAACGCCCCGAAACAGCTGGGCTTCGTCGACGAAGCGATAGTCCCAGCCGCGCTCGGCGCTCATCTCCGCCAGCGCCTCGAGGAAGAGCGGGGTGCCCGGGTAGTACTGCGTCGTATCGACGAGTAGGACACGCATGCCGGGCCGCTACCGCCCTCTCGCAGCACGATAGGCCGCCACCACCCCGGCCCCATACGATTCCCAGCCTCCGAGGGCTTGGACCCGGCGGAGGGCGGCTCGGCCCATCTCTTCGCGGACTTCCGGGTGCTCGTACAGATACAAGACTCGCTGACGGATCGCCTCGGGATCTCTCACCGGCGCGATCAGGCCTTCCACGCCGTCGGCGAAAAGATCCTCGGCCCCCGTGTGGTTCGTCGCGACCACCGGAAGCCCGCACGCCATGGCCTGTGCCTGCACCAAGCCGAATCCGTCTTCTACGGATGCCATGACACAGACGGAGGCCTGGGAGTAATACCAGGAGAGCTGTGACCGAGGCACGACGCCGAGGTACCGGTACCGGCCGCGGTACTTCGCCAGAAAGGACTTCGCTTCCCCGAGTACGCTGCCGACCAGCCACACCTCGATTCGGGGTGTTCTCTCCTCGCAGAGCGCGCTCAGGAGGTAGGGGACGCCTTTCCTGAGACTCAGCTGGCCCACCGAGATCACGCGAAACGTCGAGTCTTCCTTCCGCTGGGGCCGAAAGAGCTCGAGATCCACGCCGTAGGGTATCGTGGCCAGCTTCCCTGCAGCCACGCCCCGTTCGAGGAAGGACCGGTAGACAAAGGTGGAGGGAACCGTGATGAGATCGCAGAGGCTATATTCCTCCAGTTCGCGCTCTCTGATCCGCGTCGGAATCCGCCGGTACGGAACCCCCCATCGGGCATACTCTTCCGCCAGCAGGTCGTCCTGGCTGAGGATGTGGGACGACCCGCGGTCGCACACCGTGAGAGCGCCATACCGTTCTTTGGCGAATCGGTGCGATTGCAGCCCGAAACTCGAGAGCGAATGGAACACGTCCGTGGGGCCGAGGCGCCGCGCGACCCAGCGATCGAACGCCTCGACCGCGCGCGCGCCGAGCCGGCTCTCAATTCCACGAAGGCCAAGCCGGCCGGCCGCGATCGGCGGGATTCCCATCCAGGGGCAGGCGCGCACTTTTCTGCGGGGTACCCCACTCACCCGGCGAGGGGGGGAGGCCGTGTACAGCTGGTCCAGCAGTCCGCGACGCTCGAGTTGCCCCGCGAGGTCGAATCCCCAGAAGCGCCCGAAGCTCGACACACCCACTCTCACCGGGCGCTCCCCTCACGGGCGGCAAGCTCGCACTTCACGACGACGGCCCCGGCGAAGAGTGAAGGCCAGCGACGCCGGAGCCACTCCCGGGTACCGCGGACAACCGGTTTATCCCATCGAGGCGAGACCCCGTAGTCTTCCGGCGCGAGGTGGACCAGTCTGAAGCCGCTCATCTCGAGGAGCCGCCGCAGACAACCGATCGTGAGCGGCGTCTTGTGGAACAGGTTGTAGGGTCGCGGCTCCGACGGGAAGCGCCTCGCCTCCCCGAAAGCCGGCAATTCGCCCCGCAGGAGCTCAAGACGCCACTTGACGTAAGCGGCATTGGGGGTCGAGAGGACCAGCCACCCGCCCGGTCGGATGATCTCGCGGACCTTTCGCAGCACGAACAGCGGATCGATGAGGTGCTCGACGATCTCCAGCATCAGCGCGCCGTCGAACTCCCCCAGTTCCGTCAGCGGATCGGTCTCGACATCCAGCCGATACGCTTCGATGCCTCTCGCCCTGCTGAGCGACACCGCCTGCGCCGAGATGTCGACGCCCACCACCCGGTTGCCATGCCGGGCGAGCGCAGCGGCGAAGTCACCCCGGCTGATTCCAATATCCAGTACGCGATGGGGTGATCCGATCAGGCGAAGCAGCTGGCTCACCCGCGGATGAGCCTCATCCAGCTCTGCCGTGGCCCGTCCGTCGGCGAATTGCTGAGCGTCGTACTCGTCGCAGATTCGGCGTATGATCCCCGCCCCCGGGGATGACGCCATCCGGTTTTTTATCTTTGGCACGTTAGCGATCACCGCCCAGCGCGCGGAATTGCGCAAACGACGGAAGCAAGAATACGGTGGTCCGTCGGCCGGTGAGTCCTGCCAGTCGGATGAGCAGGAGCGCGGTCGCCACGACGTTGGACGCGAGGAGGGCGACGGCCGCTCCCGTGATGCCGAACGGTCTGAGCAGGAGCAGGAGCAGCAGCGCGAAGACTCCGAGGCTGCTCGACTCGGCGTTCATCACCGCCGCCGGACGGCCCAGTCCGCGCAGAGCGTTAGCGAGGACTCCCTTGACCCCCGCCACGGTGCCGGCGGCACTCAGGATGAGCGCCGCTGGCAGGGCGGCCCGGTATGCGTCCCCGAAAAGAAGCGGCAGCGCCACCGGCGTCGCGGCAAAGAGCAGCCCGCCGAGGGGGAACGAGATCAGAACGGCAGCGCGGGCGCTCGCCACGGCCCGCTCGCTCCGTTGCTTGGCATCCGGCGCGGCCGCCACCAGCGGGAAGAACACCGCGCTCAGCGCGCCCACGACCGGGCCCGCCGCACCCCCCCAGGCCGCAGCGACCGCGTAGAGGCCCAGCACCGGCGTGGGAAGGAATGCCGCCATCGCCAGCTGGTCCAGGCGCTGTCCCACCACCTGAGGGACGCCGGCGAGTGCCGATGGCAAGCCGTAGCGCAAGAGCGGTATCCACTCCCCGGGATCCGGCGAGAAGCGGCCGGGAAGGCGCGCCCTCACCAGCGCCATCACGGGCACACATAGCAATGCCAGAAACACGAGGTAGGCGGCGGCGACGACCTGGGGGCGGCGCTCGTCCAGCCCCCACGCCACCAGCAACACGCCGAGCCATCCGAGGGCGGGCACTGTCCTCAGCGTGTTCCATCGCGCGAAGTCAGCTCGGCCCTGCAGGGGGTGCAACGGCATCCCCACGAGCGCGTACAGGGGACCGAGAAGGAGGAACCAGCGGGCGGCAACGACGACCGATGGCGACTGCGCCGCGAGCAAGAGCGGCATGGCCGCATAGCCGACCAGCCCCAAGACCGTCGACGTGAGCAGGCCCAGCGCCATCGCCGATCCCAGCCGGCGGGCCGCCTGCGCCGGCTCTCGGGCTGACGTATAGACGAGCGCGTCAGGCAGTCCTAACATGGCCACGGTTGCGATCACAGAGGGCCAGGTCTGGATCGCGGTCAGTTCCCCCCGCCCTTGCGGCCCCAG
>Ga0070699_100004852_pt1 | contig 11868 bp, 11 predicted proteins | sample KBSK1503metaG_FD_65473 | JGI IMG/M metagenome (GOLD analysis project Ga0070699, IMG submission 65473) | Corn, switchgrass and miscanthus rhizosphere microbial communities from Kellogg Biological Station, Michigan, USA - KBS K1-50-3 metaG | ecosystem: Host-associated > Plants > Roots >...
CGCGGCGCCGCCGGGCTCGAGCTGAACGTCGCCATCCGGACCTTCGAGTTCTCCGGCGACCGCGTCTGGCTCGGCGCCGGCGGCGGGATCGTCGCGGACTCGCGGGACGATGACGAGTTCGCCGAATGCCTGGTCAAGGCCGGCCCGCTGATCCGCGCGACCGGCGGCCGCCTGGCCGCCGGGGCCGGGGCGCTGGGAGAGCCCCGCGGAAGAGATGACGGATACCGCTCGGGCGTGGCGCCGTTGCCGGGCGATGCGGAACGCCCGGCCCAGGGCCCGCGTCGCGAGGCGGGCCGCGACCGGGTCATGACGACCACGGGCCGGGCCCGCTCCCGCCCCGTGGTCGTCGTGATCGACAACTACGACTCGTTCACGTACAACCTCGTGCACATGCTCGTGGGCGAGGGCTGCGCGGTGGAGGTCGTCCGCAACGACGAGGTGACCGCGGCGCAGGTGGCGGAGCTCGGCCCGGCGGGCATCGTGATCTCTCCGGGACCGTGCGGCCCGGCCGACGCCGGGATCAGCGTGGACGTGGTCCGCGCCTGCGGCGGCACGACCCCGGTGCTCGGCGTCTGCCTGGGCCATCAGGCCGTCGCCGCCGCGTTCGGGGCCAGGATCGTCCGTGCCCCGCAGCCGGTTCACGGCCGGACCTCGGCCATCGCGCACGACGGCCGGGCCCTGTTCTCCGGGGTGCCGCAGCGGTTCGAGGCCACGCGTTATCACTCCCTGATCGTGGACGAGGGCACGCTGCCCGCTTCGCTCCGGGTGACGGCCCGCACGCTGGACGGGCTCCCGATGGCGCTGCGTCACGCGTCTGCGCCGGTCGAGGGCGTGCAGTTTCACCCTGAGTCCATCCTCACGACGCATGGCCCGACGATCATGCGGAACTTCGTTCGGGCCGCCAGCCGCTGGGCAGAGCACCCAGAAACGACGCGAGCAGGCCTCGCCGCCCGCTAGCAAGGGACAACGACGGGCCTGGTCAGGCACGTTCTGTCCTGGGCAGCGTGGGTCGGCGGGGCTAAAATGGGGGTGAAATGAGCAGGTTTCGGCGAAAGGCGCAGCGCGCGTCGGTCACCGGCGCACCGAGGGTCGTCGTCGTCGGCATGGGGTTCGCTGGGCTAGCGACGGTCAGGCGGCTGACGCGAGCGGGCCTGCGGGTCACGCTGCTGGACCGCAACGTCTACAGCACCTTCCAGCCCCTGCTCTACCAGGTGGCCACCGGGGGCCTGAACCCCAGTGACGTGGCCTACCCGCTCAGAGGCTTCGCGCACCGGTACGGGGCGCGCTTCGTCCACGGCGAGCTCGCGCAGATCGAGGACCCGGCGGGGGGCGGGGGGGCGGGTGGGCACATAGTCCTGAGTAACGGCGAGCAGCTCGAGTACGACTACCTCGTCCTGGCCACCGGGGTCACCGCCGCCTACTACGGGGTCACCGGGGCCGACAAGCACAGCTTCGCCATGTACACCCGCCGTGACGCGGTGGCGCTGCGGGATCAGCTCGTGGCCTGGCTGGAGAGGCTCAGCGGGGAGGAGCGGGGACGGAGCCTGGCGGTGACCATCGTCGGGGGCGGCGCGACCGGCGTGGAATTGGCCGGGACCATGGCCGAGCTGCGCAACATCGCGCTCGCCACCGCGTTCCCCGACATTGACCGCTCGCGGGTCCAGGTCAGGCTCGTCGAGCAGGCGCAGGCCCTGCTGGCGGGGTACACCCCGTCGCTGCGCGAGTACGCGCACCGGCAGCTCCTCGCCCGGGGCATCGACGTCCGGCTCGGCGCCACGATCCGCGAGATCACGGCCGACCACGTGGTGCTGGCGGGCGGTGAGCAGCTGCGCAGCGACCTCACCGTATGGGCCGCCGGGGTCACCGCGCCCGAAGGGCTCGGCGGCTGGGGCCTGCCGCAGGGCCGCGGCGGCCGCATCCAGGTGGGGCCCGACCTGCGGGTCACGGGCCACGAGCGGATCTTCGCCATCGGCGACATCGCGCTGACCGACGGCAAGCCGATCGCGCAGCTCGCCCAGCCGGCGCTGCAGATGGGCAAGTTCGCGGCCGAGCAGATCGCCAGGCTGGCCGCCGGGAAGCCGACGGAGCGCTTCGCGTACCACGACCGGGGAATCATGGCGACCATCGGACGCCGCTCCGCCGTCGCGCAGCTGCGCTACGGGATCCGCTTCCGCGGCACGCTCGCCTGGTTCGCCTGGCTAGGCCTGCACCTCACGGAGCTGCTCGGCGGCCGCAACCGGGTCATTACGTTCATCAACCTGGCCTACCGGTATCTCACCTGGGGACACGGGGGAGCGGTGCTCGTGGACAGCGACCCGCCGGCCGACTAACCGGCGGTCCAGGCAGTTCCTTGCGAGCCGGAATCCCAGCCAGGGGAGCGCCGCAGCCTGGCTTCGGCGGCTACCAGGAGCAGGTGCCGCCCGGCCCCGCCCTCCCGGCTGGCGCCGGAGCGGCTCGGTTAGCCGTGCCACTGGTATCGGTGCCAGTAGATCCCGTCGCCCGACTGCCAGTGGCGGCGCCAGCGCCGGCGGAGCCGTGCCATGGCGAAGATCCCGGCCACGCAGGCCAGCAGCCATAGCGCCAGGACCACCTGGAGGAACGCGAAGAACACCCACCCGGCGCCGGGAATCACCAGCGCGGCGATCAGCGCGAGCATCGCCAGGGGGAACAGCCGGGGGCCGCGGACGAAGACGCCCCTCGGCCGGGCGCCCCAGGGGGCGGGCCCGCGGGCCAGCGGCCGCACCAGCTCGGGCTCGGGAAGGTCGGTCATGATGCGGCGCAGGTCGCCGAAGGTCTTCGCGCCGAGCGCCGCGGATATCCGCTCGTCCAGCTCCTCGGAGGAGAGCCGGCCCTGCGCGAAGTGCTCGCGCAACCGTTCCGCCACGTGTTCCCGGTCGGCGTCTGAAACCCGGATTCGATCGTCCATTGTCGTGCCTGCCTTATATTTCCGTGTCCCGCTGGTCCTGGTCTGGCTCGTCGTCCTCGTCGGCGAGGATCCGGTAGAGCTCGCGGCGAGTCCGCTCCAGCAGCCGTTCCGCGGCCCGGACCTGCTCGGGGGTGCCCGCGTGAGCGATCTGCACGATCCCGCCGCCCAGCCGGGCGGCCTCGGCGAACAGGCCCGGTACCTCCCAGTCCTCCTGCTGGGCGGCCGACTCCCAGGCGCCCCGCGCCATCTCGGGGTTCTGCTCCACGTACTCGCGGCCCGCATCGGTCAGCCGGAACGTGCGCCGGCCGCCGGACTCCTCGCCCACGATCAGGCCCTCGTCGGCGAGCTGGGACAGCGCGGGATACACCGCGCCTGGACTCGGCCGCCAGGCTCCGCCGCTGCGCTCCTCGATGTCGGACATGATCTGGTAGCCGTTGCGCGGGCCTTCCCGCAGCAGCGCCAGGATCGCGGCCCGCACGTCGCCGCGGCCGGCCTTCGCACCCCGCGCCGGGCCTGCGGGACCGGGCGGTCCCGGCCACCAGCTGCCCCATTGCCCGCCGAAGCCGCCGCCCCAGTGGCCCGGGCCTTTCCGGCCGCCGGACTTCCGGTCCCACGGCCCGCCGCGCCAGTGGCCGCCCGACGTGGTCCCGGCGCCGCGCCGGACTTGGCCGAGCAGGCCGGCCGCGCATCTGAATATCTCGAACAGGCCGCGGTCGAAGTCACCCGCGCCCCAGGCTGCTGCTGCCATGACCGGCTCTCCGTCCTTCTCGCGATACGATCACGATATATCGCCAGAGTAGGTCGGGCTCGAAGCCAGGTCAAGTTATAGCTCGATCGCGAACCCGCCTTTCGCGCTGGGCTGAAGCGGCTGAGCACCCCTCGGCGCGGCAGCAGGCTGAGCCGCCGGCGGTGATTCTGCGGCACGGCCTGTCGCGGGACGCCCAGCCCTCAGGGATGGTAGGGGTCGGGCAGGTCGCTGGTCAGGGTCAGCTGCGCGAGGCCATCGGGCTCGATGAACTCGTGCCGCGGCGGCGACCCGGCGGCGAGCTCGAGCGACACAAGCCCGCACCGCTTGGCTCCGAACATCGGCTGCACGCGGTCGGGAAGGACCGCCCAGGTGGTGGGGGCCCATAGGTGATCGGTGCCGTCGAGCTGGAGCAGGCGGTACTGGTGCACGTGGCCGCTGATGACCAGCGGTGCCCCCAGCAGGCCCGCCAGGCGGTCCCGGCCTGGCGCGGGCAGGAACCGGTACGGCGGCGCGCTGGCCAGCTCGGCGCCGGTCGAGGTGACGGGCTTGTGCGTGACGAGGGCGATCCGCTGGTCCTCGCCGCGCCCGCTGACCTGCTCCTCGAGCCATGACCACTGGCTGGCCTCGGCCTCCAGCCCGGACCCGAGGAGCTGCGCGTTGATCGCCAGCAGGGTCCAGCCGTCGGTAGTCAGCGACCAGTGGTCGGCGCCGACGATGTCCAGCCACCGCTGCAGCCGGGCGGGGTCCACCACGGAGCCGTCGGGCGCGCCCGGCCACGGGTTGTCGCCGATGTCGTGGTTGCCGGGAACCGCGCGCCAGGGGACCGGCAGGCGGTCGAGCTGCCGGCGGCCAAGATGCAGCTCGTCGGCGCTGTGCGCGCCGTCCTGGGTGAGGTCGCCGAGGTGGAGAACAACGTCGGGAGCAGCAGCGGCGACGTACCGGAGCACGGCTTCCCAGTTCGCCCGCGCCTCAGGCGCGGACGGGGACAGATGGGTGTCCGACACCAAGATCACGCGCATCAGGGCGTCACCCCCGCGGCTCGCTGTGCCTCCGGCTCGCCTCCGGGGCGCTCTCGAGGCACCGTCTTCCCTCCTCGCTCGTTCCTCGCTCCCCACCCGCCTCCCCTACCCCCTTCACGGACGGCGCCGCGCCCCTGCGGCTCGCTGTGCGGACAGCAGGGGTATGGCGGCGATCTTCTCCTCCGTCAGGTCGTCCCAGCAGATGCCGACGGCGGGCCGTGGCCCGTGCCGGGAACGGCAGTCGATGACGCGCTCCGGGGTGACGATCAGGTCTACCGGCACGTCATGACCGGTCACGGGGATCGTCCCGGCCCCGCGGACCTGGAGCTCGTGGACGGTCGTGACGCACACGGTGTCCGGCCCGATCAGGCCCGCCGCGGCGGCCAGCGCGAATTCCAGGTCGGCGAACCCGCCGCCCTTCCCCAGCCGCGCGCCGTCCTCGCCCGCCGCCACGCAGCCCATCACCACCAGGTCCACCGCGGACAGCTCCGCGAGCGTGACCCGCCGGGCGGAACGGAAGGCGCCCCTGATCGAGGCCGCCGCGCGGGGCGGCTCGCTCAGGTGCGCGGGATCCAGGGCGAAGAACGGCTCGGGCCCGGCCAGGCGCGGGACCGCCATGTACACGGTCTTGCCGTCTTCCAGGGCGCGCTGGCGCACCGGCAGCTGCGCGGAATCGGGGTTGGCCTTCACGGTGGCCGCCGCCTGCCACTCGGGCGTGGCGCGAAGCCGCTGCGCCGCAGCCTCTGCGCCGGTGAAGTTCGGGATCCGCCCCGCGGCGCCGGGGAACCTGGCCACCCGCGCCGCGCGCATCGCCGACCACACCTCCTGCCGCAGGCCGGCCTTTGCGGCCAGTACCTCGGCCGGACCTCCCGCATCCCGGTCATGACGCGGCGCGGCACGGGGCATGCCGCCCATCCTGGCCGGCCGGCCCCGGCCGCAGAAACCCGGGACCCGCCCGCACCGCCGGAGGACATAAGGCGGCGGCGTTCAGTAAATTCAGGCGTCAAGGGCGAGCGGATCACGTCACCCGCGGCGGCACCGGAGCCGCCCGATTGCGTGGCCCGAACCGGATGCGGGAGGGATGTCATGTCGGCGGTCAGCGCGATGCGGCGGACGATGGACGGCCAGGCCGAGGCGCTGGCCAGCATCCTGGCCGACGAGGAGCCGGTCGTCGCCGTGGCCGAGCGGCTGCGCGGGCGCCGGGTGCTGGCCATCGGAACTGGGACGAGCTGGCACGCGGCCAGCCAGGCCGCCACGCTGCTGCGCGCGGCGGGGCTCGACGCCGCGGCCGCGCAGTCCGCCGACGCCGCCGTGGACGGCCCGCTGCCCGGCGAGGGCGGCGTGCTGCTGGCCTTGACCCACACCGGCGCGAAGCGGTACACCGCGCAGGCTGCGGAGCGCGCCCGCTCGGGTGGCGCGCAGGTCATCCAGGTCTCCAGCGTGGGCGTGGCGGACGCGGACCTGGTGACCGTCCAGCGGGAACGCTCGTCGGCCTACACGGCCAGCCACCTCGGGGCGCTGCTGCGCGTGGCGCAGCTGGCCCGGGCGCTGGGCGCCGACCTTCCCGGGCTGGAGGAGGTCCCGGCGGCCGTCGACCGGGTCCACCACGCCGAGCCGGACGCCCGCCTGGCGCCGCCGCCCGCGCGGCTGATCGAGTTCATCGGCGGCGGCATCAACCAGTGGACCGCGGCCGAGGGCGCGCTCAAGATCCGCGAGGCGGCCTACGTGGCCAGCGAAGGCCTGGCGGTGGAGCAGTTCCTGCACGGGCCCTCGGTGGCGCTGGGCCCCAGCGACCGGCTGGTCTGCGTCGACGGCGGCGGGGCCTGGTCGGGCAGGCTGGGGGAGGTGGCGGGCGCCGCCGAGGAGGCGGGCGTCCCGGTGACCCGGATCGCCGAGTACGGGCTGGGAGAGCCGCTGTCGATCTTCCCGCTGACCGTGGCCGTGCAGCGCATCGCGCTGGAGGCGGCCGAGACGCTCGGCGTCAACCCCGACAGCTTCGGGCTGGACCTGCCGGGCCACGAGGGCTGGGATCGCCTCGAGCTATGACCGTGGTCACTTCGGCGTCGAGCTCGACGAGCCGCCAGATCACCGGCAGCGGCGCGGGGCTAGGGCCGCTGGTCTTCGCGGTGGCGGCCCACGGCCAACTCGCGCAAGTCGTCGGGCGAGAGGTCGGCGGCCCGGTAGGAGACAACGCGGCAGTCCGTCACGGCGCGGATCGTCGCGGTGCGGCGACCCTGTTCCAGCGCCGCGCGCTCGCCCAGGACCGCGCCAGGGCCGAGGTTCGCCAGTACGCTGCCGCCGACCTCGACCTCGACCATGCCTGCGGGTGCCGTCGCGCCCGCGCCTCCGGCTCCCGGGCCGGGAGAGCCGGAGGGGCGGGCGGTGTGTGCCCTAGCCGGGCAGGTGCGCCTCGAACGGCTGCGGCACCCCGATCCGGCCGTCGCTCCAGGCGATGTAGAGCGTGCTGCCGACGTACGGCGGGCTGCCGGTGACCGCCATGGCGTCGTCGGTGTAGTCGCCGAAGTTCGGGGCGATGTCCGAGACGGCGTGATCCCAGTTCGACGCCACGCTGGTGATCAGCGTGTTCGACGCGGGCGCGGTGACCGTCCGCGGGCTGACCCCGATCGCCGCGAACACGTTGGTGTCCGACGTGTTCACCGAGTGGCGCGAGTACCACACGACGTCCAGGTTCCCGCTGGCGTCGGCGCCGCGCAGCGCGGGCAGGAAGTTCAGCCCGCCGGCGACCGGCTGGTCGAGCACCACGGGCGCCGCCTGCACGCGCGCGAGCGAGCCGAGGTTGAAGCTCTGCAGCAGGATGTCACCCTCGGGGTGGAACCTGGTGTCGTTCCACACCATGCTCACCGTCCTGGCCGGGTCGCTCACCGCCAGCCGCGGGAAGTCCGAGCCCGGGAAGCGGTTGTATCCGGGGATGAACGCGGACTCGAGCGACACCACGGGTACGTCGCTGGCCGCCGAGGCGCCGCACGTGGCGTGGCTGGCCAGTGGCAGGCACCGCAGTGGCACCATCGCCAGCATGTCGGAGACGGGCACCGTGTTACAGTGCGGGAGGTTGAACAGGCTCGTGGCCCAGTTCGACTCGAAGCCGATGTAGACGTCGCCGGTAACGGGATCGACGGCCGGGTAGGCACCCTCGTTCTCGCATCCTGTAGCGTCCGCCGGGATCACGATCAGGTACCCGTGCCTCCCCAGATGGTTGTTCTCGCACACCGGCGCCGCGGGCGTGCCGCCGGCCGGCCCCGGGCCGCCCGCGGCGCTGCCGAGATCGCAGACCCCGAGCTCGATCCTGCTGCCGAAGCCGCCCACGTTGCCCGGGAACTCGGTGAACGTCGCGTACAGCCGGTGGTGCGCCGGGTCGATCGCGATGAACTCCTTGTCCAGGAAGTTACAGAACGTCGCCGTCTGGTGGGGAGCGATCTGCTGCTTCATGCAGAAGGTGCTGCTGGCGATCACTACCGGCTGGCCACAGGCCAGCGCCGCGCTCGAACCGGCGCCCATGACCTTGCAGGCGGTCAGCGCGATCATGGAGCCGCCGGTTCCCACGGGCGAGTCGAACATGCTGGAGATGTAAAAGTAGGTGCTGCCGCCGGCCCGGTACGCCGCGACGCTCGGGTCGCTGACGTAGAGGTCGGTCGCGCAGTGCGCGTTCGGCAGTCCGCCGAGATCGGTGAACGACCGGCCGCCGTCGGCCGAGAACGCGAACCCGGTGGACTCCTCCTTGTTAGTCGGCGACGGGCAGGTCGAGAAGAACGCGGTGGAGTCGTTCCAGGCTTCCACCACGAACCGGCCGGACGCCGCGATCGAGGTCTCGGACTGGCCGTAACCCCGCACTCCGGTGGGGCCGACGTCCTCGGCGAGGCTGGCCGCGTTGACGTTGGCCGGCGTCCTCACCGCGGCCCTCGGGCCTGCCGTCGCCCTCTGGCGGCTCACCGGTCCGCTGCGCTGCAGCCCGAAGCAGAAGTTCTGCGCCCCGGCGGAGGCCTGCAGGGTCTTGCCGAGCTTCTTGCAGAACGGGTTGCCGGCGGCCAGCCCGGTCCTCCTGCCCGCCTGGCCGGGGGTCATCGTGATGGCTGGTGCGCCGGTCTTCGCCCCGGCGCCGGTGGCCGGCCCGGCGACGGCCAGGCTCCCGGCCACTAATCCGACGGCGAGCGGTGCCGTCACGAGCAGGTAAGCACGCAATTTTCCTGACACTGCGTCCCCTTCCCGAACCTCGCGGCCCCCGCAGTCACGCCCCGGGTCCGCAGCCGACCCCATTAGTACCTAGAAAGACTCACCGCACGCCGGCGCCGTTGCTCCGAAAATCTGGAAATCTTGACGTAAGCATGGATCTGAGCATGATCAACCCAATGATACGTAACGTCTCGCGGCCGCACCGGCCAGCACGGGTCCGCGGGCCGTTGGCCATAGCCTGGCTTAAAGTCACGGAGGAAGGCGGATGCTCCCGGTGATCCTCGGCGCGACCGCGGCCCTGTGGATCACGGCCGCGATCGTCGAGCACGGTCCCGGGAAGGTCCCACTCGACCGGCTGGGGCGAGCGTGGTTCGATGTGCACCTAATGCACCCAGACGAAGACGCACCGGCTGCCGCGCGGCGCGGGCGGCCGCGCAGCGAGAAGGCCCGGCTGGCGATCCTCGAGGCGGCCGCGGAGCTGCTGCTGGCGCGCGGCCTGTCCGCGGTCAGCATGGACGCGGTCGCCGAACGGGCGGGCGTCAGCAAGGCCACGATCTACCGCTGGTGGCACACCAAGGAGGCCCTCGCGCTCGACGCGCTCTACAACGAGTGGGCGGCCGCGCGCCCGCCCGCCAGGGACACCGGCTCGCTGCGCGGCGACCTGCTGTCGCTGCTGCGCCCCTGGGTCCGGCTGGCGGTCAGCCGGCCGTACGGGCGCGTGATCGCCGCGCTCGTCACCGAGGCGCAGACCGATCCGGCGTTCGCCGCCGAGTACCGGGCCCGCTTCGTCGAGCCGCGCCGCGCCGCGGGTGCCGCGGTGTTCCGCCGCGCGATCGAGCGCGGCGAGATCCCGGCCGGCACCAAGATCGACGTCGCGCTCGACCTCATTTACGGCCCGATCTATCACCGGCTGCTGCACGGCCACGCCCCGCTGAACGACCGTTTCGTCCGGGACGTCGTCGACGCCGTCCTCGGCGGGATCATGCCCGGGCCCGCGCCGGCCGGCGGTGACAGCGAGGGCCCGGTCCAGGGCGCGAGCCAGCCGTCCGCGCAGGCCCGTCCGGGAGCGCCAAGATCACCAGCTAGCCATGGCTAGCCGCGGTCCCCGCCCGGCGGGCCTGCCGGGTCCGGGAGCAGGCGCGTCCCGTCGTGGTGGCGGACGTGCGGCCAGGGACCGTTGAGAGCGTCGATGACCCGGATCGCGAACGCCTCGGTCATGCGCGCTGCCACCTGGTCGCGGTCCATCCAGAGGATCTCGGCGGCTTCGTCGGTGGTTCTTGGCGTACCGCCCAGAAGGCGGGCGCGGAAGACGAGGGCGACCGCCCCGAGGCCCATGTTCTTGTAGATCCCGCTGAGCCCATCGGCCGCCACCCGAAGGCCCGTTTCCTCCAGGATCTCGCGGGCCAGGCCGTCCTCGATGCGTTCGTCCTGTTCGAGGATGCCGCCCGGCGCCTGGTACTGGCCGTTGTCGCGGCGGCGGATGACCAGGATCTTGCCGTCCTCGCGCACGACGACGCCGGCAACGGACACGGAGTGCCGGTAGGGCTCAGGCATGGCAGTCCTCTGCGGGAGCTCGGGGGCTGGTGAACACGATCATGCCGTAGCCCGGCGGGTCGGCCGGGTGGCGCGGGGCCGGGGCCGCGGCCGATAATCTGCGGGATGGGTCTGGAGCGTGGCGCGGCGCCGAGGCTGCTCGCCGTCAGTGACCTGCACGTGGGGTTCCCGCAGAACCGGGAGATCGTGGCGGAGCTGCGGCCGCGGTCACCGGCGGACTGGCTCCTGGTGGCCGGCGACGTCGGCGAGTTCGCCGCGGACATCGAGTGGGCGCTGCGGACGCTGAGCGAGCGATTCGCCACCGTCGTGTGGGTGCCGGGCAACCACGAGCTGTGGACGCACCGGCGGGACCCGGTGCAGCTGCGTGGTGAGCCGCGCTACCAGCACCTCGTGCGGCTGTGCCGCGGCCTGGGCGTGCTCACCCCGGAAGACCCGTACCCGGTGTGGGACGGCCCGGGCGGGCCGGTCACGATCGCGCCGTTGTTCGTGCTCTACGACTACACGTTCCTGCCCGCCGGCGCGGCGACCAAGGCCGAGGCGCTGGCGATGGCGTACGGCAGCGGCGTGGTGTGCTCCGACGAGCGGATGCTGCACCCCGACCCGCATCCGAGCCGTGAGGCGTGGTGCCGGGCCAGGCTCGGGATAACCGAGCGCCGGCTCGCAGAGCGGAACCCCGACCTCCCGGCGATCCTGCTGAACCATTTCCCGCTCGTGCAGGAACCCACCCGCGTCCTGCGGTACCCGGCGTTCGCGCAGTGGTGCGGGACGACGGCCACGGCCGACTGGCACATCCGGTACAACGCCGCGGCCGTCGTCTACGGGCATCTGCACATCCCCGGGACGACCTGGCACGACGGCGTGCGCTTCGAGGAGGTCTCGTACGGTTACCCGCGGGAGTGGCAGCTGCGGGGCAGGCCGCCAGGGCCGCCGCGCGCGATCCTGGGCGGCTGACGTGCTGGCGGAGATCGTGCCCCCGCGGGTGGAGGCCGACGAGGCGTTCGGGGACGTGCCGGGCGAGGTGCTGTTCCCCGAGGAGGAGGCCGTCGTGGCGCGGGCGGTGGACAAGCGGCGCCGCGAGTTCTCCGCGGCCCGCGCGTGCGCCCGGGCGGGGCTGGCCAGGCTCGGCGTGCCGCCGGCGCCGATCCTGCCCGGTGAGCGCGGCGCGCCGCAGTGGCCGGCCGGGATCGTGGGCAGCATGACCCACTGCGCCGGCTACCGCGGCTCCGCCGTCGCGCGGGTCGAGGACATGCTCACGCTGGGGGTGGACGCGGAGCCCGACGACCGGCTGCCCGCCGGCGTGCTCGACGCCATCGCCGCCGCCGATGAGCGCGCGGGACTGGACGCGCTGGCGTCCGGGGCGCCGGGGCCGAGCTGGGACCGGCTGCTGTTCTGCGCCAAGGAGGCGGTCTACAAGGCGTGGTTCCCGCTGACCC
>Ga0070699_100004853_pt1 | contig 11868 bp, 10 predicted proteins | sample KBSK1503metaG_FD_65473 | JGI IMG/M metagenome (GOLD analysis project Ga0070699, IMG submission 65473) | Corn, switchgrass and miscanthus rhizosphere microbial communities from Kellogg Biological Station, Michigan, USA - KBS K1-50-3 metaG | ecosystem: Host-associated > Plants > Roots >...
GCTCGAGGGCGGCGATGGTGTCGCGCCGGACGTACAGGAAGCCGGTGCCGCGGGGGCCACGGAGATACTTGCGCCCGGTGGCCGAGAGCATGTGGCAGCCGATGCGGCCCACGTCGACCGCGAGCTGGCCGACCGACTGGCAGGCGTCGAGCAGGTAGAGGACCCCGTGCCGGGCCGCGATGCGCCCGACCTCGGCCGCCGGATTCACGAGCCCGCCCTGGGTCGGGACGTGGGTGATCGCGATCAGCCGGGTCCGCGGACCGATCGCGCGCTCGAGGCCGGCCAGGTCGAGCTGCCCGGAGGCGTCGTCGTCGACGACGTCGATCTCGATGCCGACCCGCTTCCGGAGCTGCAGGAACGCGAGGTAGTTCGACGCGTACTCGGCGCGCGCGGTGACCACCCGGTCGCCGGCGCGGAAGGGGACGGCGTAGAAGGCCATGTCCCACGCCCGCGTGGCGTTCTCCACGAAGGCGATCTCGTCGGGATGCGCGCCGATCAGGGAGGCGACCGCGGGGTAGAAGTCGGCCACGCGCTCCACGGCTTCCGCGGCGGCCTCGTATCCGCCGATGGCGGCCTCGCGCTCGAGGTGGCCGGTCACCGCCTCGAGCACCGGCCGCGGCGGCAGGGCCGAGCCCGCGTTGTTGAAGTGCAACACGCGCTCGACGCCGGGCGTGTCGGCCCGCAGCCGCCGGACGTCTAGCATCAGGCGCCCCGCGCGCGGAAGCGGTCGAGGACGTTGCGCAGGATCCGCGAGACATTGTTGTCGTAGCGGTTGTGCGACAGGCTCCCGCAGAAGGTGATGGAGCCGACCGCGAAGACCGCCCCGCCGCCCGGCAGCTCGGCGTAGGTCATGTCGGCGCGCACCATCCGGGCGAGCTTCTCCCCGGTGACGGTCGAGATGTGGGAAAGCAGCTCCTCCGGCACCACCATGAAGGCGGGGCCGTGTCCCTCCGAGCTGGCCAGCACGATCGCGCCTGCCGGCGTGCCGAGGGCGGGATCCGCACGGTCGAGCTCGAAGCCGGCCGCGCCGCCGGCCGAGAGGCCGAAGTCGCCCAGCACCGCGTCCTTCACCCCCTCCAGGATCCAGGCGGCGCGGGGATCGTCCGCGCCGGGCTGGCGGTGGTAGTACGAGGCCTCGAACGGTCCCTGGGCCGAGAAGCCGACACCGACCAGCCGCTGGGGCGGCCGCCCGTTGCGGCGCCAGAGGCCGCCGTAGTTGCCGTCGAGCGCGTGGTAGGCCTCGCCGACCTGCGCGTCCCAGGTGCGGATGCCGCCCTCGGCCCGGCGCACCTCGATGACGCCGGGCACGGCCGGATTGCGGGCGATGCGCCAGTAGAAGCCGTTGCCGCCCAGGTACACGAGCCGGCCGCCCCCCGCGAGATAGCCGGCGTGGGCGTCGAGCGTGGCCGCGGTGTGGTACTCGGGATGCGACCCGGTCAGCACGACCGGATATCGCGCGAGCAGCGGCGCGCCCTCGGCCTCGACGTCCTCGTCGGTGACCACGTCGCAGGCGATGCCCTGTGCCTCGAGCCAGTCGAGCAGGTGGGTGTCGGCCGGGAAGTGGCGGATGCCCGAGCCGCGCGCGTCGAGGAAGGTGAGGTAGCGCGGCCGGAAGGTGAGCATCGGGCGCAGCCGCGAGGAGTAGCAGACGCCGCTCCCATCGCGGTGGCGGTTGTAGGTCGACCGGCCGTAGCCCGGATGGTCGTCGGGGTTGTGCGGGTAGGCGCCCCACGCGGCCACGCGCGCGCGATAGGCGTCGTCGGTGCTGCCGCGCGCGTGGTTGGCGTAAGCCTGGTAGGTGTAGGTCGAGGCGATGAAGAGCACGTCCGCGCTCCGGCCTCCGCGGGGCGGCCGCACGTAGAACGGCAGCTCGTCGGTGTGAGCGCCGGCGGCCAGGCGCATCACGTACACGCCGCCCGGGAGGTCCTCCGGCACCGTGAAGTCGAAGTCGGTGGCCCAGCCCGCGTCGTGGACATCGTCCTCGTGGAAGTGGATGGCCGCGTACTCGCGCGGGGCGTGCCGCCAGCACATCTCGCGCCCGGTCCAGCGCGCGCCGGTCACCCCGCGGGTGGGGAGGTTCACCAGGAGCCCGCCGAGGCGACGGGGCCCCACGTCGACGACGTCGAGCGAGTCGATGCCCCGCGAGAAGTCCCAGCCGGCCAGGAGCCCGGCGGGCGGGAGCAGGGGGTCGAGCGTCATCGACTCGGGCGCGACCGCGGCGAGCCCGAGCAGCAGCGGGTCCTCGATCTTGCCGTTCCAGTGCTCGCGCGCCTCACCGGCCAGGCGGGCGCCGATCAGGAGGGGCCCGGCCGCGCCGGGCCCGGCCCCCGGCGGGAGCGGAGCCTCCCGCTCCCGCCGCTCGCCGCCGGCGAGCGGGATCTGCCCGACGCGCACGATCCCCGCAGCGGGGTCGATCACCAGCCACGCCCGGTGCCACGCCCGCAGAGCGGGGGCCGGGCCGCTCGCGATGGTGAACGGCGCCGCGCCGGGCACGCCGATGCGCGCGGTGACGCCGGCCGGGCCCACCGAGAGCGCCCAGCCGGCCCCGCTCGCCTCGTCCCACCGTGAGAGCACGCACTGCTCGCGGCTGGCCGCGAGGGTGGGCCAGATCAGCGCGACCGCGGTGAGGGGCCCGGTGACGGGCAGCCCCGCAGCGGCGTCGACCCGCGCGTAGGAGCCCAAGGCCAGCGGCTGGGCGCGCGAGGGCCGCTCGATGGCGAAGCGGGACGCGAGGTCGACGGTCTTGATTCCGGGCCCGGCCGGATTCGGGTCGGCGTGCACCACGCGCGCGAGGCTCGCGCGGTACGGTCCCGGCGCGGCGCTCGAGATCTTGAACGCGATGCGCTCCCCGGGCGCGGCGGAGAGCCAATCGGTGTAGCCGGTGAGCGGGATCACGAGAGCGGGCTCGGCCGGGCTAGCCGAGGAACTGCTCGCACACCTCGAGCCAGGCCTGCGTGGTCAGCGCGAGCGACTCCACGTCGATCCGCTCGTCGTTGCCGTGGAAGCGGCCGGCCATGGCCTCGGCGGTCAGGGCCCGGGAGAACAGGCCGAAGCCGTAGGCGACCGCGCCCTTCTCGCGGAAGTAGGGCGCGTCGGTGAAGCCCACGATCATGCGCGGCACGAGGCGCGCCCCCGGGTAGTGCCCGTCGACCACGCGGGCGAGCACGTCCCAGAGCGGGGTGCCGGTCGGCGAGGACGAGGCCGGCTTGGAGAAGAGCTTCTCGATCTCCACGTCCTCCATCAGGTCGCCGCCCACCGCCTTGTCGAGGTGGCGGCGGACCTCGTCCTCGCTGTCGCCCGGCACGGTGCGGATGTCGACCTCGACGCTGACCACGTCGGGGATCACGTTGGTCTTCACCCCGCCCCCGCACACGTTCGGCGAGAAGGTGGTGTGGGTGGCCGACCACGCGTACTTCGCCATGCCCGGCGCGAGCCGCGCGATGCCCTCGTCGACGCGCGACGGATCCACGAGCGCCGCCTTCACCGCGGGGTCGAGGTCGAGCTGGCTCACGAAGCCGCGCCAGAGGTCGTCGACGTAGGGCGACGGGCGGTAGTCGGCGAGGCGGCTCACCACGTGGGCCGCCTTCACCAGCGCGTTGTCCGCCCCGTAGGGCATCGAGCCGTGCCCCGGCGTGCCCTTGACGCGCAGGCGCCGCCAGGCCACGCCCTTCTCGCCCACGTGCACGGTCACGTTGAGGCCGCCGTGCGGGCTCGCGCGGACCGTGCCGCCGTTCTCGGTGAGGCAGTAGTCGGCGTCGAGCGCGTCCCAGTGCTGGGCGCACACGTGCCCGGCCCCGAGGGTGCCGCCGGCCTCCTCGTCCGCGCAGGCCAGGTAGACCAGGGTGCCGCGCGGGCGCCAGCCGCGCCGGGCCAGGGTCTTGAACGCGACCGCCTGGGACGCGGTGATGTTCAGCATGTCGAGGGCCCCGCGGCCCCACACCTCGCCGTCGACGAGCTCGCCGCCGAACGGATCGTGCGTCCAGTTCTTGGGCGTGACCGGCACCACGTCGGTGTGGCCCATCAGGCACAGCGTCGGCGCGTCGGGGTCGCTGCCCTCGATCCGCGCCACCAGGCTCGCGCGCCCGGGTGCGGCGACCGGCTCGTAGACCTCGACGTCGAGGCCGCTCCCCTGCAGATAGGTACGCAGCAGGTCGCAGGTGCGGACCTCCTGGCCGGACTGCACGGTGCCGTCGTTCACGCACTGGTTGCGGATCATGTGCTGCAGCAGCTCCACGGTCTGGCCGGTCGGAACGTCGCCCATGGCCAGGTATCCTAGCCAGCGTGGCGCGCGTTGTCGAGGGCGGTCACGGGCGCTCGAAGACCGCCTGGATCGACACGATGTGACCCTCCGCGCGGTTGCGCTGGCCCGCCGCGATGATCGCGTCGATCGCGTCGCCCATCACGAGACGCTGGATGCTGTGGGGCGGCACCGCGGCGCCGCTGGAGGGCCCGGCGGTCTCGTCGGTCATGTCCTCCCACACGCGCGCCCGGAAGCCGGCGGCCTCGATCACCGCGCGCATCGCCTGAGGCGTGCGCAGGAAGCTCGTGGAAGCATCGGCCGCCCACATGACCGGGTAGACGACCGGCTGCACCGGCCCCGCCATCGGCTCCTGCAACGCGAGCAGCCCGCCCGGCCGCAGGACGCGATGGAAGCCCGCGTAGAGCCGCTCCTTGTCCGCGATGTTCATGCCGCTGTTCTGCGTCCACACGAGGTCGAACGCGCCGTCGGGGAAGGGCAGGGCGAGCGCGTTGCCCACCTGGTGGGTGACCCGGTCGTCGAGGCCCATCCGGTCGGTGAGCACCTTCGCGGCCCGCACGTAGGAGTCGGTCAGGTCGATGCCGGTGACCTGGCAGCCGAACTCCACCGCGAGCGTGCGCGCGGGCCCGCCGAATCCGCCGCCCACGTCGAGGACGCGGGTCCCGCGCCTCACTCCCGCCAGGCGGGCGAGGCGGCCGGTCACCGGCTTGCCGCCGCCGTGGAACTGATCGACCGGCGCGAGGGCATCGACGGTGAGGGCGTCGAGGCTCACTCCGCGGGCGGTCAGGGCGGCGAGGATCGCCTCGGCGAGCTGCTCGCGTCCCCAGTACCGCGCGATCCGCTCCGCGTCGTCGGTCATGGCCGGGCTTCCCGCCCGTGCGTGGCGCCGCCCGAGTGCCCGTGGGCGCGGGCCGAGGCTCGGGCCAGCAGGGCGTACTTGGCGAGGGTGTCGGCGGCCCGGCGCTCGGGCCGCTCCCCGCGCTCGACGAGCGCCAGGAACTCGGCCAGGACCGCGGCGAAGTGGCGCTCGTGGCCGACGTCGAGCGTGGGCGGTACCACCAGGTCCCACCCGGCCGCGGTCGGCGCGAGGGCGAGGCCGGGCGTGTCGGGCCACCGGGCGAGCGCGCGCTCGACCGCGGCCTGCACGCGGCCCGCGCCCGCTACGCCGCGCGGCTCGATCGAAAGGCGACGGCGGAAGGCGGTGGCGGGGCCTTGCTCGATGCGGATCAGGCTTCGCGCCCCGCGCAGCATGGTCCGATGGTGGTCGGCGCCGCCGGGCGGCTCCGACGGCTCCCAGCGCGTGTCGAGGGCGACGCGCACGCCGCCCGCCCGGAAGGCGAGCGCGGCGTTGCTCCGGTAGGCGAGCTCGGAGCCGGTGACTTCGGAGGCGAGCGCCGGGGGGAACTCGGCGAGCCCGGTGATCCCCTCGAAGAGCGCGCGCGGCACCGTCGTGCTCCACGTGCGCGCCTCGAGCAGCTCGAGCGGCAGCCCGCCCTCGCTCGCGCCGGGGGTGGCGGCTCTCACCAGGCGCTGGGCCTGGTCCACCATGTGGGTCGGGATGTCCGCGATGCCGTCGCCCTGGACACGAACGTCGAAGTACCAGGACGGGCGCCGGAGCCGCCGCCCGTTGACCGTCTTCTCGAGATGGTGGACGGAGGTGATCTCGATCGCCGGCTCGCCGGCCCCGTCCGTGAAGCCACCGAAGACCGCGTCGTCTCCCACCAGCCGGGTGGCCAGCCTCCCGGTGACCTCGTGGGGCCCGGTCATCATCTCGACCGCGAGGGGCCCGCGGCCAGCGCGTGGCGCAGGTCGTCGAGCCCATCCGGTCCGGCCATCCAGGGCTTGTCGGCGAGGACGTGGAAGCCGGCGTCGTGCAGGCGCCGGATCGTCGCCGGCTTGCGGTCGTTCCGTCCGGCCAGCACCACGAGGTCGCCGGGCCGATCGGCCACGAGGCGCTCGAGGGAGCGATCGCCCGCGCGGACTTCCACGCGCCACGCGGTGGGCTCTACGCCGCGCTGGTTGAACGCGTCGATCAGCGCGAGGAAATCGTCCAGCTCCGGCCCCTTCGGCGCGTAGACCACCAGATCGTCGCGAACCGCGGGATGCCGGGCGCCGAGCGTGAGCGCGGCATGGAAGTGGCCCGGGTCGAGGACGGCGAGGGTGTGCACCGGCTAGCGGTTGAGGGCCGCCATGCGATCCAGGAAGGGCAGGGCGTCGTCCAGACGCCGCGGCGCCACCATCGTGACGCGCTCGACCCCGAGGTCACGTAGCCGGGCGATCGCATCGGGCCGGGGCGGCTGGAACGCGAAGACCGAGACCGAGAGCGCGTCGAGCCCCCGGCCCGCCGCCTCCGCGCGGCGGCGCAGATCGTCGATGGCGGCCGGGAGGTCGTCGAGCAGGACGTCGATCGGGATCCATCCGTCGCAGTACTCGACCACGCGGGCGCGGCCCGCCGCGGTGGCGCCCCCGAAGAGGATCGGCGGGTGCGGCCGCTGCACCGGCTTGGGAAACGAGATCGCGCGGTCGAAGTTCACGAACTCGCCGTGGAAGGTCGCCTCCTCCAGCGTCCACAGCGCCTTCATGGCCAGCACCCGCTCGCGGAGCACCCGCCAGCGCCGATCGAACGGGGTGCCGTGGTCCTCCATCTCCTCGCGGTTCCAGCCGCCCCCGATGCCGAAGAGCACGCGGCCGTTCGAGAGCCAGTCGAGCGTGGCCACGCTCTTGGCCAGCACGATCGGGTCGTGCTCGACCACCAGGCAGATGCCGGTGCCGAGCTTGATGGTCCGGGTCGCGGCGGCGGCGGCCATGAGGGAGACGAAGGGATCGGCCATGTGGTAGTAGGGCTTGGGCAGCGGCTCGCCGCCCGGATACGGGGTGAGGCGGTTGGCCGGGATGTGGGTGTGCTCGCCCACCCAGAAGGACTCGAAGCCGCGCTCCTCCGCGGCGCAGGCCAGCTCGTCCGGCCGCGCGCCGTACTCCACGTTGTAGCTGAAGATGCCGAGGTGCATCGCGCGCCCGCGCTTAGGGCCCGCGCCGGCGCTGGCCGGGGGCGTAGACCTCGGCGTTCACCACGTGGAGCGGGCGCTCCTTGGTGAGCACGCGGGCGACCTCCTCCCCGCAGCGGCGCGGCACCTGGGCCACCGCCGGCGAGGAGAAGTAGGCGGCGTGCGGCGTGAGGATGACGTTATCGAGGCGGCGCAGGGGGCTGTCGGCGCCGAGCGGCTCCTCCTCGAACACGTCGAGCGCGGCGCCCGCGAGCCGGCCCTGCTCGAGCGCCCGCGCCAGCGCGGCCTCGTCCACGACGGCGCCGCGCGAGGTGTTGATCAGGCACGCGGTCGGCTTCATGCGCGCGAAGAAGGCCTCATCGATCAGGCCGCGGGTCTCGGCGCTGAGGAGGGTGTGGACCGAGACGTAGTCGGACCGGGCGGCCAGGGTGGCCAGATCGACGCGCTCGACCCCCAGCGCCTTGAAGCGTGCGTCGCCGACGTAGGGATCGCACGCGATGACGTGGGTCTCGAGCGCCGCGATGCGCCGGGCGAAGGCGCTCCCGATGTTGCCCAGACCCACGATGCCGACGGTCTCGCCGTGGAGCGAGCCGGTGACCGCGCCGGGCACCCGCCCGCTCCACACCCCGGCGCGGATCTCGCGGTCGAGGACGACGATCTTGCGGTTCCACGCGAGCAGCAGGGCGAGCGCGTGGTTGGCGACCTCGCGAACCCAGATGTCGGGCACGTTGACCACCACGACGCCCAGCTCGGTGGCGGCGGGTACGTCGATGACGTCGTAGCCCACGCCGGTGCGCACCACGACCTTGAGGCCCTCGAGCGATTCCATGACCCGCCGGGTGACCGGAGAGGACGAGATGATCAGGGCGTCGGCGTCGCGGGTGCGCTCGATCACCTCCGCGGCGTCGCCGATGAACGGCACCGACTCCATCCGTGCGGGCACCCGGTCGAGCGCGGTCTGGCAGTCGGCGTAGTCGCGCTGGCCACGGCCCTGGATGACGTAGACCTTCGGAGTCTTGCCGGGCGGGGTCTTGTCAGGCACCGCGGTCTCCTTGGGGGAACGGGTTGGGGTCAGAACGGGTTGGAGGTCAGAACTGCCCGTGGCGGCCGGCTCCGGCCGCGAAGCGTTGGGCGCCCGCCCGGCTCTCGCCGGAATCGGCGGTGGCCTTGCCGAGCGCGAACTCGTTGGCCATCGCGTCGGGCAGGGGCAGGCCCACGCCTTCCCAGGCCGAGCGGCGATCGCTCCGCACGCAGCGGGGCGGGAACGCGGCGATGGACCGCGCGAGGGCCTCCGCCTCCTCGCGGGCCCGTCCGGCCGGCACCACCCGGTTGGCGAGGCCGAACCCCAGCGCCTCATGCGCGTCGACCGGGCGCCCGGTGAGGATCATGTCGAGCGCCCGCGAGAGGCCGATCAGCTTCGGGAGGCGGACGGTCCCCCCGTCGATCAGGGGCACGCCCCAGCGGCGGCAGAAGACCCCGAACACCGCGGTGTCGCCCGCGACGCGCAGATCGCACATGAGGGCGAGCTCGAGGCCGCCCGCCACCGCGTAGCCCTCGACCGCGGCGATGGTGGGCTTGCCGAAGGCCATCCGCGTGGGGCCCATCGGCCCGTCGCCCTCGGCCGACAGGGTGAGCCCACGCTCGGTGCCGCGGGCCTTGAGATCGGCGCCGGCGCAGAACACGCCGCCCGCGCCCCACAGCACCGCGACCCGCAGCGAGTCGTCGGCCTCGAACTGGCGGAAGGCGTCCACCAGCGCCCGCGCCGCCGGCCCGTCCACCGCGTTGCGGGCCTCGGGCCGGTCGATCACGATCGTCGCCACACCCTCGCTTCGCTCCATTCGAATGGCCATGACCGGCTCCCGGGCCGCGGGGGCTTCGGTGTCCGGATCCGCGGCACCCAGAATCTACGGCTTTCCGCGCTTCGAGGCCAGCCCGGAGCGGAGGCCGGGCTACAATGGGCCGCCCGTCATGCGAGGCGTGGAGCAGGTCCCGTGGCTGTATGACGCCGTGTGCGCCGTGTGCGAGGCTTTCGGGCTCGCCCGCTGGCGGCGATGGCTCGTCGCGGGCGCGCGCGGGCGGGTGCTCGATCTGGGCTGCGGCACGGGCCGCAACCTGCCGCTGCTGCCGGCGCGCACGGTGGCGGTCGGCCTCGACCCGTCCTGGGCGTCATTGCAGCGCGCACGCCGCCGCGCGCCCGGGGTGCCGGTGGTGGCGGGGAGCGCGGAGGCCCTGCCGTTCCGCGACGCGGCCTTCGACACGGTGCTGAGCGGCCTCGTGTTCTGCTGCGTGCCGGACGCCCGGCGAGGGCTGGTCGAGGCGCGGCGGGTGCTGGCGCCGCGCGGGCGCCTCCGGATGCTCGAGCACGTGCGCGCGAGGGAGCCGTGGAAGGCACGGCTCCAGGATCGGATGCAGCCGGCCTGGACGTGGGTGACCGGGGGATGCCATCCGAACCGCGACACCGAGCGGGTGGTCGAGGCGAGTGGATTCACCATCGAGTCCGAGGGGCGTCGCGCCCGGGGCAGCATGCGCCGGTTCGTGGCGGCGCCGCGCGAGTCCAGCTCCTAGGGAGAGACCATGGCGCGTCAAGCGGAGCAGCAGCACGAGGCGATAGAGGTCGCGGCGACCCTGGAGGCCGCGCACGACGCCGACGTCGCGGAGGCGTTGAACGCGATCGACCACGCGGCCGCCGCGCGAGTGCTGGCCGCGCTGCCGTTCGACCTCGCGGTGCGGGCGGTCAACCAGCCGGAGCTGGATCATCGGGCCCACCTCTTCGAGCACCTGCCCACCGACAAGGCGGTGGCCCTGATGACCGCGATGTCCGCCGACCAGCGGGTCGAGGTGTTTCGCGGTCTCTCCGACGCCGCCCGGGCGCGGCTCATGCCCGCGATCGACGACGCCACGCGCGCCTCGCTCCGCTCGCTGCTGAGCTACGCGCCGACCACCGCGGGCGGCATCATGACCACCGAGCACGTGGAGGCTCCCGCCAGCTGGACCGTCGAGCGCGCGCTCGCCCAGGTCCGGGCCGGCGGGCACCCGCACCGGCCGGTCTACGCGGTCTACGTCCTCGATCCGGAGGACCACCGTCTGGTGCACATGGTCACGCTGCGCGAGCTGGTCATGGCCGACCCCGCGGCCCCGCTCCTGGAGGTGGGGGACCGGCACGCCCCGATCTCGATCGGGCCGTGGACGCACCGGGAAGAGGCCGCGCGCCTCATCGCCAAGTACGACCTGCTGGCGGTGCCGGTGGTGGACGAGGGCGGCCACCTGCTCGGCATCGTGACCGTCGACGACATGATCGACGCGATGGTGAAGGAGCAGACCGAGGATCTGCACAAGCTGGGCGGTGTCGAGGCCCTCGACGAGCCCTACACCAAGATCGGCTTCGGGACGATGATCCGCAAGCGGGCGGGCTGGCTCTGCGCGCTCTTCCTGAGCGAGATGCTGACCGCCACCGCGATGCAGTACTTCGAGGGGGAGCTGAGCCGGGCCATCGTGCTCACCCTCTTCATCCCGCTCGTGATGAGCTCCGGGGGCAACTCCGGCTCGCAGGCCACCTCGCTGATCATCCGGGCTCTCGCCCTGCGGGAGGTGACGGTGAGGGACTGGTGGCGCATCGCGATCCGCGAGGTGCCCGCCGGCGTGACCCTCGGGGCCATCCTGGGCACCATCGGCATCGTGCGGATCTCCCTGTGGCAGATCCTCGGGTTCTACGACTACGGCGCGCACTGGCCGCTGATCGGCCTGACGGTGGGCGCCGCCCTGGTCGGCGTGGTCATGTTCGGCTCGCTCGCCGGCTCGATGCTCCCATTCATCCTGCGTCGGGTGGGCTTCGACCCGGCGAGCGCCTCGGCCCCGTTCGTGGCCACCCTCGTCGACGTGACCGGCCTCCTCATCTACTTCAGCGTCGCGTACCTGGTGCTCCGCGGCACGCTGCTGTAGCGTTGTGCCGCCCGGGAACTGTCGAGGCCGGCTCGCGGTTATCTGCGCGCAGCGCCTCGAGATTGCGCCGCTAAACCCACTTCACCAGCGGAGGCACGTATGATCACGTGGCGCTTGCCCAGACGCCGGCGCCTCCGCCCCCGCCGCCGGCCTACGGCGCGCCCATCACCCTCGAGCAGGCGAAGAAGGTCATGGCCGGCGCGGAGGCCGAGGCGAGGACGCGGTCTCTCAGGGCGGAGCCAACCTGCGCCTGCTGCGGCTGACCGGGGCGAGCCCCATCGAGGGCGGCATCCCACTCATGGCGGACGGCAAGATCATCGGCTCGATCGGCGTCTCCGGCGGCACCGCGCCGCAGGACGGGCAGGTGGCGAAGGCGGGAGTGGACGCGCTGAAGTAGCCCGGCTTCACCCCGCCCTCTCCCACCTGGGAGAGGGCGGGGGCTCTAGAACTCGACGGGGAGCGCCTTTAGGCCTCGGAGCGTCGAGGACTCGCGCCACTCCAGGGGCTGGGCGGCCAGCCGGAGCTGCGGCATCCGCTGCAGCAGCGTGCCCAGGGCGAGCTGACCTTCCACCCGCGCGAGCGGGGCGCCCAGGCAGAAGTGGATGCCGAAGCCGAACGCGATGTGGCGATTGTCCGCGCGGGCCACGTCGAGCCGGTCGGGATCGG
>Ga0070699_100004854_pt1 | contig 11868 bp, 13 predicted proteins | sample KBSK1503metaG_FD_65473 | JGI IMG/M metagenome (GOLD analysis project Ga0070699, IMG submission 65473) | Corn, switchgrass and miscanthus rhizosphere microbial communities from Kellogg Biological Station, Michigan, USA - KBS K1-50-3 metaG | ecosystem: Host-associated > Plants > Roots >...
AACAATGTAGGGGCAGGTCTCAGACCTGCCCCTACGTAATAATAAATAAGGAGAATTAGAAATGCCCCTCACAATCTCAGAACTTATATCAAAAATGCCGGAGGCCTTCCTGCCGGAAAAAGCGCAGGGCGTAAACGCTGTGGTTCACTTCAAATTCACGGGCGCAGAACCAAGTGAATGGCATGCCATTATCGCAGATGGCAAGTGTGACGCGGGGCAGGGTGCTCCAACCAAACCAGCAACCCTGACTCTCACTGCGGATTCAAATGATTACATCAAGTTGATCACGGGTGAACTGGACGGGATGCAAGCCTTCATGCAAGGCAAACTCAAGCTGGCGGGTGACTTGAATGTGGCCATGAAATTGATGCAAATGTTCAAACTTAAGTAAGCAAAACCGGAGGTCTCAAGACTTCCGGTTTTTTCATAACTCAACACCAAAATACTGTTTCAGTAATGCCTGATATTCCTCTTTATTCGCCACTGGTTGTTCTTCGCGCGCGCTATGGATGGTGAGGATAAGTCGCTCATCCTCCAGCGAGACACGTCCATCGGGGGCTGCTTTACTGATAATGCTTCTATGAGTGAAACTTGATTGAGGGGATGTCTGGTGATACAAACACGCAGCTTCATACTCTTTGGGGAATTTGTGTGGTTGCAGATCGAAGAAATATTGCCGTTCCCACGATCTATCATAATTCTGCTGCCAGGTAATATATCCATCAGAAGTTTGCTCAATCCTATACGCGCGTAAGCCCTGGACCCGTTCGCCTCTTTCCTCCAAATTCAACGGCTCGGTGAACGAATCGCCGAAGCCCACATCTGCGAGCCAGCGCGTGGACTGACCCGGAATCTTTACCAACAGGGCCAGATGATCAAAGTCAATGCCGAATTTCCCTTCATGATTAAAAACGCGGGCGTTGAGATAAGTGACGTCGAAGCCAATCTCTCTTAATAGCTTTGCGAAGAGACCGTTTAGTTCATAGCAAAATCCGCCGCGCCCAGAGTTGATAATCTTGTCCCAGAGCGATTCTTCATCTATCTTGATTTGACGCTTAATCCCAATATCCAAATTTTCAAATGGGATGGTCTGCATATGCGCGACTTGTAACCCGCGCAGAGTCTCAACGTCTGGTTTTACGGGCTGAGTATAGTGAATCCGATTCAAATACCTTTCAATGTTCATTGCGAAGCGATTATAACTTGTGGGCTGACCGCCCCCAGGAAGTAAAATAAAAATCATTGTCGGATTTCATGGAGCTGGATATGTTCAAACCGAGCGTTGACTTGCAATCGATTCAAAAGCATTTTCAAAGCGTGAGAGCCCTACTGACGACAGTAGTGGCAAACCTTACGCGAGTGGGCAGCCCCATTGCCTCCACCAGCATACAGGATGTCAGCCGCGCGACTCAAAATTTGAGCATTCTTGAGCAATCGGTCAATGATTATGTCAACGTGAGGCAGAGCCAGCTTGGGGCGTTGATGGGGGTTGGGAGAACGATCAACTCGTCCCTGGGGTTGAAGCGGGTTTTGGAAGAAGTCATGGATACGTTGATTAAATTGATGCGGGCTGAGCGCGGCTTCCTGATGTTGCGGGATGCTCAGGGAGAATTATCGGTGCGGATTGCACGCGGGATTGCCCATGTCAATCTGGAGGAAGAGACTCTCAAAGTCAGCCAGACGGTTGTGCGCCGCGCGATTGAAAGTGGTGAACCTGTTTTGACGACTAATGCGCAGGACGATTCTCGCTTTCAGGGACAATTGAGTGTGGCAGCGTTTCATCTCCGCTCGATCCTATGTGCGCCATTGAAGATCAAAAACCATTTGATCGGCGTAATTTATGTGGATAACCGCGCCCGGGCTGGAATTTTTCAGGAACATGATCGGGGTCTAATCGCGGCATTTGCCGATCAGGCTGCGGTGGCGATTGATAACGCCCAGCTATTTGATGATTTACAGCTAAAAAACAGGGAACTGGAGGAAGCGTATCAAGCAACACTCGAAGGTTGGGTGCACGCGCTGGATCTGCGGGATAAGGAAACCGAAGGCCACACGCAGCGCGTCACAATTCTTACTCAGCGACTGGCGCGCTCCATGGGTGTGAAAGACATCGAGATGGTGCATATTACACGGGGCGCGCTGTTGCACGATATTGGCAAAATGGCTATTCCGGATGGCATCCTATTAAAACCGGGCAAACTCACAGACGATGAACGTGCGCTGGTTCAGAAGCACCCCGTGTATGCATACGAAATGTTGAAACGGATTGAATTTTTACTGCCAGCCATTGATATTCCGTATTGTCACCATGAGAAATGGGATGGTACGGGGTATCCGCGTGGCTTGAAAGGCGAGGAGATTCCCTTTGCAGCGCGTATCTTTCCGATCATTGATGTATATGATGCGCTGGTCTCTGATCGTCCGTATCGCAAAGGTATGCCTGTTGAAGACGTGAAGGAAATCATCAAAAAGGATTCTGGCAAACACTTTGACCCGCTGGTTGTGGATGCATTTTTTGCAATGGGCGATTTTTCCGTGTGAGGTTGTTTGCGTAGGGACGGGGTTCTCACTCCCGGGCTGGGGCGAGAGAACCTCGCCCCTACGATTCTTCCGGGGGCTTTACGGCACGAAATTCACGAAATACCAGCAAGTCATAAATGATTTTCAACCCACCAGACAAAATAAACGGAACACTAAATAATGCAGGGATGCCAAAGAACAGCCCAGTCAGCGCCGGGGAAATGGCGGCTCCGACAGAACGCGCGATGGCAGTGACGCCCGAAGCAGCCGATCGTTCATCGGGGTCAACGACAGCCATCGTATACGATTGACGTGTGGGTACATCCATTTGGGAGATGCTAAAACGTATGAGCAGGAGTCCTATCGCGAGCGGGAGGGTTGGCATGGCTGGAATAAGCATCAACAAAATATTGGATGGGATATGGGTAAAAACCATGGTGTTGATCAGGCCAAACTTCTTTGCCATACGAACCGCGAGCAAAGCCGAAATACCTGCGAGTATATTTGCACCGAAGAAGATGGCGCCCAGTGTTTTTTCATCTGCCCCAAAGCGGATGTGAAACCAATAAGCCATCAGGCTTTGCACGATGAGCCCACCTGCAAACGCGTCAAGCGCAAACAATGAGCTGAGTTTGAAAACGACTTTACGTGATCGGTGCAAACCCAACATAAGTTTTGCAGAAGCAGGTTTTGCCTGAACTTCGATGGCGCGTGAAAGGTTGATGAACAGCAGGAATAAAATAAACCCACCCAATGCATATCCGATCACAATCGCGCGATACGATTCAAGCGGCGTTCTATCGTTATGCTGCAAAAAGTCGGCAAGCCAGCCACCCGAGAGCGCGCCAACTGCTGAAGCAAATGAACCCGCCAGGTTATACCAGGCAAAGGCCTGCGTGCGCTTTTCGTTAGGGAGCAAATGCGTCAGGCTCGATTGCTCGACGGAAAGGAACGGCCCAATATCTTTATCAGCCGGACTGATTACACCGATGATCGCTGCGAGAACAAGCAGGATGTAGTTCCGCGTCAGGACAAAAGCCAGGCCTGCTCCTGCCATTAGAATCGCGCCTACAACTAAAACATTTCTGCGCCCCCACCTATCCGCGGACGTAGTCAGCCAGAGGGTAATGAGCGCATCACCGACCAGAGTAAAGGTAAACAGCAAACCGATCTGCTGCTCAGTGAGTCCTGTTTCGACAAGATACAGCGCCAGAACAACAGAGAGGAATCCATAGCAGAAGAGGCGGATGATACGGGTGGAGAAGAGGATTGAGATGTCCATATGTTTATGTAGGGCGACCCGCTGGGTTGCCCCTACACCTTAACAACCTCCAACCGACACCACGCATACAACGCGTCATAGACTTCAAATTGGTGTTCGAGATTTTCCATATCTTCAGGGAAACGTAAACTATATCCAGACGCAATCGCTTCGAGTCCCCGCGCGATAGGATCAGTGTCGATGTCTTCAGCCACATCCGCGGCGTGGACGATCTTTGCCAGCCGCAAAAGTCCGGGTTCTTTCAAATCATATTTCAAAATGATCGATTCGAATGAGCAGCGGCCTTCATGATGGCCGAGTTCGACCCCCGATGCATCGAAGGGAATCGCGCCGGTCTCCTGAGCCACTTTTTCGATCTGGCTGGCTGGCACGAATAGAAATTCTGCCTCATTGTCAATGAAGCGCGTAATTAACCACGGACACGCGACGCGGTCCACGTGGATGTGAGAGCGGGTGAGCCATTTCATGAGGAACTCCTTTTCATTAAATTGTAGAGGCGAGTCTCAGACTCGCCTCTACGCATCACAAAAACAACAACCCATACAAACCTGCTGCAAGGACAACGACTGCGACAGTCCATCTGGCTTTGAAGCGGAAGAGGGCGATCAGGCCAATGCTGAAGATGATCCATGCATTCAAGCTGGTGAGTGTGTTACTCAAGATGCCTAAGGCAGTCGCACTGATGAGCCCGATCACGCCCGCAGTGACTCCATCCAAAAACGCGTGTGCGGATTTATTGTCCACAAGTCGTTCAAGGTATTCATGCCCAATCAGCGTGAAGGCAAAGGCAGGCGTGAAGATGGCAACTGTTACAAGAATGGCGCCCAATACACCGCCGCCGATATAGCCTACGAATGTGGAAAAGATGATCAAGGGCGCAGGGAGTAAGCTCGATAGCGCCAATCCATCGAGGAACTGTGAGTCGGTCATCCACGCGCCGACCTGGACTGCGTCATGCCGGAGGAAGGGGATGACGGTGTACGCACCGCCAAAGGTGAGTAATCCGCTTTTGAGGCCAGACCAGAACAGGGTGAGGGATGAAGCGGGTTTTGTGAGAGTGGGGGTTGAAGTTATTTGAGTCAGAGTCGTTTGGGTGGAGGAGAATCCGATTACGAACAGATAAATCACAAAACCGATCAAGAGAATCCAGACGATGACTTTTTGTCCGCGTCCGGCAAAGGTGTAAAGTAAGCCTGCGATGAAAAGCGTAACGAGAAAGTTGACACCCAGTAGTTGCGCGATGGCGGCTGTGAGCGCGATGCCCCAAAGCCAGTTGTTCTCATGAAGCGCGTGGCCGCCAATGCGATGCACCGCGCGGACAATGAGCGCGGCAACGGCAGGCTGCATGCCCATAAATGCGGCCTGGAAAATTGGAGAGTTGAGGCCATAGGCGATGTAGAACCACGAAAGGGCCAGCATCAAAAAGAAGCCGGGAAGCATGAAGCCAAGACCTGCCAGCAACGCGCCAATACGACCACGTGCGATCATGCCGAAGTAGACACATAGTTCATGGGCTTCAGGGCCGGGCAATGCCTGATACACAGCCAGGACGCGGTTGAAACGCTCGGGCGTGATCCATTTTTCCTCTTCGACGAGTTCCTGCCGAATCATGGCGATTTGAGCAAAAGGCCCACCCCAGGCGAGGAAGCCAAATTTGAGGAAACGGAGGAAGATGTCCGCGTAGGATTGGTGTGGAATATTGATATCGGAGGCGACTGTTGTGGTCAATGGATTTGCCTTGGTTTGTTATTTCAGCATTGTATTCAATTTTTCAAGGATTGCATCCCGCGCGATTTCATAATTTTCACTCACTGGTGGAATATTATCCCACTGTTCGATACTGACTTTGCCTTGATATTCTTCTGGCAATTCGCAGAAGGAGATGATTCGTTGTGCGGATTCTATTTCTTCATCCGTAAGTTTCTGCGGAATGGATTCGGTGGGTGTTAGAGCATCCTGATGCAGTCCATCGATTGTTTTAGTTGATAATTCCTGATCGGGGTTTGTGCCACGTGCAATGGCGCGTACATCCAGATTTCTTGCACTGGCGAGTTTGTTGAAATAGGTTGCGGCGATAATGCTTTTTGCCGCGCCGTGTTCACAGACAAAGACGATGAGGCGATTTTGAGGCATGTGTTCCTTTATTTATTCCGGGCGTCACTATTTTGAACTTCCTGTATTCGTTTGCGGGCATGAAGATGTAAAGTGTAGAACCCTATGATGCTAATGGCGCAGACAATGCTACATCCATACCAGACCCAACGTGGGTCCGACCGAGCCATGATGGCGGTTGCGGCGAGTGGACCCAGCGATTGCGCCACGATCCAGTTAATGCGCTCGGTTGCGACGTAACGCGCCCGCATATCAAGTGGGGCGAGTAAGGCAGTCAAGGCTTGGCTGGTGGGTATGACCAACAGCTCGCCCAGGCTAATTAGAATCATCGCAAATACGAACAAAGGTACTGAAGGCAGCAAGCCATAACTCCCAAAGCCAAAAAGATATAAGGCTGTTCCGCCGATCATGATCAGTAATAATGGCTGGTTTGAAGCCCAGCGCGTGACGGGAATTTGAAGAAAGACAACCATCAAGGCGTTGAGCATCACCAGCGCTCCAAAAAACGACTCAGACATATGTTGATATTCGATCAAATACACAGCCAGTGTCGTACTCATTTGCATATAGGCGGTGACTGTGAGGATGGAAATCAGGATGAAAACTACAAACGTTCCATCTTTTAACACTCGCCGATAACCTGCCAGCGTCTGGCCAAAGTTTTCAGTTTGGGCGTTCAGTGCTTTAGTTGGTCGAGTTTCTGGGAGTTTTGAAAAGATGATTAATGCCACAAAATAACTTGTGAGGGCATCCAATATGAATAATGGGAGATATCCGATACGCGGACCGAAAAATCCTCCAGCCATTGGACCCAGTGCAAACGTGGAATTGATCACGACGCGCTGAATACTGAATCCATTGGCGCGTTTCGCAGGCCCTAAAAGGTCAGCAGTCATGGCGAGTTGGGCCGGCCAGCTGACGGCTCCAAAAAAGCCCGCGAATCCCGCCGCGATATATAGCCCTGTGAAATCATTCGCAAGCCCAAGGGCGATGCGAGCTGTCGCGGCACAGACCAGGCCCAGGATGAGGGTGAAGCGCCGCCCGAATCGGTCTGCCAGTGCACCTGCCAGAAAATTCCCTATACCGCTGCTGATAGCAAAAATTGTATAGATTAAGCCCACTTGCGTGATCTTCGCGTCAAATCTTTGGATCACGTAAATCCCCAGAAACGGCATGATGAGGTTGGTGCCGAAGCGGTCAATTAACGTGCCCAGCATTAATATCCAGAAGGGCAGCGGATACGCCTCATACACATTCTGAATTCTCTGACGCGCAGTCGTGGGTTGTTCGATTTCCATTATTTAGCGGAGTCCAATTTCAATTGTGCGTACAACGCGTCATAGAGCAGGCTGCCGCGTTCCATGGCTTCGAAATCATCCTGGCTGATTTGTCTCAGGCCGCGGCAGATCAGGTCCAGGCCGGGCGCGGCAGGTTCAACATTGACATGCTGAATCTCATCGGCCTCATCCACGATTTGAGCGATGTGCAAGAGGACAGGATCCTTGATTTTGTGTTCTTTTAGAAGTGCATGGAATGTGCAATGGCCGCCGTGATGAGAATAACGCGCGCCCGGAATATCAAATGGCTCGCCGTGTTCCGGTAGGGGCTTTTCACCCATTGGAATAAACATGAATTCAGCGTTCGGGTCAAGCCAGCGACGGATGAGCCATATGCAAGCCATTCGATCCACAACGATATTTTCCCAGGTAACCCATTTCATAATTTTTCTCCGCGTTTCAAAGTCAGCTTTTCACGCACGCTTATTCCAAGTTCTGAATGGAAGAAATCCTGTGAAGCGGCTTGTTGGTATTGACGTGAAATCTCCTCCAGATCGGCTCTTGGCTTGTCAAGCTTTTTTAATAGACTGGAATAGACCGCGTCCACCTGCGCTTTGAATTGCTCCACCATGGATTCATCTTCCTCCCCCGAGACTGTGCTCGCTTTCCAATAATAGACATCCCCTCCCATTTCCTGAATCTCTGCCGTCAGCCATCGGACTTGTTCCGCCGTGCGTGGTTGATCTGGCAGAACCCAAATGGCTTCATGGAGAAGTATCGCGCCCAGGCGTTTCAATTTGCGCCAGATATATACGCGTAAAGCTGACGGTTTGGTAGGTAATTTGTAGTGCAGGAGTAGCCAGTTGGTCATTTTGTTGATGGTCTCGGTATCGACTCTTTTGGTTCAACGCGGATGATTTCTGTAGATATTGATGCATGGGACGAAACAATATCATTATCAGGGATAATATCTTCGACATTTCTAAAGGTGGGTACGGCATAGCTTATTGCTGGGACAATAATACCAATGATTGCGGCGAGCAAGATCAGAAGTGACATACCTGCGCCGGGACCGGTTCCAACCAGTCCTCCGAAGATGGGGGCGAGGTTCCCGTTCACAGTCATTCCGGGTTCAAACAACCGATCGCTCAGGGGCCCTGCGATCAAAGCTCCTAATGGAATAGTAAGCTGGCCCGTAAATCGTCGCGCCGCAAAGACGCGCCCCTGTACATCTACAGGTGTCTTCGCCTGCCATATCGCCTGGTTGGATGAATTGCACACCGCGATAAAAAATACAGCGAAGAATCCTGAAATTGACCATACGACGACTTCGTGACCCAGTCCCATCCCGGCGCGTCCCACATTGACGAGGATTAAGCCTCCCAATACCCCGAGTATTTTTCGTTTGGGCCCGCCCCAGATACTTACCACCAGGCCACCGACAACACCACCAATGGCTGTAATCGCTGCGACTATCCCAAGGATGGTTTCGTTGTTCCCTGTCCGTGCCAAAATCATGGGTGTGCGCAACACCGCACCCATTGCCAGTAAATTGACCATGAGGAAGTTAAATTGCAGACCCAGCAAGCTTGGGTTTGCAAGAAAATAACGAAAGCCATAAACGGATTCCTTCAGGATCCCGTCCCTTGTGCTCTTTGCGGTTTCAGTCTGTGACGGTTGCGGTATTCGTACAAGCAGCAGTGTTCCAATTGCCACAATAAAGGAGATTACATCAATCAGGATGATCCCTTCCAATTTGATCATGACGATCAATGCCGCTGCCAGGATTGGTGCCAGCACACGGGAACCCTCCTCCGCCAGTGACATCATCGCGCTGGTCCGTGCGAAGTGTTTCTTCTCGACCAACAAAGTAATGGATGATGAAAAGGCTGGAAATTGAAACGATTCAAACGCGCTGGACAAAGCCATCAACACATATAAATGCCAGATTTCCAGCGAGCCGCTCCACATCAGGAAAAGAATAATGATGGTCGTAATTCCGGTTGCCAGGTCGCTGACCATCATGGTGAGTTTCCGATTCCAGCGGTCGACCAGAGCCCCGGCGAACGGGCTGAGGGCGATCCTCGGGATATTCGAGAAGAAGATCATGTTCGTGAAGGTAGTCGCCTGCCCGGTTTGTTGGTACAACCAAATTCCGAGCGCAAAGGAAAATAATGCCGTTCCGATCAGGGAAACGATCTGACCCATCCAGATGATGGTGAAAGCAGGCATTCCGGATAAACGGGGGAGAGGCATTTTTGTTCTCTATAAGTTGTGTGAAAACTAAAATGTAACAGCGGTTACATTTTCAAGTATATACGATTTTGCCAGCCTGTCAAGCAAAAATATAGAAGACAAAGACCCGCTTCATTATCAGTGAAGCGGGTCTTTCATTTTATAGCGAGAGCGACCATCAGAGTCGCCCTTACGTTTTTATTGGAAAAATCTTCTGAATCGTCGGGCGATGCAAATACACGGCAATGATCGTCATCACGAGTCCAACTAACAATAAAAACGGTGGGTCAAGAATGAGGCCAGAGATCAAGCCTGCAATCAAAACATAACTGTGTGTAATGAATGGTACCCAAAATGCCAAAGTGGGGACAGGCGTCAGATAAAACTTTGGGCGCCATGCAAGGACGATGATTAACGCGACAGCCAGTAGGATTGCAGTAATCAAGCCGCGATAGAACCCGGTTTGGATGACAAAGGTGATGAAAGCATTTGTTCCGAGTACACCGAACAAGCCAACCACATAGGCAATGACGGGCGAAGCCCATGTGCCGACCCAATCCTTGCGCCGTGCGAAGAGCCTATACCCCAGTGAGAAAAAGAAGATGACCCAGAACCAGGCCCAAAAGTTTGCGTATGGCACGCCGAAATATTGGAAGTCAAGTTCCTCGCCCCAATCCCAAAACCCAAAGCGGATGGCGACTGCATCGAGCGAAAGATCGATGTTCAGGGCCAGAAGGCCATCGAGCACTGGACGTGCAAAGTAGGGGAGGCTGGATGAATCGGAGAATTCCATCACGCTATATAAGATACAACCCCATGCAACACCAATGCCCAGCGGAACATCCAAAACCATAATTAAGAATTGACCGTACTCGTACGCATGCAATTGACGGATGGTCGCCAGTTCCAGCGACACGCCGAAGAGGATGCCTGCGAACAACCGCAGCAGGTTTGGCGCGCCATGTTTCCAGGCATGCGGCAGGCAAACGGCAAGTTGTAGGAAGAGGGAGATTTCGTAGAGGAGGAAGTAGTTATTCGGCATGGTCATTTTCCGATTTTTTGATTATACCCAAGGCAGGCAAGTGAAAAAAGAAGGATGGATGAAAATACATTCATCCATCCTTCTTTGCGAGATGGCTTTTGAATAATCATTCCAAAGTTGTTGGAAGACTAAACCGGGCTGGCAGAGATGGGTCAATGAAGTTCGTAATTTTGGATATCTTGTCTTTGTTCAGCTCCAGCACCTGGAGCCCAAAGGCTTGGTATTGATTCTTTTCTGTACGCTGGTAAATCGCAAAAGCCAATGATCCATTTGAGCGGGTGGACATGAGTCGCCAGCGGTTCTGGGCTTTGCCGGGAAACATGCCTCCGACGCCAAAGTAACTGACTTTGGAAAACTCGGCAATATCTTTGCGTCCCTGATACCAGGAGGGTGAGGGTGGCATGGCAATGATCGCATCCCATTTGAGCAATGCCACGAGACCATCCACATCCGCAGTTTTCCAGGCATGGATGTATTTATCCAGTAGCCATTGCGTTTTCTCATCCGTGAGTGGTTTGGCAGTTTTTTCACTTTGATAATTCTCAGCGAGAGTCTTGCGGGCGCGGTGCAGCAGACTATTGACAGAGGAAACAGTGAGTTCCAAAACTTCTGCGGTTTCGATGGCAGAGAAATCCAGCACGTCGCGCAGAATCAAAACGGCGCGTTGACGCGGTGGCAGGATCTGTAAAGCCGTGAGAAAGGAGAGCGAAACACTTTCTGATTCTGAGTAATGTGCCTCAGGGTCAATAGCGTTGGTATCCTCCAGCCATTCATCAGGGAGCGGTTCAAGCCAGGTCATTTCAGGAGTCGGGGGCAGAATGGCGGCCAAGGGATCAGACGCGGGAATGACATTAAACGGAAGCAATCGTCGGCTGTGTTTTGAATCGAGGAAGTCCAGGCAGGTGTTGGTGGCGATCTTGTAGAGCCAGGCACGGAAGGAGGCGCGGCCTTCGTAGGTTTCGATCCGCTTCCAGGCTTTGACGAGAGTCTCCTGCACCATATCCTCGGCTTCCTGCAGTGAGCCAAGGATGCGATAGCAGTGGACTTGTAGTTCACGGCGATATGGCTCAGTCAGTTCACCGAATTGCTGCGGATCTGTTACGAGGTGCTGAATCTCAGCTGGGGAAGTTGGCATTCCGATTCTCCGTGTCATGTCTCTGACGCATATATGACGGTTTATTGTACGGAAATTGTGTGCAAATAATACTCCGGTGGTCGAGTAATTCCGAGCGACAGCGAGGAATGTATCGAGACCACAACTTACAAGTTTATTTTTGTTTGGCATTGGTGGCCTCGATACGAGCGGGAAGAGCACCCGCTCTACTCGACCACCGAATTTGAAATCGAGCGCACAGTTTTGATGCGGACGACCGTCTTATAGAGTGTAAACCCATTCAAAA
>Ga0070699_100004855_pt1 | contig 11867 bp, 8 predicted proteins | sample KBSK1503metaG_FD_65473 | JGI IMG/M metagenome (GOLD analysis project Ga0070699, IMG submission 65473) | Corn, switchgrass and miscanthus rhizosphere microbial communities from Kellogg Biological Station, Michigan, USA - KBS K1-50-3 metaG | ecosystem: Host-associated > Plants > Roots >...
CTACGTGCTGGCCTTCCAGATCGCGATCGCGTGCAGCCTGGTCTCGGTGGTGGCGATCTGGCTCGCCGCGCCCCGCAAAGTGCGCGCGGTGGCCGGCCGCGTGCGCGCCCGGGCCTGAGCCGTGTACCTCGACGGGTGGCTCTGGGCGTTCACCCGCGGCGTCCGCCTGCGCATCGCGGGCGCCACCCTCGCCGGGCTCGGCTCGGTGCTCGTCGGCACCGCGCGGCTCGCGCTGCTCGGCTGGGTGCTGGGCCGCCTGCTCGCGGGCGACCCGCTCGGCCGCCTCGCGTGGCCGGTGGCGGGCGTCGCCGCGCTCGTCGCGCTCCGCGGCCTTCTCGAGTACGGGCGCGCGATGGTGGCCCACCACACCGCGGCCCGGGTCCAGGCGCGGCTGCGCGGCATGCTCTACGCGCAGATCACCGCGCTCGGCCCCGCCCACTTCACCCAGGCGCGGACCGGCGACGTCATCCTCTCGGTGGTCGAGGGCGTGCAGCAGCTCGAGGTCTACTTCGGCCAGTACCTGCCCCAGCTCTTCGTCTCCGCGCTGACCCCGGTCCTGATCTTCGCGATCGTGGCCGCGATCGACCTGCCGCTGGCCGGCGTGATCCTCGCCGCCGCGGGGGCCACCTTCCTGCTGCCCACCCTCTGGCACCGGTGGGACAGCCGCCACAGCCTCGAGCGGTCGCGCGCCTACAAGGCCTACGGCGCCGAGTTCCTCGACGCGATCCAGGGCCTGCGCACGCTGGCCGCCTTCGGGCAGAGCGGGGCGCGCGCGCGACTGCTCGAGGAGCGCGGCCACTCGCTCTTCCAGGCCACCCTGTGGCTGCTCGGCACCAACACCCTGGCCCGCGGCATCAGCGACATCTGCATCGCGCTCGGGGCCGCGGTGGCCCTCGGCCTCGGCGCGTACCGCGTGCAGGCCGGGCACATGGAGCTGACCGCGCTGGTGGTGGTGCTGATGCTCGGGGTCGAGATCTTCCGCCCGCTCCGCGAGCTGCGCGTCGTGCTCCACCAGGGCATGCTCGGCCTCTCCGCCGCCCAGGGCGTCCGCGACCTCCTCGCCATCGAGCCGCAGGTGAGAGACATCAGCCCCCCCAGCCCGACCAATGCGCTGGGGGGGCTCGGGGGAGGAGCGGCGCCGCTCCCTCCCGATCAGAACAATCGCTTCACCGCAAACCCTCCGACCGCGAGCCCCATCACGCCCTCGATCGCGTTCGAGCGCGTGACCTTCGCCTACCCGGGCGTCCGGCAGGCCGCGCTGCGCGAGCTCACGCTCCAGGTGGCCGCGGGTGAGCGCGTGGGCGTGGTGGGGGCGAGCGGGGCCGGCAAGTCCACCATCTCGCGGCTGCTGCTGCGCTTCGCGGACCCCATCACGGGACGCGTCACGGTGGGCGGCCACGACCTTCGCGAGCTCTCGCTCCACGACCTGCGCCGCCTGATCGCGGTGGTGAGCCAGGACACCTACCTCTTCCACGGCACCGTCGAGGACAACCTGCGCATGGGCCGGCCGGAGGCGACCCAGGCCGAGCTCGAGGCGGCCGCGCGCAATGCCAACGTCCACGACGCGATCGCGGCGCTGCCCCAGGGCTACCAGACGGTGGTGGGCGAGCGGGGCGTGCGGCTCTCCGGCGGTCAGCGGCAACGCATCGCGATCGCCCGCGCGCTCCTGCGCGACGCCCCGATCCTCATCCTCGACGAGGCGCTCTCGTCGGTCGACGCGGAGAGCGAGGCCGCGATCCAGGAGGCGCTCGACCGCCTGATGCGGGGGCGCACCACCCTGATCTTCGCCCACCGGCTCTCGAGCATCATCGGGGCCGATCGCATCCTGGTCCTGGACGACGGCGCGGTCGCGGAGAGCGGCACGCACCCGACCCTCATGGCGCGCGACGGCGTCTACCGTCGGCTGATGGCCGGCCAGGCCGGCGGCGGGCGCCGCGACGACGAGCTGGCCGACGACGCGCGCCTCGGCCCCGTCTCCGAAGACGCCGTCGCGGGCGACGACAGTGCCGGAGCCGGCGGCGAGGACGTGCCCGCGGTCCTGCGCGCGGCGGGACCGGGCTGGCGCGAGGTCGGCCGCATCCTCTTCGGGCTGGCCGCCGGCTATCACGCCCGGCTCGTGGTCACCTTCGTGCTGGGGGTGGCCCGCGTGGCCGCCCTCGTCGGAGTGGGACTGCTGAGCGCGCTCGTCGTGCGCGCGGTGAGCCGCGGCGCGCCGACCCGCGGGCTGCTGATCACCCTGCTGCTCGTCGCGCCCGCCGCGGGTGTGCTGCACTGGCTCGAGTCCTGGCTCGCGCACGACATGGCCTACCGCCTCCTCGCCGACATGCGCATGCGCTTCTTCCGCAAGCTGGTGGCACTCGGGCCCGCCTACCTGTCGGCGCGTCGCACCGGCGATCTGCTCGGGGTGGCCACTCACGATATCGAGCTGATCGAGTACTTCTTCGCCCACACCATCACCCCGGGCCTGGTCGCGGTGCTCGTGCCCGCGGTGGTGCTGACCACCCTCGCCCTCTTCGGGTGGCCGATGGCGGTCGCGGTGTTGCCGTTCCTGGCCTACGCCGCGCTCAGCCCGGTGCTCGGACGCGCGCGCATCGACCGCCTGAGCGGGCGCGCCCGCGAGGCCTCGGGGGAGCTGAACGCGCACGCGGTCGACTCGGTGCAGGGCCTGGCCGAGATCGTGGCGTTCCAGCAGGAGGTGCGGCGCGGCGGGACGCTCGCGGCGCGGGCCGCCGACTACGCGGACGCCCGGATGCCCTTTCTCGCGGACCTCGCGCGCCAGTCCGCGCTGCAGGACGCGGCCACCGGGCTCGGCGGCCTCGCGGTGACCGTGGTGGGCGCGTGGCTCGTGAGCGGCGGGCGGCTCGAGAGCGCGATGCTCCCGCTCCTCACCCTGCTGGCGATGTCCGCGTTCGTGCCGGTGTGGGAGATCGCCCAGGTCGGCCGCCAGCTCGCCGACACCCTCGCGGCCACCCGCCGCGTGCACGCGGTGCACGCCGAGCCGGTGCGCATCGCGGACGGGCCCGGGGTCGCGATCCCGGGGCCGCGGCGAGACGACGCGGCCGTCATCGCGCTGCAGGACGTCACGTTCACGTATCCGGGACGGCGGCGGCCCGCGCTCGCCTCCGTGTCGTTCTCGGTGCCGGCCGGCGCCACCGTCGCGCTCGTCGGCCCGTCCGGCGCGGGCAAGACCACGATCGCGAGCCTGCTGCTGCGCTTCTGGGATCCGGACCAGGGCGCGATCACGCTGGCCGGCCACGACCTCCGGGCGTGGGCCCTCGAGGACCTGCGGCGCCACATCGCGCTCGTGGCGCAGGACACGCACCTCTTCAACGACACCCTCGGCGGCAACATCCGCATCGCGCGGCCCGACGCCCGGCCAGCCGAGCTGGCCGCCGCCATCGAGCGGGCCGCGCTGGGTCCCCTCGTGGCCGGGCTGCCGGACGGCCTCGACACCCAGGTGGGCGAGCGCGGGCTCCAGCTCTCGGGGGGCCAGCGGCAGCGGGTCGCGATCGCGCGCGCGTTCCTGCGCGACGCCCCGGTCCTGATCCTCGACGAAGCCACCTCCCACCTGGACGCGGTCAACGAGCAGGTGGTGCAGGAGGCCCTGCTGAGCCTGGCGCGCACCCGCACCACCGTGGTCATCGCGCACCGCCTGTCCACCGTTCGAGCCGCCGACCGGATCGTGGTGCTCGACGAGGGGCGCGTCATCGAGCAGGGCCGGCACGAGGAACTCCTGCGGCGACGGGGCCTTTACGCCCGCCTGGTCTCCCGCCAGGTCGCCGCCGCCGTCGCCTCCTGACCGGGCGTCCGGCCCCTCCCCTTTGTCAACGCACCGCGCAGGTCACTCGTCTGTCTGGGTAGAAGGGTGGACCCTACCGGGGACCCCGGGGGCCCCGATGCTGAAAACGCCCGCCATGACGGGCAAGGAGGAAGATGCCATGAAAGCACGCAGAGCACTGGCCAGCACGCTCGCCGGGACACTCGGTGGCCTGGCACTGGTCGCAGGCATGACCCTGCCCGCCGCGGCGCAGACGCCGTCCGACGCCACACAGGGATCCGCGGTTCAGCTCACGCAGGCGCAGTCGAACCCCTCGCGGCCCGGTCCGGAAACGAGCTCCCGGGGCCAGGGGTCGATGCACGGCCACGGGGGGTGGCACCGGCACAAGATGCACCGCTTCTCGCTCGCGGGGCTGGCGCTCCGTCATCGTCAGGAGCTGGCCCTGACCCCGGCGCAGGTCGAGAGCCTGCGCAAGCTCGGCATCGACGCGAAGCGTGATGCGATCAAGCGGCAGGCCGACCGGCGGCTGGCCGAGCTGGACCTCCGCACCATGATGATGCCGGACCCCGCGGACGCCAACAAGCCGCGGGACCTGTCCAAGATCGAGGCCAAGGTGCGGGAGATCGAGAAGCTGCGCGCGGATGGGCGCGTGGCGCGGATCCGCACCATGGAGCAGAGCCGCCAGGTGCTGACGCCGGAGCAGCGCGAGAAGCTGCGCACGCTGCTGGCCCAGCGGTGGCAGCATCGCGGGCCGCAGGGCCCGGGCATGCGCGGCATGGCGCCCGACGACGGGAGCCACGAGCCCGCGGCCGCGGAAGAGAGCCGGCCCAGCGCCGGCTAGACCGATCGCAGGGCGGCGACCCGGTCCGCGAGATCCGGACCGGGTCGCCGGCTTCTCCCTCCCGCTCAGCCCAGGTAGGCCGGATCCGCGGTGGGCCCGTCGCCCGCCACCGTGGTGCGATGCATCACCCGCTTGTGGCGCGCGCTGTCCCACGGCCGCCCGCGGTGCAGCACACAGCGGTTGTCCCACATCACCAGGTCTCCCACCTGCCAGCGGTGCCGGTACACCCGATCCGGGCGCGTGGTCTGCTCGAGCAGCCGCGCGATCAGGATGCGGCTCTCGTCGAGCCCGAGGCCCTCCACGTACCAGGCGTGCGAGCCGATGTAGAGCGAGCGGCGCCCGTTGCGCGGGTTCGCCCGCACCAGGGCGTGGCGCACGGGCGGGTAGTCGCGGCCGATCTCGGTGCCGATGCCGGGATCGATGAGGCTGCGCGAGAAGCCGAAGCTGTGCACGACTATTAGCCGATCCAAGTCTCGGCGTACGGTTGCGTCGAGTCGTACGTCTTGGTCGAGGTGCTCGTAGGCCACCCGCATGCTCGCGAACTCGGTCTCGCCGCCCTCCGGCGGGATCACGCGCGCGGAGAGCGCGGAGGAGTGCGCCGGCACCGGCTTGAACGAGCTGTCGCTGTGCCAGAGCTGGTTGCCGGACTGGTAGAGCATCCGGCGGTCCTCCCAGCCCATCAGCTTGCCCTCCGCGTCGGTATTGGAGAGATCCACGATGTGGGCGCCCAGGCGGTCCTCACCCCCGAGGGTGCGCACGGTGGTCTCGAGCCGGCCCCAGCGCTCGCTGAAGGCCATCTGCTGCCCGTCGCTCAGGGCCTGGCCCCGGAAGACCAGCACCGAGTAGTCGTCGAAGGCCACCGCGATGCGCTCGAAGGTGACGTCGTCGAGGCGCTGGGTGAGATCGACGCCGGCAACCTCGGCCGCGAAGGCGGGATGGACCGGAGTGATGGTGAGGGTGGCTGCGGTGGTCGCCATGGGGCCTCCTCGCGGGAAATTCTAGCCCTTCACCGAGCCCGCGACCAGCCCCTCCACCATGAAGCGGTGGATGAACACGTAGAGGGCGACCACCGGGAGCGTGGTGATCACCGAGGCGGCCATCAGCTGGCCCCAGTGGAAGACGTCGCCGTAGATCAATAGATTCAGCCCCACCGGCACCGTGATGGCCTGCTCGTCCTGGATGAAGACCAGCGCGTAGAGGAACTCGTTCCACGCCAGCGTGAACGCGAAGATCGCGGAGGCCACCAGGCCGGGAGCGGCCAGCGGCAGCAGCACGCGCCAGAACGCGGTGACGCGGCCGGCCCCGTCGATCAGGGCCGCCTCCTCGAGCTCGTCGGGCAGCGCCTTGAAGAAGCCGATGAGCAGCCACGTGCAGAAGGGCACCGTGAAAGTCGGGTAGGAGAGGAAGAGCGACGAAAGGTGGTTGGTCGCCCCCAGCTCCGCGAGCACCCGGTAGAGCGGGATGAAGAGGAGCGCGGGCGGGATCAGGTAGAGGATCAGGATCAGGCTCGCCACCCACTCGCGCCCGGGGAAGCGCAGGCGCGCCACCGCGTAGCCCCCGAGGCTCGCCACCACCGTGGTGGTGGCGGTGACCACCAGGGCGGTCACCAGGCTGTTGCGAAGCCAGAGGGGGAAGCGGGTCTCGGTCCACAGCCCGGTGTAGTTCTCCCAGGTGAACGGGTTCGGCACGTAGATGCTGGTGGCGAACTGGATCTGCTCGTAGGTCTTGAACGACATGCTGGCGATCCACCAGAACGGCACGAGGATGACGAGCAGGAACAGGGCCATGCCGAGCCACGTGAGGGCTTTCAACCGGAGCACTGGTCTGAAATGGGGGGGAGCGGCGCCGCTCCGCCCCCATGCCCCCCCACCACATTGTTCACCACGTTCGCGGCCAGCATGCACCACGCCTGCCTTCCCGGTTGCGTGTCTTCCATCGCGGTCATTTCCGGTCGCGCAGGAGGTAGCGGCTGATCAGGACGATGCCGAGCACCAGGATCGGGACCACGAAGAGGCAGATGGTCACCCCGCGGCCCCAGCGGAGCTGGCCGAAGGCGACCTGGTAGGAGTAGGTCGCGAAGATCTGGGTCGCGGTGCCGGGACCGCCGCGGGTCATCACGTAGACGATGTTGAAGTCGTTGATGGTGAGGATGAAGCTCAGCAGGGTGGTGACGATCATCACGTGCTTGAGCCCGGGCAGCGTGATGTGCCAGAAGCGCCGCCAGGCGGAGGCCCCGTCCACCGAGGCCGCCTCGTAGAGCTCGCGGGGAATCGACGCGAGCCCGGCCAGGAACGACACCCCGAAGAACGGGAAGCCGCGCCACCAGTTCGCCACGATCACCGCCATCATCGCGCCTTCCGGAGTGGCCATGAACGCGATCGGCCGGCGCAGGAGGCCCGCGTCGAGCAGCACGCTGTTGAAGAAGCCGCGGCCCGGGAAGGCGTCGAACATCCACCGCCACGTGAGCGCGATGATCACGGTGGAGGTGATCCACGGGAGCAGGAAGAGCCCGCGGAAGAAGTTGCGGCCGCGGATCACGTTGTTGAGCACCAGGGCCATCAGCACCCCGGTGACGATCTTGAGGCCGACCGACCCCACCGTGAAGATCAGGCTGTTGCGGACGACCGCGTGGAAGGTGTCGTCCTGCGCGAGGTACGCGTAGTTGCGCAGGCCCACGAAGCGCTCGGGGTAGCCCACCAGCTTGTCGGTCAGCGAGAGCCACACCGCGCGGTAGACTGGGTAGCCGATGAGGGCCACGACGAGGACGAACAACGGGAGCAGGAACAGGAGCGCCGTCGCGCTCTCCCGGGTGCGGGCGCGCCGCCAGATGGAGGCGCGCGCCCGCACGACCGGGATCCCGACGGTCTGGGGCAGCGCCAACGTCACCCCTTGAGGGTGTCGTAGATTTCCTTGATCTTCTTGTCCTCCCACTCGATGGCCTGGTCGACCGACCACCGGTCCACGATGACCTTGGCCGGGGCGTCGGTGAGCACGTTGCTCGCCTGCACCTCGGCGGCCGCCGCGGTGGTGGGGCCGGGCCATCCGGTGGGGGCGAACCACTCCGCGGCGCGACCGAACGTGCGGTAGTTGTCGTTCTTGTTGAAGTAGTCCTTCGACGCCGCGCGCGCCTTGTCGAGCACGGGTCCGAACTGGCCGTAGGAGTCCTTCATGACCGCCACCGTCTCCTCGGGAGACAGCAGGTGCGCGATCAGGCTCATCGCCGCCTCGGGGTCCTTGCTGGTCTTGAAGATCCCGAAGCTCATCGCGATGGCCCACATCCGGCGGCCGTCCGGCCCCGCCGGGTGCGGCAGCGCCACGTGGTTGGCGAGCGCCTCCTCCTTGGCCTTCCGGTCCTTCGCGTCGGTGGCCTTGGCGAGCGCGTTCTCGAGCGCGAAGGTGATGCTGGGGCCGTTGGAGGTCTGGGCGATGTTCTTGGCGATGAAGTTCTCGTTGTTGCCCGAGCCGGTCCAGGTGAGGGTGTCGGCGGGCTGGATCCCTTCCTTGTAGATGTCGGTGGCCCACTTCATCACGTTCTGCATCGCCGGCGTCTTGATCGACTTGTACTTGCCGTCCTTGCCGGCCCAGCCCACCCCGTTGGAATACATGAGGCTCTGCATGACGCCGTAGCCGTCCGCGGTGCGGTTCCAGCTCTGGCCCATGCCGTAGAAGTTGTCCTTGGGCCGGTTGAGCGCGGAGGCGGCCTGCTTGGCCTCCTCGAACGTGGTGGGCAGCTTCACCTTGGCCTTCTCGAACACGTCGCGCCACGCGTACCAGAACGCGCCCATCACGTACCACGGCAGCGAGTACACCTTGTCGCCGACCATGGTGACCGCACGGACCGCGGCGGGCGCCTTGCCCACCTGCCCTTCGATCTGCCCCGCGAAGGTCGTGAGGTCGACGAGCTGGCCCATGCCCGCGAAGCGCGCGGGGGCGCTGGTCTCGAGCTGACCGACGTCGGGCGTGCTGTTGCTTTCGATGGCGGCCACGTACTTGGTCTGCATGTCCTCGAACGTGAAGTACTCGACGGTGACGGTCGCCCCGTTCTTCTGGGCCCAGCGCTGGGCGCTCGCCTCGATCGCCTTGTTGGTCGGCTCCACGTAGGTCTTGAGGATCCAGAGCTTGAGGCTCGTCCCCTTCTTCACCGCGGGCGCGGCCGGCCGCGGCAGGGTCAGCAGGGCGGAGGCTCCGGCGGCCCCGGCGAGCAGTGAGCGGCGGCTGATGCGTGACTCGAGCATGGCGTGTCCCCCTTGGATCGTCTTCGACCCCGACGCGCTCCGACTGTGGGTCACGGGGCGGCGCCCTGTCAAGCGCCGCGTGTTCCGTGCTACCCTTTTTTCATGCTCTCTCCCTCCGACGTGGCCTTCTACCGCGAGCAGGGTTACCTGGTGATTCCCGACGTGCTGGACGCGGCCACCCTCGACACCGTGCGCCGGGAGCTCGCGCGCATCCTCGAGGGCGCGCGCGCGGTGACCGCGCACACCGACACCTACGACCTCGAGCCGGGCCACCGCCCCGACGATCCGCGGGTGCGCCGGGTGAAGACGCCGCACCGGTTCTTCCCGGTGTTCGAGCGCCTGATGCGCCACCCCCGCCTGGTGGCGATCCTCCAGGACCTGCTCGGCGCGTCGATCCGCCTGCACAGCTCCAAGATAAATTTGAAGTCGCCGCGCTACGGCTCGCCGGTGGAGTGGCACCAGGACTGGGCCTTCTACCCGCACACCAACGACGATCTGCTCGCGGTCGGGGTCATGCTCGACGACTGCACGAGCGACAACGGGCCGCTCCTGGTGGTGCCCAAGAGCCACCGCGGGCCGACGTTCGACCACCACACCACCGACCCGCAGGGGCGCCACTACTTCTGCGGCGCCATCGACCCCGCCGCGATCCGCGACGAGATCGCGCGGGCGGTGCCCCTCACCGGGCGCGCCGGCTCGATGAGCTTCCACCACGTGCGCCTCGTGCACGGCTCGGCCCAGAACGTCTCGAGCCTGCCGCGCAGCCTCCTGCTCTACGAGTACGGAGCCGCCGACGCCTGGCCGCTCATGGGGGTGCCGAGCCTCGCCGACTTCGACGGCCGCCTCATCACCGGCGCGCCCGGCCTCGAGCCGCGCGTGGTGCCGGCGCCGGTACGGATGCCGCTACCTCCCGCGCTCCACCAGGGCTCGATCTACGAGAACCAGTCGGACGCGGCGCGGCGCTACTTCCCGATGAGCGAGGAGCCCGCGCCGACCGCGCGCACCTAGGCGCGCCAGACCCCCGCGTCCTCCGGGGGCGCGATCCGGAAGGCGCGCTTCAGGCGGACGATGGTGAAGAAGAGCTGGATGCGCAGCCACGTGCCGACCGACGGCCGCCAGTTCCCCGCCAGGGCGGAGAGCACCGCCTCGTAGATCCCGAGGCGGCGCGACCGCCGGAAGAGGAGCCGCCGGAAGTAGGGATCGTAGAAGCCCACCACGAAGCGGCGGAAGTAGTGGTAGCGCCGCCGCACGATCCGCTCGTAGCGGGTGAAGCGCGCGGCGGAGAGATCGCCCGCCCGCAGCCCGGCATCGATGGCCTCCGCGGCCTCGAGCCCGCCTTGCATGGCGAGCAGCACCCCGGTGGAGAAGATCGGATCGAGGAACGATCCCGCGTCGCCCACCGCCACCCAGCGATCCCCCGCCATCCGCCGCGCGATATAGGAGTAGTCGGCGTCGAAGCGCGCGGGCGACACGCGGCGCGCGTGCGCGAGCAGGCCGGGGGCGGCGGGGGTGCTGCGCAGGTAGTGATCGAGGCTCTCCTCCGCGGTGGCCTGCGATTCCCTCCGATGCAGGGTCTGGGTCACCACCGCCCCCACGCTCGTCACCGTCTCCGAGATCGGGATCAGCCAGATCCAGCCCACGTCCGACCGGGTGAGCACGCGGATGTCACCCGCGGCGCGACCCTCGGCCCGCGGCACGCCCTCGTACTGGGCGTGCACCGCCACGTGCTGCAGCATCGCGTCGTTCTCGTAGCCGCCGATCCGGCGGGCGAGGAAGCCGGCGCGCCCCGAGGCGTCCACCACCACCGCCACCCGCGCCCGCGCCTCGACTCCGTCGGGTCCCGCGAAGCGCACGGCCACCCCGTCGCCCGCGAACTCCGCGTCCAGCGCGCGGCAGCCCTCCCGCACGATGACCCCGCTGCGCTCGGCGTGGCGGAGCAGCACCTCGTCGAAGCGGGCGCGCGGCACCTGGTAGGTCCGGGGCACCGGCGTCTCGACCGCGGCGGTGAAGTCCACGTAGGCGGCGGGCGTCCCGTCGATCTCCCAGAAGCTCGCCCCCCACTTCTCCACGAAGCCGGCCTTGGCCACGAGGTCGTCGGCCCCGAGCGCCTCCAGCACCCCGTTGATCCACGGGAGCTGTGACTCGCCGATGTGGAACCGCGGGAAGCGATCGCGCTCCAGCAGGAGCACGCTCCGGCCGCGCCGGGCCAGGGCGACGGCGGCGCTCGCGCCGCCGGGACCGCCCCCGATCACCGCCACGTCGTACCGTCCGTCCCCGTTCGTGGGCGCCATGCTGGCTTCCCAGGATACCCCTTGACGCCGCCCGCCTTCGGGCAGATTCTCAGCCGCGTCGGACCACCGTCACCGCACTCCAGGGAGGAGACTATGCCGACCATCGAGCACAAGGGCGTGAAGCTGGCCTACGAGGAGAAGGGCTCCGGGAGCCCCGCCTTCCTCTTCATCCACGGCTGGACCTGTGACCGCTCGTTCTTCAAGGCCCAGGCCGATCACTTCGCGAGGCGTCACCGGACGGTCTCGGTCGATCTTCGCGGCCACGGGGAGAGCGACAAGCCGAGCGGCGCCTACCCGATCTCGGCCTACGTCGACGATCTCGCACACGTGATCGACACGCTCAAGCTCGGTAAGGTGGTCGCGGTCGGCCACAGCATGGGCGGCATCACGGTGCTCGAGCTGGGCGCGCGGCACCCCGACAAGGTCACCGCCATCGTGATGGTGGACCCCGCGCCGCTCGTCTGGCCTGCCGAGCTCACCGGCCCGGTGGGCGACGTGGTGAGCGCGATCGAGGCGGGCAACCAGGAGCCGCGGCGCCAGTTCATCGCCAACGCGCTCTTCCTGCCCACCTCCGACAAGAAGCTGGTGGACTCGGTCCTCAAGACCATGATGGCGGCCCCCGCGCCGGTCGCCGCCGCCGCCATGAAGGGCATCCTGGCCTTCGACGGGCCGGGCATGGCCAAGCGCTGCACGGTGCCGGCCCTGCACCTGGCCGCCACGCC
>Ga0070699_100004857_pt1 | contig 11864 bp, 10 predicted proteins | sample KBSK1503metaG_FD_65473 | JGI IMG/M metagenome (GOLD analysis project Ga0070699, IMG submission 65473) | Corn, switchgrass and miscanthus rhizosphere microbial communities from Kellogg Biological Station, Michigan, USA - KBS K1-50-3 metaG | ecosystem: Host-associated > Plants > Roots >...
GCTCCGCCTTGCCCGCGCGACACAACGCGTACGCGATGAGCGGCCGCGGCGACGGCGTCCGCAGGCCGCGGCGCTCGGCCAGACTGAAGTACGATGCCGCGCTCTCGTAGTCGCGCGCCGCCATCAGTTGCACCCCACGGACGTACTCGACCGTTCCGGTACCGTCGTTTCCCGTCGACGCGATCTGCTGCTTGACGTCGTCGCTGCCGAGCATCCAGAGCGGTAGTGTTCGCAGCATCGTACTCGTGAGAATCGTGTCGAGGTCATCGATCAGCCGGAGCGGCTTGCCACCTTCCCACAACACGCGGTTGATCATCCCCTGCTCATCGAACCACGGGCGTGACGATTCGATCACGCTCGCCGGCCACAGCCGTTTGATGAACCCCGACGAAATGAACGCGTCGCGCGCCCGCGATGGATTCAGCAGCCGTTGATACCGTGCGACGACGCTCAGATCGGCCGGATATCTCGGATCGGACAGCGACGGCCGCGTTTCGACGGGACGAAGGCGTTGCGGGAAATCGTCGGTCAGCGGCGGCGTGTCGGCAGTGAGCTCTCGGAGCGACGCGGCGTCGCCGAGAAACGTCGCGCCGATCTGTTCCGGCGCCTCGAAGCCGATTTCGCGGAGGCGGTCGCGGAGCACGCACGACTGAGGCGCCGCGCCGCATCCGAAAGGCGCGGCGAAACGGGCGCTGTCGATCGGGCCGCGCGCGCCGCGCGTCCCGACGAGCATCAGATCGAACGGCGTCGCGTTCCACAGCGAGCAGTCGTCGAAGACGTCGCAGAACGCGCGGACGATCGTGTCGACGTCGGTCCCCGGATTCGGCCGCGCCACCGGCAGCCAGTACGTCGTCATCCCGCCGTCGGCGAGGCGATCGCGAACGAGCTCGAAGTACTCGCGCGTGTAGATGTTGACCGCGCCCGGCGTCCGCGGCGGCGGCGGCTCGCCCGTGATCAAGTCGAAGCGTTCGGCCGTCGTGCGCAGGAAGTGGCGGCCGTCGTCGAGGTGCAGCTTCACGCGGCGGTCGTGCAGCGGATTGCGATCCGGCGGGTAGATGACGTCGCTCATCGCCGCGACGTCGCGTGAGATCTCGACGATGTCGATCGAAGAGGCCGAGGGGACATCGAGGGCGGCGCCGGCGGTGACGCCGACGCCGTAGCAGATGACGAGGAGCCGCGCGAGCGGCCCCTTATGCAGCAGCATCGGCCAGTACACGAAGTAGCGCATGTACCGCTGACCGGGAATCGCCGTGCCCGACATCGAGAAGCCGTTCGTCACGAGCCGGTTGTAGATCGGCTTTCCCATCCACTGCTGCTGCAGCAGCGCGATCGATTCGCTCGGACCCTCGCGCGTGGCGACGACCTGCGATCCGTCGTCGACGTACGGGTGCGTCACGCGAGGGAGATAGCTCGCCGCCATGAGGCCGAACGGAAATCGCACGAGCGCGATTGCGACGAGCGCCGCTGAGATCCACAGCGACAAGCGTCGCGGCAGCGGACGAGCGGATGCCGCCAGCGCCGCCGCCCCGACGACGGTGTACAGGAGAGCGAGCGCGAACAGCGCGCGCTCGCTGCCGAACGCCGGCAGAAGCACGAACGCGGCGAACGGCGGCCCGCACGCCGCGCCAAGGGTGTTGGCGAGCGTCAGCGTGGCGGCGGCGCGGGCGTCATCGCTCGTTTCCCGGCGGAGCGCTTCGCCGAGCAGCGTGAACAGCGCGCCCGAGAGAAAAGACACAGGAAGCGTCATCACGATCGCGAACCACACGACCTCGGTCCATGCCCCGACCTGGGCGCCGGCCGTCAACGCTCCGAACGCCCCGTACGACGCGACCGACGCGACGCCGGCCGCCCATGCGATCGTCGCGATCGATCCCGACGCGAACGGCCAGCGTTTCAGCCACGCGGCCGCGGCCAAGGCGCCGAGCGCGATGCCGGCGAGCACCACCGCCAGCATCACGCTCATGACCAGCGTCGTCGTCAGCACGAACATGGAGAGAAATCGGAACCAGACGATCTCGAGCGCAAGCAGCGTGAAGCCGGCGAGAAAGGCACAGGCAACGATCGATCGGAACTGGTCCCCAGTACCGACAGGCAGGGGCCGGTCCCCAGTACCGACAGGCACGGGCCGGTCCCCAGTACCGACAGGTAGGGGCCGGTCCCCAGTACCGACAGGTAGGGGCCGGTCTTCAGACCGGCCCGCGGTACCGACAGGTAGGGGCCGGTCTTCAGACCGGCCCGCGGCGGACGGCGCCGTCTCGACGCGCCGGGACAATGACAACGCAATCGAACCGGCGGTCAGATCGAGCCCCGCCGCAACCCACGCGCTGCCCGCGACGCCGACGCGCGCGATGAGCACGACTTCTGCGATCAACGCTCCGGCTACGGCGCCGAGCGTGTTGCTTCCGTACATCAAGCCGAGCGCGGTTCCGAATCGAACATCTGACGTGGCATCCGCCGAACGGATCTCTCGAACGGCCGCGACGAGAACCGGCAGCGTCGCGCCCATTGCGCTCGCCGGCACGAGCAGCAGGAGAAACGCGGTCGCGAGCGGAAGGTTGACGCGAGCAAGCCCGGACAGGATGTAGGTCAGCGCCAGACCGGCAATCGCGATCGTCGCCTCGAGCGCCGCGTAGAACTGCAGCCGCTGACGAACGCGCGGACCGAGCCAGCCGGCAATCGCGTTGCCGATCGCCAGACCGCCCATGAAGCTGGAGAGCACGACAGCCGCGGCGACGACGCCGTTACCGAAGACGAGGCCGGCGCGGTGGAACCAGACGAGCTCGAAGATCAGGCCGGCCGCTCCGGAGAGGAGGAAGACGAGTGGCAGCGCGGCGTCGACAGACACGTGCGGCTTAGTATTGCCACTTCGGGAGCGCGATCACCTGCCACGAAAATCACGAAAGCACGAAACTCGTGGCTCGCGCCCGCCGGAATCATCGGAACTTCGTCAGCGTTGGACGAGCTCGATCTTCGCTCCCGCGGGGCCTTCGAGGTACGCGAAGTTGACGGTGGCGCCGCCCGCCAGCTTCAACGGCGTCGGCTCCGTCGTGAACTTCACGCCCTGCGCCTTGAACTCGGTCGTCTTCGAGGCGAGGTTCGGCGTGCGGAACCCGATGTGATCGACCGCGTGTCCCTGGCTCGGCTCGGCGTCGCCGCGCTGCACGAGCACCCACACGCCACCGTACTTGACGCCGTCGATGCGATCTTTCAGCTTCGCCGGCTCACCGCCGAACTTGTCCTTGTACCAGGTGAGCGTCGCTGCGGGATCGGACGCGCGCAGGTGAACGTGATGCAATCCAGGCGTCTCGGGATCCTGCACGACCTCGATCCGCGTGCCCCACGGATCCTCGATGAAGGCGAGCTTGAAGAGCCCCTGGACGTCGCGAACGGGGTTGACGATCTTCACGCCGGCCGCCTCGAAGTCCTTCATCTTCGCGTCGAGATCGGCGACCGAGAAACCGATGTGATCGATGGCGCTGCCGGTGCTCGGCTTGCCTTCGGCGTTCTTCAGGAAGATCAGCCGCGTCTGCCCGAACATGAGACGGTCCGGCGCCTCGGTCATCGGCTTCCCGCCGAAGTTCTTCTGGTACCACTCGACCCCCTTCGCCTGATCCGGCACGAGGAGGTGAATGTGATCGAGGAGCGGAAGAATCGGCGTCTGGGCCGCAGCGGGCGCGGCCATCGCGATCGACGAGAACAAAACGGACGCGAAGAACCGGCGAGACATTCGCATCGGGATCCTCCGCGCCATACGGTATCAGACCGCGATGGGCACCGTCACCCGGTCGCGCTCGAAATCGATCGATTCAATCGAACAATCCGGCGGCACGCCGTTGCACGGCTCGCCCGTCAGGATCGGATGCTCCTGCACTCCGTAGTGGACCCAGTCGGTCGGCCCCACGTCACGCCACGTCAGCTTGCTCGCCTCGCTGAAGAAGTTCGGCTTGATGCGGTACTCGGGGTGCACCGCCGAATCGGTGATGTTCGCTTCGGTGATCGGCAGGCCGCACGCGATGGCTTTGCGGAACAGCCAGCGCAGTGTGACGTACTCGAGACCCGTGCTCGTGGCGATTGGATTGGTGGCGCTCGCGGCGTGGGGCGCGGTGACGTTCTTGGCCGTGCGGCTCGCGATCCTCAGCGCGTGGCGAACGACGTCCGCCGCGCCGGCGCAAGCGATCTAACGCCCGCCCCGGCCCACCCGTGATCCCAGCCGCCGCAGATCGGCAAAGATGTCGCGCGGCCGCGGATACCCTTCCTCGATCGCGAGAAACATCACATGTAGATGCGTCGGCGATCGTGGCTGCGCGGCGTTGCGGCCCGATCGACCGACCGTCGCAATGCGCCGGCCCGGCGCGACGACGTCGCCCGGTTTCACTGCGATCTCGCGGTTGTGAGCGTAGTAGAAGAGACCGTTCTGTTGCGGGCTGTATATATAAATGTAGCGGCCGCCCCGCAAGACGCTGTCGGCCTTCCACTCGGGCGCCGTCGCGACGACGATGCCGGCGGTCATGCTCACCACGGTAACGGGTCGTCCGGTCAGATCGTCCAACTCGTCGCGGTTCCTGTCGTGGATGAACAGGTCGTGTCCCGGATGTCCGCGGCTCCTGTAGCCGTCGAACCAGTCGTAGCCCGCCGGAGCGTAGCCGTTGCCGTTCTTCCCGCCGATCGCCTCGGCGCCGTACCCCTCCAGCGGAAATCGCCACGATTCCGGCGGTGAGTCCTTGCCCCCGCGCGCGTAGAACTCGTCGCGGATACTCGGAATCAGCGCGGCCGCGCGCCGGTGCGCCGCATCGCGCGCGATGGTCTGGTCGCGAATCTGCGCGTACAGCGCATCGAACTCCGTGCACGGGTCCGCCGGCACGAGCGCAGCGCTCAGGATCAGGACGGCTAGGATCCGCAATGTACGGTCATCGTCGACCGGACGGTGCCGGCTCCATCTTTTCGCGCATTCAGTTGCCGTCAGCCAGCCGTCGTGTCAGGAGTCGTCGCCTGACGCCGGAAGCTGGCGAGCAACCCACGGGACACCGGCACCGACGCGACGAATTCCAGGCAGGTGCCCCGCGCCGACGTTCGCAGCTGCATCTCCGTAAGAGCGTCCGGATCACCCGGCAGCGCGTTTCCACCTTTCGAGGTTCATCCGGATCGTCTCCGGACTAGTAAGTGATTCTGAACCCGAGCTGCACCTGACGCGGCTGATAGAAGATGTCGGTCGAAACCGCCGGCTGCAAATACGTCCGCGACCCGGACACACCGTTGTAGTTCGTCAGATTCTCCGTGTTGAACACGTTGAACGCTTCGATCATCCCCTGCAGCCCGACGTGCCCGATCCTGACCTCCCTCGACAACCGGAGATCCAGCTTGTAGTCGTTCTTCGCGGTTCGCTCGCTGTAGCGCGGGATCGTTCGGCCCGTCGCATCGAGCCATCGCCCGGTGCCGGTGCCGAACGGATCGAGGTTCGTTCGTGTGTTGATCGGACGCTTCGACCCCGCGAAGAAGATCGCCGCGACGTTCAGGCTCCACGGCAGCCGCGACAGCCCGTTGATGATGAAGCGGTGGCGCTGATCGCTCGCCGAGAACGACCACTCGTCGGCCAGGTTGAACGGGTTCGTCACGGCGTCGAAGCGATTGGTTTCGTGATCGCTGTGCGTCCACGACAGCGTATAGCTGCCGGAGAACTGCGAGCGGATCCACGAAGGACCGATGTCGCGTCCCTGGAATCCGAGCTGCCAGCCGTTGTAGAGCGACTTCGCCGTCGTCTCGTAGCGCGTAATGTCGATGTACTGCGGGAAGGGACGGCCGTACACGCGCGGATCGCGCGGCAGATGCGACACGGTGTCTTCGAAGAAGTTGATCGACCTCGCCCTGGGCTCGTTGAAGCCGTCTGCGTGCACGTAATCCAGCTGGACCGCGAACCCGGCGCTGAGCTGCCGTGCGATGCCGATCGACAGCTGATCCTGCGTCGGCGTCTTGTAGTCGTTGGCGATCACCGTCATGTTGCGCGGGAGGTTCAGGCGATTGATGTCGTCGAAGGTGATCCCGCCGAGCGGATTGTCGTACGGCGGGTTCAGAACGGTGTAGGTGGCGAACTGGCCGAGCAGCTGCCTCCGCTCGTTGCTCGTGATGTTGAGCAGCACCTTGTCGAAGTTGCGGCCGTATCCACCGCGCACGACGGTCCGACCATCGCCGGCCACGTCGTACGCAAATCCGAGCCTCGGAGCGAAGTTGTTGTAGTCGCCCTGCTTCGTGCCCGGCTCGATCGGATTCTGCAAATCCTTGTTGATCGTCCCGGTCTCGACGTCGTAGCGAATGCCGAGATTCAGCGTCAGGTTGTGCGCCACCACCCAATCGTCCTTGAAGAAGCCCGCATAGGTCGGGTTGGTGATCAGGTACGAGGTGTCGCCGAGCACAATCGAATAGCGGCTCGGCGCCGGATACGTCTTCGGATCGTTCGGGTCGATCGGATCGCGCGAGAACGTATACGACCCGCCGTACGGAGGTCCGCTCGGGAACGCGCCCCAGAACTTCGGACGAAAGAATTGGAATCCGGTCTTGAGCGTGTGCTCGCCGTGCCAGGCCGGAACGAAATAGCTGATCGAGTCGTTGACCTGGATGTTGAATTCCTTCCACCACTGCGGCGAGTTGGTCGGCGAACCGATGACGATCGAGGGGAAGGTATGGAGCGGCAGCGTCGAATTGGAAATCAGCTGATTGTCGATTCGTGAGAAGCCTGTCCGCAGCTCGTTGACGAGCCGATTGCTGACGACCCATGTCTCGCCTACCGAGAGGTCGGTGTTCTTCGACGGCCGGCTGTAGCCGTTCGACACGGCGCTCCGTTGGTCGACACCGACGTTCAGCTGCTCCCAGTTGTACTGAGATGTCCGCACGAACATTCGATGGCTCGCCGACGGCTGCATATCGACACGGCCGGTGGTGTAATGCCGCGTGATGCCGTTGTTGACCGACACGTCGAACTGCGGGAAGCCGGTGGCCGGCTGCGCGGTGATGTCCCGCGACTGGTACTCGTAGCTTGCGAAGTAGAACGCCTTGTCGCGCTTGATCGGTCCGCCGCCGTTCAGGCCGACCTGCTTCTCGTGAAACGGCTCGACCTTGTTCGTGAAGAAGCTCTTGGCGTCCGCGATGTCGCTGTCGCGGAAGAACCCGAAGCCCGTCGCGCGCATCGCGTTCGTCCCCGATTTCGTGATCGCGTTGATGACCACACCCGCCACCCGTCCGTATTCCGCGTCGAAGCGATTGGTGATCACCTCGAACTCCTGGATGTTCTCCTGGCTGTAGCCCTGGTTCGATCCACCGCAGCATTGGCCGCTCACGTCCACGCCGTCGACCTGGTACTTGGCCATGTCGTTGCCGCCGAAGCCCGCGCGGATCGTTCCCGGGTTGCCTCTCGCGCCGGGAACGAGCGCCACGAGGCTCAACCAGTCGCGGCCGTTGAGCGGCAGGCTGGCGACCTGTTCGGGGTTGACGTTGCCGGACAGCTCCGACTTTTTCGTCTCGATCAGGGGCGAGGCGCCGGCAACCGTTACGGTTTCCTGCACGGCCGCCACCTTCAACGTGAACGTGACGACGGCCGACTGGCCGACGGCCAGCACGAGGTTCTCCTGCACGACCGTCGCAAAACCAGTGAGCGCCGCCTCGAGGCGATAACGTCCGACGGGGAGCGCCGGCATCAGAAACGCTCCAGTCGCGGTGGTGACGGCCGTGCGCGCCGTGCCCGTGTCCACATGCATCGCAGTAACCGTCACGCCTGGCAGCGCCGCGCCGCTCTCGTCGAGAACGGTCCCGCGCAGCTCGGCCTGCGCGACCTGAGCGTGCGCAGGACGCGCGGCCGCGGCGAGTACCACGAACAGCATCCAAAGCAGGCGATTCCAGCGTGTCATACAGACCTCCATCGACCGCCAGACAGCGCAATCAGCGTCGCGCTCGCCGAACGGCGAGCCAACGTGTGCACACGGAGGGTAGATGAGCGGCGCCGGGCCCGCAAGGGTCAAAAAAGCAAGAAATCACAACTGGGCTGTCGGAACGCAGCGGTATCCTTGCTCGAATGGTCCGGGTTCAACCGGTTTTCGATTCGACGCTGGTATCGATCGAGCGGATCGATCATCCGGCCGACGTCCCGCATGTCGATCCGCCCGAGGAGACGTCGGCCACGTGCTCGATCAACCTGCTCGAACGCGGAGGCTTCGCCGTCCACCATCGGCGGCAGCGCTGGACGGTCGGCACGGACGACCTGTTCGTCACCGTACCCGGACACGTGTACCGGTACGACCACGACGATGCGACCGACGTGGTGGTCGCCGTCTGTTTCAAGAACGCGGACGCCGCCCGTTTCGCGAGCCAGCCGCCTGTCGTCCGAGCCACCAATCGGCGTTCGTATCTGCGGCGCCGGCTGATGGCGCACCTGCGCGGCGGCGGCGATGCGCTCGCGATTGATTCGATCGCCGGAGAGCTGCTCGTCGGCGCGCTCGAAAGCGGCGGAAGCGACCGTCTATGCAGCCCCTCGCAGCTCGGCTGGTACGCGAACCGCATCGACCTCGCGCGGCAGATCCTCGACCACGACTACGCGACGTCCCACACGCTCTCGCGTCTGTCGCGCACCGTCGGCATGAGCCCGTACCATTTCACGCGCATCTTCCGCGAGCTGACCGGCACGCCACCGCACCGATATCTGCGGCGCCGCCGACTCGCGATCGCGGCCGAACGGCTGCGCGGCGGCGAGTCGGTCACCGAGACGTGCTTTGCGGTCGGTTTCCAAAGCCTCAGTCATTTCATTCATTCGTTCCGGCGCGCGTTCGGAGTGAGTCCATCGAGATACGAGGCTGATAGGTGAACCTGCGACCCGCGCCTGCAAGCGACCCGTACCACGCCGGTCCCTGCCCGCTCACCGCCGCCTGACCCGTCGCGAACCAGTTCCGCGCAAGCTTCCATCGCCCGTCGAGCGACCCGATGAGATTGTCGTCACTGCTGCGGCCGCCAACGGTCCGCCGGCCGGCGAACGCGCCGACGTACGACTCCCGGCCGACGTCGCGCATCACGCGCACGACACCGAACCGGGCCGACGTAGACGACCGTGCGCTCGCTGACGGCCTCTCCGTCGTTCGGAAAGCGCTGAACGAATCCCTGCACTTTCGCCATCCCGTTCGGCGCATCGTCGGCATCCATGGCGGTGAAATCGTCGAGTTGCGGCGCGCGCGCCACGCGCGGAACCGTCAGATGCGGCGGCTCGGCCGTTGCCGTGCCGGCCGTCGTACCGAGCGCCGCGGCCGCGAGAGCCATCGCCCTCGCAATCCGGTTCACGCCGCGATTGAAACGCGGCGCCGTCAATCAGCTCTTGCCGTTTCTTGCGATTCACCAGTGCGTTTCGGCACCGTCGTTGCTATGCTGCGCGGTCGGGAGGAGCACCTCATGAACGACGCGGGCATGCGACGTTTCTGTGTGGCATTGATGCTCGGTGGCTCGACGACGTTCATTGCGTGCGAGCGGACCACGCACGCGATGACGCATCAGCAACTCGAGCAGCAATACGGTGTTTCCGGCGCATACACCGACACGATGGTCACCACCGATGGGCGAATGGGCGCCACGATCGTGCCGGTCACGCTTGGCGATGGCCGCAGAGCCGAGTTCATCTACGATCTCGCGGCGAGGCACAAGTGAAGGGCTTCAAGCAGTTCCTGCTGCGCGGCAACGTGATCGACCTGGCCGTCGCCGTCGTCATCGGCGGGGCGTTCGGCGCCGTCGTGGCGGCGCTGGTCAAGGACCTGATCACGCCATTGATCGCGCTCGTGGTCGGAAAGCCGGATTTTTCGGCGCTCGTGCTCGATGTTCGCGGAACGAAGTTTCCGATCGGCGATTTCATCAACGCCGTGCTCTCGTTCCTGTTCGTCGCGGCGGCCATCTACTACTTCGTCGTGCTGCCGGTCAACGCGATCGTCGCGAGATCCCGCCGCGGCGAAGCGCCGCCGGATCCGACGACGAAGAAGTGTCCGGAGTGCTTGAGCGAGGTCCCGATCGCCGCGAAGCGCTGCGCCTTCTGCACCGTGCCGCTTCCTTAATCGCCGGGGCCCCATCCCGCACGCGTAGGAAGAGACGATCAGTCGGCCAGAACGAGGCCCGGAACGTCGGAGAAGTCGGACCGATTGAGCGTCCACAGCGACGCGCCGTGCGCCATCGCGCATGCGGCGATCGCGAGATCGATCTCGCGGCCGCGCGGCCGGGCCGCCTCCTTGAAGAGGCGCGCCGCCCGCGCGGCGTCATCGGCGCCGAACGCGACGGCTTTGTCGCGCGGAAACAGCAGCTCCTGATCGTTCAGTTCGTCGGTTTTGCGCGGCCCCCGCAGCCACTCGTACAGGACGATCGCGCTCAGCTGTATGCGTTCTCCCCGCTCGATGGCCTGCCGCAGCTTGGGCGCCGAGCGGCGCGGTCCGGTGAGGGCATCGACGAGGACGGAAGTGTCCAGATGGATCACGGCGCGGACGTCAGGCGAGGTGGCGGCGGCCGCCGTTGCGGCGCGCGGCGCGAATCTCCCGCAGCTCGCGGTCGACCTCGCCCAGCGTTCGCGTCGGACGGCGTTTGACGATGGCGTCGAGGGCGGCGAGCATGCGCACGCGCTCGCGCTCGCTCAGACGCCCGACGCGATCGGCATAGTCGCGCACGGCCTCGCGCACGACCTGGCTCTGCGGCTTGTCGAGACGCGCGGCCGTCCGCCGGAGCGTGGCGACCGTCTCGTCGTCGAGCGTGAACGTCACCTTGACCATAGCGCTACCATACTACCATACCGACGGGCTCACCGCTCCACGCGACCGCCGCGTCGTTGAAACGCAGCCAGCACCGGTTCGAGCTGCGAGCGGAGATCGTCGCGCGACAGCCACGACGGATCGATGAGGCGCACGGCCGTGATCCGCCGGAGGTCGCGGGCCAGGTTCTCGAACAGCTCGCTGGTCGTTCCGTCCAGCTGCGAATCGAGGAACCGCATGTAGAGGCGCTCGCACGACAGCGTGACGGCGCCGCCGTCCGTGCGAAGCAGAAGGAAATCGCGGCGGTTCATCGGTTGTCACGACACTGAGCATAGGGAGAACACAGAGAGGGATTCACCGCAGAGACACCGAAACACAGGGACTCTTCTTGTACAAAGAAAACTCTGTGTCTCCGTGACTCTGTGGTTTTTGCTCTCCGTGTCTCTCGACCACTCCGTGTCAAGCGTTGACGAGCGTCTGCAACGTCCGCGTCACCATCGCGCGCGTCAGCGGCACCTTGTATCCGTTCTTCGCGAGCGGACGCGCGGCGGCGACGGCGGCCTCACCCGCCTGCGCCGCGAGCTCGGGCGTCACGCGCTTGCCGGCCAGCAGCTTCTCGACTTCGGGCAGCCTCCACGGAATCGGCGCGACTCCGCCGAGCACGATGCGTGCGGTGCGGCACACATCCTTCTCCATCTCGAGCACGACCGCCGCACTGACGACGGCATGCGTCCACGCCTCGCGGTCCATGATCTTGTGGTACGTGCTCTTCACGGCGGGACCCGACGCCGGGATCCACACCGACTCGAGCACTTCGCCGTCCTTCAGCACGTTCTCGCGCGCCGCGTTGACCGACGGCAGCGTGAAGAACTCCGCCGCGGGCACCACGCGTCGGCCCGACGCGCCGTTGAGCCTGAACTTCGCGTCCAGCGCGACGAGCGCCGGAGCGGTGTCCGACGGGTGGACGATGTAGCTCGGTCCGCCGCCGAAGATGGCGTGAAACTCGTTCTCGCCGTCGACGGAGAAGCAGCGGTTGCCGCCGTTCTTCAGGCACGTGAACCCGTTGCGGTAATACCAGCACCACGGCCGCTGGCAGACGTTGCCGGCGAGCGT
>Ga0070699_100004858_pt1 | contig 11861 bp, 12 predicted proteins | sample KBSK1503metaG_FD_65473 | JGI IMG/M metagenome (GOLD analysis project Ga0070699, IMG submission 65473) | Corn, switchgrass and miscanthus rhizosphere microbial communities from Kellogg Biological Station, Michigan, USA - KBS K1-50-3 metaG | ecosystem: Host-associated > Plants > Roots >...
CTATTCCGAAGGCAAGAAGATCACCTGGCGCGACGGCTTCCCGGCGCTCTGGACGCTCATCAAGTACCGTTTCGTCGATTGAGCTGGGGGGTGCTAGCGGCGCACCCCCCAGGATCCGAGGTGCGACGCTGGCGCGTCGCGTCGTCTACGCGGGGTTGGCGCTCGTCTCGCTTCGCTCTACTTCGCGCCCCCCGCGCCCACCCGCTCGCTTCGCGGGAGTGAATCCCGCTCTGCTCGTCATTGAGCTGGGGGGTGCTAGCGGCGCACCCCCCAGACCCCCCGCTCGCTTCGCGGGAGTGAATCCCGCTCTGCTCGCAGCTGTTGCCCCGGCTTCATTACCCTCTCGGAGTTCCTCTGCGGTCTCTGCGTTTCAAGGCCGGTTGTCGGGAAGGCCGATGTTCGCGTATACTTGCCGATCCGCTGCGACGCGTTAAGACGCGTCAATGCAAGGAGATGAGGCCATCGCCGTTCCCGCCACCCCGCCCGTTGCTCCGCTGAGGCCTGCCTTGGCAGGCCGACGGCCGTCGTCGAGCTGGCGCGGGCGCCTCGCCCTCTTCGTGGCCGACGTGCGGGCCGAGGCCGGGCAGTTCCGCCGGCTCTTCCGCTACAGCCGCCCGTACCGGGTGATGCTCGTGGCGTCGTGGATCGCCACCGCCGGCTACGCCGCGGCGGGGGCGGGCATCGTCCACATGGTGCAGCCGATCTTCGACGACGTCCTCATCCAGAACGTCCACGTGGCTCCGGTCGCGCTCACGCTTCTGGGCCTCTACGCCATCAAAGGACTGTGCTCGTTCCTCTCCACCACGATGGTGGCCGCCGCCGGCCAGCGGGCGGTGACCGACCTCCGCAACGACCTGTACCGGCACGTCCTGAACCAGTCGTTCACGTTCCTGAGCCGCCACAGCACCGGATCGCTGATGAGCCACGTCACCACCGACGTGGAGAAGATCCAGAACGCCGTGTCCGAGATGGCGGGGGATCTGCTCAAGGAAGGCCTGACCGTCCTCGGGCTGATCGTCGTGCTCTTCATCAAGGACTGGAAGCTCGCGCTCCTGTCCCTGGTCGGCATGCCCCTGGCGTTCTACCCGCTCGTCCGGCTCGGACGTCATCTGCGCGCGTCGAGCGAGACGTCACTGCGGCGCTGGCGGGACATCTCGGAGATCCTCCAGGAGACGATCTCCGGGTTCCGCGTCGTGAAGGCGTTCGCGATGGAGGGCTTCGAGATCGCCCGCTTCCGGCGCGCGGCCTGGCGGCTCCTCACCGTGAACATGCGCATCACGCGCACGACGGCGATCCTGCCTCCGCTGATGGAGGGAGTCGGCGGGCTGGCCATCGTGGCCGCGCTCTTCTATGGCAGCCACGCCATCCGGACCGGGCATCTCACGACGGGCGCCTTCACGTCGTTCGTGGCCGCCCTCTTCGCGATGTACACGCCGGTCAAGAGGCTGTCGCGCGTCAACGCGACCTTGCAGGGAGCCCTGGCCGCGGGCACGCGCATCTTCGAGGTCCTCGACACGCACCTCGAGGTGCAGGAAGCACCCGGCGCCGCCGAGCTGCCGCGGATGCGGCGGGAGATCGAGTACCGCGACGTGGGGTTCCAGTACGCCGATGGCGACGGGCCCGTCCTGCGCCGGGTGAGCTTCCGCGCGTGCTCGGGAGAGATCGTGGCCATCGTGGGGACGAGCGGGGCGGGGAAGACGACGCTCATGAACCTGCTCCCGCGGTTCTACGACGTCACCGACGGGGTGATCCTCGTCGATGGCACGGACATCCGCCAGGCCAGCCTCAAGAGCCTGCGCGAGCAGATCGGGCTCGTGACGCAGGAGACGGTGCTCTTCAACGACAGCGTGCGCGCCAACATCGCCTACGGCCTGGAAGACGTCGACGAGGCGCGGATCGAGTCGGCGGCCCGCGCCGCCTTCGCCCACGACTTCATCCTCGACCTCCCGCGCCGCTACGACACCGTCATCGGCGAGCGGGGCAGCCGGCTTTCCGGGGGCCAGCGCCAGCGCATCGCCATCGCCCGCGCCATCCTCAAGGATCCGCCGATCCTGATCCTCGACGAGGCCACCTCGGCGCTCGACTCCGAGTCGGAGCGGCTCGTGCAGCAGGCGCTGTCGAACCTGATGGAGGGGCGCACGACCCTGGTGATCGCGCACCGGCTGGCGACGGTGCGGGGCGCGGACCGGATCGTGGTCCTCGATGGCGGTGAGATCAACGAGATCGGGACCCACGAGGAGCTGCTAAGGCGCCCGGGCGGCCTCTACAGCCGGCTCCACGAGCTGCAGTTCCGCCCCGAGGACCCGGCCGTATGATCCGGTCGATGACCGGGTATGGAAGCGCCTCGTCCGACGGCGAGGCGGGGCGGGTCTCCGTGGCCGCGCGCGCCCTCAACCACCGGTTCCTCGACCTGTCGCTCCACCTGCCGCGGCGCCTGCAAGGCCTCGAGCCCGAGATGCGCAAGCTCGTGCAGTCGCGCATCCAGCGGGGCCGGGTCGAGCTGTCGCTGCAGACCGCGCTGCGCGACGAAGACGGGACGGCGGTCGTCGTTTCGACGCCGGTGGTCGCCGGCGTCGTGGGCGCGCTGCGGCAGATCCAGGCCCAGTACGACCTGGCCGGGAAGGTGCGCCTCGCCGACGTCGTCCGCTTCCCGGGGGCGCTCGAGGTGGTGGACGCCGACGGCCATCCCGATGATGAGCGCCGGCGCGGCATCCTCGCCCTCGTCGAGACGGCCCTCGAGAGCCTCGACCGCATGCGGCGGGCGGAGGGCGAGAACCTCGAGCGCGACCTGCTGCAGGCGCTCGCCGCGATCGAAGCCGCCGCGGCGCGGCTGGAGTCCGCCTCCCGGGCGGAGCGCGAGACGCGGCGCGAGTCGCTCCTCGAGCGGACGCGCGCGCTGCGGGACGAGCTGGGGCTGGAGGAGGCCCGGCTCTACCAGGAGGTCGTCCGACTCGTCGACCGCCAGGACGTTGCGGAGGAGCTGCAGCGCCTGCGCAGCCACGTCGGGCAGGCCCGGGACGTGCTGCGCGACGGGGGGCCGTGCGGGAAGCGGCTGGACTTCCTCGCCCAGGAGCTGGCCCGCGAGGCCAACACGGTGGGAAGCAAGTCCGCCTCCGCGGCCATGGCCCGCGAGGTGGTCGACCTCAAGGGCGAGGTGGAGCGGCTACGCGAGCAGGTGCAGAACGTTGAGTAGCTACCTCCCGATCGTGATCGTCGTGTCGGGCCCGTCGGGCGCGGGCAAATCCACCATCCTGCAGAGGGCGTTGCTCGAGGTCCCGCACCTGCGCTTTTCCGTCTCGCACACGACGCGCCCGCCGCGGCCGGGGGAGCGGGAAGGGACGGACTATCACTTCGTGTCGCGCGACGAGTTCATGCGCCTGGCCGTGGGCGAGAAGTTCCTGGAGTGGGCCGAGGTCCATGGCCAGTGCTACGGCACCGCGCGCTCCGAGTACGCCCGGGCGGCCGACGAGCGCGCCGACCTGCTGCTGGACCTGGACGTCCAGGGGGCGGAATCGGTCCGCGCGAAGTTCCTCGACGCGGTGTCGGTCTTCATCCTGCCGCCCTCCTACGAGCACCTCGAGCGGAGGCTACGCAGCCGGGGCCCGACCGACGACGCGGCGTACGCCCGCCGGCTGGCGGTGGCGCGGGAGGAGCTCCAACTGTTTCCGAAGTACGACTATGCGATCATCAACGATGACCTCGACGAGAGCGTCGAGAGCCTGAAGGCCATCATCCGGGCCGCCCGGTGCCGCACGAGCCGGATCGAGCCGGCCGCCCGCAGGATCCTGAGCACGTTCGATCCCGGCAAGTAGAGAGGAGAGTCCATGACGCATCTGATCCTGCCCAAGGACGTCGACAGCAAGTTCCGCTTCATCACCGTGGCCGCGCAGCGCGCGAAGCAGCTCCAGAACGGGGCCAAGGCCCGCGTGGAAGCCCGCAGCCGCAAGCCCACCCGCGTCGCGATGCAGGAGGTGCTGGCGGGCGCGGTGTCGTGGGAAGTGAAGGATGAGGCCCCGCCCGCGGAGGTCCCGGAGGCATAGGAGCGGGAGGCCGCAATTGCCGACGGTCGTCCTCGGCGTCACGGGCTGCATCGGCGCCTACAAGGCTTGCGAGGTGCTGCGCGAGCTGCAGAGGCGGGGCGTCGACGTCCACGTCGTGATGACGGAGCATGCGACCCGGTTCGTCGGCCCGACGACGTTCGAGGCGCTGTCGCGCCACCCGGTCTTCATCGACCAGTTCGCCCTCGGCGCCGAGGGCGACATCCGGCACATCAGCCTCGCCGACGCCGCCGACCTGTTGCTCGTGGCCCCCGCCACCGCCAACACGCTGGGCAAGTTCGCGCGCGGCATTGCCGACGATGCGCTCAGCACGCTGTTCCTCGCGACCACCGCCCCGGTGCTCGTCGCGCCGGCCATGAACGTCAACATGTTCCGGCACCCGGCGGTCGTCGAGAACCTCGAGATGCTCCGGGCCCGCGGCGTCGGCGTCATCGAGCCCGGCACCGGGTACCTCGCGTGCGGGTGGCTGGGCGAGGGCCGGCTGGCGGAGGTGCCCGAGGTCGTCGAAGCGGCGATGGCCGCCCTTCAGCGCCGGCGCAGCCTGGAGGGGGAAAACGTCGTCGTCAGCGCGGGTCCCACGGTCGAGGACATCGATCCCGTCCGCTTCATCTCCAACCGCTCCTCCGGCCGCATGGGCTACCGTCTGGCCGAGGTCGCCCGCGACCGCGGCGCGAAGGTCGTCCTGGTGGCCGGCCCCACCGCGCTTGCCGCGCCGCGCGGCGTCGAGGTCGTCGCCGTGCGCTCGGCCGAGGAGATGGCGAAGGCGGTCCTCGACAAGGCGTCGGCCGCGGGGATCGTGGCCATGGCGGCGGCGGTGTCGGACTACCGGCCCGCGGAGAAGGCGCCGAGCAAGATGAAGAAGCGGGACGAGGGACAGAAGCTGGACCTGGTGCGGACCCCCGACATCCTGAAGTCGCTGGGGGAGTCGAAGGGGAAGCGCTTCCTCATCGGCTTCGCCGCCGAGACCGAGCGCCTGATCGAGAGCGCCCGCAAGAAGCGGGCCGAGAAGCGCGTCGACCTGATGGTCGCCAACGACGTGAGCCGCGACGGCGCCGGCTTCGCCTCCGACAAGAACGCGGCGGTGCTGATCGACGCGAAGGGCGAGACGGAGCTGCCCCTCATGAGCAAGCGCGAGCTGGCCGAGCGCATCTGGGACCGCGTGGCCGAGCTGCGCGCGCGGGCGTGAGCGGTCTCCCCGAGATCGTCGCCGACCTTCGCGAGCGGGCCCGCTACTACGCGACGCTGACCGACCTGGGCCTTCCTCCGCGCGCGGCCGCGGGGCCGGCCGAATCGGCGGCTTCGCCTGACGCCGGCTCCGACGCCGGGGCGGAGCTGACGGCCGTACGCGATTGGGTGGGCGATTGCCAGCGCTGCAAGCTGGCCGGCGGCCGGCGCAACATCGTCTTCGGCCAGGGCAACCCGAACGCGCGACTCATGTTCGTGGGCGAGGCGCCGGGAGGGGAAGAAGACGCCCAGGGCCTGGCCTTCGTGGGCCGGGCCGGGCAACTGCTCACGGACATCATCGAGAAGGGGCTCAAGATCCCGCGCAAGGACGTCTTCATTGCGAACGTCTTGATGTGCCGGCCGCCCGAGAACCGCAACCCCGAGCCCGACGAGATCATCGCCTGCCAACCCTTTCTGGAGAAGAAGATCGAGCTGATCCGGCCGGCGGTGATCGTGGGCCTGGGCAAGTTCGCCGGACAGTGGCTCCTGAAGACCGCCGAGCCGATCTCGCGCCTCCGCGGCCGCGTGGGCGACTACCACGGCATCAAGGTCGTGCCGACGTACCATCCTGCCTTCCTCCTGCGCAATCCCGGCGCGAAAAAGGACGTGTGGGAGGACATGAAGGTCGTGTTGTCGCTGCTGGCCGAGTGACGGCCTGACCTGCCGCGGCCCGGTCCGCGGCTAGACTGGGCGCGTGTCCGGCCGCGCCGTCGACGTCGCGCTTCCTCTTCCCGTCCAGTCGACCTTCACCTACCGCATCCCCGAGCGCCTGACCGTCCCCGAGCGCGGGGCGCGGGTGATCGCGCCCTTCGGCCCCCGTCGCGTCATCGGCGTCGTCACGGGAACGCCCGGTGCAGGTGAAGAGGTGGCCCAGGGTCACGAGCTGAAGGACGTCCTCGACGTGATCGACGAGTCGCCCCTCGTCCCGACCCCGCTCCTCGACCTGGCGGCCTGGATGGCGGAGCACTACCTCGCGCCGCCGGGGGAGTGCTACCGCCTGATCCTCCCGCCCGACGGCGTGAGGGCGAGCCGCGCGGTCGCGCGCCTCCTCCGCCGCGACACCCCGCCGGGCGACGCGGTCGTAGACGCGCTGCGCGACGGGCCGCTGCGGGTGTCGACGCTGTCGAGGCGGCTCGGCGGCGACCCCGCCTCGCGCCTGGCTCGCCTGCGCCGATCGGGCGTGGTCGCGGTCGAGCAGGCCCTCACCTCCCGCGGCTTTCGCCGCGTCCAGGTGGCGTCGCTGAGCGGTGCGACCTTCGTGCCGCGGGGCAAGGCGCAGGGCGAGGTGCTGGAGCGCCTGCGATCGGCCGGCGGCCGCGCGCCCGTGGCGGAGCTGGTCCGCGACCGGCCCTCGCTGCGTGGCGCCGTGGACCGGCTGGCGGAGCTGGGCGCGCTGCGCATCGAGGAAGAGCGCGAGGCGCGCATCCCGGGCGTCATGGCGGGTGAGGTCGCCGCCCGCCCCGAGCCGACCGGCGATCAGAACCAGGTCCTCGACGTGCTGACGGAGGCGATCGCGCGCGGAGGCTATTCGCCTTTCGTCCTCCACGGCGTGACCGGGAGCGGCAAGACCGAGGTCTACTTCCGCAGCGCCGAAGCCGCGGTGCAGGCGGGACGGGGCGTGATCCTTCTTCTTCCCGAGATCGCCTTGACCCCGCTGCTGGTACGCGCGGCCACCACCCGCTTCGGCCCCACGGTCGCGGTCCTCCACAGCGAGTTGTCGGCCGGCGAAAGGCACGACCAGTGGTGGCGGATCCGGGAAGGCGAGTCTCGCATCGTGATCGGGGCGCGGTCGGCCGTGTTCGCGCCGGTGCCGGACCTGGGCCTCCTGATCGTCGACGAGGAGCACGAGGGCGCCTACAAGCAGGAAGACAGCCCGCGCTATCACGCGCGCGACGTGGCGGTGATGCGGGCGAAGCTCGAGTCGGTGCCGGTGGTGCTGGGCTCGGCCACGCCCTCGCTCGAATCCCACGCCAACGCGGCCAAGGGCAAGTACCGGCGGCTGGCGCTTCCGTTGCGCATCGGGCCGCGCGGCCTGCCGCGCGTGGAGGTCGTCGACCGGCGCGAGACGATGAAGGCAGGGGCGGATCCGATCCTCACGCCGCCGTTGCGCGAGGCTCTGGCCGAACGCCTGGCCCGCAAGGAGCAGTCGCTGCTGCTCCTGAACCGCCGCGGATACGCCACCAGCCTGCTCTGCCGGGAATGTGGCCAGCAGGCAAGCTGCCCCAACTGCTCCGTGTTCCTGACCCTGCACCGCGGCGGCCGGCACGCCCTGTGCCACTACTGCGGGTACCAGGTGCCCGCGCCCAGCACCTGCGCCTTCTGCCGCGGCGAATACCTGCGGCTCACCGGCTACGGGACGGAGAAGGTCGTCGAGGCCGTGCAGTCCGCGCTGCCGGCGGCCCGGGTCGGGCGCCTCGACCGCGACCTCGCCGTGCGCCGGGGCGCCGTCGAGAAGGTGCTGGCCGACTTCGAGGCCGGTGAGATCGACGTGCTCGTGGGAACGCAGATGATCGCCAAGGGCCACGATTTCCCCAAGGTGACCCTGGTCGGGGTGGTGGACGCGGACGTGGGCCTCGGCATGCCCGACTTCCGCGCCGCGGAGCGCACCTTCCAGCTCCTCACGCAGGTCGCGGGCCGTGCGGGGCGAGCCGACCTGGCCGGGCAGGTCATCCTGCAGAGCCATCTGCCCGATCACTACGCGTTGCGCCTCGCCTGCGCGCAGGACTACGCGGGCTTCTTCGAGCGCGAGATGGAGTTCCGGCGGACGATGGGCTACCCTCCGTCGGCCGCGCTGGTCAACCTGGTGCTGCGCTCCCGCGATCCGGCCGCGGCCGCCGCCGATGCGGACGCCATCGCCCGGCGCCTGCGGGAACGAGCACCCGGCCGCTACCGGGTCCTCGGCCCCGCGCGGGCGCCGCTGGCGCGGCTGAAGCAGGAGCATCGCTTCCAGATCCTGCTGAAGGGGGACCGCGCGTCGATGCGTGAGGCGGTGCGCCGCACGCTCGTGGAGCGCTACGGCGAGACGCGGTGGCCGGGAGTGGCGGTGGACGTGGACCCGGTCAGCGTGATGTGAGGCCGATCGTCTCGAAGAAGTCGCGCCACGACCAGACGATCGGGTCGGGGACGAAGCAGGCGATGAAGACGACGAGGCCGAGCGCGCCGATCCACGCCCGTCCCGGGCCGAGCGGCTCGCCGTCGTCGAGGGTCGGAGGGTGGCGCCGGCCGAGGACGCGGAGCAGGATGGACCACAGCACCCAGTTGGGGCCGAAATAGATGAGCGCCACGCAGACCCAGCTCCCGATGCGGGAGACGAGGGCCGCGCGCTGGCGGAAGAGGGCGTAGGTCACGTGGCCGCCGTCGAGCTGGCCGATGGGGATCAGGTTCAGCGCGGTCACGAAGAGTCCGAACCAGGCGGCGAGACCGAGGGGGCCGAGGGTCAGGGTCATGCGGTCGGGGGTCGCGCCCTTCAGCAGCCACACGGCGCCCTTGAAGAGGAGCGGCTCGCCCAGGTAGATCCCGGCCGCAGGCGTTTCGGGGAGCAGCTGCGCCTCGGCCACTCCGAGCACGAGCACGGGCAGGCACAGGGCGAAGCCGGCGAGCGGCCCCGCGATGCCGATGTCGAAGAGGGCCCGGCGATGCGGGATCGGGCCGCGGATCCGGATGAAGGCGCCGAGCGTGCCCGCGAGGCTCAGGCCGGGAAACGGGAGGAAGTAGGGAAGCGTGGCGTCGACGCGATAGTGGCGACACGCGACGTAGTGGCCCATCTCGTGGGCCATGAGGATGCTCAGCAGCCCGAGCACGAGGCGCGGGCCGCCGGTGAAATAGACCGAGGCGACGGTGAGCACGAACAGGACGACGTTGCGGGTCGCGCCCTTCCAGGGCGACGGCAAGGGCGCCTGCGGCGCGTACGGCGGCGGGGAAGGTGGGAAGACCCACACCTCCTCCGTCGACGGTCCGGCCGGGGGATTGGGGAGGCTCACGGGCCGAAGGGCGGAAGGCTACTGGCTCAGGTTCTGGAGGTCCTTGCCGGGCTTGAAGCGGATCGTCCGGCCGGGAGGGATCTTGACCTCCTTGCCCGTCCGGGGGTTGCGGCCGATGCCCCGCTTGCGCGGCTTGACCTGGAAAACGCCGAACCCGCGCAGCTCGATCCGCTCGCCGCGCATCATGGAGTCCTTCATGGCTTCGAGCACGGCCTCGACCGCCGTCTCCGCCTTGACCTTGGTGATGTCGGCCGCCTTGGAAACCTCGTTGATGATATCGACCTTGATCATGCCCGGGTCGCTCCTTCCCAGTGATACGTATTATAGATGATCCCGATCCCGAAAATCGCGCTGGTGGGCCGGCCCAACGTCGGCAAGTCGACTCTTTTCAACCGGATCTGCGGCCGGCGGAAGGCCATCACCGACCGCCGGCCCGGCTCCACCCGCGACCGCAACTACGCCGAGGCCTCCTGGCAGGGGGCCGCCTTCGAGCTGATCGACACCGGCGGGCTGCTCCTGGAGACGGACGATCCGCTGCTGGGGCCGGCCGCCGTCCAGGCTCAGCGGGCCATCGAAGAGGCAGACCTCGTCCTGTTCCTGGTGGACGGCCGGGCCGGGTTGCTGCCGGACGACCAGGCCATCGCCGCCCGCCTGCGCCGAGGGGGCAAGAAGGTGCTGGTGGTGGTCAACAAGGTCGAGGGTCCCGAGGAGGGGACGGAGGAATTCGCGCGGCTCGGCTTCCCGCGCACGCTCGCCGTCTCGGCGGAGCACGGCCAGGGCGTGGGGGACCTGCTCGACGCCGCGCTCGAGGAGCTCCCGCGAGTGGCGATCCCCGAGGATGCCGCCGCGCCGCTGCGTGTCGCCATCGTCGGCCGTCCCAACGTCGGCAAGTCGTCGCTGCTGAACCGTCTCCTCGGTTCGGAACGATCGGTCGTGTCGCCGATCCCGGGCACGACGCGTGACGCCGTGGATAGCCTTCTCGAGCGTGGCGGCAAGAAGTATCTCTTCGTGGATACGGCCGGGATCCGCCGCGTGCGCCACCTCGAGGAGAACGTCGACCACGTCGCCGTGGTGCAGGCGCGGCGCGCGCTCGAGCGCGCGGACGTGGCCCTCCTCATCCTCGACGCCGAGGAGGGCCTGCGGGAGATGGACGCGACGATCGCGGGTTACGTACAGGAAGCGGGGCGGCCGGTCGTGCTCGTCGTGAACAAGTGGGACGTCGCGGGGGAGCGCGGGCTGAAACAGCGAGCCTTCGAGCAGGCGATCCGCGACCGGCTGAAATTCCTCGCCTGGGCGCCGGTGGTCTTCGCATCGGCGAAGACGGGGAAGGGACTCACCGCGATGCTGTCGGCCGCCGAGCGCGCCCACGCCGCGAGCCGGACCCGCGTCGCCACGGGACCGCTGAACCGCGTCCTCGGGCGGGCCACCGCCGCCCACGCCCCGAAGGCGGCGAAGGGAAGCCACGCCGTGAAGCTGCTTTACGCAACCCAGATCGGAGTTGATCCCCCGACCTTCATCCTCTCCATCAACCATCCCGTGGATCTTCACTTTTCGTACAAACGCTATCTGGAGAACCAGTTGCGAGAGGAATTCGACTTTCGCGGGACGCCGATCGTGCTCAAGGTCCGTGGCCGCCGGCACTGACACGGGCACCGTAACCGTTTCTTCTTGACATCCGAGGACCCCACTCATATAATGCTCGACATTTCTTAGCCTAAGTGGTTGTAAACACTAGTTTTTCGTGCCCCCACAGAGGGGTGCTGTGGCCCCATGACGAAGGCGGACATTGCGCGCATCGTCTATGAGCGGCACGGAGGCCTGTCCAATCGTGAGGCGGCCCGGCTGGTGGAGATCATCTTCGACTCGATCAAGAACCGCCTGGGAGACGGAGAGAAGGTACAGATCACCGGCTTCGGCACGTTCGTGATCCGCCAGAAACGGGAGCGACGCGGTCGCAATCCCCAGACTGGAGAGGAGATGCTCATCAAGCCGCGCAGATCCGTCGTCTTCCGCCCTTCGAAGCTCTTCGGCACGGCCGCAGATTAGCCGGCCGAGTCGTCCATCATGGAACGGAAGATCCCGAACAAGCTGTTCTTCAAGATCGGTGAGGTCTGCGAGATCACCGACACCCAGCCCTACGTTCTCCGCTACTGGGAATCGGAGTTCCCGGCGCTCGCTCCCGCCAAGAACACCTCCGGCCAGCGCATCTACCGCCGACGCGACATCGAGACCGTGCTGCGCATCAAGCAGCTCCTCTACGAAGAAGGGTTCACGATCGCCGGGGCGAAGAAGCGACTCGAGATGGAGATGGCCGGCCGCACGCCGACGCCCAGCTCGGCGCCTCCGGGAGGCAACGGCGGTGACGGCGCCGCGGCCGGCTCCGGCAGCGATGCGACGAAGAAAGCGCTGCACGAGATCCGCGATCAGCTTCGGGAAATATTGACTCTCCTGGACAGGAATGATAGAAAACAAGTCTGATCGTCGGATCGGGATGTAGCGCAGCCTGGTAGCGCACCTGCTTGGGGTGCAGGTGGTCGGCGGTTCAAATCCGCCCATCCCGACCAGGCTCTTTCCGGTAACCCTCGCCCCGGACGGAGGT
>Ga0070699_100004861_pt1 | contig 11858 bp, 12 predicted proteins | sample KBSK1503metaG_FD_65473 | JGI IMG/M metagenome (GOLD analysis project Ga0070699, IMG submission 65473) | Corn, switchgrass and miscanthus rhizosphere microbial communities from Kellogg Biological Station, Michigan, USA - KBS K1-50-3 metaG | ecosystem: Host-associated > Plants > Roots >...
CGGGATCCCTCCTGAGCATCAGAGTAAGCCGACCAAAAAGGGCCAACCCGTCTTGTCCGGTAGCTCCGCGACAAAGATGACTCCGAATACTGAGAGCAGAAGGGAAAACAACACGACGTCACCGTGCAATGGTTACAGCCGTGGTGCTCCGACTGGGGGTGCGCTGACCTCCACGTGGAAGCAAACGCGTTGAATTCAAGATGAAGACCAATTCCGAGGACACGTGAATGAAGGCCGCGAGGAGTGGATTCAAGAGGCTGAAGGCCGCGAGGAGAACGCCAGCTCCATCGACGACGAGGGTGCCGACGAAGTTCTGATAGATGATCGACCGACACCAGCGAGCTATTTCCATCGTTTCGACGAACTTCAGAAGATTGTTGCCGAGGAGAACGACATCCGCTGACTCGCGAGTAAAGTCAGTCCCGGAACCCATCGCGACCCCGACCTCTGCTTTGGCCAGAGCGGGGGCATCGTTGATGCCATCTCCTAGCATCACGACTTTCCTGCCGGATGCTTGGAGCGACTTCACATACGAGAGCTTTTGGTCGGGGAGCAGATTGGCCTGAACCTCGTCGATTCCGAGGCTGGTAGCGACACCCCCGGCGATGGAGGCTGCGTCTCCTGTGAGCAGTACTATCCGGAAGCTCATCTTTTTGAGCTGATGAATTGCAGCTGCCGCCTCGGGACGTACGACATCGGCTACCTCAACACCGCCTAGAAAACGACCGGATTTGGCAACGAGAATGTTGACCCGCCCTGGCAGAGATTCGGGAAGCTCGACCCCCTGCTCTTGAAGGTGAACTCGACTCCCGACAACCAGGGTGTTCTCTGCTGAGGAGCAGACAATCCCGCGGCCGGGTGTGTACTTGAAACGTTCGATGCGGGCGGGTTCGATGGTCATCGCCATCGCCTTCTTGAGCACCGCTTTCCCGAGGGGATGCTCCGATGGCGTCTCGGCGCAGGCGGCGGCTTGGATCAGCTCATTGGTGGTCACGCCTTCGGCTGGGTACATGGCAATCACTTCTGGAGTGCCGAATGTCAACGTTCCCGTCTTGTCCAGGACGACGGTGTCCACGTGGCCGAGGGCTTCCAGGTAGAGCCCACCTTTAATGATTGCGCCCAGGCGGGCTGCTCGGCCGATCGCCCCGAGGATGGCCAAAGGGGTCCCTGCGGCAATGCCGCATGCCCCTGCTACGATGATTACTGAAATCGTCGATCGCGCATTGTGGGTGACTAGAAAGGTGAGAATAGCTGCGCCGATCGCGAAGTAGACCAAGTACCCGGCGAGGCGATCCGCCGTCTTCTGGATTGGCGCGCGAGACTTTTCGGCCTGCTCCACCGCCTCGACAATCCTCGCAAACGCCGTATCGCGGCCGATCTTTGAGGTTCGAACTTCAAGAACTCCTGATTGGTTCAGAGTGCCGGCAAAGACGGGTGCGCCAGCGACCTTCTCAACAGGCAGTGACTCACCGGTGATCGTCGCCTGATCCACAAACGAGTGGCCAGCCACCACGATGCCGTCGACCGGAATGCGACTTCCTGGGCGAACGAGCACGACGTCGTCGGTGTTGACGGCCTCCGCGGCGACCTCGGTCGTGACCCCCACTCGCTGAACCGATACCTTTCGAGGGAGCCAGTCCAAGAGCTCTTTAATCGCGTGCCGCCCCCGACCTACCGTTATGTGCTCTAAGACCTCCGCGATGAGCACGAAGAGGACGATCACCACCGCCGTGAATGCTTCGCCAATCGTCAGAGCCGCCACGAGGGCGATGGTCATCGACAGCTCCATGGTCATTCGCCGCGCAAAGAGGTTGGAGAGTGCCTCCTTGAAAATCGGATAGCCGCCGAAAACCGTTGCAAGCAGGGCCAGCAAATCGAAACGCGGAAACGGGCGCCACACCTGGAACCATGTCGCCAAGACGGCTAGGGCGACGAGCCCGATCCTCACCAGGTCGAGCCTCTCGATCTGAAGTTGCTTTCCGTCGGGTTCGCAAAGCTCGTGATCGTCTTGGTGGTTTGTCTTGGCCGTTTGCCGAGTTCCCAGTGTCCCGTGACTGGTTGCCGTCGTTTCCATCATCTGCTCCTTAGAGTCCGGCTACTTCACGTAGGCCCGAACGACGTCCATCAACTCTTCGGCGGCGCGGGTCAGCTTGAGGCTCGGTTTTTCGTCAGGGTCGAGTATGTGAAGCCGGATGTGGTCCTCGACGATCTCGGCGACGAGACCGTTCAAGGCTCCTCGGGCTGCGGCGATAGTCTGAAGGATCTCGAAGCACTCCTTTTCTTCGATGAGCGCGCTCTCCACGGCCTCAAGCTGGCCTCGGATCCGCCGAACGCGGCTGATGAGCTTCTGCTTTTCCCGGGTCGTATGCATGACGATCGCCTCGCTTTGCAAGTAATTACTAATATACTGAGGTATAGTATATGGGACCTGGGGCGGGTGTACGAGAAGGGGAATGGGTGCGGGCTAATCCATTCGAGATGGCGGGAGCGTTTCGTGCTGGAGCTCGTTCAAGCACCCATGCGGAGGGCGGGGTGCGGGTTCGAGAGATTGCGATCTTTCGTCGAAAAGATCGTTTGATGTCATCGACCTCCTTCGCCTCAAACGCATAGTGCGAGCACCGCAACGGTTTGAGACAAACTCCGCCAGCTGGCCGGCCGCCGTGAGCGGTCACCCGGAAGCGGGTCGGGGCGCGAACTGCGGTCAGCATCCGCTCGCTGTTGCGCATCCGTCCACATGTCATTGGCCAAAACTAAGCCCAACGGCTGATCGAGCGACGAGTTGCCCGATCGAGGCCATGACCTCCTTGGGCCGGCGCTGCAACCGCAGCGGTGAGTGCCGAGATCCATCGCGCGAGCGCGGATCGCGCTTCCGATCTCCTCGGGATGTGACGGCAGGGTCTTGAGCGCGACTACGCCGCGCTTCGGAAGTAGCGGTGGTGGAGACCAAAGACGAGGGGCAGGGCGACGATGCGGCCGTGCACAGGTAGCTCGACGGCGCGTTGCTCGGGCGCATCCTTCTCGAGGGCGAGGTGAGTACGCGACCCGTGGTAGTACAGGAGGTAGCTGCGCAGGCGACGTCGAAGGTGTGCCTCGTTCATGACAATCACGTGGTCGAACAGTTCGCGGCGAAAGGTGCCAATGACGCGTTCGGCGAAGGGGTTCTGCCAGGGAGAGCGTGGTGCGGTGAGCACCTCGGCGATGCCCATGCTTTTCACCCTTCGCCGAAACTCGCAGCCGTAGATGTTGTCGCGATCGCGCAGTAGGTAGCGCCGCGCCGAGTCTTCGGGGAACGCCTCGACGATTTGCTGCTCAGTCCAGTCGGCGGTGGGGGAATCGGTGACGTTGAAGTGCACGACCTTTCGGCGATGATGCAGCAGCACCACGAACACGTAGAGCACCCGGAAGGTCGCAGTCGGCACGACGAAGAAGTCGACGGAGATGAGGTCGGCGAGGTGGTTCTGGAGGAACGTTCGCCAGGTCTGCGAGGGTGGCCTTCGGGCGACGCGGCATGAGCCGGGCAACGGTGCGCTGCGAGACTTCGAAGCCGAGCTTGAGCAATTCGCCGTGAATGCGTGGCGAGCCCCAAAGCGGATTCGCGTGCGCCATGGTACGCACGAGCTCCGCAAGCTCGGAGATGACCCACCCGCCCGCGGCGTGACTTCCAGGTCCAGAAAGCGCGGAAGCCTTGCTGGTGCCAGTGAATCACGGTCTGGGGGCGAACGACATGCAGCGCCTCGCGCCACCCAGCCCATTGGTGGAAGAGCCACACCCAGAAAAGACGCTCGAGGCGCCCGAATTGTGGTCGCTTCGACGGGCGGTGAAGCAGAACGAGTTGTTGCCGCAGCGCCAGATTCTCGAGAGCGAGGTCAGTGCGGGTTCTGAGCGACGCACGCAGCGCGCCCAACAGAGCGATTACGAGGGACATTGCCTCCCTGGCTCGCACACCGCTCGGTCATCGTCCAGGCTGGCGACAGGATTTTGGCAAACGACAGCCTGTGGTAAGCGTCCGTTACAAAAAGGATGGCTCGGTGGCTCTGCTCAATGACGTGCTGGAACACAATGCTCGATGGGTCGAGGCGCGACTTCGCCCGCTCACAAAAGTCCCACAGAAGAAGGTCGTCATCTTCACTTGCATGGACACCCGCCTTGTCGAGTTCCTTGAGCAAGCCATGGGACTTGGCCGCGGCGACGCTCAGGTGATCAAGAACGCCGGAAACACGCTCGTCGATCCGGGCGGGGGGGTCGTTCGAAGCCTCGTCGTCGCTATCTATGCCCTTGGTTGCGAAGAAGTTTCGTCATTGGACATACCGACTGCGGCATGGCCCAAATTAACGAGGTAACCCTCGAGGAAACCATGTTGACGCGGGGCGTCCAACGCGAAGCCATCTCCCGTCTACAACCCAGCCTCCGTCAGTGGCTGGGCTCGTTTCATGATCCGGTTAGGAATGTCGAGCGTGTCGTAGGCCTCCTTCGAGACAATCCGTTCATCCCGAGGGACGTTCCAGTCCATGGACTGATGTTCGACCCCGGAACAGGACTGCTCACCCCGGCAGTGCCGGACTTGGACGCCCGACCTCAGGGGAAGCGTTGAGGCGGTGGATACGTTGGGCTTTGCCGCTGCTCGCTGGCGCGGGAGTGCTTCTCACGCTCGCCGTCGCCCTCTTTGCGGTACATCACCTGGACGCGCCATGGTTATAGCCACGCTTGGGGCAATGGACGGCTAATCGGGCAGCACCGGAGCGACGGCGATACGAACGTGGTGCGCGCGAGGAAAGCATGGCAGAAACGCTGAAGGAATGAAGTAAACGCCGCCAATGAGCGTGAGCATTTTGTGCCATACATGTGCCATGCGAGCGCGGTCTTGGATGGAAAGGGACGGTATGGGATGGTCTCAGACGGAATTCGGGCTCAGGAAAAACAAAGCGATAGACGGCAACCACCTGTCCTGCTTTAGGTTTTCTATCGCTCTGCGCGGGTTCGAGTCCCGCCCTGGGCACTGCAAGTCGCCGAGACTCCAACGAATTTTCGCTCAAAATTAAGCGTGTGCCATCAGTGTGCCACTTCGCTACTCTAAGCGCCTCGGAATTTACCCGCCCTGGTTCCTTTCGGGATCCTCGATCCAACGGCTGATCGGCCGACGAGTGGCCCGATCGACGCCCTGACCTTCTTGGTCCGGCGCTGCAACCGCAGCGGTGAGTGCCGAGATCGATCGTGCGAGCACGGAGCGCGCGTCCGATCTCCTCGGGATGTGACGGCAAGGTCTTGAGAGTCCCGCAACTACGCCGCGCTTCGGACGTAGCGGTGATGGAGACCACCGACGAGGGGTAGGGCGACGATGCGGCCGTGCGCAGGTAGCTCGACCGCGCGCGGCTCAGGCGCATCCTTCTCGAGCGCGAGGTGCGTGCGCGAGCCGTGATAGTAGCGAAGGTAGCTACGCAGACGACGACGGAGGTGTCCCTCGGTGAGGACAATCACGTGGTCGAGCAGTTCGCGGCGGAAGGTGCCGATGACTCGTTCGGCGAAGGGGTTCTGCCAGGGCGAGCGTGGCGGAGTGAGAACCTCGGCCAAGCCCATGCCCTTCACTCGTCGCAGGAACTCGCCACCGTAGATGCTGTCGTGATCGCGCAGTAAATAGCGCGGCGCCGGGTCATTGGGGAACGCCTCGACGATTTGCTGCGCAGTCCAGGCGGCAGTGGGGGAATCGGTGACGTTGAAGTGCACGACTTTTCGGCGATGATGCAGTAGGACCACAAACACGTAGAGCACCCGGAAGGTCGCCGTCGGTACGACGAAGAAGTCGATGGAGACGAGGTCGGCGAGGTGGTTCTGGAGGAACGTTCGCCAGGTCTGCGAGCGTAACTTCGGGCGGCGCGGCATCAGCCGCGCAACGGAGCGCTGCGAGACTTCGCAGCCCAGCTTGAGCAACTCGCCGTGAATGCGTGGCGAGCCCCAAAGCGGATTCGCGAGTGCCATGGTACGGACGAGTTTGGCAATCTCGGAGCTGACACTTGGTCGACCCACGCGTCCACGACGCGACTTCCAGGCCCAGAAAGCGCGGAAGCCTTGCCGGTGCCAGCGAATCACCGTCTCGGCGCGAACGATGTGGAGCGCCTCGCGCCACCCGACCCATTGGTCGGAGAGCCACAGCCAGAAGAGACGATCGAGGCGCTCGAATTGCGGTCGCTTCGAGCGGCGGCGAAGCAGGACGAGTTGTTGCCGCAGCGCCAGGTTCTCGAGCGCGAGGTCAGTGCGGGCTTTGAGCGACGCACGCAGCGCGCCCAACAAAGCGATTACGAGGGACATTGCCCTGCTGGCTCGCACGCCGCCCGGGTTGTCGTCCAGTCTCGTGACAGGATTTTGGCAAACGACAGGAGGAAGGTGCTGTTTGACGAGTGGGGTAGCATTCTTGGGTCGTGCTCGGCGCCATCACGGAAGCCCAGGAGAAGCCACTGCTCGATTCGCTTTACCCAAACTTCACGCAGCTCTTGTCTCATGCCGCAGACGAATACATGGATCACTGTTACCCGTCAGCCACGCGATCCGCCGAACGCGTACGAATATCGGGAGGAGGAGGCCCCGGGGAGCAGGATTGATGCGGTTCCAGAAAAGTAGCCAGGACGACCGTCGGGACGGAGAAGGGTAGCTCACCGCATGGCGCCAGTGGCGCTCCTCCTCGCCTTGTTTGTCCACGCCGAGCCGGCGGACGAGACAGCAATATCCCGCGTTTATGCCCGACGTGAGCGTGAGGCGAACGGCGGAGTGCGGCGAGCTGGGCTGGCTACTCGTCGCTTACGAGGCAGCATCAGAGCGGCTGAATCATACTCAGTCGAAATCGCGGAAGCTCTGTACGGCTCAGATAATCCTCGCCATACTGGACAAAGGCTCGAACATCGTCCTCGAGCTTATCCGGCTCAAAACAGACGAAACTTAGCGTGTGGCCATCGCCTTTTACCCACTTATAGTCGGTTATCGCTAGTTTGCCCACGGATAGAACCGGATCGCGCGCTCTCGCCACAAATCTCTCGCTGCTAGTGACTGTAAATTCAACTGCCGGCACTGTTTGCTCCGAGCCGTCGGCGCTGCGTTTCTTAACAAGCACTCTTTTTGCTTTATAGGTTCCCGTTGCAGCCTCCACTGCGCTGCTCGTCACCATCACGAGCATCCAAGCCAAAATCCAACGAGTAGAACGCCACATCGCCGATCCTCCTCAAATGCACATCATTCAAAGTGGATATCGCTTATGAAGATAGCACCAGTCGACACCTGACTGAAGGCGAAATCTATTTCTGCGATTTGCGTCAGGTTAACGCCCTTAAAATAGAACAATGGAAATCGCACAGTTTCCAAGACCGACTTTCGCTCATTAGGAATTACAAGGATGTCGCAGTTGGGCGGATTATAGCAACCGAACGAACCCACCGGGAAGTGCACAACCAAGCTCGTGGGCGCGAACAAATCAGTTATCCTCGCTGATGCGGAGATGGCTCCGCTCTGGTCTCTCAATTGAATCGCAAAATCCTGGCTGGTCGGCTTCGCAGGATTGGACGGGTCGTTCTGCTCAGCTACCCGAAACGATAGAAAATTGTAGCTCGCCACGTTCTGAGCCGGGAAGTGCAGCGAAAACGAGGCACTGGCGCTGGGCCAACTGATTTTGGCAGCAAATTTGCCCGGATCGTGCAACCATACCGTACTCGCGTCCGGCATCACCTGATCGAGGCTTGAACACAACGGCCTCCCGCTGATGCCGTCACTGCAGCTGACTATGTCGAGTCCAGTCCAAGAATTGGTACCCCCGAGGCTATTTGTGCTGGGAGAGCCGGGGGAGCTGAAATCGTCCACCAGTCGAGTGATGCTTGAACTCTCCGTATAGGCGGTATCCACGGGCGTGCCCAGCAAGGAGGGCGGCGGAGCGCCTCGAGTAAAGAGGTATTGAAGCGGCTCTCCGCCCAAGAACAGCCGGAAGAAACTGGAAACGTACATACATCCCGCGGTTTCCTCCATGCCGCGCGTTATGTGCGTTTGGCCTGTGCAATGTACGTTGGCTTCTTCATCCCACTCCGAATTCAAAAAATCGTGGTTTGCACCCCAGATGAATTGTTGCGCTTTAGGGGAAGGAGCGATGAGCTCCGGCAACGCCTGCGCCCGGTCAAACGCCCTCATTCCGTCATTGCGAATGACGTCGCCATCACAACCGGGGAGAATAACCGAGAAAGCGATATCGCCCGCGTTGTAACCCGGAGTCGACATATCTGTAGGAGCTACCTCAAAAAGGGCAGCAATACCAAACGGAGCACCCTCGGCGCGGTTAAATGCTTGCGCGGCGCGCATTCCTTCGCCGCCACGGCTGTGGCCCATGAGTCCAACGTTGTTCAAGTTGATTTTCCCGGAAAATAGCATATTAAAAGGCGGCGGTCCTCCGCCTGGGCTGTTCCACTGTTGCCACCGGCGAAGCTGTTCTTGCGCCAATCGGCCGCGTTCCGCGATCGCGCCCACTCTGCAGTTAATCGCATTGGCATCGATGGAAGCAACAACGTATCCCCAGCTCGCCAGCTTGGATGCGAGGTAGTCATAGCCGCGGTGATTGGGAGTGCGCTCATACCCAGCGGGGCAATTCGGTGGTTCGAACCCGAGCTCCTGTGAGCATCGATCGTCCGTGCTGCCCGGCAGGCGACAAGTCCCGTGATTGCCGTGCAGCAGAAGAACCAGTGGATAGATGCCAGTGGAAAGATCCGTTGGGTACCACACCGTTGCGGAGACGTCTACGGAGAAGGAAATATTGGGAACCATCTGATTGAGGAAAGCATAGTCTGCATTTGTAACCGCTCGCGGTCCGATGCTCGTCCATGTGACTGAGTATACGCGGTCGGAGTGTCCGGCGAAATTGGTTATTAGTTGGTAGGTTTGGGCGTTCCAAAGTTTAACGAGATTGGCCTGATCACCAGACAGGATGGTCTTTCCGTCGGGCGACCAGTTCACCGACCAGACTACATTGCCAACGGGGATGCTCGTCAGCAGAGTCTGCGCCTGCGCATCCCAGACTTTAATAGTTCCATCGTTAGAGCCCGACGCGATCCGCTTTCCATCCGGAGACCAGCTGACTGTTCTCACTGGCATAGTATGCCCATTAAGCGTGGCCAGAAGCTGATAAGTCGTGGCATCCCAGATCTTGAGGCTTCTATCTTCAGAGCCCGAGACGAGCTTTGTTCCATCAGGTGCCCAGGCTACTGAATTCACCCAATTAGTGTGGGAGCTAAGCGTTGCCAGAGTTTGGTGGCTCTGGGCGTCCCAGACTTTAACATTTCTATCATCCGAACCGGACGCAATCTTGGTATTATCGGGTGACCACGCCACGGAGTTTATTGGGCCAACGTGCCCAGTGAGGGGAGCTCCGAGACTTTGGTAAGTTGTGGCATCCCATATTTTAATGGTTTGGTCATCGGAACCCGATACAATTCTTGTTCCGTTCGATGACCATCCTACAGACCTGATAAAACCACTGTGTGCTTGAGAGATCGTCGTTACTGGAGCAAAGGCCTCAGCGTCCCAGATTCGAATACTTAGATCGGCGGACGACGACGCTAATCGCTTCGCATCGGGTGATGACACGACGGAAAATACTATCGCCGTGTGGCCGGATAAGGTAGCTAAGGGAGCTGAGGAGCCGGGGCTCCAGACTTTGATTGTATTGTCTCTAGAGCCGGAAATAATATGCGGTTGACAGATTTCAGCTCGTGCGCCATTCGGAGCCAGCGCAGAAAGCGTCGATGAAAAGAGAAGCATGCTGAAAAAGTCGCGTCTATTTGAAACGGTGCGCATTTCCGCTCCGGCACTTAAGCATCGTGATGAGTGTTTGGATTTCGTGCTGACCTAGTAACGGACCAGCCCTCAAGCAGCCTTAGGAGCGGATCAGATTTGGTCTCATTGTGGAGCCTCCCCCCAATAGGCCTAGTTCGCGATGAACGCTATTGGCGTAAAGCGACTATTTCGCGCGGAGGGTATATGGCAGATGTGCCTCAGGTTTGCAAGCGAGCTACCCAGAGAGCGCCAGTTGGTAACCTTGGGCAGCGATTAGAAGCATTTCACGTTAGCCACGCAGACTCTGCGCGTGGCTCCATTTCCGGCTCGTGGCTTGAAAACGAGCCCTCGATGCGCACGGTGGATCCGTACACGGCGAAAATAGCCTGTTCCGTTTGGTTTGCGATCGACAAGGCAAACTCCTCACGACGTCGCGGTAGCCAACGAAGACGTATCCGTTCGACGAGCACCGTCCTTGACGCAGATCTTCAACAAGGGATCAGCAGCGTTCGCCGGCGGCTTGCGTGCTACGCTCCCGCGTTGCGCGGCCGTCAGTGCTTGACTAGCGGCGGTGCTCGGGGAGGCGGCTGGAGGGTGCCAAGCGCGGCGCGACGGAAGATGTTTTCCTCGAGCCGCTGCTGCAGATCGGCGCGCTGGAAGGTTTTAGACCAGTGGAGCGGAGCGAGATCGATCACCTGCTGGACCGGCCAGGACGGCAGGAGGCAGAGCAGGTCGCGCAAGTAACCGAGCGGCTCGAGCCCGTGCATTTCGCAGCTGGCGAGCAGGGAGACGAGCGTGGCATTGACTTCGCCGCCTTAGTGTCGTGTCACGAAGTTTACTTGACAGTCTCTTTCACTAAGGGTAAAGGCGTTGCCCCAAGAGATTTACTTGCTCTTCCAAGGTACTGAGAGAGGCTTGGATGGAACCGGAAATAGGGGCAACAATGTAGCACTTACCAAGGGGGGAAAAAATGTCGCACTGCATTCGACTCTGCGCAATTATGCTGGCGCTCGCAGCAGCAAATGCTTCGGCAACATGTAGAGATCTCAGCTTAGGTGACCCGTACTACCCTTTCTGGCGGAACTGCTGTGACAATTCCTCTGGAGGAAGTGATTGGATTAGGGATGATGGGGTTCTCACCACTTTCCCGCAGCTTTGTACTTATTACGGGGTCGACAACTGTGCAGCTGCGAAGGTAAGTGCGTGCTGGCAGTCTTGGGGCTGGACAAACTGCTGCACAGGAGGACCGGGACAGAACGAAGGAAAGAGCTGGTGGGATAATATCACCGGCATCCATAACTGGTATGACGACACATGCGCTATGTGGGATGACCCGGCGATTCATCCTTGCACGCCGCGCCTCTAGCAGTCCTCTAGCAGAAGGAAACGTGGGCCTGTCGTTGGCCAAAACTCGATCCCAGCGGCTAACCCACGAATGCAGATCGGCAGTGCCGATCATGCGGCGCTCGGATGGATCAGGGTGGTCGGGCCAGGAGTTCAATATGGACGCACGTCGAAGGTCCGGCAGCCAGATGGTGTCCCAGGCCGCTCAAATCTCTTCGTTGGCGAGTTGGGTTTGTCGACTGCGGCTACGCCGCGCGACGGACGTAGCGATGATGGAGTCCGCCGACCTGGACAGCGCGAAGATGCGGCCCTGTTCGGGCGGCTCAACGGCGCGAGGCTCGGGCGAATCCTTTTCGAGTGCGAGATGGGTGCACGCGCCGTGGTAATAGAGGAGGTAGCTGCGCAGACGACGGAGGTGTCCCTCCTTGAGGACAATTACGTGGTCAAGCAGTTTTAGATGGATTGCCTCCGGAGTTTGGGTCTTGTCGAGGCGCGCGGAGATCGGCCTCGAAGCGAGGCTGCCGTCGCGCATTCGCTAGTCGAAGTTGCTGCGGAACCTGCCGTAAGCAAAAACTCGATCCAACTGCTGATCGCCCGACGAGTTGCTCTATCGCCTCTGAGTCCGCGGTCGGGTTGCGACCTTGGCGTCTCGACTCGAGAAGCCAAGCAACGACACGCTGGCGTTTGTGCCATACATGTGCCATGGCAGCGCGGTTTGG
>Ga0070699_100004863_pt1 | contig 11854 bp, 16 predicted proteins | sample KBSK1503metaG_FD_65473 | JGI IMG/M metagenome (GOLD analysis project Ga0070699, IMG submission 65473) | Corn, switchgrass and miscanthus rhizosphere microbial communities from Kellogg Biological Station, Michigan, USA - KBS K1-50-3 metaG | ecosystem: Host-associated > Plants > Roots >...
ATGTCCCCGCCGCCGTGGGCATGGCGTGCAGCGTCTCCTGGCGTCCGATCCCGCACTCGGCACCCGCTGCACACGTGCTCGAGGCGATGACGGCCCCATTCGGGTCCAGGAGCTCGGCGTCGAGATCGGGCCCCCAGTTGAACTCGAAGCAGAAGCCGCCGAATCCGAGGACGCACTCGGGGGCGCCGTCGATGATGATCGTGGCGCCGATGGGGACGCCGAGGTCACCCGATCCCACGGTGAAGTCGCGGCTCCACGTCCCGTGGTCGGCCACGGTGCCCTGGATCCTCGTGTTGGCGGGGAATGCCGTCTGGCCCGTCGTCCCCTCGGCCCGGGCCACGAAGCCGTAGCCGTCCAGGAGCCCGGCTCCCCAGTCGTTGTCCTTCCCGGCCGGTCCGCGGTCCTGCGCCGTTCCCGCGATGGCGCTCCGCACCTCGTCCGGCGTCCACGTCGGATGTCCTTGGAGGCCGAGGGCCACCGTGCCGGAGACGAACGGGGTGGCCATCGACGTACCGCTGAAGGTGACGTAGCCGGCGACCGTTCCCGCCTTGGCGGTGATGGTGACGCCCGGCGCCGTGACGTCGGGCTTGACCCGCCCGTCGAGCGTCGGGCCGCGGCTGGAGAAGTACGGGAGGTACACGCCGTCCGAATGGTTCGGCGCCCCGGATGGCGCGGACCACTCGGCCACGGCGCCCACGGTGATGGCCCGGGCGGCCGCACCGGGCGAGCCGACGGTGCTCGGGCCGTCGCCGGAGTTGCCCGCAGCAACCACGACGACCTTCCCCTTCTCAACCACGGCCCGGTTGACCGACAGGCTGATGGCGTCCTGGCCGTCGGAGGCCGTGGAGCTTCCGAGGCTCATGGAGATCACGCTGACGTTCGGCCGGTCGGCGCACCAGTCGATACCTGCGATCACCTGGCTTGCCGTGCCGGACCCCAGCGAGTTCAGGACCTTGGCCACCGAGAGGCTGGCGCCGGGGGCCACGCCGCCGAAGGTTGCCGCCTGGGGGCCGCCGGTGCCATCGCCAACCGCGATCGAGGCGACATGCGTCCCGTGGCCGTGGTCGTCGTAGGGAGTCGTTCGAGCGTTCACCGCGTCGAAGAAGTCGATCGACGAGGAACCGAGCGAGGTCTTGGAGTCGAGCTGCTCGTGGGCGGGATCGACGCCGGTGTCGACGATGCACAGCTCGACGCCCTGGCCGGTGACGTTGAAGTCCTGGCGGGCCGCCTCGGTGCCGAAGTCCCGGTCGGCCGCGTCCATCGTGGCTTGCACGCCGAAGTCCGGCTCCACCCGGCGGACGCCGGGCGTCGCGGCGAGCGCCTCGGCCTGATCGGCGGTCAGGACGGCTGCGAAGCCCCGGATGAGGTCGAAGCGCTCCGTCACCCGGAACGCTCCGACCGCGTTGTGGGCAGAAGCGACGCCGCCCGGGCCGGAGAACGTGACGAGGACTGGGAACCGCGCTCCCGTGGCAGCGCCGCTGAGCTCGGCCTGCAGGTCATCGGAGAGGTGGTTGTGATCGCGGTCCGCGAGCTGCGCCGGCGGTCGTGAAGGGGCGGCCGTGGCTGGTGCACCGAAGGTCGCTATGACGATCGCCGCGACGGCCAGGATGCCGAGCGCCGATCGCCGCCTGAGCTTCTCCATGGTCCGGATCCTCTCCCTAAGGCGTTGCAGGGTCCCCAGGGTAGGAGCGGCGGGGCCGCGAGGGAATCAGCCGAAGGTCGTAACTGGCGCCCGAATCGCCGCTCGGCGTCTCGGTGGACGGGCCTGTCAGCCCATCAGTGGGACCGCGAGGTCAGCCGATCGGCAGGGGGTGTCGAGGCTGGCGTTTGAGGACCCCGCCTTCGGGGAAAACCCCTGCGTGACCGGCCTGAAGGGGCCGGCGGTACATGGACGCCACGTGCACCAAGGGGGTGAAGACATGTGGCGGAATCGAACGGCAGACACAGAGGACGAGCCGGTCGTGGTCGAGCATAACGACCCGGTGGTCATCGAGAGGACCAACGACCCGACCTACGTGCACGAGCGGACGACGCCCGAGCGTGTGGGCGAACGGCGCGAGGAAGTGGCGAGCTTCATGCCGGTCGGCTCGGTGCTCGGTCGGGTGATCCTCACCCTGATCGGCGCGGCTCTGCTGATCGTGGGTGCCATGGTGGATTGGGTGAACGGGGTCGCCGGCACCTCGATGAGCTGGAAGGCCTATTACCGAACCAACCTGTCCGGTGGATCCGAGTTCATCACCTCGGCAGGCGCGATCGTGATCGGCATCGCCATCCTCGGCCTGATCGGCCTGGCGACCAGGGGTGGCTGGCTGATCCGGCTGGCCGGGGCGCTCGGGATCGTGGCTTTCGCGCTGTTCCTGATCGAGGCCATCCGTGCGGACGTCGTGAACGCCGTCGACGATCTGCAGGTTGGGATGTGGCTGGTCCTGGCCGGTGGGATCGTCACCGTGATCGGCGGCTTCTTCGGCGGATGGAGGACCGTCGCGGCCAAGCGGGAGCGCGATGTCGCGGTGAGGAGCTAGCCATGCCGCAGAGAGCCTGGAACCAAAAGCGCGAGCGGCAGTACGAGCACATCAAGGAAGGACTCCGCGAGCGAGGCGAGCCCGAGAACCTCGCCGAGGAGATTGCGGCCCGCACCGTGAACAAGGAGCGGGCGCGGGCCGGCGAGGCCGAGGAGGCCAGCCGGGCGTCTATCGAGGACATCTCCTCGGGGCGCCGCGGGGGGCTCCGCTCGCACAGCGGGCCCGGCGGACGGACCTACGACCAGCTGTACGAAGAGGCGAAGGATCGTGGGATCCAGGGCCGCTCGCGGATGACCAAGGCGCAGTTGGAACGGGCTCTGGACCGGCGAGCGAGCTGACGAACCGGTCCTGGGGTGAGTCCCCCGCGGAACGAGAGGAGGTGACGGGATGAGCTACCAACAGGATCAGCACGTGCACGAGGAACCGACGATCCACGAGCCCGAGTCGAACTCGCTCGTGGGGTACGCGGCGATCAAGTACAGTGCGATCGTAATCATCGTCCTGGCGATCCTCGCGTTCCTTGCATGGTACGTGCTCCCTCGAGTGACCGGGTAACGGAGTCCGTCGGCAGCTACGAGGGCGCGATGTCGCGGTGCGGGTTCGCACCGCGACATCGCGCCATCTTCATGTGACGGACGCCGTATGGTGTCCCCAATGCCCTCCACTGCTCCCGTCGAGACTGCTCCCGTCGAGACGCAGCCCGTCGAGATCGACGAGCCCATCGACGAGAAGGTCGTCGAACCCGAGGTCCCGTGGGTCGTGATCGTGTGGAACGACCCCATCAACCTGATGTCGTACGTCGTCTTCGTCTTCCAGAAGCTGTTCGGCTACAGCCGGGACAAGGCGACGAAGCTCATGCTCGACGTCCATCACAAGGGGAAGGCCGCGGTGTCGCACGGCACGCGGGAGAAGTGCGAGTTCGACGTGTCCCGACTCCACGCCCATGGGTTGTGGGCCACCATGCAGAAGGATCGCTGAGTGCCGCCGGCCAGGGTCAAGCGTGTCCGGGGGGGCCGGTTCGCCCTCCGCATCACCGGGGCAGAGCGCGACGTCCTGCGTTCGCTCCCCACGCAGCTGCGGCAGCTGCTGACCGGGAAGGACTCGGCGGCGGACCCGGATCTGCGTCGGCTCTTCCCGCCGGCGTACCCGGACGATCCGCAGAAGGCGGCCGAGTACGACGGGATGGTCCGCGACGACCTGATGGCGGAGCGGCTGGCGGCGATCGGAGTCATGGAGCGGACGATCGACTCGGACAGCCTCTCGGAGGAGGAGCTCCTCGCCTGGCTGTCCGCCATCAACGACCTTCGGCTGGTGCTCGGGACCCGCCTCGACGTCCCGGAGGACCTGAGCGAGCTCGACGTGCATCCGGACGACCCCCGGGCCGAGAACCTCGCGCTGTACGCCTATCTCAGCATCCTGGAAGAGGACGCGGTCGCCGCGCTTTCCTGAAGGCGCTGACCCCCGAGGTCAGGCTTCGCGTCGCCGGCGCGACGGGTGCAGCGATCGACCGATCAGCGACACGGCGCCCATGAGCAGGGCCCAGAGCAACACCGTGATCACCGTCACGCCGGCGAACCACACCGAAAGGTTGATCGTGGCTGCGCCGAACGTCGTTCCCTTCGTCATGGCGTAGATGCTGAAGAACGCGTACAGGAACACGACGAGCAGGAGCGGGAGCAGTAGCAGGTAGAAGAACACTGCGAGACCGATGCCGGTAGCGATCCCACTGCCTTCCCTCATGGTCCAACCCTATCGAACTCCGGCGGGGATGGTGTCTCAGTTTGAGAGACTGGGACACTACCCCCACAGCCGTCATCCGCGACGGGGTTCAGGAAAGCGGAGTCATGGAGAAGCTGAGCGACAGCCTCTACTCGTGGGCCTCGATCTTGGACGACGAGACGCGAGAACAGGCCGAACGGACCTCGCGGCTGACGATCCTGGACGGGCACCTGGCCCTCATGCCGGACGCCCACCTGGGGAAGGGTGCGACCATCGGAACCGTGATCCCAACCCGCAACGCGGTGATCCCGTCCGCCGTTGGGGTGGACATCGGGTGCGGGATGGCCGCCCGCCAGCTGGAGCTTCATCGTGACGAGTTGACTCCGGAGCACCTGTCCCGATGGGTCGCTGGCATGCGCGACGCCGTGCCCGCCGGCCTTGGGCGCTGGCATGCGAAGGCCTCCGAGGCGTCGCGAGAGTGGTTCGACGTCCATCCGCCGCCGCCGACGCTGGAGAAGGTGGAGCAGGCCATGGCCCAGCTCGGGACGCTCGGCTCGGGCAACCACTTCGTCGAGTTGGCTGGCGATGAGAGAGGCCGGGTCTGGATCCTGCTGCATTCGGGGTCACGCGGCGGAGGGAACAAGCTCGCGACCATCCACACTCGCCTGGCCAAGCAGATCGCCAAGCGCGAGGGCCTGGCTCTCGAGGACGACGAGCTCTCATGGTTCGAGGGCGGCACGAAGGAGTTCGATGGCTACCTCCGCGACCTCCGGTGGTCGCAGCTCTACGCCCTGGAGAATCGGCGCCTGATGCTCGGCGCGACCCATGACCTCCTCGTCGAGGTGCTCGGTCGGCCGGTCGACGATGGCGTGAACGTGAACTGCCACCACAATTACACCGAGCTCGAAGAACACCAGGGCCGTCAGGTCTGGATCACCCGCAAGGGAGCCATCCGTGCCGGGGTTGACGACTACGGTCTGATCCCCGGAGCGATGGGACAGGCGAGCTTCGTCGTCCGGGGGCTCGGCAACCCCGATTCCTACGAGTCCTGTGCGCACGGGGCTGGTCGTCTCATGTCCCGCAGCCGGGCCCGCTCCACGCTCTCGGTCGAGGACTTCGATGCGGTGATGGGCGACACGTCGTGGCAGCGGGAGTTCGCGGTGCAGCTGCTGGACGAGCACCCGTCGGCGTACAAGCCGATCGACGTGGTGATGAGGGACCAGGCCGACCTCGTGGAGGTCGAGCACGAGCTGCACGCCATCGCGAACTACAAGGGGACGTCGTGACGCGAACGAGTCGGCTGTCCGCCCTCGTCGCCGGCCTCGCCCTTGCCGTGGTCATCGCATCCTGCGGGGGCCGGGCGGACGCGCTGCGTGAGTCCGACGGCTCGTCGGGAGCCATATCGTCACCGGCCACCCCGACCTCGCCTGAGACGGACTGCCCCTGCCCACACCCGTCGAGACCTCTGCCCCAGCCCGACGCCTGGATCCCCCGGGCCCCGGACCGGCTTGCCCCGGCGCTCGACGCGACCACCCGGTCGCTCCGCGTAGCCATCGATCGATGGACGACCGAAGGGGATGTGACGAGCGGGGACGCACCCCTCGACGTCCAGCTCCTGGCTCTGTACCAGCAACGCATCTACCGGATGCTGGCTCGGGATCCGACGCTGGCTCGAGATGTCGTGGCCCGTCTCAGCGCATCCGTGGCCAGGGAGGCCCGGATCAACGTGTCGGCGGGGTCGGATCTGCTGTCCCTTGCAAGCCCGGTCTCCAGACCCCGCCTGATCAGGACGCAGCCGCCGGACCCGTCCGGAGTGTTGCTGGGGTTCTACCGGGAGGCGGAGGACCGGTTCGGCGTGGCCTGGCAGCTCCTGGCCGCCGTGAACTACACGGAGTCCAAGTTCGGACGGGTGGTCCCGGCGAGCTCAGCCGGTGCGCAGGGCCCCATGCAGTTCATCCCCTCGACGTGGGCGGCCTACGGCCTGGGGGGCGACGTGCACGACCCCCACGACGGGATCCTTGGGGCGGCGAACTATCTGCACGCCTCGGGGGCACCGGGGAACGACCGGGTCGCGCTGTATCACTACAACCCGGTGCCGGCCTACGTCGACGCCGTGATGCGTTACGCCCATCAGATGACGCGCGATCCCACGACGTTCTACGCGTACTACAACTGGCAGGTCTTCGTGCTGACGAAGCACGGCGAGCTCCGCCTCACCGGCCCCGGCCGCTGACCCCTCCTCCCGCGGCTGCACGACCCAGCTGATCTTGTCGCGTGGGACGAAGTCTCCTAGCCCTCGAACTGGAAACTTGCGCCGCGGCGGCTGACGGCACGCCCCGGCCACCAAGTGAGCCCGGCAGGTGTACGCGTCAGGGACGTTGTCCGCGGATCGAGAGGGATGGGTAGCGCACGATGACTGTCGCTGGCGTTCGCTCGCAGCTGTTCACCGAGCGGCCGTACCATCCAAGGATGGAGACACCCAAGGACTTCCTGCAGTTTGTAACTCAGGCTGCTGAAGATGCAGTCACCTTCGATGGCGATGCGGTCACCCTGGCTTCGGCAGCGCTGAACGGGGACAAGGACGCTGTCGAGCAACTCACGCGCGCCTATGTGGCTATCGCAGTCCTTACGGGCGTACGTTTGCGGCCTCGTTGCCTCCCAATACCTGACGCCGGGCAAGAGGCGATGCTCGTTCTCCACCGCCTCATCGAGAATGGCTCAACAACGATCGCAGCGGGGCTGCCTTTGGCCATCGGGGAATCATTCGCTGAGCTCACAGAGCCCGACAACCCATGACCATTTGAGCCTAGAGGCACCTCGGGCCCGATCATCCGGGTGTACGGGCGAGGAACGTTGTCCACGGCTCGGGAAGGTGACGTCATGGGGGTACGCTGGGTGTCGATGTCGGAGACTGATTCCAAGACGCCGCGTACCAGGCGCTCCTGGCTGCTTCCGATGGTCGTCCTCTTCGTCTTGGCGGCGCTCATCGGAGGGATCGTCTTGCGAGAGAGCAAGAGAGACCCATGCCGTGAGTGGAACGAAGCCGCGGAGAGAAGTATTGAGAACTCCCTTGATCTGTTCAGTCTAGGCGGCGCGAGCCCGCTTCCGCCTACCTCGGAGCGTCAGGTCCGCAAGCAGCTCATCCTGGAAGCGACGGCGGCTGGAGAAGTCAGAGTCGAGGGCAGGACCTACCGGCGTCCTGCGGGCTGCGTTACCAGTCCCGCGCCAAGTCTCCCGAGCTGACCAGTCGTGCCCCCCTTAACACCTCCCGTCATACGGGCACTTGCGCTCCGGCCGTGCGGTCTGCGTGCCCCTGACTCACCCGACCGGCTACGTTTAGGAACGTTGTCCGCAGATTGATATGAAAGGGTTCATGACACACGAGCGTTCGTCCGATACTGAGGGGACCATGTATCTCGCCCTCGACATCCTCCTCGTCTTTCTTGGAGCTTCGATGCTCTGGTATCGGGAGCGGCTGGCTCGCTGCATGGCGCGGGTGCAACAGAACCAGTCTCGTGCTTGGCCCTGGGCATATCCCGGCATCATCGGACGGTTCTACACTTCTGAGAAGGTCTGGCGAAACTTCTTCATTCCGATATTGGCTGCCGCTTCTCTGTTCGTGGGCGTGGTCTGGCTTTGGAAGGGCGTGTACTAGTTCCGCGTAGAACTCCTCATGCCGCCGAGTGATGACCGAGGTCCACGCATAAGAAACGTTGTCGGCGGATCGGGAAGGTGGTTCCATCCCGCGAAGAGCGAGCTCGCGCAGCCTTACGATCTGAGCTGCTGCCTAGTCGGGTTGCACCCGGCGATGACCCATCGTGACTGGGCGATCCGCCACTAATCAGAGAGCGGGCGATGCTCCTTTGAAACAAGGCCGAGCCGCCGAACGAATATGAAGCCCGACGGCGGAGTCATTCGGGTCCATCAACAATCTTGGACACTTCGCTCTCCCCGGGCGTGACCTTCGCGCGCGGCCGACGGGCCCGGTAGGCAGGCCGCCCTAACCCGCTTCTGTCGCTCGGCCAGTCCTCTTGCTCGTTGCTCGGGCTGGAGCCAACCGATACGTATGGTGAAGAGATTGACTCTGCCGTCATGGACACTGCCTCCGCGCCTTCCGATCGGAAAGGGACCCGACGCTGGACCCTCGCTGCGGCAGCGGGATTCCTAGCGGGTGGCTTGGTCGTCTTCGTTGCCTTGCAGGTCTTCTCCCGGGCAGCCCGGACGAGAGGGCAACGGATCTCGCACGGAGAATGGTGGTTGGAGGGGTCGTTCTCCCTTGCTTACTTGGTGCGCAACACCATCATGAACCTGACGACGCAGGCGGCGCAGGTTGCCTGTTTCCGGAAAGTGGCAGCCCATCTCGAGCCGGGCGGACGCTTCGTCGTCGAGGTGATGGTCCCAGCGCTCCAGCGGCTACCGCCCGGCGACATCTTCCACGTCTTCAGGGCTGAGAAGGACTACTGGGGGATCGACGAGTACGACGTGGTGAACCAAGGCCTTGTCTCGCATCACCTCGAAGCCATCGATGGGCAGGTTGAGTGCTTCTCGGTGCCGTTTCGGTTCGTGTGGCCCTCGGAACTCGACTTGATGGCGGAGCTTGCGGGCATGGGGCTGCGCAAGCGATGGAGCGGGTGGAAACGGGAGCCGTTCACGAGCGCCAGCGCCGAGCACGTGTCGGTCTGGAAGAAGCCGGAAACGTAAGGTGGCCAGATCGGCAGAGTGTCATTCGTAACGAAAGCTTGCCTCGCCACAGTTGCGCTGCCCGCCGTATGTGTGCCTGCTCCCTGCCCTCGTCAGCGCCAGATGGCGTCGAAGGCGTGCTGATCCTCAGGCAGTACCCAACACTCTGCGATACGGCCGTGCTCGAAGCGGTAGAGACCGTGCGCTCTCCACTCCAGACGCTTCCCGTCTCGCACGGCGGAGCCCCTCGCGATGACGAACCCGTGCTCGTCATTCGCGAGCACATCCTCGACGGTTACTTCGAACGTGTCGTCCACAAGGGCGCGACGGCGCCGCACGTACTCCGTGACCTGATCCCTGCCGCGGTACTCCCCTGCGATCGCGTTCTTGCCTGGTACATGCCACACGATGTCGTCCGCGAACACGTCGGCAAGCGACCGATCGTCACGGTCAGCTCGTGCCCGATACTCGTCGCGCAGCAACTGCTCGTTCGGGTGCATCAAACGAACGACAGACCGCAGGCGCCGCACGACCGCGTCCCTGGGTCATTCGCTGTCCCGCATCGAGGACATCGCAGCTGTCCGGGTGCCCGGGACACGACGAGCGCCGCAATGAACCGCCCGGCAAGGACTCCGCCGACGGTCGCGGCGGCGCCGCTCAGCCACGGGACGGCACTCAGGAACGGGTCCGTCGCGGACTCGAGCGTTGCCGGCCATTCGAACGCGAGAGCCGCATAGGCCCCCGCCGCGATACTGCCGACAACACCGAAGGCGATGTAGATCAGGAGGGCGCTGTACCCACCGATCCGACGGGGGCGAACACCATGCGTCATGATCGCAGTATCGATCCCCGTTCGTGACGTGCGCAAGCCCGTGACGCCCCGTCCGTTATGGCTTCGTGACGGAAGTGACTGTGCGGTCTTGTCCCACGAAGCTGTCGGGCCGTAGATTTGGCAAGCACGCGCTGAACACGATCGCTCGAACTGATCCAGCTAGGGGGTGTTCTGGCCGAAGCATAATGACGTGGCGACCCACGAAGACCCGGGTTGGTGGCCGTCCCTCCGGGGGCTCCGGTGGTACCCGATCCCGATCCTCGCCGAGGTGATGAACGTCAGAGCGTGGCGCAAGGAGACGAACGGGCTGATTGTCCTTCGGAGCGTGTTCCTCGGCCTCCTCGTCACCCTATTCCTCTTCCTCGTCCCGCTGAGCTTCATCGGACCCTGGGACGGCGGAGACGAGCGGTGGGTCCCGTGGGCGGTTGTCGTGATCGGGATCGCCTCGCTCGCCTGGGTTGCCAGGATCCGACGGCGGCCCCTCCCGACGACTTCGCCGGAGGCCCTTGCCCGTCATTACCGAGCATTGTTCTTCATCGGGGTTTGTGCCGCCGCGGATGCGGCCTTGTTGGGGTTCGCTGGCGTGTTGCTGGGCGGTAGCTCTTGGATCTATCTCGTCGGCCTGGCCTTCGGTCTCGTCGGGCTGTGGATCATTGCCCCCACCCGGAGCGACATCGAGCGAAGGCAACGCGAGATCACCGCGGCCGAGTCCCCACTCTCGCTTCTGGACGCCCTCATCTCCGTTCCAAGGCCATAGAGAGGGCAGGGTGGTCTGCGCGCCCCCTCCGATGTCGCTACGTGACGGGAACGACTGTCTCGATCTCGTCGAGCCGAGCGACTTGGAGCGTATGATGACTTCATGCCTCTAGGTTCAGTGTTGTGGCCTACAGGTTGGGTGTTGTGGGCACTGACCCTTGGGGTGGTTGCCGTCATCGCGGTGGTCATGCTCCTGACCTTCCGGTCGTTCAAGCGCTGGCAGCAGCCTCCTCCTGGCCAGGGGTCGGAGGCGGCGAGGGCCGAATCGTTCCTGTCGTGGATGACCCGAACACGAGGCGACCGCGGCTGAGTGGAACTCCGATACCTCGGTCTGGTACGTGACCCGCGGCGACAGTAGCGACGGCAGAGAACGTTGCTGGAAACGCCTCTACCAAGAGCGGTGATGCGAGAAATGGCCTCCACGCTGTCGCTTTGTGACGGAAACGAATTCATCTCGATACCCAATCCGACCGCAAGCCGACCGACAAAGCGCCTGTCCAACGGAAGACGGCGATGCGACGTCTTGGTCCTGGATCCCCCTCCGCTAAGACCATCGCAGCGATCCGAGCGCTCAGGAATCGTCCTGACGACCGACCTCCTCGACGGAGGCGACCATCTCGAGGAGGTCATCTCGGCTGAGGAAGTCGGTCTGCACGTAGAGGAGGAAGCTATCGAACGTCGCGCCGACGGTCCGAACGGAATCCAACAAGGGCCATACTCGGAAGGGAGGTTCGCCGGGGTGCTCCAAGACCCACAGCACGAACGTTTGCTCTCCGAGGGTTCGGTCGACGCGCTCCCATCCGGTTTCGGGTACTTCCTGCCGCAGCCGCTCCGTTTGGCAGCTGACGAGCAGTCCGTCGCGGGAGTCGTACACCAGATGGACGGTGGCGAACGGGAAGAAGCGGCGCCGCTCCTCGTAGAGGACGCGGAGCTCCCCCAGGGCTGGCAGCCGGCTTGGCGCCAGGACCTGGAAGGGGGCTCGTCGCACCGCCTCCTTCAGTGAGACCTCGCGCTGGCCGACTGGAGTGAGCTCGTCCTCAAGGCAGCGGATCGGGATCCCGTAGTTGACGGCCTCCACGTCCTCATCCAGGGACATCTCGATCCACCGCGCGTGATCATCCGGATCCGCTCCTCGAACGTCCTCGAACTCTCGCCAGTCCCACAGCTGACCGAGCCCCCACGCAAAACGACAACCGGGCTGTCGGTCGTCGCGCAGGATGATCACCCCGGTCGTGTCCGGATACGAGCCCTCCAGGCGAACCTCCTCGACCCACACGCCGTCGTTGTCATGGGCACGGAAGCGTCCCCGGCCGCCGAGCTCGCGCTGGAGCTGCTCCTTCAGGCG
>Ga0070699_100004864_pt1 | contig 11852 bp, 9 predicted proteins | sample KBSK1503metaG_FD_65473 | JGI IMG/M metagenome (GOLD analysis project Ga0070699, IMG submission 65473) | Corn, switchgrass and miscanthus rhizosphere microbial communities from Kellogg Biological Station, Michigan, USA - KBS K1-50-3 metaG | ecosystem: Host-associated > Plants > Roots >...
CACCGCGATCGCGAATGGGAAGCTCGGCGCCTTCTCCCACCACGATGGGGAGCCCGGTGCGATAGGCCAGCTGCGCCGCCGCGGTGTGACGCTCCACCCCGACCGGCCGGAGCGAGATGCCGCGCTCCCGGGCCCACGCCTGTGCCATACGGGGCAGGTCTCCGAGCCCGGTGCCCACATCGAGAAAGGTCAGCGGATCGGGGTACCGGGAACCCGGGATCAGGGCCTGGCGCAGCCCATAACGCACCGCAGCGGCGCCGCCGAACCACCGGTTGGAGCGCGCGATGTTGCGGAGCGACTCGCACACCAGGGCCGATTCCGCGCAGGGATCGTCGAGGAGCTCGAATCCCGCGGCCTGCTCGAGCCGATTCACGGCAGACCCGCAGTGACGTAGCCGCCGCGATAGTAGAGCAGTGGCCGGCCCGGGGCGACGCTGCCTCCGACCACGCGCCCCACATAGATGCTGTGGTCTCCGGCCTCGAATGACCCGTGCGCCTCGCAGGTGACGGTGGCCAGCGCCCCGTCGAGCAGCACGTAGCCGTCCTCGATCCGGTAGCCGATCCCGTCGAACCGGCCGCTGGCGTTGCCGGCAAACCGGCGGGAGAGTGCCTCCTGGCTGGTCCCCAGGATGTTGATCGCGAACTGCCTGGCCTGGCCGAGGACGGCGTTCATGTCCGCCGCGTGATCCACATTGATGGAGATCAGAGGCGGCAACAGCGACACCGAGGCAAAGCTGTTCGCCGTCATCCCGACCGGGTCACCGGCCTGGCTGGTAGCGGTGATGATCACGACCCCGGTGGCGAAGTGGCCACAGAGCTGACGAAACTCGGCCGGATCGACGTCGGACTTTGGCATCAGAAGACGACCTGGGAGAGAAAGAGCGGATTGAGCACGGCGCGGGGCGGCACGAAGTCGCCGGTGACGCCGATCAGGGTATGGGCGAGCCCGCGGCGCTCCAGCCGGGCGACGGCACGGTCGAAGATCGCCGGGGCAAGCATTGCGTAGCCTATGACCCGTTCCACGGCCCATTTGCCCAGAAAGGCGCGGCGTCGCGCCCGGACATATGGCGTCAGGCTTCGCGCCGTGATCATTCCGGGGGCGGACAGCGCTGCTCGCGCGGTGGCTTCGACCAGCTCGGCTCCACGGAGGGCCGCGCAGATGCCTTCGCCGGTGAAGGGATCGAAGAAATCCGCCGCATCGCCCGTGAGCATCGCGCCATCGGTCACCACCCGGTTGGACCAGGCGGCGAACGGTCCCGTCACCAGCACCTCACGCGTGATCGCGGCGGCCTTGACCCGGCCGCGCACTCCGGGGAAGCGTTCCAGCTGCTCCAGAAAGAACCCCTCGGCGCGCCCCCGGGCCGCCACCGCACTCTCCCTCGGCACGACCACTGCGACGTTGGCGAGACCGCCCCCGATGGGATTGATACCGACGTAGCCGTCGGCCGAGACGTGCATTTCGGCGGTGTCGGCCAGGCCGGGCACGTCGGCGACATGGGCGACGAAGGCAAAGCGGCGGAGCCGACCGAATCGGCGGGCGCCGAGTGTTCGGGCGAGAAGCGAATGGAGGCCGTCGGCACCGATGGTCAACCGGGCGCGGAGCTCCCGGACGGTGCCGTCCTCCGCGCGAACCGAGAGTCCTGTCACGGCGCCATGCTCCTGGAGCACGGCCTGCACCGCGGTACCCTCCAGCACCGTGGCGCCGGCCTGCCGGGCGGCGGTGACCAGTGCGTGGTCGAGGATGCGGCGCGGCACCGAGAGCCCGGTCGCCCGGAACGGCGTGGTACCGGCCCGGGCGAACAGTCCGGTGAGCCGCGATCCGCGCGGCGCGCGCACCGTGGTGCCCCGGATCGGGTGGCCCGCTTGTGCTTCGACCGCCGCCAGCACACCCAGGGCGGCAAGGTGACGCACCCCCTCGGGGCTCATGTACTCGGAGCAGATCTTCTCGCGGGGAAAGCGGGCGCGATCCACGGCGGTGACCCGGAATCCACAACGGGCGAGTCGGAGCGCCACGGCGGCACCGGCGGGGCCGGCTCCGGCAATCAGCACGTCGATCGGGGAGGTCATTCGAGCGGGATCATCCGGAACGGGCCCACCAGCCACCGGCGGCGGCGAGCGCGGCCAGTGTCGTGCTCAAGGCATTGACCCCATTGTTGTCCAACCATCGCCATCCTCCAACCACTCGGGCCGGTGTACCGCACTGATGGGTCCGGCGCTCGGTGGCAACCCCGCATCGGGGACACTCGAAGCTTCCCTGCAGCGTGGCGCCCAGAATGGAGTCCAGAAGCATACCCCCGAAGCCGATCGCCACGCATGCAAGGAAGAGGGGCACCCCGCCGCCAGCCACTCCGCCTGAGACCGCCACGATCGCGGCACCGGCCAGGGCTGCAAGGGTGCCCACAGGGGAGACGCCGCCGCTGGTCCCCCGAGGCACCTCGCGGCGGGTGAGAAGGTGGCGGGGATGCTTCACACTGAACGCCCCGATCGAGGTGGCCCAGGTGTCGGCGGAGGCCGCCGCGAGCGAGCCGCAGACGATCCAGATCCCGAGGCCGGGATGCGAGGGCTCGAGGAGGGCGCCGAGTGCGGCGGCACCGCCATTGGCGAGCACCTGCGCGGCGTTGCGCCGCTCCGCCGCGGGATCGGAGGCGACTCCCCGGACCAGCGCGAAACGCCCGACCGCCGTGCTGGGGATGAAGAAGGCGGCGAGCATGGCTGCGCCACCCCAGCCGGTGCCGAACAGCACCGCGAATCCCACCAGCGCCGCGGCCAGCGCGCCGTCGCGCGTCAGGGCGCCCGCGCGCCACGCGACGAGGGCGAGAGGTAAGGACATCGCGACCGCGAGAATCGCCCCCATTCGCGGAATGTCCCACGGGGGCCCAGGGGTCGCAAGCGCCCATTTCGCCCCCGCTCGGAAGGCGCTAATTTGACGCGCCGTGACCCACGCTCCCGCCGCCATCCGCTCGCTCGTCCCGCTCAGCCTGCTCGAGGCCATCCGGAATCTCGACACTCCGCTCGATGACGGCCTCAGCGAGCTGGCGGGCGAAACCGTCTCCAAGCGGCTGGGACTCTCGAATACCGTCGCGCAGCAGATCGAGCGTTATCGCGAGAGCGCCGACGATGACGGGAAGGTGCCGGCGGAAGAGGCCATTTCGGTCTTCCGGCTGGTGGGGCGCCGGCCCGATGCCACGCTGGTGTATTCCGATGCCGGCCGGCGCGCGGCGCGCTACGTCGCGCGGTCCGCCGGCCTGGGCACCAAGGTGCTTCTCGGGGTAAGCCCGAAACCCCTGCGTCGACACCTCGGGGCCCGGTCCGCGGCTCAGGTCGCGAAGAAGCTGCTCGGCATCCCGCTCGAGCTGGTCGAGAGCGGGTATCAGGTCCGATTGACGGAATCACTGGCGACGTGGGCCGGATTTCCGGGGACCGGCTGCTATTTCTACAGCGCCGTGATCGCCGAGCTGCTTCGGGTGGCGACGGGCTTCGAGGGAGCGATGGTTCACGAACGCTGTCACTCACGGGGCGACGACCACTGTTTCTGGCGCGCCGCCGAGGCGGGAGGATACGAATGAAGGCGTTTTCCGCGGAGGATCACGCAGCGCTTCGGGCCGGTCTCCAGGCCGCGGACGCGGATGGCTGGCTGCTCTTCGATTTCCAGGGCCACAACCCGGTGGCCAACCGGTTTCTCGCGTTGGGCGGGCTCGGCTCACGCCGGCTGTTCGTTCTGCTCGTCCCGGACCAGGAGCCGGTGGCGCTCGCCCATAAAATCGAGCTGCAACCGCTGGCGGGGTTTCCCGGGCGAATCGTGCCCTACGCCAAGTGGGAAGAGCTGCACGCGGGGCTCAAATCCCTGGTGGCCGGGAAGACCGTCGCCATGGAAATCTCACCCAGGGACGGCGTGCCCTATCTCGATCGGGTGCCGTACGGGGTGGTGGAGCTGATCCAGTCGCTGGGCGGCAAGGTGGTGTCGAGCGCCCCGCTGGTGACCCAGTTCGCGGCGCGCTGGACCGACGACGAGGCTGCCCGTCACATCGAGGCGGCGGAAGCGCTGGCGAAGATCGCGAAGGAGGCGCTGGCCTTCGCGGTGACCAAGGGTGGGACGGGGCTCACCGAGTCGGCGCTGATGCAACGGGTCATCACGGCGATGGAGAAGGAGGGCCTGGTCCCCGACCACCCGCCCATCGTCGGGTTCGGCGTGAATTCGGGGAACCCGCACTACGAGCCGAAGCCGGGCAAGGACCTGGCGCTGGAACGCGACCAGGTCGTGCTCCTGGATTTGTTCGGTCGTTACCCGGGCGCGATCTCGGCGGATCAGACCTGGATGGGGTTCAGCGGATCCCGCCCGCCGACGCGGGTACTCTCGGCGTGGGCGGCGGTCCGGAATGCCCGGGATGCGGCGCTCGATGTAGTGCGCCGCGCGGGCGCGAGCGGAACCCCGATCGCGGGCTATCAGGTGGACCGCGCCGCTCGCGACGTCATCGACAAGGCGGGCTTCGGCGAGTGGTTCGTGCACCGAACCGGCCACTCCATCGACCAGAACCTTCACGGATCCGGTCCCCATATGGACGACTACGAAACCAAGGATGACCGGATCATCCTGACCGGGTGCGGCTTCTCCGTCGAGCCGGGAGTGTACCTGCCCAACGAGTTCGGCGTGCGGAGCGAGGTGAACGTGTACTGGGGGCCGGAGGGACCGGTGGTGACGCCCAAGGAGATCCAGCGGGAGCTCGTGCTGGCGTAGTGGCTAGTGGTTAGTGGTTAGTGAGAGACCCACTCACCACTCACCACTCGCCACTGACCACTACTTCCCCAGGATCACGACCTCGGGTGCGGGCTGGCGATGGCCGAAGGGGATGTATTTGTCGACGCCCATCGCGCAGAAGAGCAGCGCCAGATAGATCAGAGAATACTTGTACATCTTCCACGCCAACGGTGTGACCGTCTGCTGCTTCAGCAGCTGCAGGCAATACCAGAGCAAGCGCCCTCCGAGCAGGACCGCCGCCACCGCATAGAACACGCCCTGGGTACCCGCGAGCGCCGGCAGAATGGTGAGCGGGAGCAGCATCAGCGTATAGACCAGCATCTGCACTTTGGTTTCGTGGGCTCCCCTGACCACCGGCATCATCGGCACGCCGGCCTTGGCGTACTCCTGCTCCTTGATCAGGGCCAGGGCCCAGAAATGCGGCGGGGTCCAGTAGAAAATGATGGCGAAGAGGTAGAGCGCCGCCAGGTCGAGCGAACCGGTCATCGCCGCCCATCCGACCAGCGGCGGGAAGGCGCCCGCCGCGCCGCCGATGACGATGTTCTGGGGGCTCCAACGCTTGAGCCACATGGTGTAGATGAAGACGTAGAACAGGAGCCCGGCGAGCGCGAGATAGCCCGCCAGCGGATTCACGAACCGCCAGAAGAGCGCGAAGGACACTCCCCCCAGCGTGATACCGAAAAGCAGCGCCGCGCCGGCGGGCAGCCGACCCGCGGGAATGGGACGGAGCTTGGTCCGCGACATCTGGGTGTCGATGTCCCGGTCGAACCACATGTTGATCGCGTTGGCACCGCCGGCCATCAGGAAACCCGCCACGACGACCCAGAAGACCAACGCCGGAGGCGGAAGCCCGCGGTCGGTGATGAACATCGGTGCGACGGTGGTCACCAGAAGCAGCGAGATGACGCGTGGCTTCGTTAGGGAGATCAGGTCGCGCGCGAGGGACATGGGCCGGGGGCTAGGGAGCTGGGGAGCTAGGGAGTTAGGGGATGTGCCCCATAGCCCTTTTCTGGGTCGTCAATATAACCTTCATCGTCCCCAGCTCCCCAGCTCCCTAGCTCCCTGGCTCCCACCGACATGACAGATCGAGATTCCTGGGGCGAACGTCTCCCCCGAACGGTGGGCCTGCTTCCCGCAATCATGGTCGTGATCGGGATTACGATCGGGAGCGGCATCTTCCGGGTTCCGGCCAGGGTCGCCGGCCTGGTGGGCTCGCCCGGCATGGTGGCGATTGCCTGGGTGCTGGGAGGAGTCCTGGCGCTGTTCGGGGCCCTCACCCTGGCCGAGCTGGCGGCCATGTACCCGCGAAGCGGCGGGGTCTTTGCCTACATCGAGGAAGGCCTGGGGCCGTTGCCGGCCTTCCTGTTCGGGTGGTCTCAGCTCGCCGTGATCCGGGCGTCTGCCCTGGGCGCGATCTCCACGATCTTCGCCGAGTACTTCAGCCACTTCGTTCCCTTAAGCGACCAGCAGATTCATTGGGTGGCCGCCGCGCTCATTGCGGGGGTCGGATTGCTCAACTATGTCGGCGTGAAGAAGGCCTCGGCGGTGACCAACATCGCCACCACGTTGAAATACGGGGCGCTGATCTCCCTGGTGATTCTGGCGTTCACCTCGCCCACCGGAACCAGCAGCAATTTCACTCCGCTCTGGGTCGGCGGGCTCGGCATATCGGCGCTGGCCACGGCGATGGTATCAGTGATGTGGGCCTACGATGGCTGGGCCGACTTGTCCTACATGAGCGGCGAGATCAAGGACCCGGCCCGGAACCTGCCCAAGGCACTCATCTTCGGCACGCTGGCGATCATCGCGATTTACCTGCTGGTCAACCTGGCCTACATGTACCTGGTCCCCCTGCCCGAGATCGCCACGTCACGACTCATCGCGGCCACCGCGGTGGAGCGGATCCCATTCCTGGGCACCGCCGGCGCCGGACTCATTGCGGCGGTCGTCATGGTCTCGACGTTCAGCAGCGTCAACGGCACCATGATGGCCAGTCCCCGGATCTTCTTCGGGATGGCGGACCGGGGGCTGTTTTTCCCCATCATCGCCCGGGTCTCGCCCCGGTTCCAGAGCCCGTCGACCGCCATCCTGCTGGCGACGGGGCTCGGGGTGGTGTACGTGCTGCTCAACGACTTCCAGCAATTGGCGGACAAGTTCGTCCTGGGGATCTGGCCCTTCTACATCCTGGCCGTCCTGTCGGTTTTCGTGATTCGCCGGCGTTCCCCGGATCTGCCCCGACCCTACCGGGTGATCGGATACCCGGTGGTTCCGGTGGTGTTCCTGCTTTCGGCCGTGGGAATGATCCTGAACGCGCTCATCACCGACCCGGCCGGCACGGGGTTTACCTTCGGGATCATCCTCGCCGGGATCCCGGTGTATTTCATCGGGCGAGCGGCCGGCAAAATCAACCCGATCGGGCGGGTAAAAGGGCCGTAACGGTCCGGCGATCTGCTTGATTTGGCTCGTTCTCACGGTAACTTAGGGGCCTGGTGGGGCGCTGTTTTCGGCGGGTTCCTGCTTTTCCTCCAGCGTCGGCATTCGCCGGCTTCCCACTCCGGGAAAGCCGGTCTGATCGCAGCATCCAAACATGATCGGGGAGTTGTTCCATGCGGCCAATCGGGCGAGCAGTACGGTTCGGGGCGGCGGCGGTGGCATTGCTGGTCGGGGCGACGGGAGTGCTCGCCGGCCAGGGGGTGACCAGCGCCGCGGTACAGGGCCGGGTGATCTCGGAGACCCGCGGCAACGTTCAGAGCGCCATCGTCGTGCTGACCAACACCCGCACTGGCGCCAAGCAGCAGACCACCACCAACGCCGCCGGGAGGTATAACCTCGAGAACACGACGCCCGGCGGCCCCTACACGATCGACGTGCGCGCGATCGGGTTCCAGCCCGCCAGCAAGAGCGGGATCATACTCACGCTGGGACAGAAGTACACCCAAGACTTCGAGCTGAAACAGCAGGCGGTGACCCTCGAGGAGCTGACCGTGATCGCGGCGACCAATCCTCTGATCAACAGCGGACGGACCGGCGCGTCGCAAATTGTCACCGACACGGCCATTCAGCGGCTGCCCCTGCTGGGCCGGAACTTCACCGATCTGTTGCGCACCAGCCCACATGTGCTCAGCGGTTCATCGATCGGGGGGCAGAACGCCAAGTACAACACCATTCTGATCGACGGCGGCGCCAACAATGACGTCTTCGGCGTGGGGACCGGCACGCCTGGAATCGCCGCCGGCGCCAAGCCGCTGTCGCTCGAAGCGCTGCAGGAATTCCAGATCCTGGTGGCGCCGTTCGACATCCGCCAAGGCAGCTTCTCGGGCGGTTTGGTCAACGGGATTACCAAGTCAGGCACCAACGAATTTCACGGCTCTTTGTTTGGCTACACCCAGCGGACCGAGCTGGTCGGTGTAGATACGACCAGGCCCGTTCCGCAGCGGATCTCCAGGTTTGAGATCAAGCAGTACGGCGGGACACTTGGCGGGCCGATCATCAAGAACAAGCTGCACTTCTTCGGCAGTGCTGACATTCAGTCCTCCGGTACCCAGTTCATCGGCCTTTCGGCGTCGGATCCGGCCACCGGCATTTCCGTGGCGACGGCCACGCGGGTGCAGGACATCATCACGAGCAAGTACGGCTTCGACCCCGGCGGGATTGACGCACCCGACAACCTGCTGCGTCCCGACAAGAACTTGTTCGGCAAGTTGACCTGGCAGGCAGGTGGCAGCTCTCAGCTCGAAGTATCCTACAACTACGTCAAGGCGAGCACCGACGTTTTCAACCGCACCTTCCGACAGGACGCCACCCGTGACGGCTGGCAGCTCTCTGCCAGCGGGCACACGATTGCCAATCACACCAATACGGCTCGGGCGAAGTTCACCAGTCTGCTCGGGAACGCCAACCTGGAAGTCCTGCTGGGTTATCTGAGAGTTCGAGATGCCAGGGCGCCGAACCTCGCTCGGCCGCTGATCCTGGTGCAGGATCAGCCCGGTTTCTACCTGGCGGCCGGCGGCGAACGGTTCTCCCACGGCAACGAGCTCGACCAGGACGTGTATGAGGCCACCGCGAACATCACATTCGGAATCGCCCGGAATCACCAGGTGACTATCGGGACCCACAACGAGTTCTTCAAGTTCCGGAACCTCTTCGCCAACAACCGGTTCGGCACCTGGACGTTCGGCAGTGCCGACTCCCTCGACGCCGGCTTGGCGCGGCGCTTCGAGGTTCAGGTGGAACGGCGCCCCGATGGCTTCACCGCGGCGTTCAAGGTCAAGCAGGTGGGTGGATACATACAAGACGCGTGGACCCCGAATGACCGTCTCACCCTGACGGCGGGCCTCCGAGCGGACGTCCCCTATTTCGGGAGCACCCCTTTCCAGAATCCGGACACGGCCCTCGTCAACCCCAATACTCTGGCGATTAACACCGGACAGTTCCCGACCGGGAATGTGATGCTCTCGCCGCGCCTCGGGTTCAACTGGGATCCCATGGGCAACGGCAATACCATCGTCCGCGGTGGTGTGGGCATCTTCAGCGGTCGTCCTCCGTACGTCTGGATGTCCAATGCCTTTTCCGGAACCGGCCTGGAGCAGGCAACCTTGCTCTGCGACCCGTTCGCCACGACCAATCCGGGGAACCCGCCGCCCTTTACCGCCGATCTCGACGCGATTCCCACCGCGTGTGGGTCGGGCGGCAGGACCTCCTTTACACCCCTGGTCTCGTACTTCGACAAGGATTTCAAGTTTCAACAGGCACTGAAGTATGCGGTCGGTATCGACCACCGGCTTCCCGGCGGGTTCGTGGCCACCGTGGATTTCATTCACACGGCGAGCAAGAACCAGATGTATCAGGTGGATGACAACGTCCGGCTCGGAGCGATCAACGCCGAAGGCCGGCAGCTTTACGCGACGCCCAACGCCACCGGCACCGGGCTGGTCCGGCTCACCAAGACCAGCAACATCGCTCAGGTCGTGCACCATACGAATCGGAGTGCCGACCAATCGACCATGCTGACTCTGCAGCTGCAGAAGTCGTTCGAATCAGGGCTCTCGTTCAGCGCGGCATACACGCGCTCGAGGACCAGGGACCTCATGTCCATGACCTCGAGCCAGGCGGCGTCGAATCTCCGGTTCACCGCGCTCGACGGGACCTTGGAGAACCGGAACCTGCGCACCTCGGGCTTTGATGTGCCCCACAAGATCGGCCTGAGCGGCTCGGCCAACCTGCCGTTCGGTCTACAGGCGTCGATGGTCTTCACCGCCCGTTCCGGCCTGCCCTACGCGTGGACCTACAACGCCGATGCGAACGGCGATGGGAATGTCGGCAACGATCTGCTGTACGTGCCGAAGGATGCCAACGACATCACGCTCTCCAACCCGGCGGACTGGGACCGGCTCAACGCGTTTATCGCCAGCGAGAAGTGCCTGCGGGAGCAGCGGGGCAGGATCATGGAGCGGAACTCCTGTCGGAACCCCTGGCAGAAGTTCGTGGATCTGAGGCTCGGAAAGGTCATCCCCACCATGAGCGGCCAGCGGCTCGAGGTGACGGCGGACATCTTCAACTTCCTGAACCTGGTCGACCGGGATTGGGGCTACAATCGCGAAACCGCCCCGAACGAAGAGGTCAACATCCTCACGCTGGGCACCGGGGCGCTCGGCAGTTATGACAATCGAGGCACCCCGGGAAACCAGGCGGACGATCGGGGCCGGTACGTCGTGCCGTCCGCGACGGCGATGCCCTCACTCAACAAGGCGCTCCCGAACAGCTCGCGGTGGCGGATCCAGCTGGGCGGGAAGTACACGTTCTAAGACGCTAGGACGCTAAGACGCTAGGTTGTCAGTAAAGCGAGGGGGCCGGCATTTTGCCGGCCCCCTCGTCTTTGCGCCTTAGCGTCTTAGCGTCTTAGCGCCTCACGTCCGCACCCTCACCAGCAGCCACCCCGCCAGTGCCAGGAACACCAGGTTCGGCGCCCACGCCGCCACGGTCGGGTTCACGATGCCGGAGGCCCCCACCGCGATCGCGAGGTTGATCATCAGCAAATAGACGATGGTCGTGCCGAGGCTGATCGCGATGCCCAGGGCGGCCCCGGCACGCGGGGAAGAGACCGCCAGCGGCGCCCCGAAGAGGGCGATGATCAGGCAGGCACCGGGCAACGCCAGCTTCACGCCGCGCTGGACCTCAAGCTTACGGGTGTCGTTGCCCGAGCTCTTGAGCGACCCGATGTACCGCCCCAGCTCATCGAAGGTCATCTCTTCCGGATTCTTGGGCTCGATCAGCAGCTCGCGCGGTGCCTCCTTGAAGGAAGGCAGCCGGAGCTCGGCGAAGCTCAGGGTCAGCGCGTCCCCGTCCCGACGGATAATGTGGCTGGCACCATGGGTGAAGGTCCAGCGCCACGCCCGGGTGTCCCACCGGGCGCTGTCGGCAGTGATCGACAGGGTCGGGATAGCGGAGTCGCGCACGGCCCGCTCCATCACCACCTGCTGCATCTGGTTGCCGGTGGTGTTGAGCTGCCGGACGGTGTACACCCATCCGCTCGCCGCGCGGTAGACGAAGTTGCTCCGGGTGGTGACATTGCGAGCCTGGCGCTCCTTCTGCAGCTCGAGCTGGCGGGTGGTGGCTTCGGTGGCCCACTCACCGATGAAGAAGCAGAGCACCGCCGCCAGCACCGACGCGATGAACAGCGGCCGGACCAGCCGGTGAAAGCTCATCCCGCCCGCCTTGGCCGCGGTGAGCTCCGAGTTGCGGGCCAGCGGCCCCACTGTGAACACCGTGGCGAAGAGCGCCGCCGCGGGCATCATGGTCGCGATGTTCTGAGGCAGAGCGTACAGGTACGAGAGGGCGATGGTTGCGGCGGGGAGGTCCCGGTCGAGCAACCGGCGCAGGTTGTCGGTCAGCTGGGTCAGTACCGACACGAAGGGCAGCCCGATCGCCGTGAGCAGGAAGATTCGGAGCCAGAGCCCCAGCAGATAGCGCGTCAGCAGCCGCATCAGGACGCGGCCCGCCGCCGGCGCAGCCAGCCCCACAGGAGATCGCCCAGGTCGCGGAGATCACCCCCGCGAGTGGAGCCGAACTCGCGGTTCACCCGGACCAGGCCCAGAATA
>Ga0070699_100004867_pt1 | contig 11851 bp, 11 predicted proteins | sample KBSK1503metaG_FD_65473 | JGI IMG/M metagenome (GOLD analysis project Ga0070699, IMG submission 65473) | Corn, switchgrass and miscanthus rhizosphere microbial communities from Kellogg Biological Station, Michigan, USA - KBS K1-50-3 metaG | ecosystem: Host-associated > Plants > Roots >...
CCGGGCGGTGTCAAGAGGCCACCAACCTCCACAACCTTCTTTAGTCAGAGCCACCGGTCGGATTTGAACCGACGACCGCTCGATTACGAATCGAGAGCTCTACCACTGAGCTACGGTGGCGTGATGTTGCGACAACGAGTTACTGCATCGGTCGAGAGGTCTACGCCGTGGTGCCAATGGTGGTGCCAAAACCCACCCCGCGCAGGGCATCCAACCGCGCACCTAACTTAGCGACGTGCTGCTCGACACGGTACTCCACAACCTCGGACCGATGCCGGACTTGGCCGAGGTGCCCGTATACCCGGCGCACCATCGCCTCGCCGCCGTGGCCCATTTCGCGAGCGACTGTGTAGACGCTGACTGGAGCGCCAGCATCTAACGTCTGCAGTCGGACCGCGCAGTAGGTGTGCCGAAACATCTTCGAACGGATGTCACCGGGCTTCCATCCAGCTCGCACAGCAACAGCGTCGAGCAACTTGCGGAAGTCGGTCAGCATGGCTTCTTCGCCCGTCCGATAGCTCGGGAACAGCAGCCGGCTGGGCGGATGCTCGGCCACGTACCGCTCCAGTGCCTCGCGGAGCTGTGGCCACAAGGGGACTGAGCGGTGCGACGTGGCCGTTTTGAGGCGGCGCCACTTGTTAGGCCGGAACGTCACCACGCCGCGATCGAGGGAGACGTCGTCCACTTCGAGACCCAGGACTTCCGATTCCCGACCGCCGGTCAGAAGGAACGTGGCGATCAGCTCGTAGGCGAACGGAACCGGCCGCCAGCCGCCTCTTGACGGATCGGGTCGATACGCCCGGGCCGCTTCGAGTAGCAAGGCGGCGTCGTGGATTTCGAGCCACTTGGCCTCGCCCCGACGTGGTGTCGGCTTTTCATCGAAGTCGCCGACAGGATCGTATCCCGACGGGACGACGCGCTCGGCCCGCGCTCTCTTGTAGAGATTTGACAGGCAGCTCAGGTGGTGCCGCACACTGCTGGCGGACATGGTGCCCTTGCGGCCGTTGGGTGTCGTCAGAAGCCGATTTGCCCAGCGGCGCACATCCGCCACCGTGATGGACGCGAGCTCGCGCTGGCCGCCTAAGAACGCGATCGCGCGGTCCAAACACTTCTCTGTCACCTCCAGCCAGTGCTCAGTGAATTTCTGCGACTCGGCCTTGGCCACGAGGTGCGCCTTCGCGAAATCGGCTAGGCTCACGGGCGGCGCCGCGCCGTGCAGCGTGCGGCCCCGGCGGATCGCGTCGAGCTGCTTCAGCCGCCGTGCCAGCAGCACGTGCGCGGTTGTCTCGTCCGCCGTGGCGAGCTTCTCGCCCTCGGCGACGATCGCTTCCCTGCCCCCGCCCACGTCGGCGTAGTCGCGGAGGTCGGCGTAGGCGCGCCTGGTTCCGCCGCGCTCCCGCCAGTAGATGCGTTGACTGCTCTTCGGCCTGCCCATGGTCAGGTTCCTCCTGGTAAAGGGTGGTTCGCGAAACCCGCAGACGCCCATTCCAGCATGCCCACGAACGTCTTGTAGTTCAGTTCTCGATCGCCGGTCAGCCAAGGACGGAGCACCGTGTTCAACGCCGCGGCTACCGAAGCCGCGAATTCGTCGTCCGCAGCCAGTTGTTCCGCAGCCATTCGCTCGGCTTCCCTGCGAACCTTTCGGCCCAGAGCTTTCCAGTCGTCCTCGCTGAGCTGTTGGGGATCGATGGCCCCTGGCAACTCTCTCGGACTGAGCAAGGCCGCTCGCCACCAGAATGCGCTGATGAGCCGGGTGATCAGCATCGCCGCTCGATCCCACGGGTTCTTCTTCCATCGGCCGATTGCTAGCCGCGAGATCGCGGCCTGAGCATCTGGATGCTCCCTTTCGATATCCCGCCGCCAAGCCCTGAGGATGTCGGCCGACAGATCGTGCGCAGCCAGCTGGTAGCGTGGTGGGAGCGAGGTTCGCTGGGTCAGGTCACCATCCGCCGGTGGACGGATGATCCGGATATTCTCGTCGACCCACAAAGGCGGCTCGTAGCCAAGGTCCGGAAGCGGTAGCCACGGCGTGAGCGCGGGCTGGAGGTCGGTCTCACCACCGAGCCACGTAGCAGGCCGCCCAACCAGTCGTGCAAGCTTGTCTCGCAACGACTGGTAGCAGCGCTTCGTTTTCCCACGGACGATGGAATCGAGCGTCCGCTGGCTCACTCCCATGCGCGCGGCTGCCGCGTTCACGCTCAACCCCTTCCACGTGATCGCGGCGCGAACCCGCCCCCCGTCGATCGGAACCAGGGGGTCCTCCTTCTTGCGGCGATGCTTGCGCTTTGGTTCCGGCATTCCTCCCCCGCTCGGTAGCCGCTACCGGCAAGCCCGGTGCCCCTTCTGTACATCAGTAAGCTACTGATACATTGTGGGTATGGCTAGGCCGGTGTTGGAACGGCTAAGGGAGGCCCTTTCGGCTATGCCGCCCGGGACGCTCGTCCCACGGGACTGGCTGGTGGAGCAATTGGCCAATGGAGCAGGTCGGCAGTCGCATTCCAACTCCGGTCCCGCGCTGGGCGCGACCGATCTGACGATCGCCGGCCTGGCGCAGCTGTTCGGTAAACGCCCTTCGACCGTGCGCGCGTGGGTAGAGCGTGGGGACTTCCCCGGTGCCTACAAGCTCAACGGGAAGGAATGGCGCATCCCGCTCGGCGCCGTGGAGACCTTCCAAGAGCTTCAGCGACAGCGGTCGAGCCCGCCCTCCAAGCTGTCAGCCTGGCGCAGAGTCGGACACTCGAAAGCCAAAGCGCAGCCATAAACCCGCCAACAGCAGGTCAACAAACGGTCCCTGCGCGGTAATGCCGAAGGCTCACGTGATGCCAAAACGACCATCGAAACGGACCGCAAACGCGCCTGCACGGCCTCGAAAGGTCAATCAAGTGCTACTCGACCGCATGGTCGAGCTAAGGAAAAAGGGATTCTCACACCACGAGATCGCGCAGAAGGTCGATCGCTCCGTTCGCACTGTGGGGCGTTACCTACGCGGGGTTTCTCCCCAGTTGCGCCTGCCGACGACCCCCAAACGCGTCGATGTACTAACGTGGTGTAGCGCGCGGATTCTGGCATGGGTGGTGCCGCGCTGGAAACTGAATCCCAAGGAAGTCGACACAATGCTGAAGCGATTACGGAAGGTGATCGCCGGCAAGGACCCTCTAACCATCCAGTGGCTCGCCGCGAACAAGGAGCCCCGGATGGAATTCCTGCTACACGAATTTCTCCCATCTGCCTTGGGCAACATGAAAACCGATCGCGAGTTCGAGAGGATCAGGCACGAGCTCGGCGGTTTCGATGAGTGGATCGAGGAGGATGAATAGCAAAAAGGTCACCGGGTGAAACCCGCGACCCTCCCTGAACCCCATTTCCGTCGAGCCCGGGAATTGCGTCGCGGTGGGGGGCGTGATCACTTCACGGACTTCCCGCGTTCACATCTCGGACTCACCAGGGCTCTGAGCGCTGCTTCCCGGACGAATCTATTAGGTCCTCATGCCGCTGGGCTACGCCGCAGGCTTACAGAAAGCAAGGATTACCTCCCGTCCCATTCGAGCATCCAGCGCGAGCGGGCGCTTCCTCGCCAACGGAGGTGGCAAGTACCGGCGGTTCCCCGGGAGTGAGCGCGCATGTTGCTCTTTGAGGGCCAATCCAGCCAGCTCAGCGGCCCTCGAGATGATCAATGAGTTCCGAATGAACGCGCCTCGTATCGTGTTCTCGCCGACGACATATACCGCTCGGCCACCCGGGGCGAGCACGCGGGCGGATTCGGCCACGGCGAGCTTCATGTCGTAGATGTACCGCCGCAGGATCACACCGCTGCGCCTCGGCAGTGCCGAACCAAGCTCCAACTCCGATAGCACAGTCCGAACGTCTGAATCTTCCTCGGCGGCGAAGTCACCGGCTTCAGCGCCCACGCAGTGCGCGCGCGTCTCGCGAAGTTCACCGACACTGTGGCCCATCCACACTAGGCTAAACTTGCTGCAGCGTAGATAGTCAATCGCGTTGAGGTAGGGCGGCGAGGTCAATACGAGGTCGGCCGCACCATCGCCCAACGGGAGGTCGCGCGCATCGCCTTCGCACGTGCGTGCGGCTGGCCCCTTGCGATCGCTGCCGCTGTCGATGCAGTTCCTAACGACGCGTTCAACTGTGGCCATGAACTTTCGGAAGGGCTTGCTGGGCGCGCGCTCGAAGATCTTGTGCGGCCGGCTGTGCGCTAGGTCCATGGCGAGGGAGGCGCCGGCTTGCTTCGTGATGATGAGACGAGAAAACGCGCACCAGAGCGCGTCCTGCACATGGTCGTCGCGGACGCGCCCGATCGCGGTTGCGAGCGAGGTGAGTTGCCGGCGCGCATAGTCGTCGAACCAATAGGCCACGAATCGTCGGGTGTCCCGGTCAGCTCGGTGCGGATAGGCGTCGCGAGTCGGCAGTGATGCAAAAACGGCCCGAGCACGCGCGAGCACCTCGGCGGCCTTGTCCTTTATCTCGTCTGGGTCCAAGGCGGTTGTCCATACGCGGGAGATCAGCACTGCAAGGGGGTCGATATCCACACCGATAGCGTGGTGCCCTTTCGAACGCGCTACAGCGAGCACGGTTCCCGATCCCATCATCGGGTCGAGCACACGCAGTGGTTTGTTCGAGTCTGACAGAACGTCGAGGGCGATCCCGGGGGCCATCCGCGCGGGAAACGGATGAACGGGCTCGCGCCCGAGGATCTCGGTGACGGTCTTTCTGTACGAGCGGAGTGGCGAATGATCCGACGAAGCCCTAGCCATCGGAGTCCCTCATCGCGGCGTCAATAGTGGCGATGACATTGGCGGCGCTTTGGTCCAGCTCCACGTTCTCGGGTCCCGCGAACATGTCGCCCGGCGCCATCTGGGCCAAGGCTTTGCAGATTTCCATCAGCTCATCGTCGGTCTCGTAGTTGATGGGCGGCGTCAGATGCGACAGTTCGTTCGCGAGGGCGGCGTATTTGACCGTTGTTGCCTTCCGCTTCTTCTGCAGCTCGCCGATCGTCGTGATGATCTGCTTGTAGGGAATCTTCTTGACGGGCGCCTTACTGACCTCCTCAACCCACTTGACACTCTCCTGTGGCAGCCGGCATTCAAATAGCTCGTGCAGCTTCCGGAGACCGAGGTGCTTGAGTGGGCGAAGCCGCACGAGCTTCGCGAGGTCGTCGATGGTGATGAGCGTGATCGTCTTCCGAGCGCCGAGGGCCTGCGTCTTCTTGCGGTCATCGTCGATTTCTTGGGCAAGCACCGAGTCTTCGCCGGCGGAGGTGGGAAACGCCCGACCGACCACGAGCGCGTGCTGAGCCCCGTACTTGTCCCTGTGCCGAATGATCGCCGATGTCTTCACTGTCCCGGCGGAGACGGTTCCCGTATCCGAGACCTTGCTCTTCGCGTCGAGCGTTACGCGATATTGGCCGGGAGTTCCCTTCTCGTCGGCGGGCAAGTAGGCCGTCGCCACGCCATCAGGCTCGTTCTTTCCGCCGATGGGTGTGACGTCGAATCCGAGGCTCGTGAAAGCCCCACACAGCTTCTCCTCCAAGGCGTCGGAATCGTTCCGGGCATCTTGAAGGGCGAGCGCAGCTGCAAATGCGCCTTGACGCCCTGACGCGGTGGCGAGGTAGCGTAGCAGTTCGTCACGCGCCGACAGAAAGTAGTCGATCTGATCTTGCTTCAAACCCAAGCCGTAGAGCTGCGCCTCGGCGAGGACCTCAGCCATCGCAAAGAGCTCAAGGGGTTGACCCGCGCCCCTGCTCGCGAACTCGTCGTGGAACGTGGCGACGAACGGATGCCACGCGTTGATCCGCAGTTGTCCCGTCGCGGTGTCGAAGCGGGCGATCCCCGACCTGGCTGATGCGTCATAGTCAATAGTGACGCCCGTGACAAAGTTTTCCGATTCGGACTCGCGCCGCTCGAGCGAAGCGAGGAACTCCATACGGGCTGCTGCCGATGCGAACTCGGGAACGATCAGGTAGAGTGACTTCCCTTTGCCTTCCACGACGGCTCGGGCCAGCTCGATGATGGGGCGCCGGGAGAGGCTCGCGGGGCTGGCCGCGAGTTTTCGCGATAGCTTCGCGCCTGCTTGCTCTTCTTCGTCCTGTCGCTCCAGCGTGGGACGGACTGCGTTGAAAACCGCGCGAAGGACATTCTGCGCTGTCGTCAATAGGGGGCCTTCGCTGATCGCCTCTCGATTGGATCGGAGCTCTTGATCCAGGCCGTCCATGTGAACGACTAACCGGAAACGTCCGAACGTCCCGTGACGGAGCTCGTCTGGCGAGATTCCGAAATGCCCGTCGAGCACGTTCACAAGCCGGCTGAACACGTAGACGAAAAACCCGTAGCTCCGGCCGAGCTCGTCGGACTTACCGGTCAAGAGGTCTTGATAGGCTTCGGCGTAACCCGTAATGCGGCCGAGGCCCGGAACGTCGAGACCGAAGCGGTGCTCGCTGGAAAGGGGAACGCGCTGGTCTTCGGACGGGGAGGCCTCCTTCGGGCCGGGCTTGGGCAACTCGATGATGTCCTTGCCCAAGACCCACGTTTTAATGAGTCCCTTGCCCTGTTTGCTCGGCGCGAGAGCCTTGCCGTTCAACCAGATCTCGAAGTCTGGGCGGAGCGGCATTGCGGTGCGGAGCACCCACTCGAGCACCCCGGGCCTGATCTCGTGAGCCTTCTCCTTCAGCGATGACATGATCGCGACCGTCCACGATGCCGGCGCCCCTTTCCCGAACAATGGCGTTCCGGTCGCCTTGAAGGCCGGTGTGTCGGTCCAGGGTTTGAGCGCCTCCTTCGCCTCGTCCTCGCTCAGCTCTCGAAGGGGAATCCTGATGGGAGCCTTGGGCTCGACTTCCTGATCAACACGCTTGTCGATCGCCGTGAAATCCATGGACGTTGAGTAGTACTTCCCACCCTGCTTGCTCACGTGCGTCAGCCGATCGGCGAGGACATACGTCGCGAGCTTTCCAATCCCGAACTTCCCGATCTGCTGGCGGTTCCGCGGCAGCGTCGTGAGCCGCCGCTTGTTGCTGATGCCGATCAGCCAGTGCTGCTTGAGGCCGGTGGCATCCATCCCCACGCCATTGTCTACCACGACGATCGTCGCGTCTTGGTCGTGGAGGTTCGGAGATATGAGGAGTGCGACGCGCTGGGCGCCGGCGTCGAAAGCGTTAGCAACGAGTTCCTCGACGGCCTTGTTCGGGCTCGCATACAAGCCCTCCGAGAACAGCTCGATGATCCTGTAGCTGAGACGCACATCGATGCTGTCCTTCGGCGTGCCGATGGACGCGAACGTGGGTGCGGAAGCCATGGCGAGTATTATCGCACGATCCGACCCGTCGTGCATAGCAGACGCACGGGCTGGCCGCCGCCGGGCTTACACAGCGGGTACGATCGGCCCTTCCAGCACCACGGGGATTTTTTCGTCTGCAAGCGTGTCCATGGTGAGGCGCGCGCGTAGGTCGGCAATGCTCTCCTTGCCTTCCAACATCGCATGTCGAGCTTCGAGGGGCGCCTCGAGCTGTCCCAGCGCCGTCTTGCCGTCGCTCGCGGTGACGGTGACGCGCACAACATCGTAGCCGCCGTGGATGTCGTACGTCCGCTGCAGGAATCCGTACACTTGATCGCGAAGCAGTCCCCACTCCGTGCGGACGTCGCGCTGATAGGCTCGCGGCGCAGCTCCGCCGACGAGGATGCGCGTCGTCTGTTCTAGTATGGTATCGCCCTTGACGCGCAGGCCGATGACGAGCGGCTGGCCGGACGACACTTCAACGCTCTCCACCGCGAAGCCAAACCACTCAGCCGGGCCGTAAAGCTCAGACTTCACGATGTCGCGACGGCGCGGGCGTGGCCGCTCGGCGACGCCCCACCCGCGAGCCCGGATGGTCCGTCCGTTGGTGATGTCGAACAGCGCCAGGCCGATGAGAAGTGCCGAGCACGTAACGGACAGCCGCCGGACGTGCGTGTGCAGTTCCCAGAACGTCCACTCGACCGGACCCCACGTGATCAAATTGGTCTTCGGGTCCATGTCCCACAGCTTCACGCGGTTGTCGTCGAGCACGCTGTACAGGTGGTGCGCAGCGCTGTTGCGCAGGTGGTGTTCTACGCCATCGGTGAGCGTTCCTGGCTGCAGTCCCCGTCCCGTCTCCAGTTCTGCGATCCGCCGCCGCTCGACGCGCCCGTCGCCGTCGCGCAGGCCGGCTATCGGTGCGCCAGTTCGCGTTAGCGCGTCCGCTACGATGTATGGCGCGGCGAGGGTGCGGTGAAAGCGCTCGTGCAAGAACTCGCACAGCTGCAGCTGCGAACCGAACTTGGCCTCGAGGTCGTCGTCCTGTGCCCTGTGAATGTCGTCCTCCAGGCTCGATTCGCGCTGCTGTAGTTCGCTGAGGCGGATGAACGTGTCGTCCACCACCATGGCCATCGGCTCTGGCGCGTGCTCGAATGCGTTGTCGAGCAGCATGAAAGCCGCCCGGACCCGCCCGGTGAACCGGCCAAAGTTCTTCTCGCCGCCCATCCAGAGGCCCACGAGCCGACTGGCGATCGCGTCAGTCTGGTGCACGTTGACGTTCTTCACGCGCGACGGCGGGAGGATCGCCGCGAATAGTTCCACCGCCCACCGGTCGCCCATGGGGAACTTGCCTAACATGGGCAGAAAGATAAGCTGGGCACGAACGGCTCAGTTGCCGCACTTCAACGCCCTCCAGAGCAGCCCGCACCCCAACGACAGGCAGCGGTTGTGGCAGGAATCTTCATTCGCCCTCCGGTACAGTAGCTTTGACGGCTTGACCATATACCTTGGTATAGGGTCTATCTTGTCACAGTCCCGAGGAGAGCTGACGAATGGCGCTGACTATCGGTCAGGTCGCGACCGCGGCCGACGTGAATATCCAGACGATCCGCTATTACGAGCGGCGTGGCCTCTTTCCGACCCCGCGGCGAACTCCGTCCGGGTATCGCCAGTACGCAGACGACGCCGTGGCGCGCCTCCGTTTCATCAAGCACGCCCAGGAGCTCGGGTTCTCGTTGCAGGAGATTCAGGAGTTGCTCGGGCTGCGCGTCCGGCACGGCGCTGCCTGCGACGTCATGGAGCGGAAAACCAGGCAGAAGATCGACGTGGTCCAACAGCGGATTCGCGATCTTCAGCGCATGAAGCGCACGCTGGAGCGGCTGGCCGCCGCGTGCGCGGTCCGGCGACCCACGGCCGACTGCCCGATCCTGGAGGTCCTGGAAGATCATGCCGACGCCAGTCATTAAGACGGTACTCGCCGCCACGGGCGGTTTCGCTGCCGCGGTGGCATCGACGCTCTGCTGCGCCGGGCCGCTGGTCGCCGTCGCGCTCGGCCTGAGCGGCGCAGGGCTCGCGGCGACGTTCGAACCGCTCCGGCCCTACTTCGTTGCAGGAACCGTGCTGGCGCTTGGCTTCGGCTTCGTCGAGCTGCGCCGCGAGGAGAAGCGGGCGTGCGAGCCTGGCACCTTATGTGCCTCGCCGATCGCGCGCCGCCGGATGAAGCGGGCGCTCTGGGTTGCGACGATCGTCTCGATCCCGCTGCTCACGTTCCCCTGGTGGTCGAAGTTCGTCCTTGGATAGGAGAGTCACCATGTTGACGTCAGTCAAAATGGGATTGCTTTTCGCTGCTGGCCTCGGCTGGGCCGCCGGTCTCTGTCCGCTGTGCGATGCGGGAACGCAGACGGCCCGCGCCCAATCCGTAGGTGTCGTCGCCGCCCAGACTCCGGACACGGCCACCGTTCGGCTTCACATCTCCAAGATGACGTGCGGGAGCTGTCCCGTGACCGCGCGGCTCGCCTTGAAGCGACTGGCGGGAGTGTACAGCGCTACCGTGACGTTGGACGACAGTCTCGGCGTCGTGCGCTACGACCCACGGCAAGTGAATCCCGCGCAGATCGCCGCTCACCTCACTCGGCTGACCGGCTTCGGCGCCACGATCCTGCCCGACACGACGAAGACTCCCGGAGGCAGCCGGTGAACGACGCGAAAGAGCTGACGATCGAGATTCGAGGCATGACGTGCGACCATTGCGAGCGCGCTGTCTCGAAAGCACTCCAGTCAGTCCCAGGCGTTCGTGAGGTGCTGGATGTGAGTCACGCGGACGCCAGCGCGCGCGTCCTGGCAGCGCCGGAGGCGACGGCTGAGCGGATCGAACGCGCGGTCGCCAAGGTGGGGTATCGTGCCCGAGTCAAGGGCGATACCCGGTCCGACGTCCCGGCGGTCGTCGTGAAAGCAGCGGACGCGTTTGACTTGGTGATCCTCGGGGGCGGCTCCGCGGGCTTCGCCGCCGCGATCAAAGCTGCGGACTTGGGCGCCCGGGTCGCGATGGCGGAAGGTGGCACGCTGGGCGGGACATGCGTCAACGTCGGCTGCGTGCCGTCGAAGACCTTGATCCGCGCCGCCGAGGCACAGCACCGCAGGGTCCATCACGGATTTCGAGGCATCCCGACGACCGATGGACAACCCGACTGGCCGACGGTGCGGGCCGAGAAGGATGGGCTCGTGGCCGAGTTGCGGCAGACGAAGTACTGGAATGTGCTGCGTGCCTACCCCTCGATCACGCTATTCCAAGACCGCGCAACGCTTGTCTCATCTCGCGAGGTTCGACTCGGCACCGGTCGCACGCTCACGGCCGGCAAGATCGTCGTGACCACGGGGGCATCCCCGTGGACGCCCCCGATCCCGGGGCTGACCGAAGCGGGCTACCTCGATAACGCGTCGGCGATGGGGTTGGAGCGGTTTCCCGAATCGCTCATCGTGATCGGCGGGAGCGCTGTCGGTCTCGAGCTGGCACAGATGTTCGCGCGCCACAGCGCGCGCGTGACGGTCCTCGAAGCGCTGCCCCGCGTCGTCGCCGCTGAAGACGTCGATATCGGCAACGCCCTGGCAGACTACCTCCGGTCGGAGGGGCTCGACGTCCTCACCGGCATCAGGGTTGATCGAGTGAGCAAGGGCCGCGATGGCTACGAAGTCCAGTACGTCGCAAGTGCCGCCGCACGCGTTGCTCGCGCCGAACAGCTGCTGGTCGCCACGGGTCGCAGAGCCAACACGGCGGGGTTCGGGCTCGAAAGGATCGGCGTGAGCCTCGGCACGAAGGGAGAAATCGTCGTCGACGAATTTCTGCGGACGACGAACGGGGACGTCTATGCCGCGGGCGATGTGATCGGCGAGCCCATGTTCGTGTATGTGGCGGCCTTTGGAGGTGCACTGGCGGCTGAGAACGCCCTGACCGGGGACGCCCGCCGGTACGATCTCTCGGCACTACCCAAGGTGACGTTCACCGATCCGGCCGTGGCTTCTGTCGGCCTCACCGAGGAGCAGGCGCGCGTTCAGGGGATCGAGCCACTCGCATCGAAGCTGCCGCTCGAGCACGTGGCACGGGCGCAGGCGGCGCGCGACACGCGGGGATTCGTCAAGCTCGTGGCGGATGCCGGCAGCAAGAAGATCATCGGCGCGCACATCCTTGCCGCCGAGGCGGGCGAGATGATCACGGAGCCGGCGCTCGCAATCAAGTTCGGGCTGACGATCGAGGGTCTCACTTCGACCTTCCACCCGTATTTGACGCTTTCGGAGGCGATCAAGCTCGCGGCGCAGGCGTTCACGAAGGACGTCGCGAAGCTGTCGTGCTGCGCGGCATGACGGCTCCGGCGAGGGATCTGCTCTCCCACCCTAGAACGACGATACTGGTCTATGTGGTACCAACGGTGGCGATCGTGGCGACGTCCGTGGGCGGGGTGGGCGAAATCGTCGTCACGATCGTCTGGACACTCGCCTTCGCAGTAATGGGTATCGCCTGCGTCGTGAACGCCGTGCGCTGCGGCCGGGTGCACTGCTACTTCACGGGTCCCTTCCT
>Ga0070699_100004868_pt1 | contig 11848 bp, 11 predicted proteins | sample KBSK1503metaG_FD_65473 | JGI IMG/M metagenome (GOLD analysis project Ga0070699, IMG submission 65473) | Corn, switchgrass and miscanthus rhizosphere microbial communities from Kellogg Biological Station, Michigan, USA - KBS K1-50-3 metaG | ecosystem: Host-associated > Plants > Roots >...
CACCCCGCCTTCAGCGCGCAGGCGCTGGCGCCGGCGGCGGGTGGGGCGAGCCGGGCAGCGGTCGAGGTCCTGCCCGAAACCATGTCGGGCTTCCGCATCGCAGCCAGCGACTCGGTGGAGCGCAGCACGTATCAGGTCGTCCGCGTCTACGTCGTGACGGAAGGTGTGGCCGCGGGCAAGTACCTGATGGACCCGGCGACGCACGAGCTGCGCTACGTGGTCGATCCCGGTATCGGCGGGCGCATTCACGAATATCACGGCAAGACCATTCCCCGCCTCGACTCGCCCAAGGCCACCATCATGGCGCTCATCGCCGACGGCATCCTCACCCACAAGCTCCCGTGGGGCTTGGTGCTGCTCGGCGTGTTCATCACCATCGCCATCGAGCTGATGGGGGTGCAGGCGCTGCCGGTCGCGGTCGGCGTCTACCTCCCGATTTCGACCTCCTCGGCGATGTTCGCCGGCGGCGTCGTGCGCTGGCTCATCGAGCGTCGCGCGCAGGCGCGGCAGCAGTCGATCGCGGAGGTCGAGTCCGGGCCGGGAGTGCTATTCGCGAGCGGCCTGATCGCGGGTGGCGCCATCTGTGGGATCGTGCTGGCGGCGATCGCGGGCGTGCTGGGCTCAGCGGACGCGCTTGCCGAGAAAGCGCCGCTGTTCCGAGCGCTCGGCGGCGTGGCACACTCGAACCTGCTCGCCTTCGGTCTGTTCGCGGCGCTGGGCGCGCTCCTGTATCGCATCGGCCTGCGCAAAGAGTGACGGCGCGGGGTGTGGGGACGGAGTCCGTGTAGGGGCGCAGCATGCTGCGCCCCTACATTTCAGCATGCGCGTCGTGTCGTTACTGCCCGCCGCCACCGAGATCGTGGCCGCGCTGGGCGGCGTGGGCCGGCTGGTGGGCGTGTCCCACGAGTGCGATTTCCCGCCCGAGGTGCGCTCGCTCCCCCGCGTCACGCGCACCCGCGTCGATCCCGCGATGCCGTCGGGCGCCATCGACCGCGCCATGGCGGAAGCGAAGCGTACCGGTGTCTCGCCTGTGGAAGTGGACGTCAACTTGGTGGCGCACCTGCGGCCCGACCTGCTGATCGGACAGTCGGTGTGCGACATCTGCGCCGTGGGCGAGGGCGAGCTGGCGCGCCTGGTCACGACCCTCATGCCCACGCCGTGGGTCGTCACGCTGCACGCGCATACGCTGGACGAGGTGTTCCTGGACATCCGCAAGGTCGGCGAGGCCCTCGAGCTGCGCGACGAAGCGGAGGAGCTCGAGGCGGGCCTGCGGTACCGGCTGCGACGCGTCAGCGTTCGAGCTGCGCGTCTACCGAAGCCGCGCGTATTGGTGTTGGAATGGCTCGATCCGCCGTACGTCGCCGGGCACTGGGTTCCCGACCTCGTGACGCTCGCAGGGGGCCAAGACGTCGGCAGCGCGCCCGGCGAGCCATCGCGACCCCGCCCCTGGGATGAGCTCGCGGCGCTTGCGCCTGACGTCGTCGTGGTGGCGCTGTGCGGGTTCGACATTCCCCGCGCCCAGGCGGAGCTTGCCGCCGTCACGGACCCGCAGGCGCGGGCGCTGCTCGGGCGACGCGTCGAGTTTCTCGACGGCAACGCGTATACTTCCCGTCCGGGACCCCGCCTCGTGGACGCGGCTGACCTACTCGCCCGGTTGATACACGGTTGACGGCTCGAACGAGGGTTTCGTGATCGGGGTGCTGCTGCTATCGGTCAATGTGGCGTCTTGCAACGTGCACGTGGGGCTGCGTCAGCAGCCCACCGACACGCTGCGCCTTTACGCGGTCGGGGACATCAACCTGGGCCGACGGCTCGCGAAGGAGCGGCTGCTGGAGGGCGACACTCTCTACCCGTTCCTCGCGCTCCGCGATTCGCTCGCCGCGGCGGACATCACCTTCGGGAATCTCGAGAGCCCGATTGCGCCCGACGCGAGGGCGGCGCCCGATTCAGGGGGCATATTCGCGGCGCCCCCAGCCGCCGCCGCCGCGCTCGCTCGCGCCGGCTTCGACGTGGTGAGCACGGCCAACAACCATGCCTGGGACGGCGGGTCCGCTGCCGTGGAGGAGACGATGCGGCAGCTCACCCGCGTCGGCGTCCGGTTCGTAGGCTCGGGATTCGGACGGGACATGGCGGAGCAGCCGGTGATCCTCGAGCGGCGGGGTTGGCGGGTCGCGTTCTTCGCGCTCACCCGCGCCTGGAACCCGGCGCCGTATACGTTCCACAGCCACGCCGGCTCGCAGTACGTCGCCTGGGGCGACACCGGCTGGATCTACCCGGCGATTCGTGAGCTCAAGGCGAGCGCCCGGGCCGACCTCGTCGTAGTCAGCATGCACGGTGGCACCGAATACGTCGACACGCCGCCCAAGCACATGCAAGACCTGGCGCGCGGTCTGGTGGACGCGGGGGCGGACATGGTCCTCGCCCACCATCCCCATGTGTTGCAGCCGGTCGTCTGGTACAGGCACAAGCCAATCGTGCAATCGCTCGGTAATTTCGTGTTCCTGCAGGACGACCCGTGGACGCGCCTGTCGGCGATTCTCCGGGTCGTGGTGACGCCCGACCGGCGGCTCCGACTCTCCGCCATTCCGGTCCGCGTCGGCCATCAGCCGACGCTCGCGACCGGGGCCGCGGCGGACAGCGTCCGCCGTCGGCTTCGCGTGCGTCTTTCGCCCACAACGGTTGCCAAACCATGACCCGAGACTCCCTCGACTTCCTGAAGCGACTCCTCGATACACCCGGGCCGTCCGGCTTCGAGACGGCGCCGGCCCGGGTGTGGCGCGAGGAGGTGAAGACATTCGCCGATCAGGTAACGGCCGACGTGCACGGCAACTCGGTGGCGGCGCTCAATCCCCAGGGCGCGCCCCGGCTCATGCTCGCCGGCCACATCGACGAGATCGGGCTGCAGATCACGCACGTGGACGACGAGGGATATCTGTATTTCGCCGGCATCGGCGGCTGGGACTCCCAGGTCCTCGTGGGGCAGCGGGTGGTGATCGGCGGCCCCAAGGGTCCGGTGCACGGCGTGATCGGGAAGCAGGCGGTGCACCTGATGAAGCGCGAGGACATGGACAAAGTCTCGAAGATCACGGACCTGTGGATCGACATCGGGGCCACGAGCAAGGCCGAAACGCTCGAGCGCGTGCGCCTGGGAGACGCCGGCGTGCTCGACGCGAGCGTGCAGGAGTTTCCCAACGCCCGGATCGTATCGCGCAGCATCGACAACCGCATCGGCGCCTACGTGGTGGCCGAAGCGCTTCGGTTGCTCGCAGCAGACCGGCCCAAGCACGCCGGAGTGTTCGGCGTGGCCACCACGCGCGAAGAGATCGCCTGGACCGGGGGCGGCGCGCGCACCAGCGCGGTGGGGCTCGAGCCCACCGTCGCGCTGGTGGTGGACGTCACGCACGCGACGGACTGGCCCGGCGCCGAAAAGAAGCGCGCGGGTGAGCACAAGCTCGGCGGCGGTCCCGTCCTGGCGCGAGGGTCGGCGGTGAGCCCGGTGGTGTTCGACCTGCTGGTCGAGTGCGCCGAGCGGGAGAAGATCCCGTTCAGCATCCAGGCGGCACCGCACGACACCGGTACCGACGCCGACGCCATCTACAACGCGCTGCGGGGGATCCCGACGGGACTCGTGAGCGTTCCCAACAGGTACATGCACAGTCCGAACGAGATGGTGGCGCGGGAGGATCTGGAGCGCGCGGCGCGGTTGCTGGCGGCGTTCGCGCGGCGGCTCGATCCCAAGATCAGTTTCATCCCCTCCTGAGGACAACGTTCAATGGCCAAGGGCAATGGCGTGATCCTGGTGACGGGAGCGACGGGGCAGCAGGGCGGCGCCGTGGCCCGGGAGCTGCTTGCGCGCAAGCACACCGTCCGGGCAATGACGCGCAAGCCGGACAGCGATGCCGCCCAGGCGCTGGCGCGGCAGGGGGCCGAGGTCGTGAAGGGCGATCTGAACGACGTCGAGTCGCTACGACGCGCGCTCCAGGGGGCCTGGGGCGTGTTCGCGGTACAGAACACCTGGGAAGCCGGCATCGAGGGAGAAGAAGGCCAGGGAAAGCGGATCGCCGAGCTCGCCCGCAAGACGGGAGTCGCGCATTACGTCTACACGTCCGTCGGCTCGGCACACCGTAAGACGGGCATCCCCCACTTCGACAACAAGTGGCGCATCGAAGAGACCGTGCGAGGGCTCGGCTTCCCCTCCTACGTCATTCTCCGCCCGGTGTTCTTCATGGACAACTTTCTCTCGCCGTGGTTCAAGCCGGGGCTCGATCAGGCCAAGCTGATGATCGGCCTCAAGCCGAACACGGTCGTGCAGATGATTGCCGTGAGGGACATCGGCAAGTACGGCCTGGTGGCGTTCGAAAAGGCGGAAGAGCTGAACCGCAGGGAGATCGACCTCGCGGGCGACGCGCACACGATGCCCCAGACGGCCCAGATCCTGAGCAAGGCGACGGGGCGGAGCATCACGTTCCAGCCGGTTCCGCTCGAGGACGTGCGGAAGGCGAGTGAGGACTACGCGCTCATGCTGGAGTGGTTCGATCGCGTCGGCTACGACGCCGACATCTCCGGCAATGCGAAGCGGTACGGCATCAAGCCTACGACGCTAGCGGCATGGGCGGCGAGCGCGAGGTGGTCTTAGCCGCGGCTAGCGGCGCTTCTTCCGCTTCAGCTCCTCGACGGAGCGGGTGGCCGCCTCGCGGACGGCGCGGTCACCGTCGTCCGACAGCCCTTCGAGGGTGCCCAGGGCCGCTGGAGTAGCCGCGAGCCGCAGGGCCTCGACAGCGGCCACGCGCAGCTCGCTCGGCTTCCGCCCGAAAAACCGACCAGTCGGCTGCGCCCACTTGATGAGCGCCTGCACCGCGTCGGGGCTCCCGATCCGGCCCAGCGCGAGGATCAGCTCGCGCACCACCGCCTCGTCCTTCTCCTCTTCCATCGCGACCACGAGCGGCATCGCCAGCGCGCTCGACTTGCGTCCGCCGATCCCGAGCGCCACCTGCATGCGCACTTCCTGCGAGCGGTCGCGCAGCGCGCGGCGCAGCGGCTCGGCCGCGCCCCGCGTGCCGATTTTGGCCAGCGCCAGCCCCACGGCCTTGCGCACGCGTTCGTCAGCGTGGTCCAGGCACTTCCCCAGCGCCGGGACGGCATCGTCCATCCCCAGCTCTCCGATCAGCTCGGCCACGTTACGCACCACGAACCATTGTGAATGCTCCAGCATGTGGACGAGCTGGTCCGTCCCCTCCGTCATGTGCTTCAACGCGTCGAACACGGCGCGCCGCTCGCCCACCGTCGGCGCTGCCGCCAGGACATCCATCAGGACCTCCACCCCGGCGGCTCCACCGCGCTGCAGTGCCCCCACCGCGGCGGCCCGATGTTTCGGCGCCGCGAGCAGACGGGAAAGCCCCTCGAGCACCGGCTTGGTATAGATGCGCCGCAGCGCGATGGCATACTGCCGCCGCACGCCGCTACTCTCCGGAACGTTCTCCTCTACCCGCAGGATGCCCGAGAGTACACCAAGCACTTGCTCGAAGCGGCCCAGCTTGGTCGCCGCCGCTGCGTGGTCAATCAGCGCCGCCAGCAGGTCGCCGACGTTCGGTGCGGAGCTGTTGCGCTCGAGCTCGGCGAGTGTCTCCCCGGCACCGGGTGGCAGAGCCACGCGCTCGGTGGGAGTCGCCCGTGCAGCGCGAGCGCGAGCGGGCTCGTGCTCGGCGGCCGCGGGAGGCCGGGGTGCCGCTGGAGGCGGTGACGGAGCACGGGGAGGGTCCGGCTCGACGCGACGCTCGCTCGAGAGCGACAGGAGCTCGTCCGTACCGCTGTTCCGGGGCGGCCGTGCGCGATCCACCACGCCCGGCAGCGCGTCCGCCGCCTTGGGCGGCGGAGGATCGTGCGTGACCAGCGGAACGCCCTCGAGCGGCACGGACTTGATGTCCCGCATTGACTCGCCGCGCAGGATACCTGCCGTGCCGAGCGCACCGGACTTGCGGTCGACCGGCGTGTCCGGGTTGGGGACAACTGGCTCGCGTCCACCAAAGTCTTCGGACGAGGCCACCGGGTCGCGTGGCGGAGCTGCCGCCGCCGGCGAGGAGGGACCGGCGGGCGCGACGCGGATGCGGTCGGCCCCTGCGGCAGCGAGCAAGCCTGCGACGTCGTGCGCCCCCGGCTGGTCGGCCAGCGCCTGGAGCAGCCCGAACAGCTGGGCGGGAGGCGGGTTGGCCGCCAGAGTGATCTCGCCGATGCCGTGGAGCTCGAGGCGCTGAACCAGCCCGCTCAGACCCTCTCCCTCGCAGGGTACGCCGTTCAGCTCGAGGCCGCTGCCTCCGCCGCCGATCCGCAGCGTGACGGCCGTATCCTGGAGGAGGCCGAGCAGGGCCCGGAACTCCTTTTTCTGCTCGTTCTTAGCGCTCGGATCGCGGAACAGGCTCACACAGCGTGCGAACCGAGTGGCGAGGGTATCGAGGGTCGGCATGGGGGCCGTCGAATCTAGGGGGCCAGCCTACCCCGGGCAACGCGCGCCAGCTCACGAGCCACCTCCGCCCCTCGCACGGGCCGGCCCGGAAGGTCGAGGGCAGCCGAGAGGGCGGCGACCGGGGGGGGTACGAGCCCCAGGGGCTCGAGCCTCGTCGCATCCCCGACCAGGCCGGCCGACCGCTCATCGCACGCCAGGCGGCCGCGGTCGAGCACCAGCACGCGCTCGAGGGTCTCGGCCGCGAACGTCAGGTCGTGCGTGATGACGAGCAGCGCCACGCCCGCGGCGGACCGCTCCCGTAGAGCGCGCGTGACCCGCGCGCGCAGAGCCCGATCGAGCCCGACGGTCGGCTCGTCGAGCACGAGCAGCGTGGGCTCGAGGGCCAGCGCCCCGGCGAGCGCGGCGAGCTTCCGGAAGGCGGGGGGGAGGTCGTACGGATGGTGCGCGGCGTGCGACGTCAGATCGAGGTCCTCGAGCGCATGGTCGGTGCGCCGCTCCACCTCCCGTTCCCCCAACCCGAGCGCGCGCGGTCCGAAACTCACGTCATCGCGGACGGTGGAGGCAAAGAGCTGTTGATCCGCGTGCTGGAACATCGATCCGATCCGCCGGGCCAGCTGCTCCGGAGCGCAATCGCGCGTGTCCCAGTCGCCGACCCACACGGCTCCGTGGTTCGGCCGCTCGAGCCCCGCGACGAGCCGGACCAGGGTGGACTTGCCGGCGCCGTTGCGGCCCACCAGCGCCACACGCTCCCCCGGCGCGATGGCGAACGACACGGCCGCCAGGGCCGGCACCGCGCCGTAAGAGAAGCTCACGCCGTCGAGGCGCAGGACCGGACTCAGCGCCACCGCTGAACGGCGTCGGCCACGGTCAGGGGATAGGGCTCGCGCAGCCCGCCGGCGCGCCAGACCGTGGCCACGCTCGTGCCGAGCCCTGCGTCGCAAACGGCCACGTCGGCGAGCAAGTCGGGCGTCCCGACGGCGCGTACCGCACCGTTCTCGAGCCACACGACCCGGTCCGCCACTTCGGGCAGGGCGTCGAGGGCGCTGGTCGCGAGCAGGACCGCTTTCCCTTCCTTCGCCAGCAGCCGGATGAGACGCCACAGCGTACGCGCGCTCTCGGCATCGAGCTCGGCCGCCGGCTCGTCGAGCACCACGAGTCCTGGGTCCATGGCGAGGATCGCGGCGATGATCACGCGCTGCAATTCACCACCGGACAGCGTCGCCGGATCGCGCGACGCGAGCGGAACCAGTTCCAGTCGCTCGAGCGCGCGATCCACCTGCCGCGCGATTTCGTGCGCCGGCCACCCCAGGTTCGCCGGGCCGAAGGCGACCTCATCCCGCACGGTGAAGGCCATGCCGGACGCTTGCGTCCAGGGTGTCGGTAGCACGATCCCGCTCCGGTCGCGGCGCGCAACGGTGCCCGCGAGCCGCCCTCCGATCACCCGCGGGGCGAGATCCGCCGCTACGAGCAGGAGCGTCGAGGCCCCGGCTCCCAGCGCCCCGACGAGCGCGACGACCTCCCCCTGGACGACTTCCAGCGACACGTCGCGCAACGCCGGCGACGCGGTGGCCGGATACCAGAAACTCACGTGGTCGAGCGTCAGGGACTTCATATGAACCGCGGGACTATGAACCGTCGCGCCAGCGCGGCGAGACATGCCAGGAGAAGGACCCAGCGGGCGGCCTGCTCCACCGCGGGGTCGCGCGGCGGCGCGAGCGGCGTGCGCCGGATCCCGGGAACGAGTCCGCGGGTCTCGAGCGCCAGCGCTCGCTCGTCCACCTCGTGCAGCGCCGACAGCACGAGCGGCAACGCGAGCGCGCGGAGCGCTCGCAACCGGGCCGCGATCCCACCCCGCGGCGAGAGGCCCCGGCAGCGTTGCGCTTCCACGATGCGCCGCGCGCGTGCCTTGAGCACCGGGACAGCAGAGAGCGTGGCCGCGAGCAGATAAGCGATGCTGGCGCTCCAGCCGGCGGCGATCATCGCTTCCACCAGGCGCGCGGGTTCGAGCGTCGCCACCAGCCACACGAAGCTCGCGACCATCGTGGTGATACGCAGTCCAATGGCGATCGTCGTCGGCACGTCGTGCAGCAGGAGCAAGAACAGCCAGAACGGCGCGGCGGTGAGGAGAGCCGTTCGAAACACGACTAACCCCCGGCGCCAGCCCGGGGATGAGGCGATGCCCGTTAACGCCGGGCTTGCGCCCGGGGTCAGTGTGAGCACCAGCGCGACGACCAACGTCGCTGCCGGCCCGTCCGGTGCGGGCAGGATCCAGGCCAGCGCCGGGAGCGCCGCCGCGATCGCCAGGAGCGTGAAGGGGTGGAGCCGCCCTCCCGTCACGCCGCGCCGATGGCGCGGAGCGCCCAGGGGAAGCGCGCGGCGGTGCGGCGCGGCAACGCGTGCAGCACCGACGTGACGAGTGCGAAGGTCACGGCCTTGTCGCCGAAGTCCGACACGAAGCTCCCGAAGAAGCACGCCCCGAGCGGCGGCAGGCCGAGCGCTTTGCCGAGCGCCGTCGTCAGCGCGATGCCGCCGGTGGTCGTGCAGCCGAACACGAGGTAGGAAATGGGCGTCGACGTCACCGACGCGATCACGCCGAGCCCCAGCCCAGCCGGGACGGCGGTGCGGAAGCTTCGGAACAGCCCGGCGCGCGCCGCGGCCCAGGCGTACAGCGCCACGATGATCTGCACCACGACGAACGGCCAGAAGGTCGGGTTGCGGAGCGTGTTCACCGCGGACGTCACGACGCCCGTCGCAATCCCCACACCGGGCCCGGCGAGCGCGGTGGCAAGGATCGTTCCCGTCGTATCGAGGAAGAGTGGCAGCGCCACGGCATCGACCGCGGCCGAGAGGGCGAGGCTGATCGCCGCGGCGACGGGGATGAGCGCGAGGAGGCGGATCGACATCCACCGGCTTCCGTGAGGGTCGCGCCAAAGATAGATATAGCCGCATGCTGGCGACCAGCCCGATCGTGCGCGCGCTGCGCGCCGCGCACCTGCACGACGCCTCGCGGGCAGACATACTGCAGCTCGCGTGCGACCGGCTGCGCGGTCTGGGTGCGCCGTTCACCTCCGTGTACGCTTACATGTTGCACGACAGTGAGCTGGTGCTCGAAGCGTTTGCGGGACGGGAGACGGAGCACACTCGGATTCCGGTCGGCCGGGGCGTGTGCGGCACGGCGGTGGTGACAGGCGAGGATCAGAACGTGCCCGACGTGGCGGCGATCGGGAACTACCTGGCGTGCAACCTGGAGACGAAGTCCGAGCTCGTGGTGCTGATCCGTCGCGGGCAGACGACCCTCGGACAGCTCGACATCGATTCCGACGTGCCCGCCGGATTCACGGAGCCGCATCACCGCGCGGTAAGGGAGGTGGCAGACGCGCTCGCGGTGCTGCTGTAGTTATTCGACGCGCGCTTCGGCGGCGCCTTCCCACCCCAGCAGCATGAGTCGTCCCCCGTCGGCGTCGTGGTCCAGGAGCTCTGCATAGCGCCCCCACTCCACCAGCGTCGCGAACAACGACTCCGCGGGGATGAACGGGAAATAGATCGTCAGGTCGGCGAGCACCTCTTCGTCCTCCACCGTCCCGTCGCCCTCCTTCAGCATGGCCACGAGGCGCGCGAACAGGGGCTGCTTGGCAAGCCGCGCCCGCGTGACGTCCTTGCGGGCGGCGTCATCCATGGCCATGACCTCACGCCCCGTCACCGTGAGCTGCACAATCTCGCCCGGCGTCGTCACCCAGCCGAGCTGCTCGGCCGCCCGCACCACCGCCGACATCCGGTCGTAATCGACCCCGAGGTCCTCCGCCAGCTCGAACACCGGTCCCTTGCCGTCGGGTCGCGTGAGCAAGTGGTCGAGGAGGCCGGTGGCCTCCGACACGTGCACCCGTGGGAACGGCACGAGTCGTTGGGGTGTGGCCGGCGCCGGCTCGGGCAGGAGGGTCGCGGTGAGAATCGCGTGCAGCCGGTCCACCATCTCCTCGAACTCCGGGCTCCGCTCCTGGCGCGGATAGGGCAGCGGATTGGACATCTCCTCGCGCACGTGGCCGGGGTTCGATCCGAAGACGACGATGCGGCCCGCCAGGAACACCGCTTCCTCGACGCTATGCGTGACGATGACGAGCGTGTTCACGCCGGTCGCGGAATCACGCCATAGGTCCACGACCTGGCTGCGCAGGTTCTCCGCGGTGAGGGGATCCAGCGCGCCGAACGGCTCGTCCATGAGGAGGATCTCGGGCGCCACGGCGAGGGCGCGCGCGAAGCCCACCCGCTGCTTCATCCCGCCCGACAGCTCTTTCGGATACGCCTGCTCGAACCCGTCGAGCCCCACAAGGTTGACGGCCCGGGCCACCGCGTCGCGCCGCGCCGCGCCGTCCACACCCCGCGCCTCGAGGCCCATGGCCACGTTCTCCGCCACGGTGAGCCACGGGAGGAGCGCGAACGACTGGAACACCATCGCCGCGGCGCCGAGCACGCCGTCGAGTGGGCGGCCGCGGTACAACACCTTCCCGTCCACCGGACGGGCCAGCCCGGCGAACAGGCGGAGCAGCGTGCTCTTGCCGCATCCGGACGGCCCGACCAGGGCCACGACCTCGTTCTCGCGCACGCCGAGCGACACGTCGCGCAGCGCCTCGAGGTTCTGGCCGTTCGGGAGTCGGAAGCGCTGCGTCACATGTTGCGCCTCGAGCAACACGGGGCCCGGCGTCATTGCGCGTACCCGAAGCGCGTCCGAGCCCACTCCATGAGCGAGCGCCAGACAATGCGGTTCCACCCCACCACGACGAGACTCATCAGGGCGATCCCACCCGCCAACAGGGGGAAGTTGGCATGCGCGGTGGCATCGCTGATCAGGCTCCCCAGTCCCCTGGTGGTCCGCAGCACGCCTTCGGCCTGGATGTATTCGGCCACGATCGAGCCGTTCCACGCTCCGCCAGCGGCGGTGACCCATCCCATGACGAGCGCGGGGGCCGCGGCCGGCAGGTACAGCACGCGCCAGCGCTCCCACCGGGGCAGCCGGAACGCCGTGGTGGCGTCCTTGAGCTGCTGCGGAATCGCGGCCACGGCGGAGATCACGTTGAACAGGATATACCATTGGCCAGCCAGCACCATCAGGGCGACCGCGCCGAGCCCCAGCCCGATGCCGATCCGCTCGAACAAGATGACGACGAGGGGGAAGAGCATGGGCGCGGGGAACGACGCCACGACTTGAATCACCGGCTGCAGGGCACGCGCGATGCGCGGCGAGCGGCCGATCACCACCCCCGCAGGCAGGGCCCACGCCGTGGACACGATCACCGCACCCATCACGCGGACGAACGTAAGTGCGGCGGCCGAGGCGAGCTGGCCCCAATCCGCCCACCCGAGCTGCGCGAGCAGCTGCCACAGGCGCCAGGC
>Ga0070699_100004870_pt1 | contig 11844 bp, 10 predicted proteins | sample KBSK1503metaG_FD_65473 | JGI IMG/M metagenome (GOLD analysis project Ga0070699, IMG submission 65473) | Corn, switchgrass and miscanthus rhizosphere microbial communities from Kellogg Biological Station, Michigan, USA - KBS K1-50-3 metaG | ecosystem: Host-associated > Plants > Roots >...
CGCGCTGCGCAAGTTCCAGCTCACGATGGCCGTCGGCGACCCCGACGGCGGCATCCCGGCGGCGCGGCTCGAGATCCCGCCTCTCGTCGTCGACATGGACGCGGGCTACGGCAACGTCTTCAACGTGCAGCGCACCGCCGAGCTCTACGTCAACGCCGGGGTGGCGGGGGCGCACATCGAGGATCAGGTCACGCCCAAGCGCTGCGGCCACATCGCCGGCAAGGCCCTGGTCTCCGCGGGCGAGATGATCGGCAAGCTGCGCATGGCCCGCGCGGTCGCGGACGACCTGGGCAGCGACCTCGTGCTCATCGCCCGCACCGACGGCGTCTCTGCGGTGGACGCGCCCGAGACCACGCGCGGCCTCGACCTCGCGATCGACCGAGCCCTCCGCTACCTCGACAGCGGCATCCCCGACCTCGTGTGGGCCGAGCTGCCGACGAGCGCGCGCGGACCCGCGATCCGGTTCGCCGAAGAGGTGCACCGCCGCTTCCCCGACGCGCGCTTCGGGTTCAACTACTCGAGCTCGTTCCGCTGGGACAAAGACGCGGACCCGATCTCGTTCGACGAGCTCGGCGAGCTCGGGTACCGGTTCATCTTCATCACGCTCGCAGCGCAGCACGCCGCGTCGCTCGGGATCGCCCGCCTGTTCAAGGGATTGCGCGAGAAGGGGCACGAGGCGTACGTCGCGTTGCAGCGCGAGGAGTGGGCTGAGCCCGACCTGCCGACAAAGAGCCACCACTTCTTCTCGGGCGTGCCCTACCACCAGCACCTCGGTAAGGCCTACGACGCGTCGCGGCTCGGCGACGTGAAGGAGCACGAGGACGCGCCGGAGGAGTCGCGGGTCTAGGGGCCGGCAGCGCTAGCTCAGGTTGATCGTCACCGACTTCCGCTGCGTGTAGCCCTCGAGCATCCCCTCGAGCGATACCTCGCGTCCGATCCCGCTCTGCTTGAAGCCGCCGTACGACTGGCCCGGGAGCTGTCCCCCACCCTGGTTGATCTGCACGAAGCCGGCTTCGAGCGCGTGCGCCGTCCGGATCGCGCGGCCGATGTCCCGCGTCCACACGTACGCCGCGAGGCCGTAGTGCGTGTCGTTCGCCATGCGCAGGGCCTCGGCCTCATCGGTCCACGGGATGGCGACCATGACGGGCCCGAAGACCTCTTCCTTCGCGATGCGCCAGTCGTTCGCGACATGCGCGATGACCGTCGGCTGCACGAAGTAGCCCTCCGACAGTGGTCCGCTGGACGGCGGCGTACCGCCGATCACGACCTTGGCGCCCTTCTGCTCCGATCCCTCGCTGATGTAGCCGCAGACCTTCTCGTACTGCCTCTGGCTCGCGATGGCACCCATATCGGTCGCTTCGTCGAGCGGATCGCCGATCTTCAGCTTGGAGAGCTTCGCCACGAGCTTCGCGAGGAAGTCGTCGGCGATGGACTCGTGCAGGAAGAGGCGCGAACCCGCCGTGCACGACTGCCCCTGCCGCGTGAAGCGCATCCCGGCGATGACGCCGTCGACGGTCTTGTCGTCATTTGAGTCGGGGAACACGATCTGCGGGCTCTTGCCCCCGAGCTCGAGCGACACCGGAACGATGCGCTCGGCTGCGGCGCGCATGATCGACTTCCCCGTCTCGGTGTGCCCGGTGAACGACAGCTTGTTGACGAGCGGGTGCGCGGCGAGCGCCGCGCCGCACTCCTCACCCAGCCCGCTGATGACGTTGAGCACGCCGGGCGGCAGGTGCTCGGCGCAGATCCGCGCGAGCTCGAGCACGGCGAGCGGGGCGTCGGCCGACGGCTTGAGCACGACCGTGTTGCCGGTCGCGAGAGCGGGGCCGATCTTCCAGACGGCGATCGTGATGGGCACGTTCCACGGCGAGATCGCGCCGACCACGCCGTAGGGCTCTCGGAGCGTGTAGCTCAGCATGCCGGTCCCGAGCGGCACGGTCTCGCCCTTGACCTCGCTCGCGACGCCCGCGAAGTAGCGCAGCGTCTCCGCTCCGATGCGCACCTCGGGTCGCGTGATCGTCCGCAGGGCGTTCCCCGTCTCGGACGACAGCGTCCGCGCGAGCTCCTCGGCGTGCGCCTCGACCGCGTCCGCGATCTTGTACAGCGCACGCGCGCGGTCCTTCCAGTGCGTGTTCCGCCACGACTCGAACGCCCTCGCGGCGGACCGCACAGCGCGATCGACGTCCGCCGCGCCCGCTCGCGGCACTTCGGCCACGACCGTCCCCCGCTTGGCCGGGTTCTCGACGTAGAAGACGCGGCCGTCGGCGGCCGCCGCTGGCTTGTTGTCGATGAGCATCGTCTCGCGCCGCGCCGGCGCGGTCGCTGGTCTCTCCGCCGTCAATACGCCCATGACGTGGCCTCCCCTGAACTATCGGATCCATTCTCGCCCTTGGCGAAAGCCAACGAGTGCGAGGCCGGGTGATGTCGCGGGGGGCGAAGGCGATCTCGCGAAGGGGAGTGGAGGGGCCCCGCCCGCCGAACGAACGACCAGAACAAGGAGTAGGCGGGGAGGCCAACCCCTGAGCGAGACGCCGAGCCCCCCAGCGGGTGCGTCACCCGGCCGAGCACTCGTTCAGCGAAAGGCCGGGCCTTGCGGCCCGGCCTTCGCAGGTGGAGGGGTGGAGAGTGCCTAGTTGCCCACGCGGAATGTGAACGGGTTCGTCGCGTCGACCTGGTCCATCAGTGTCCCCGGAACGTCGTAGACGAACGAGTAGGCGGTCACCTCGTGCAGCGTCTGGCCGATGCCCGGCGTGCCGACGACCGAGAGCGGGATGTCGATGACGATCGTGTTGGTCGCGCCCTCGATGTGGCACGTCGTCGGAGTGCCGTCGAAGTAGATCGCGCCCTTACCGTTACCGCCGCTACCGAACGCGAGCGGCTTCGGCTCGCCGGCGTAGCAGACCGGACCGGCGGGGCTCGAGTCGGCTTTCGCGTACCAGAGCTTGTTGTTCCACCACCACTGGAGCATCCAGGACTCGTTCCCGGACGTCGTGATCCCGAGCCCGCTCGCGTCGGCCACGGTGATGCGCGCGTGCAGCCCGGTGGGGTCACCGACGAGCGAAGCGGCGACGAGATCGAGCCGCGCGATGTTCGCGCCGGCCACGGGCTGTTTCGGCCAGTACGCATCGCCCGCGGGATCCGAGGCGGAGCTCGGCACCGTCACGGCCTGCTTGCCGTGCGCGCTGCCCACCTGCCCTGTACCCGCGAGCAGGCTCGGCCCGCTCAGCTGCCGGACAACGTGGATGTTCGGCCCGCCCGCGGTCTTCGTGATCAGCGGGTCGAAGAGCTGGTTGGCGGTGTCGTCGTACACCACGAACGTCGCGCCGTCACTGTCGATGCCGATCGACATGAAGTCGCCGAGGTTGCGATCGGGCGCGCCCGATCCGGCGGTGCAGTTGAGTCCCGAAGTGCAGATCGGGTTGATGTGGATCGCATGCGGCGTCGCGACGACGTACGAGTACGACGGCGTGACGTCGAGGGCACTCACGCTCTGCGTGTAGGCGATGTACCAGGGCCCGCTGTTCTGCTGGATCGCCACGCCGGTGCGCGCCGTCGTGTACCACGCAAGTCCGACGCGGCCCGCGGTACCGGCGACGATGGACGTGAACGCGTTAGCCGTACTTGGGGCGCTCACGGTCCGTGGCGTCGACCAGGTGGCGCCGTGATCGGTCGAGTACGAGAGCTTGACGCTGTCGTCGGCCGGCTCGAGCCATGAGACGTACACGTTGCCGCTCTGGTCGAGCGCGATGCGGACGAGGTCCGCGGCGTACGGCGCGGTCGCCATGGTCGCGACGTGTCGCTCGGTGAACGTGAGGGGTCCCGCGGCCGTGCTGGTGCCGATGCCGACAACGACGTCGTTGCCGTCGCTGTTCGCGAGATAGATCGTGTGTGTCGCCGCGTCCACCACGATCCCGCCGGGGTTGCCGATGTTCAGTGCCAGCGGGAAAGCCGGCTGGGACACGACCTCCCAGTGGGCGCCGTAGTCGACGCTGCGGTAGACAGCGTCGCCGCCGGAGACGAGATCGTCGCTGAAGAGATACAGGACGTCGCGTCCGTCGAGGACGTCGTGGCCCAGCCACATCCGGTCGGCGCCACCCTCGGCCTGTGCCGTGGTGGTGAGGACGTTCTGCACCGCCCACGTCTGGCCGCCGTCGAACGACGTGCACGTGAGCACGCCTGCGAGCGACTCGAGGTCGACGAAGACGACGACGTGGTGGCCGTCGACCGACGTGAACGCGATCTGGTCGGTGTCACCTCCGCCCGGACCGACCGGGCTCGAGCACGGGCGCAGCCCGACGGGCGAGACGTCGAGCTTGAGAATGTCGTACGAGTTCGAGACGTCGAGTGACCGCCACAGGAACGACTGACCCGTCGAGAACCCCCAGGGCCCGCTTACGAAGACCGCGCCCCACGGTGCGATCGCGATGCCCGGCTCCGTCGAGAAGCGCTGGGGGTCGACCTGGACCGGTACGGAGAACGTGACCGCCGTCGCGGCGTCGGCCGCGCCGGATCGTGTGAGTGTCTGCGCGACGATGACGACGACGAACGTCGCGATCAGGGTGAGCGTGAAGGTGGAACGTCGGAGCACAGGTACCTCCTCAACAACGTGGCGATGATCGAAAGACCTGATCGATCTCGTGCACGCGCCGTAACAAAGAGGTCGATCGTTCGGTAGAGATCCGGTCAACAACGCACACTCGTGCGCGAGGTCTGACCATCGGACCCTTTGCTAGCCTGCGATCAATGGGTGTCGGGCGATCCCACGACGGCCTCGCGCCGACGCCGCCGATGGGCTGGAACAGCTGGAACCGTTTCCAGACACGCGTCGATGAAGCGCTCATCCGCGAGAGCGCGGAGGCGATGGTCGCGACCGGGATGCGCGACGCCGGCTATCGCTACGTCGTGATCGACGACGGCTGGGAGGCCGCCGAGCGAGACAGCCATGGCGACCTCGTCGCCGACCCTGAGCGCTTCCCCTCCGGCATCGCCGCGCTCGCGGATCACGTACACCGCCTCGGTCTGCGCTTCGGCATCTACACCGACGCGGGCACGAGGACCTGCGCCGGATACGTCGCGAGCCTCGGCTACGAGTTCCGCGACGCGCGGCGCTTCGCGGAGTGGGGCGTGGACTACGTGAAGATCGACTGGTGCAACGCCGGCGGGCTCGGCACGCGGTCCGTCTACTGGAAGTGGGCGCAGGCGTTCCGCGCGGCCGGGCGCCCGATGGTGCTCAGCGTGTGCGAATGGGGACGCACGCGGCCCTGGGAATGGGCGCAGCGGGTCGGGCACCTCTGGCGCACGTGCTGGGACATCCAGGACAGCTGGGACAGCCTCACGACGGTGCTCGACCGGCAGCGCGGGCTCCAGCCGTTCGCCGGACCCGACGGCTGGAACGACCCCGACATGCTCGAGGTCGGCAACGGCGGCATGACGCTCGGCGAGTACCGCGCCCACTTCGGACTGTGGTGCCTCCTCGCGGCGCCGCTCATGGCCGGCAACGACCTGCGCGCCATGCCGGAGGAGGTCCGCGCGATCCTCACGTCAGCGGAGCTCGTCGCAGTCGACCAGGATCCGCTCGGCGTGCAGGGCGATCTCGTCCGCGCCGACGACGGCACGGAGATCTGGTCGCGCCCGCTCGCCGATGGGTCCGTGGCCGTGGGCCTGTTCGATCGCGCGACCGAGCCGCGTGAGATCGCGGTGCGCTGGACGGACGTCGGTTGGGACCACGGGGATCGCGTAAAGGTGCGCGATCTGTGGGAACGCGCCGACGCCGGCGTGCGGCAAGAGGGCCACGCGCTCATGGTCCCGCCGCACGGCGCGGCCTTCCTGCGACTCACGAGAGAGGCCCCCGCTTAGGGGGGCCGCCGCGTATGCTCTTGCCTCAGGGGAGCGGCTTGCGCCTTTAGGGGCGCGGGCCGCTCTTCGTGTTATGGGAGGTCGGATGGCCGTCGAGACCGAGCCGCGGCTCTTCGACGAGCCGCTCGCGCTGGTCACACACGTCGGGCGCGACGTGCTGGCCAACGCCGCCCACTTCGCGACCGTGCCGAAGGCGATATATGAGTACGTCTCGAACTCCGTCGACGCGGCGCCACCGGGCCACGCCTGCACCGTGCGCGTCACCATCGCGACGTCGGGACCGCGCCGGCGCATCGAGATCGCCGACGACGCCGCGGGCATGTCGCGAGAGCAGCTGCGCGCCTTCTTCACGATGCACGGTGAGAACGCGCTCCGGCGCGCGGGCCGCAAGGTCCGCGGCCGGTTCGGCACCGGCAAGATCGCGGCGTTCGGACGCGCCGACCGCCTCCGCGTCGAGACCGTCCAGGGCGGAGTGCGCAATGTGGCCGAGCTCGCGCGCGCCGACCTCGAGGACGCGCAGGCCGGCCGGCCCGTGCGCGTCCGAGAGGTCGTGGTGGAAGAAGCGACCGCGGCCGCGGATGGCACGGTCGTCACGATCGAGGACCTTCAGCGCGGCACGCGCGTCGACCGCGCCGAGATCGTCCGCTATCTCCAACGCCAGCTGGGACGGCACCTCGTGCAGCACCGCGTGATCGTCGAAGGCGAGCGCGTTCCCTACGCCGAGCCGCACTGGGTCGAGGAGCATCGCTTGCCGGCCCCGCCCGCTGTGGCCGACCTCGCCGGCCCGCTCCAGCTCGTGGTCAAGGTCGCGTCCCGGCCGCTCGCGGAGGAGGAGAACGGCATCGCGGTGCTGAGCCACGGCTTCCTGAACGCGATGACGCTCGCGGGCCTCGAGGGCAAGCCCGAAGCGCAGTACCTCTTCGGCGAGATCGAAGCCGCCGTTCTCGACGACGACCTGGCGCCCATCCCCGCGTTCCTCTCCTCACGCGACCTGACGCTCAATCCGTGGAATCCGATCGTCGCGGAGCTGCTGCCGTGGATGCGCTCGTCACTCGAGGGCGTGCGGCGCGAGCTCGTGCGGCGCGCCGGAGAGCGGCGCCGCGCCGAGGAGCTGAAGGAGCTCGAGCGCCTCGGGAATGAGCTCTCGACCCTGCTCGGCGGGATCTATCGCGGCGAGCGGATCCGCGTCGTCAGCGCGGCCCCCGCAGCGCCGCAGCCCATCGAAACGCCCGCCGAGGTCAGCGCGCCGATCGAGCCGCGACCGCGCAAGCCGCGCAGCGACAAGGGCGTGGCGCGCGGCCCGCGCCCCCGCGTTGAGCTCCCCGTCGCTGAGCCGCCGCCTCCGCCCGCGATCCCGTCCCTGCACGGCGACCGGCTCCCTGCGGGCTTCGCGGTCGCGTTCCGCCACGCGGGGGAGCAGAGCCCGCGCGCGTTCTACGTGCCTGAGGAGCGCGGCATCGTCATCAACCTCGACCATCCCGAGGCGACCGCGTCGCTCGTGAACGGCGGGCCGACCTCGCCGTTCTTCGCGCACTACTGCATGCGCACCGCGCTCGAGGAGTTCACGCTCGTGATGGTCGCGGAGCTCGGCTATCCGGACGCTCCCGAGATCGCCCGCGAGATCCGCGAGCGATCGGACCGCTACTCGCGGACGTTCGCGCCGGCGATCCTGCGCTTCGCGTTCGCGGAGGACGCTCCCGTCACGACCGCGTAGCGCCCGCTCCCCGAACGACGCGACCCGGCTTTGCGCCGGTGTGCTCCCCGTCCACCAGAACGGGCTCGCCGTTCACGACGACGTGGGCCATGCCCGTCGCGTACTGGTGCGGCTGCTCATACGTGGCGTTGTCGCGGATCCGCGCGGCGTCGAAGGCCACGACATCGGCGTGCATCCCCTCCGCGAGCGAGCCGCGGTCGCGTAGCCCGAGGTTCGCCGCGGGCAGCGACGTGAGCCGGCGGATGAGATCCGCAAGCGGCGCGACCCCTTCGTCGCGCGCGTATTTCCCGAGGACGCGGGCGAACGTCCCGTACGCGCGCGGGTGCGGGTTCGACCGGAGGAACACGCCCTCCGGCGCGAGCGACCCCGCGTCGGACCCGAAGCTGATCCACGGCAGCGCCATCTGCTTGCGCACGTTGTCCTCGGAGATGTGGAAGTAGATCGCGCCGACCCGGCTGTCGTCCTCGATCACGAGGTCCATCGCCGTCTCCTCGGGGCTCTTCCCGCGCATGCGCGCGACGTCGCCCAGGCGCTTCCCTGTGAGTGGCTTGAGCAGCTCGTTCCGGAACGACGCGAGGAGGATGTTGTCGGCCGATCCCGACGCGACGAGGAAGTTCTCCCAGCCATCGCCCGGCCGGCGCATCTCCTCGGCGAGGCGCGCGCGGACCTGCGGGTCCTTGAGGCGTGCGACCCAGGCGCGGTGCCCGCCCTCCTGCACCCACGGCGGCATCGTCGCGTAGAGGCCGGTCGCGCCGGCGGTGTACGGGTACATGTCGGCCGTGACCGGGAGACCCTCGGCCCGGGCGCCCTCGATCCGCGCGACGCACTCGTCGTATCTCGCCCACGCGGGGCGGCCCGCCTGCTTCAGGTGGTAGATCTCGGCGCGGATGCCGCTGCGGCGCGAGATCTCGATCACCTCGTCGACGGCCTCGATGAGACGGTCGGCCTCGCTCCGGATGTGCGACGTGTACAGGCCCCCGTAGCGCGCGGCGACCTCGCACAGCGCGACGAGCTCGTCGGTGTCCGCGAACGTCGCGGGCGTGTAGATGAGCGACGATCCAACGCCGAGCGCGCCCTCGCGCATCGCCTGGTCCACGAGCGCTCGCATCCGGTCCAGCTCGGCCGGAGTGGCGCGGCGGTCGTCGTAGCCGACGACATGGACGCGCACGGTCGTCGCGCCGATGAACGAGCCCACATTGCACGAGATCCCGCGGCCGACCAGGTGGTCGAGGTACTCGCCGAGCGTCGTCCACGGGATGTCGAACCGGATGTCCCCCTGCCGCTCCTGCCGCTCGCGCCGCATCTCTTCGGTGAGCGGCCCCATGGATGTGCCCTCGCCGAAGATCTCGAGCGTCACGCCCTGCCGGATGTCGCTCTGGGACCGGCCGTCCTCGATCAGCGACTCCGTCGCCCAGCTCAGCATGTTGATGAAGCCCGGCGCGACCGCGAGACCCGTCGCGTCGAGCTCGCGACGGCCGCGTCCCGCGAGGTGTCCGACGGCGGCGATGCGGTCCCCACTGATCGCGACGTCGCCCGTTCGCGTCGCGCCGCCCGACCCGTCGTAGATCGTGCCGCCGCGGATCACGACGTCGTACATCTCGTTCTTAGACACCGCGAGCAGAATATGAGCGATGGAGCAGGCGATGCTCGTGTGGGTCGTCGTGGGCGCGGGCATCACCGCGGGCGTGTTCCTCATCGCCCGCGCAGCCGTTGAGATCAGCGGCGTGGCATACGCCTACGTCGAACGCACGATCACCCGGAACGAGGCGATGCGCCGGAGCGCCACGCTCGTCGCCGGCGCCGGAGCCGCGCTCGCCGTGACGGCGCTCATCTTCGCCATCGCCGTCCTCGCACTCTTCGCCGCGGTCCTCTCGCAGCAATTCGGTCAGTGACGGAGCGGCCCTACCAGCCGCTCGCGCGTCCGGGGTTCCTCAACGATCTCGGACGCAGGGCCCTCGAGTCCGCGGAGCGCGATCTCTCGCCCGCGGGCCTCGCGCGGCTGCGCGAGACCCTGTGGGCATTCCGCCTCTACCTCTATGTCACGCCCGGACCGCTCTTGGTCCAGCAGGCCCTCGCGATCTTTCCCGAGCCCGTGCGCGCCCTCGGCGCCCGCTGTCCTTTCTATCGGTACGCAGCGCGCTCGGGCGGCGGCTACTGGCCCGACCGCAACGAGGTCTACCTCGCCGCCGGAGTCGAGACGTACGAGGGGCTGCGCCAGGTCGTCCTGTCGGCGCGCCACGAGATGTTCCATTTCATCGCCCGCAACCACGCGCTGTACCGCCCCGACGACGACGCCGGCTGGCCCGCCCTCTGGGGCGCGCTCGATGAGAGCCGTGCCCACGTCGCCGACTTCCCGCGCTACCGCGACTGGATCCGCGGCTCGTTCATCCCACAGGGCGGCCACGCGAACCCGACCGAGCTGTTCGCCGACATCCCGACGAACTTCCCCGATCCGTCGGAGATCCCTCCGCCGCTGCGCGCCTACTTCGCCCCGCTGCTGATCGGATCGGACGGCGGCCCCGTTGCCGTCAAGGCGTCGGCGCCTGGCGACCTCGCGGCGTTCCACGAATTGATCGCGGGGGGCTGGTCGGTCTAGAGGGGAAGCCTCCGCCGCACGAGCCGGATGAGGGGCTCGACCGCGCGCGCGGCGAAGTTCGCCGAGACAAGAGCGAGAAGGACCGCGCCGATCAGGAAGAGCGACCGCGACGATGGCGCGAGGAAGAGATCGCCGCCGGTGAGCGCGTCGACGCTGACGATGATCGTCATCGCGCCGACGGTCGCGAGGAGGACTCGCCGCAGCAGGTCCCGCGACCCGAGCGACGCTAAGCCGAACCGCTCGAGCTGCCACGCGCCACCCGAGCGGACGACGTAGTGGGCGACGACCACCGTCGCGATGAACGGCAGGAATACGGAGAGGTAACGGCCGAGGATCCCTTCCACTACCCGCTGAGCCTAGCGGAGCCCGCGACCGACCCGCTACGACGGGCGGATGAGCCGCTACGACGAACATGCGACGCACGACCGTGCGGCGTGCGGATACCCGCGGATCCGCCCTTCGGCGAATGTGACCCGCGATGGCGAACGACGGCGACCGCGATCTCGCCCCCCTCCTCGAGAAGGCGGGGATACTCATGTTCGAGTACGACCTCGACGGGATCCTCCTCTGCGCGACCGGGAGCTGCCTCGGCGGCGGCGATCCGGAGCTCGAGGTGCGGATGGGGATCGTCACGCCGGCCTCGGTGCGGCGCGCGATCTCGGGTCAGATGGTCATCGAGTGGATCCGCATCGGCGATCGGACGATCGCCGTCCATCACGAGCCTGTTCGCGGTGAATGCGACCACGTCGAGCGCGTCGTCGTGACCGCCTTCGACGTCACTCCCGTCGCGCGCCAGCTGCGCGAGGCCGCGCCCTTCCCGAACGTCGTGCCCGCGTTCGCTGCCGCTTCCTAGGTCACTCCAACCCCTCCACATGGAAAGGAGCGCCGGCCAGACCCCGGCCGGCGCTCCTACTCCTAGACGCTGACGAAAGCGCGATCCGCTAGGCGGGCTTCTCCGTCTTCTCCCACTCCTTCTTCTCGGGGCTCCACTCCTTCTTTACGTCTCCGCTCGGCTTGCCGAGCTCCCCGCCTGTCTTGCCACCGTCGTCGTGCTTGGGCATTTCCTTGCCGACGTCGGTACGCGGCATGTCCTTGTGTTCCTTCGCCATGAGGCTCTCACCTCCGATCATGTGACGCCCTTCGGCGCCCGCCGCATGAGCCGCAGACGATGTGCCACGCGTCGCCGAAAGTGCTCGCCATGTGACCGCGCGAGAGATGCCATGCTCGACCGGTGAGCACGGCCGACCGCGCGTGGCTCAGCCTGGGCGAGGCGAGCCGGATGCTGGGCGTCGACCCCGACACGCTGCGCCGCTGGGCCGACGCCGGCAAGGTCGACGTCTTCACCACCCCGGGCGGCCACCGGCGCTTCCCGCGCTCTTCGATCGAGGGCATGCTGCCGCGGCCGCGGGCGCGGCGCGGACTCCTCAGCTCGGTCGGGGAGACGCCCGACCGGGTCGCCGCGGAGCTGCGGCGCCGGGTGCGCACCGACATGCAGGCGCTCTCGGGGCCCGAGTGGCACGCGCGCCTCGACGAGCGGACCCTCCAGTGGTTCCGCGACCGCGGCCGGCGGATGGGCGATCTCCTTCTCGGCTACCTCGATGCGCTGCCGCGCGGCGGCCGCGACCAGTTCGTCCGGCAGGCCGAGGCCCTCGGCAAGGAGTACGGGGTCGAGTCGGCC
>Ga0070699_100004872_pt1 | contig 11841 bp, 7 predicted proteins | sample KBSK1503metaG_FD_65473 | JGI IMG/M metagenome (GOLD analysis project Ga0070699, IMG submission 65473) | Corn, switchgrass and miscanthus rhizosphere microbial communities from Kellogg Biological Station, Michigan, USA - KBS K1-50-3 metaG | ecosystem: Host-associated > Plants > Roots >...
GCCGAGCACGTAGTCGTCGTTCGACGTGAAGACCACCTGGTAGAGCAGCTTCGGGTTGAAGCCGCCCTTGACGCAGACCTGCGTCGGGTCGGGCGTGCCGGGGAACGGGTTGTCGGCGCTGCACTTGGCCCACGCCCAGTCCGTCGCGGCCACCTTCTGCTCGCCGATGATCTTGCCGTCGGTCGTCTCGCCGGTGTGGGTCACCAGCGTCGCTTTCGTCGTGTCGAGCGTCGCCGGCTTGTAGGGCACCGGGTTCGCGTTGACGATCATCTGCTGCGAGTTCGGGCCGCTCGCGTTGACGATGCGGCCGATGACGAGGCCGCTGATCGGCGAGCCGTCGGCGTTCTTCGCGATCGGCACGATCACCCAGTCGTTGTCGGGGCCGGGCGCGGTGCGCCCCGAGTTGTCGCCCTGCCAGCCGCTGCTCAATCCGATGTCGCCGTAGTTGCGTTCAGCGGGATTGATCGTGACGCGGCCGCCGCGATTGGGGACGTCCTGCCACATCAGGCGGCTCGCCTTCGACATGTCGATCGGCTTCACCAGGAAGAAGCTGGCGACGTATTCCACCTTGCCGGCGGCGTTTCTCGGCGCGAGCTTGATGTCGGTGATGATCGCGTTACGCGGGTCGTTCGGGTCGAGCTCGCCGAACGCCCGGCCGGCAATCGTCTCGTACTGACCCGATGGACCGAAGGTCGCGGCGTCGAAGGCCGGCGACACCTTCTTCTCGATGACGATCTTCTTGACGCGCGCATCGACCGCCGATGGCAGCGCCAGGAGCGCGACGACCAGGCCAAAGCTGACATAACGCATGAGAACTCTCCTCTGCGAAGGTGCGGCGATTTTAGCTCACATGGGCCACAGCCACGCGAAGATCATTGGCTACTTCCCAAACCTTGCTTCCAGCACGGGCCAGGCTGTCGTCCATCGGAGATCGCCGTAGTACTGCGACGGACGATCCGCGTTCGCGTGCTCGTAGCTGTGCTCGTCGGTGCGATTGTCGATCAGCCGCACGTTGTCGAGGCCGAGCGCCTGGTGCGCGAGCTCGTGAACGGCGGCGCGCCCGATCCCCCGCCCGATGCCGTCGATGATCCGGGCACGCGACGCTCCGTCGGGCGCGTACTCGATCGCGTTGTGCGCGAGCATCACGAACGCGACGGATCCCGAGCCCCCCAGTGGTCCGAAGACGCGCGATTCCCCGGCCGCTGAAAACGGGGAGGTGATGCGGTTTCGAGTGGTCGTGAGAGGTGCGCCAACGACCGCGACGCGCCAGAACGCGCCACGATCATCGGTGACGTTGATGCGGAGATCGGCGTACGCGCGCTCGACCTCGGCGCGTGAGATCTGCTGCACGCGCGCCAGCTCGGCGGCGTTCAGGGCGCCCCCAATCTTCGTCGCGTCATCCACTGAGAGCACGAACGGGCCATCGTCCCACCAGAAGCCGGCGTCGATCGTCGCGCGCGACGCGCGCCATCCGATCGCCAGAGACGCACTGGCCACGGCGATCACCGCGATCAAGCCGATGACGACGGTTGCTGGCGCGCGAAACGGCATCGCGCTAGAACCTCACCCCTGCTCCTGCGGTGAACCGGAAGTCGTGGCTGAAGAACGACTCCTGCGTGGCGCGGCCGTTGCGGAACGAGGGTCCTGGATATTTCACGACGCGATCGCCCGCGTCGATGCGGACAACGGCTCGCGCCGCCGGGAACAGCTCGACGCCGCCGCCGATATCGAGCGCGAAGACCGTGCGTCCCGCCGCGAGCTGACACGACAGCGGCGGAGGAAAGATCAGGATGCAGGCAATCGACTGGCGGCGGAACGTCAGGAACCCGGGCCGCAGCTTCGCGAACGGACGGACGCGGGCGAACCGCGCGCCGGCGGTGACGCCGAAGAGGCCCTCGACGCGGCCGCTGCTGAACGCGACACTGCGGGAGGACGGGAACGTGCGCGGATAGACGTTCATCTCGGCCTCGACGCCAACCAGATCGATCGGATGCCACGCGAACCGCCCGCCGAACCCGACGTCGCCGCTGTCGAACTCGCTCGAATGCGTGGCGGCAATCTGCCCGCCGGCATCGAAGCGCTGTGCGAAGGCCGCGGTCGAGAACACGAAGAGGAAAACCACGAAGGACGCGAAGGGCGCGAAGATCAACTTCACCCCTTCATGGTCTTCGCTTCCGGGAGTGCCCCGATCTGCTGCATCAGCCCGAGCATGTCGGCGTCGCGCCAGTGCTCCGCCACCTTGCCGTCGCGCATGTGGAAGATGTGCGTCTCGGAGATCGTGTACTCCTTGCCCGACGCCGGCGTCCCCATGAACTCGCCCTGCTGCTTCGCGTGCGCGGTCACGCGCACCGCCACCTTGTCGTCCTCGGCGATCATGTCTTCAATCTTGAACCGGACGTCCGACAGCCCCGCGTGCACGCGGCGGATGGCCTGCTTCAGCGGCTCGACGCCGGCCGGCATCTTCCCCCAGCTGTGCGGCGTGAAATCGTGCGTCACGAGCTTGTCGACGCCGTCCGCATTGCCCTTCACGAACACCTCGTCGATGAAGCGGCGGACGGCCACCTTGTTCTGTTCAGTGCTCATGCCGTGATGTTACGCGGATCTGGGTTCAGAGGGTTCAGGGGGTTCAGGGGGTTCAGAACCCTAGATGCGGGGAACTCGGTCAACGAGAGCGTGTTCCCGTCCGCTCGTGCCGCCAGCATCGAAGACAAGCGCGAAGGGGTCTTCGCCGGTCAGGCGAAGACCCAGCGTGCCGGCGTAGAACGCCTTCGCGCGCCCGGGATCGGCCGTCCCGACGAACGCGATGACCGGGAACGACCCCAGCACTAGCGAGGCTCCACGCCATCGCCGCCCGGGCTCACTTCGTCGTGGCCGTATGGGTGACGGTCTGATCCTCCAGCGGGACCGTGACGACGATGCGATCCGCGATGTTGTGGGTGATGTGTCCCTTGCCCGTCGTGTCCTCGATCAGGTTGATGTTCCCCGGCTCGATCGGGACCTTCTGGCCGTTGGCCACCTCGAGCTCCGCCCGGCCGCTCAGCGTGATCACGAACTGGCGTCGCGGGCCCGTGTGCCAGTCGCCGGCGGGCGCTGCGGGCCGGCTGCTGAATTCCACGCCCGTCGCTTTCATGCCGTTGGTCCCGTTCGGCGTCAGCTTCATTTCGACGCGTTCGGAGTGGCTCAGGCCATCGGCGCCGGTGTAGATGCGCGTCATCATGATCGGTTTCCGTGCCTGCTGTGCCAGCCCGGCACTCCATCCCAGACAAAACGCGGCGGCCAGCGCCAACCCGACCAGCACGCGGCTCTTTGATGTCATCACAGCCTCCACAGAGATTCGACGGGTGAATCATAAACACCACGAAGGACGCGAAGAACACGAAGAAGTTCATTTTTCTTCGTGATCTTCGTGCGCTTCGTGGTTAAACCAGGCCCGCGGGCGACGCGGGACCTCGAGCCGGAATTCTACGGCAGCTTCAGCGCCCAGATGCTGCGTCCGTGCGTCGCGGCATACAGGAGGCGACTGCCGGACACAATCGTCAGGTTCGCCACCTCCACCTGCGGCATGCCTGACGCGGCAACGGTCCACGCGCCGGCCGGCAGCGCCTTCTTGAGCACGCCGAAGTCCGTCGACGCGTACAGCGCGTTGCCGGGCGCATCGAACACGAGATCGGTCACCGGCAAATCACCGAGCGGACCGGTGCCGGCGTCGAGGTTCGTCCACGTTGCCGTCGCGGGACCCGTGCGAACGACCTCGAACACGTGACCCGGCTGCGCCGGCGTGTTGAAGTTGTAGCCGCCGTACGAGACCAGCGCGCGATTGGGGTTCGCGGGATCGACGGAGATGCCGGAGATGAACCGGCCGGGGTCGTTCGCCGCCGACAAATCGAGCCGCTGCCAGACGACGGCGCTCGCGGGCGCATCCGCGTTGTCCGAAATGAACAGGCGTCCCGTATTCGTCGACACCCAGATCGTTCCCGTGTTGCCGGGCGCCCGCGCGATGCGCGACACGAACCCGCCGGCGCGCGTGCCGTAGGACGCCGCCGTCAGGTCGGTGGCGCCTGCGGGACCGATCCGAACGAAGTCACCGCACGCCGAATTGGCGGCCGACGTCGTGAACTCCGGGCAGTTCGCTTCGAGGAACGCCTGGTCGCCGCCCCAGTCCTGGGTTCGCCAGACGCTCTGCGAGCCCTGGAAGATCGAGCCCGCGCGCGAGGGGTTCGGGTCCGCGACGATCGGCGGGTAGAAGTTCGAGCCCTCCGGGCTCGACACGATTGGACCGGTCGCGACCACCCACTTCGTGGGATCGCCGTTGCGGAAGTTGACGTCCGACGCCTGGCCGAAGAACGTGTTGAACCGCAGGCTGTCGTCCAGGACGTTGAAGCCGGACTGGCCGCCGTCGCCGTAGATCTCCTGGAACCACACCGTCGGCGATCCCGTGTACTGGAACGTGCCGTTGTCCTGCGTGCCGGCCTGCGCGTTGTTCTGCGGCCGCTGGCTCGAGACGGAGAGGCTGTTGAACTGCAGCGTGGACAGCCCGTCGTTGATGTGCGTGATCGAATTCGGCACGATGGAGAGCAGGCTCTTGCACAACGCCAGGCTCGCGGCATTCAGGCCGCGGCTGTCGCACTTGTACGAGACGTCGGCGAAGCCGCCCTCGACCCGCACGATGCCGCCATCGGACCCCTCGAAATACCGGAACGGCTCGTTCGGGATGAGCACGAGCGCGTGCTGATCGGGGTGAATCGCCTCGGCCTGGTTCGCATCACCGTCCTGCGTCTGATCGGTGAAGCTGAAGCCGCCGTCCATCGACAGGAGGACGCCGCGGCCGTTCGATTCCGCGCCGAGCTCGTCGTAGCTGAACGAGCCGCCGAGGTAGACGACATCGGGGAACCCCGCCGGCGAGACCACGAAGTTGTCGTACCAGCACTGCGCGGTGCAGTAGCCGATGTTCTGCGCCGTGGTGATGTCGGCGAACACCGCGGCGCCCGCGGCGTCGTCGGTGCGGAAGACCCGCGCGCGATTGGGCGGCGCGTCATCGGAGTTGCCGACGCCGACGTACATGCGCGTCTTTCCGCCCGGCAGCGCGTTGACCGCGAACTCCGCGCGATCGGTGTTGAGCGTGGCATTCAGCGGCGCCTTGATCTGCGCGAAGGTGGCGCCGTTGTTCGTCGAGCGCCACACGCCTACCTGAAACGCCGCGGCGTAGATCGTCGCCGGGTTGTTCGGATCGAGCTCGACGTGATTCACGCCGCGAACCGAACCGGCGCCGTTCCAGATTTGCGTGAACGACGCGCCGCCATCGGTCGAGCGGTAGAGGCCGAACGGCGCCGGCACCGTCGCCGGCGGCGGGTTCGTCGTCGCCCCGCCCGTGTTGCCGGCGTAGCCGCGGACGCCGCGCGCGACGCCGACGAGGATGCTGCCGTTGGGCGCGATCACGATGCCGCTGATGGCGCGCCCCTGGAAGTTCGACGCCGGCGAGACGCTGCCGGCCAGCAGCGTCCACGTGTTGCCGCCGTTGGTGGACTTGTAGATGCCCATGCCCGCTTCGGAATCACCCGACGCGTTCGCCTCGCCGGTGCCGACAAAGACCGTCCGGCCGGAGGGATCGCTCGGATCCACGGTGATCGTGCCGATCGCATTGCTCGCCAGGCTGCCGGAGATGAAGTCCCAGTTGGCGCCGCCGAGCGCCTTGGTGGTCCGCCACACCCCGCCTCCCGCCGCTCCGAGGTAGATCGTACAGTTCGCCGCAGTGCAGGACGGGCCGATGGCGAGCGCGGTGATGCGCCCCGAGGCGACGTATTGATCGTGATCGCCGAGGAAGTTGAGCACGCCCGGATACGTGGCCTTGCTCGGTCCGATCAACTGCCACACACCACTCCCGGCGCCCGATTGGGCCTTGATCGACGCAAACGCGCTCTGCGCGTTGAGCGTCGCGTCGAGCGGAATCTCATCGACGGCCGCCGGATAGGCGCGCAGCGCCGCCGCGCGCCCTTCCGCCGTGTCCGCCGGCTCGCTGCCGATGGCGTCCTGGTCGGGATCGCCCTTGGTGAAGCTCAGAGCGTGCTTGCCGTTGAAGTGCGTGCGAGCCGCCGAGACGATGAGGACGCTGGACCCGGCGGCGACAAACAGGGCGATACCAGTTGCGAGGAGTACGGGGGAAACATGTCGGTGCGGCATAAACAACTCCTCCCGATGAAATGGAAACCACGAAACGGCGTGCGCGTGCAGGCGCCTACTGGCACAGCGAGACGACGCAGATCGACAGGATGTTGCGGTTCTCGGGTGGTACGGGAAGGCCGCGCTCCTTCAGCAGGCGCCGGATGAGCGCGGCGGTCTCAGGATAGGCGGTGGCCGACTGGACGCCGACGCGCACGAGCCCTTCGGCGTAATCGAGCGCCTGCCACAGGTGTCCCGCGGCCGCCGAGCCGACCTTGTCGGTGTCGCGGCTGCCGCGATCGTAGGTATCGAGCTTCGCCCCGCGGTCCACGAGCAGCTGGATCGCCGCGTTGCGCCCCTTGAGCGCGGCGCCCATCAGCGGCGTGCGCCCCTCGTTGTTGGCGCCGTTCGGGTCGAGCCCGAGGTCGAGCAGCAGGCGAATCGCGTCGACGTTCGCCTGCGGCGACCGTTCGTACGTGACGCCTTCCACCCAGCCGATGCCGCCGGCCGCCGTCAGCGCGGTGTCGCCGTTGGCGGTCGCCAGAAACGGATCGGCCTTGTATTCCAGCAGCAGCTTCATCAGCTCCGTGTCGCTCGACTGCGCGGCGCGCACGAACGCGGTCGCGCCGTCCTCGAAGAACCACTGCATGGTGAAGATCGTCCGCGTGAGCGTGTTTTCGCGGATGTGTGCGTTCGGGTCCGCCCCGTGCTTCAGCAGCGACCTGATGATTTCCAGGTGATCGAGGTCGGGCTTCGGGACCGGGTAGTCGCCCCCCTCGATGTTGCGGTTGTCGGTGGCGATGTAGAGCGGCGTCCAGCCGCCCTTGTTCGGCATGTTCACGTCGGCGCCGCGATCGATCAGCAGCTGCGCGAGCGCGTAGTTCCGGTTGTTGATCGCGGTCAGCAGCGGCGTCCAGCCGTACTCGGTCGTCTGGTTGACCTTCGCGCCGCCATCGAGCAGCGCCTTCGCCGATTCGACGTCGCCCTCGCGGGCGGCGAACACCAGCGCCGTCAGCCCGCCGCCGCCGCGGCCGACGAGCCCCGCCTGCACGAGCGTGTCGTCGTCGGCGGGATCGATCAGCCGTCCGCCGGGCGCAGCGCCCCCGCCGGCGGCATTGCGGCGTTCAAAGGCCACCTGCTCGTCGTAGGTGCGCCCGGCAGCCGCGGCGCGCGCGCGCCGTTGACGCGCCTCTTCGACCGCGCGCACGTTGACGGCCGGCGCCATGTAGTTCCGCGGCAGGCCCGCCGGACCCGATGCGATGCCGGGATCCGCGCGGGCGGCGAGCAGCGCTTTCACCGCCTCGGGATGCCGCTGCTCCGCCGCCCACATCAGCGCGGTCGTCCCGCGCAGCGCCTCGCGCGCGTTGACGTCCGCGCCGGCGGCGACGAGCCGCCTGATCACATCCACGCGGCCGTTGCGCGCCGCGAACATCAGCGGCGTCTCGCCGTTCGGCCCGTGCTCCTTCGGATCGGCGCCCGCCCGGAGCAGGCGGTCGATGATCGGGAGGTCTCCGTCGAGGCAGGCCATCGACAGCGGCGTCACGCCTTCGCGATTGGCCGCGCGCACGTTCGCGCCCGCCGCGATCAGGCGATCCACCGCCTGGACGTCGCCGTGGTAGATGGCCGTCAGCAGCGGCGTGACGTCGTTGTTCTGCGCGGCGAGCGTGACGCCGGAGGCGATTGCGATCGCAAGCGCGAAGAGTCGAATCTTCATCAGCCCCCTACACGCCCACGAGTCTCCCCGTGCTGTCGCCCTGCACGTCCTTCTCGATCCCGTACAGGTCGAGGAGGCTGAGCAGCAGGTTGCCCGTCGTCACCGACTTCCGCTCGTAGTGGAGGTGACGGTTGCCCTTCAGCTTGCCGCCCGCGCCGCCGACCAGGACGTGCGGAACGTCGTAGTGCTGGTGCTGATTCGAGTTGCCCATGTTCGTGCCGTACAGGATCAGCGAGTGATCCAGCAGCGTGCCGTCGCCCTCGGGGATCGACTGCAGCTTCTGCGCGAAGTAGGCGAGCGTCGAGATGTGATACCGGTTGATGAGCCCGTAGCGGCGGATCTGCGTCGCGTCGTCCTGGTGGTGCGACGCGCCATGGAAGCTGGGGCTCGTCCCGCCGTCCGGGAAGAGCGGCCCCTTCGGGAACGTGTAGACGCGGTTGGTGAGATCGCGCGCGCCGAGCAGCGTCGCGACGCGCGTGATGTCGGCCTTGAAGGCGAGCGCGAGCAGGTCGTAGTGCAGCTTGATGTGCTCGTCGAACTGCTCCGGCACGCCCGGCGGCAAATCGAACCTCGGCACGTCGCTCGAGGCTTTCGCGGCCAGCTCGAGCCGCCGCTCGATCTCGCGGATCTCGTCGACGTACTGATTGACGACCAGCCGATCGGCGGGCCCCAGATCCGTTCGCAGCCGCGTCAGCTCGCCGACCAGCGCGTCGAGGATGCTGCGCCGCTGCACGAGCCGCTGGGCGCGCAGCTCCGGCGTCCCGCCGCTGCCGAACAGCCGCTCGAAGACGACCTGCGGGTTCAGCTCCATCGGCAGCGGCGCCGTCCGCATCAGCGGCTCGGTTGACGGCGTCGGCAGGCCGATCCAGGAAATGGAATTGGTGTAGGAACAGCTGTACCCCTCGCCGCAGTTGCTCGAGCTCGAGTTGGGATCTTCAACCGCCAGCTGCAGCGACGGCAGCAGCGTGTCGGCGCCGATCTTCCGGGCGATCTGCTGATCGATCGTCGGGCTGCCGACGGTGGCATCGGCCGCCGCGGTCTTCCGCGGCTTGATGCCGGTCAGGTACGCGGCCGCCACCCAGTGATCGGATCCAGTCGTGCCTTCGGGTGGCTCCGCCGATTTCGACCAGAGCCCGGTCAGCACCGTCATCTGTTTCTTGAACGGCTCGAGCGACTCGAGGATGAACGGCAGCTTGTCGGGCAGCGCGCCCTCGGCCTGCGGCTCCCAGAGGCCCGGCGCCATGCCGTGCGGAAAGAAGATGCCAACGAACCGCGGCTTCGCCGCGACGGGCGCCTGCGCCATCGCCGGCGTCATGGCGTCGAGCAGCGGCAGCGCGAGCGTGACCCCTGCGCCGCGCAGGAAGAGCCGCCGCGGAATCTTTTTCTTCATCACGAACGACATGGTGTCATCCTTTGGTCCGGCTGAAGCCGGACCCTACGTACTACTCCGTCTTCGTGTTCGTCTGGAACGGCGCGCTGCGAACGACCGCGAGCACCAGCGCCGAGAACCGGTTGTCCTTCTGTCCCACCTCGCGCGCGGCCGACCGCACCAGCGGCATGTCCTGGTAGTCGAGCCCGCGGCCGAGCGCGTAGGTCAGCAGCTTCTCGATGCTGACGCGCACGAACTGGTTCGAATACCGGGTCACCCACTGCCGCAGCGCCACCGGGCCGTCGACCATCGTGTTGTCGAACAGCTGCGCCGAAGCGTCGATCGCCGAGCCTTCATCACGATCCCGCCACAGCCCGATCGCGTCGAAGTTCTCGAGCGCGAAGCCGATCGGATCCATCATCTTGTGGCACTGCACGCAGTCGGCCCGCACGCGATGCTCGAGCATCTTCTCGCGCATCGTCGGCTCGTGCGCGTTGCCGCGCGCGTCGGCGGCGCGCGCCGGCAGCGGGGGCACGTTGGGCGGCGGATCGGGCGGGCTCATGCCGAAGATGTTCGTCATGATCCACTTGCCGCGCGTCACCGGCGAGGTCCGATCCGGCTTCGACGTGGTCGTCAGGAACGCGCCCTTCCCGAGCAGTCCCCGTCTGTTGTCCATGCCCGGCCCGAGCGTGATGCGGCGGAACTGGCTGCCGTAGATGTTCGGGATGCCGTAGTGCGCGGCAAGCCGCTCGTCGACAAACGTGTAGTCGGCGGTCAGCAGCTCGGTGACCGGCCGGTCCTCCCGGACGATCGTGTCGAACAGCATCTCGACCTCGGTCCGCATCGCCTGCCGCAGCGGATCGTCGAAATCGGGATAGAGCGCCGGCACCGGCGCCACGCTGTCGAGGCCGCGCAGATTCAGCCACTGCCCCGCGAAGTTGAGCGACAGCGCTTTCGCCTTCGGGTGCGCGAGCATCCGCTTCACCTGCTGCTCGAGGACGGCCGGCTCCTCGAGCCGCCCCTGCTGCGCCACCTTCAGCAGCGCCTCGTCCGGCGGGCTGCTCCACAGGAAGAACGAGAGGCGCGAGGCGAGATCCAGATCGCTGATGCGGTACGGCTGCCCTGCCGCGACGTCAGCCGGCTGCTCTTCGATGCGATAGATGAACTGCGGCGAGGCCAGCACGCGCGCGAGCGCTTCTTCGATGCCGAGCTCGAAGTCCTTCTCGCTGCGCCCCTGGCGATAGAACTCCATCAGCGAATCGAGGTCCGCCGCGGTCACCGGCCGGCGAAAGGCGCCGGTCGCGACGTTCTGCACGATGCGACGCGCGCACGCCTCTTCCTCGGCTGGGCGTGCCGGCGTGCAGACCAACAGCCGGCGGCGGCTGGGCGAGCTCGTCGCGTGCGAGGCGCTGAATGGCCCCTCGATGCGAATGGTGCCGACGTGCGGGAAGAACGTGTAGCCGGGCGTCGGCCCGGTCTGGATCGTCGATCGGCGGAAGTGCTTGTCGAGGTCGAGCAGCGGCGCGTACTGCGTCGCGAGGAACGTGACGCCGACCATGTGGCTGCCGGCGGTCACGCGCCTGCGCACGCGCATCGGCGCGCCCTTGCCGAAGAACGCTTCCGGCCCGTCCTGGCCCGTTCGTACCGCCGTCTGCACGCGGCCGCGGCATTCGGCGGCCGGCGCACGTCCGCCGCCGTGCCAGTCCATCAGCTGCAGACGCTCGGCGTCGAGCAGGAATTCAATCTGCTCGCACGGCACCGAGCCGAACCCGACGGGCGTCATGTTGTCGCCGAAGATCGGCGTCACCGTGATCGTGTACTCGCCGTCGGAAGGAAACAGGTGCTCGACCAGCAGCCCGCCGCGCGTGCCGAACGGCAGCCCTTCGACGTGATAGTCCTGCGAGGTGTCCTCGCGCGGCCGGTAGACGACCAGCGTCGGGTCGTCGGGTTCGCCGACCGCCAGCCTGCTGATCTTCTGCGCGGCGGTCACGTACGCCTCGACGAGCGTGGACGAAATGCCGAGCGCGCCGGCGATGTTGTCGAACCCGGAGGTCGAATCATCCGACGGCAGGTACTTCGCCGGATCGATCGGCAGGTCGAGCAGATCGCGAACCGAGTTCGCGTACTCGGTCCTGTTGAGACGATGGAGGCCGGGCGGCGGGGTATAGGGCGGGGCGTCGCGATCGAGCTCGCCTTCGAGCCACGCGGCCATCCCTTCGTAGGTCACGGGATCCGGCCGCCGCATGTCGGCCGGCGGCATCATCCCGGCGCGCAGCTTCCGCGCGACCAGCTCCCACGTCTTCGCGTTGCGGTGGACGTCCGACGTATCGAGGGTGTCGAGCGTGAGCTTCTTGGCCGAGTCGACACCGGCGGCCTTCGCGCGCTCGCTGTGACAGGCGTAACAGAATTGCTGGAAGAGCTGCTGTTCACGCACCGCATCCATAGCGGGGCGTGCCCCTGCGGCCTGCACTCCGGCGGCCGGAGCGCGAAGGGGTGCTTGCTGCGACGCGGTGAGCGCGGCGACGAAGATGCTGCTGGCGGAAACGGCGCCCGCCAGCAGCAGCATCACGCGAGTTGGCACTCGCACGGGTGATCCCCCGTT
>Ga0070699_100004873_pt1 | contig 11841 bp, 10 predicted proteins | sample KBSK1503metaG_FD_65473 | JGI IMG/M metagenome (GOLD analysis project Ga0070699, IMG submission 65473) | Corn, switchgrass and miscanthus rhizosphere microbial communities from Kellogg Biological Station, Michigan, USA - KBS K1-50-3 metaG | ecosystem: Host-associated > Plants > Roots >...
GGTTCAGCGGGTACGCCTCGAGGTAGGTCACCATCGCGCCGGCCAGCATCAGCCCGTAGTGATGCGACTGGTGGCAGTTCCGGTCAACTAGGACGATGTCGCCGGGCTGGACGATGGCCTGCACGACGATCTTGTTAGCCGTCGAGGTGCCGTTGGTGACGAAGTAGGTCTGCCGCGAGCCGAACGTCTTGGCTGCGAGTTGCTGAGCCTCGCGGAGTGGCCCGGTCGGCTCGAGCAGCGAGTCGAGGCCACCGCAGGTCGCGGAGGTTTCGGCCAGGAAGATTTCCAGGCCGTAGAAGTCGACCATGTCCTTGATCCAGTGAGAGTTGACGATCGACTTGCCGTGCGAGATCGGCAGCGCGTGGAACACCCCGGTGGGCCGGTGGCTGTAGTTACGCAGCGCGCTGAAGAACGGGGAACGATACCGCGCCGCGACGCCGTCCAGGACGGATAGGTGCAGCTCGAGCGAACCTTCCCGGGCATGGAAGATGCGCCGGAAATGGTGGCTGAGCCGGCCGGCCAGATCCTCGACGGAGATCTCCGTCATCAGGTACAGGTCGAGTTCGGGCCTGATCCTGGCCAGCGTTCTGGCCAGTACCTGAGCGCGTTCATCCGGCGTATGGTCCATCAGGTCGTCAGCTCCGTCGATACCCGCGAACGATGCGAGCAAGGGCGAGTCGTGGCGGGACCGGTGGGCGAACCGGCGGCGGACCACGCACGCCTGCAGCCTGAAGTTCAGCCGCGCGGCCATGACCGCCTCGTCGAAACTGGGCACCACGACGATCTCGTAGATGAACTGGTCATCCGGACGACGCCACCGCCGTAGCTCGTCCCGCAGCGAGCTCTCCTGCTCCTCGGTCAGGTCCTCGACGACGAGAACCTCGAAATAAGGCCGGTCACTGCCGAACTGCTTCGCCGGGTGGCTGTCGCGTTCGTATGCGTCATCTTCGGAACGCAAATCCCAGGCCTGACCGTTGCGATAAGACTCGGTGACCAGTGCCCGGTTGGCCCGGCTCACCACTGCGGCGAGCCGGTCGTACTTACCGGCGGCGAAGAGCCGCTGCACCTCTCGGTAGGTCTGCGCGCCGGGAAACGCCCAGAATCGCTCGATCGACCCGAGGACGTCGAGCAGCCCGGTCACCGTCTCGGCCAACTGCTCGACGGAACGCTGCTGGGCGCCGGCCAGGGCCAGCTGAGTGGTCGATTCCTCCAGGCTGGACCAGGTATCGTTCCTGAGCTGCCACAGGCTGTTGTACGCCAACGGCTTGATGTCGACTGACACGGTGACCACCTCCGCGATCTGGACAGGCGCACAGGCACCCTCGCTGGCCGCCTAACAGGCAGGATGCTCCTGGCGGCGCTTGTGAACAAGAGCACGTAGGTATGTTGCCCCGGTTTGCGGTCCCGCGCCGGGGAACCGCAAACGGGCTGGCCGGATTGGTTCAGGCGGGGGCGGGACTACTTGACGTAGGCGATGGGCATGACCGGGGGCGCCTGCGGGAGGGGTTCGGACTTGTACTGGGCGCGGATGCCCTCGATGTAGTGGCGGCAGCGCTCGGTGAGGCCCGCGGCCGTCTGCATGCAGCCCTTGGTGACGAGGATGCCCAGGTCGGCGCCGTGGAACTTGAAGTCGCCCGGGCCGTAGACGCGCATGAAGAAGGCCTCGTCCTCGGTGGTGATCTCGTGCCAGTCGTTGGTGACGTGCTCGAAGGTGAGCGCGCCGCCGTCGGACAGGCGCCAGGCGCCGGTGCGCGGGGCGGCCAGGATGCGCTCGACGTCGTCGCCTGGTTCCTTCATGATCAGCTGGGACCAGACGTCCACCGCGGCCAGCGCGCGCCAGCGGTCGTTGATCTCCTCCACGTCGACCGTGTAGTCCACGTCCATGAACTCGAGCAGGTGGAACAGGAACAGCGGCACGTCGGCGTAGGCGCCCGCGGTGACGTTCGTCATCGACGAGGCCCCGGAGATCCGCGGGTTCAGCTCGCCTAGGTAGACCGCGCCGGTGTCGGTGTCCATCAGCACGTCGACCTCGAAGAAGCCCCGGTACCCCTCCTGGGCCAGCCGGTCGCCGAGGCGGCGGACGTGGCTGATCGCGATCGTGCGGTCGGCCTCGGACAGCGCCTCGGGGAACACGTCGTTGCCGCACCAGCCGCCCTTGTACGGGGTGAGCTCGGGGTAGCCGGTCAGGTCGGTCATAAACGGCCCGACGATCGTGCCATGCCTGGTGATGCACGCTTCCACCGCCGCGGCCTGGTTGTTGATGCGCTTCATCACCTTGAGCTGCTGGCCGTCGATGTCGGCGGCGCAGTCATCCCAGTCCCGTTCGGACTTGATGAAGAACGTGGTCTTGCCGGAGTCGCCGTAGGGCGTCTGCACCACCAGGTCGTCACCGAGGCCGGCTTCCCGAGCCAGGGCCGTGAGCGCGGCGTAGCTGCCGGCGTGGCCGAGCACGTTCGGGACCGAGGGCGCGCCCGCCTCGTTGCCCAGCTGGGTGGTGACGATCTTGGAGTCCAGGCGCCGGCGCAGCGTATCCGGCGGCAGGATCAGGGTGTAGCCCTGCTCGCGGCAGATCTCCTCGGTCTCTTCGTCGAAGAACACCATCGCGACCATCGGCGTGCCGCCACGGCGGGACAGGTACTCCCGGACCTCGGGGTCGCGCAGCAGGTAGTTGTTGATCTGCTCGCTGGACTCGAACTCGACGTACGGGCGGTTCTCCGGGGTGAACACCCGGGGGTGCTGGCCGTCCCAGGAGTCGTAGTAGGCGATGTACTGGAAGTTGCGCACCCACCGGTCGATGCCGAGCAGGTTGAAGGCCGTCGGGCCGATGAAGTAGATCGGCTGCTGGTTAGTCCGGAAGAACGTGCGGATCTCGGCGATGCCGCTGAGGTGACGGCGGGATCCGGCGGAGCTTGCTGAACCTGGCGTAGCAGTCACGAAGCCTCCCTGTCGGCCTAGATACCGCCAGGTTAAGCCCGGGTCGGTCCGCCGTCGAGAAGCGATCTTGACGGCAGGCTCAGACCACGGTGGGCCGCGGCGGGGCCGGCGGCACGGTGTCGCCGCGGCGGCTCAGGCCGGAGACCACCCCGGCCAGGCGGCGCCCGCCGGGCCCGTTGGGATCGCGGCCGGCGAGGAACCCGCCGACGGCGTCGAAGGCGCGCAGCGTGTCCTCCAGGTAGGCCGGGTTCTGCGCGTCCGGCCAGGTGGAGAACTTCACGCAGACCGTGCTGGTACGCCGGCTGACGTGCACCATCTGGCCGTGGATGCCCAGGCAGAGGAGCACGTCGCCGTGGTCGCCGGGGCGGAACCAGAACTGGTGCCGGTACCACCCGCCGGGAAACGCCCACTCCGCGGGCGACGCGGCGAATACGCTCCGGACGTCGGAGTCGACAGCCCAGGCCCGGCGCAGCCACTGCGGCGGGACCACCCGGCGGGTACCCCCCGTTCCGTCCGGTGCTCTGCTGGCTCTTTCTTTTCCGGGGGGCCCCGTCCCCCCGGACCCCCCTTGAGGAGAGACGACCCCCCCGAACCCCCCCGGGACTTGGCCGCCGTCCAGCAGCATCTGGCCGAACCTGGCCATGTCGCGGGCGGTGGCGCACAGGCCCCCGTCGTGCACCGCGGTGCCGAAGCCGTCGTGCAGCAAGAGGGCGTCGTATTCGGCACCCATCGGTGCCCAGATCAGCTCGGAGACGAGCTCGGCCATGGGCCGGCCGGCGGCCCGCTCGCACACCCAGCCCAGCACGTCGGACTCGGCCGAGCGGTACAGGAACCGCTCGCCGTGCGGCGCCTCGGCCCGCAGCGTGGCCAGGAACCGGTAGAGCCCGCGGGGCTCGCCCTGGCCGGGTTGCCATTCGACCCACTCGTCGAGCCGCCTGATGTCCGAGTCCGGGTTGGCGTACTCCTCGCCGAACCTGACCCCGCTGCGCATGTCGTAGACGTGCCGGACCAGGGCGCCGGCGTAGCCGCTGCCGGCCAGTTCGGGCACGTAACTCGTGATCTCGGCGTCCGGGTCGAGCTGACCTCGGTCGATGAGCACGGCGGCCACGCAGCCGACGACGGACTTGGATACCGACATCAGCGCGTGCGGCCGGTCCGGCGCGCCGAGCGGGCCGTACCACTCGGTGACCAGCGCGCCGTCCTGCAGCACCAGGTAGGCGTCGGTGTAGGTGTCGCCGAGCACGTCGCCCACGGTGCCGGGTGTCCGGTCCATCCGGGTGACCGGGACCGAGAGCAGGTCGGGCCGGGCGGCGGCGGCAGGCAGCGGCCTGGGGGTGCCGTCGCCGCGGGGCACCCGGTAGGTGGGCAGGAGATCGCCGACATGCCAGAACGCCCACCGGTTGGCGGGCGGATCCTGCCAGTTGAGCGCCGTGACCGGCACGCCCTGGACCTCGGGAGCCGGCTCCTGCGACATAAGCTGAATCGTAGAACACGACTGGGCGTGCCCGTGTTCGGTTAGTCTGCGCTTCATGCCCCACGACAGCACGGCTCAGGCCGCGCGCGAGCGCGCGGACGAGCTCATGACCGGCTTCCCGCCGGCCCCGGAAGCGCAGGTCACCCTGGCCAACTGGCAGGACCCGCCGTTCAACCGGTGGGCCTTCAGGCACATGCGCGAGCTCATTCCCAGCCAGCCGATCCCGGCCGGTTCCGCGGGCGACGGCGGCGCGGGGGCGCTGCCGCCCGCGCCCTGGCCGCTGCCCGATCCGCCGGTCTGGCGGCTCGACGGCAGCACGGCGACGGCGGCGGAGGTGTTCGCGGACACCTACACCGACGCGCTGGTCGTGCTGCAGGACGGCCAGCTGGTGGCCGAACGGTACGAGGCGGGCATGACCGCGTCCACCACGCACCTGCTCATGTCGGTTTCGAAGTCGCTCGTCGGCTGCGTGGCCGGGGTGCTGGCCGACCGCGGGCTGCTCGATCCCTCCGCGCCGGTGACGGCCTACGTGCCGGAGGCCGGGTCCTCGGGGTACGCTGGGGCCACCGTCCGCCACCTGCTCGACATGCGCACCGGGGTCGCGTTCCGCGAGACCTACACCGAGCTGGACGCCGAGGTCCGGGTGATGGAGCGCTCGATGGGCTGGCGTCCGGCGCAGCCCGGCGACCCGGCGGGCGCGTACCCGTACCTGATCACGCTGGGTCAGGCCGGCCCGCACGGCGGCGAGTTCACGTACCGCTCGGCCGACAGCGACATGCTCGGCTGGGTGTGCGAGCGGGCCAGCGGTACCCGGATGGCGGACCTCATCTCGGCGCTGATCTGGCAGCCGATGGGGGCCGAACGGGACGGGGAGATCACCTGCGATCCGCTGGGTTCCGCCATCCACGACGGCGGCGTCTCCGCGACAGCGCGCGACCTGGCCAGGTTCGGGCAGCTGCTCGTGGACGACGGCATGGCCCGGGGCTACCCGGTGGTCCCATCGGCCTGGCTGGCCGCCACCCGCGACCCAGGACCCGGCGTCCGCGAGGCCTTCGCGGCCACAGAAAACGAGTTCGTCCTGCCCGGCGGATGGTACCGCAACCAGTTCTGGGTCATTCCCGGGCCCGGCGGCCCTGTGCTCGTCTGCCTCGGCATCCACGGCCAGCTGGTCTACGCCGACCGCGCCGCGCGTACCGTAGTGGTCAAGATGTCGTCCTGGCCGGATCCGCAGCACACCGGCTACCTGCTGGACACGCTGCGAGCGTGCGCCGCGCTGGCCGCGCGCCTGTCGGCAATTGGATAGCACGGCCCGGTGAATGGCTCGCGGCGGCGTGCCCGTCCCGGCGGGATGAACGCGGTCCCGCGCGCCGGGGCCTGTCCTTTGCGCGGTTCCTGTTCGTCGTGATGGTGTATACGCTCGGCTGGCTCCGGGGGGACGACCCCCCGAGCCCCCAGAAAGGGCTTGAGGATCGGAGATGACATGAAGTTCATGATGCTGGTCTGCGTCGACCCGACCCGCTTTGCCGAGGACGAGGCGGCGGACACCGCGGAGAACGGTGACGCCGACAACATCAGGAGCTTTCCCTGGCTCGACGACGTCGTCGCCCGCGGCATCCGGCTGCACGGCGACCGCCTCCGGCCCGCCGAGGAGGCCAAGACGGTGCTGGTGCGCGACGGCGAGGTCCTGGTCAGCGACGGGCCGTTCGCCGAGACCAAGGAGATCATCTGCGGGTACGACATGCTCGAATGCGACAGCCTGGAGGAGGCCGTCGAGGTGGCGTCGGCGCATCCGGTCGCCCGGTTCGGCAAGATCGAGGTCAGGGCGGTGTGGACCGTGTGACCGTAACGGCTTCGTGCACGGCCCGGCGCAGGGCCTGGACCGCCGTGGCGTCGCGGCCCGCGTGCACCGCGTTGGTCAGCAGCACCACCCACAGGCCGCTCGCCGGGTCCAGGGCCAGGCTGGTGCCGGTGAAGCCGGTGTGCGACACGGCCGCCGGCGACCACCCGCGGCCCAGGATGTCGAAGGCGTCGCCGGGGCAGGCCCAGCCGTAGCCGCGGCGGCCGCCGAGACCCTCGGTCTGGCAGGTGGCCGCGGCCCGGCGCAGCGCGGCCGGGACCACGGCGTCGTCGTCGCTGACCCACCAGGCGGCGAACCGGGCCAGGTCGTCCACTGAGGCGAACAGCCCGGCGTGGCCGGCCACCCCGCCCAGCAGCCGGGCGTTCTCGTCGTGCACGGTGCCGGTCCAGGCGGTGCCGTCAGCGCGGCGTTCGGTGGCGGCGAAGCGAGCCGCCGGACCGTTCGGCTTAAATCCTGTCGCGGTCAGGCCGAGCGGGCCGGTCACCAGACGGCGGACGGCGGCGTCCAGGGGTTCGCCCGCCACCGCGGCCACCACCTCGCCCAGCAGCATGAACCCGGGGTCGGAGTAGGCGACCCCGGTACCGGGCGGCTGGCTCAGCGGGGTCTGGCAGAGGTCGCGGAGAAGTTCCTGGCGCGACCGGCACCAGCGGTAGAACCTGCGGCTGGCTGGGAGGCCGGAGGTGTGCGTGAGCAGGCGCGCGACGGTGACGCCGGCGTCGCGGCAGGCAACGGCGTCCGGCAGGCAGCCGGTCACCGGGTCGCTGAGCTCGAGCTCGCCCCGGGCGGCCAGCGCGAGCGTGACTGTGGTGGTCGCCACCACCTTGGTCAGCGAGGCGAGATCGAAGACGGTGTCGGCCTGCATCGGACGCCCGGCTGTGGCGTCGGCCTGCCCGGCTACCCACCGGCCGAGCGTGACCGGTCCCCGGCCGACCGCGGCGACGGCGCCGGGGATGCCGCCCCCGCTGACGGCCTCGTCGAGGAGCGCGCCGATCCGGTCCAGGCGGTCAGGCACCCTTGGCGCGCTGGCCGGCCAGCAGGGCCGCGCCCACGGTGGCGGGGGCGAGCGGGCGGACGGCGCCGGTCAGCTCGGCGAAGCGATCCCAGATGACCGGGGCGCTGAATACCCTCCCGGCCCCGGCGACCGGCAGCGGCCCGAGGCGGCGCCGGATGGATTCGGCCAGGTCGGCGAGGTGCTCGGCGGCCCGCAGCGCGATCTTCCGCGCTACGGGGTCCTCGGCGGCGAGCGCGGTGACGGCCGGGGCCAGGGCGGTGAGCCGGTCGCGTTCGGTCGGGTGGGTGCAGACCTCGCCGATCAGGGCGTCCAGGCCCTGGCCCGCGGCCTGGATGACGGCCCGGTGGATCTGCGCGGAGCTGCCGCTCATGCCGTCTTCCCAGCGCAGCGCGGCACGGACCGCGGCGCGGCCGATCCAGTAGGCGCCGCCCTCGTCGCCGAGCAGGAACCCGTGGCCGCCCGCCCGGACCGAACTCTCCCCGTTCCAGCCGGACGCCATCGAGCCCGTGCCGGCGATGACGACCACACCCGGGGCGCCGAGGAAGGCGCCGGCCCGGGCGCTGTCCGCGTCGCCGGTGACGTGCACCGGGCAGCCCGTCTGCCGGGTCAGCGTCTCGCTGAGGTCGCGGGCCTGGCCGGCTTGCCTGACCCCCGGCATGCCGATGCCCGCGGCGGTCGCGTCGGCGGCCTCGATGATCTGGCGGAGGTGGCCGACGTAGCAATCGGTGAGCAGCGCGTTCATCGGCGGGCCGTCCGGGCGGCGGGTGACCGTGCCATTCTCGAGGAGGATGACGCGGGTGCCGCTGCCGCCGGCGTCGATCCCGAGGATCCGGCCGGGCGTGCCGGGCAGCGTGCTGTTCCCCGCGGTGGCGGCGGGGGCTGGCTGGCTCATTCACTCACCATAGGTGCCGCCGGTATCCGTGATGCATTAACACAGATGGTGCGGACGGTGCGAGCGGTGCGCTCAGGCTGGAAAAGATCGTGGTTGAAAAGGGCTTCGCGGTTGATCTGGTGCACTATAGACCCCCAAATCAACCATAGAGCCTGGATTAACCACGTTGAAATCCTGATTATCGAATAAATATGCGATAATTGTCAGCTGGGGCCCATGGGGTTAGCGAGTCGCAGTTGGCGCGGCGGGCCTGCGCGATGGTGACGGGACGCCGGCGGCGGACCTGGTGAGCTGTTGCCCGGACGGGCGTTTTCGTAAGGTCGGTACATGGGAGCGCAGCGGACGGTGCGGGAGGCCTGGCGGCGGCACATCGTGGGATTGCTCGATCAGGCACTGGAACGGAACGACGCGGCCATCAGCGGCGTGGCCGCCGCGATCACCACGACGATCCTGGCCGGGCGATACGTCTACGCGTTCGGCGCCGGCCATTCGCTGGCCCTGGTCAGCGAGATGCATAGGAGAGCCGGGAGCATCAAGGCGGTTCGGCCGCTGTGGAACGCCGAACTCACCTCGCGGACCGACGCGGAGGCCGCCGGGAAGCTGGAGAACCAGGCCGGCTACTACAAGGAGCTCACCGGGGGCCTGGACTGGGGGCCAGGCGACCTGTGCTGGGTGATCTCGAACTCGGGCCGGAACACGCTGGTCGTCGAGGTCGCGCTGGAGGCCAGGCGGCACGGGGTGACGGTGGTGGGGCTGGTATCCGCGGAGCACTCGGGCACCGTCTCGGCCGCGCCCGGCCTGCCCAAGCTGCCGGAGATCGCCGATTACCTGCTGGACAACGGCGGCTGCTTCGGCGACGCGGCGCTGGAAATCCCGGGTGTCGCCGAGCGGATGGCGCCCACGTCCACCATCGTGGGGGCGGCGCTCATCCACGCGGTCTGGACCGAGGCGGGCGAGCGGCTGGTGGCGCGGGGATACGTGCCCGAGGTCTGGGGCAGCGCTAACCGGGGACCGGTCTAACCGCTGCCGCTACGCATCGCCGGGGTTCTGACGCCGTGTGCGGCGGACCCGCTTGGCCTGGGCGGCGGCGAAGGTCCGTTCCAGCGCCAGCCGGGTGCCGGGCAGGTCCTGCTGGGCCAGCGTGACGAACAGGCAGTCGACCACGGTGAGCTGGGCGATCCGGCTGGTGGTGGCGCCGGACCTGAAGGCGGTCTCGCGGGCCGCGGTGATCAGCACGAAGTCCGCGACCTCGGTGATCGGGGACCACGGGAAGTTGGTGACCGCGGCGGTGGTGGCGCCGTGGCTGCGCGCCTCGCGCAGCGCGTCGATCGTGTCGACGGTGGTGCCGGTGTGCGACAGGCCGATCGCGACGTCCCCGCCGCCGCGCAGCGCGGCCGACGAGATGGCCATGTGCGGGTCGGGCCAGGCGAACGCGGGCCGGCCGATCCGCTGCAGCTTCATCTGCAGGTCGAGGGCCACGAAGCCGCTGGCGCCCACGCCGTAGATGTCGATCCGCCCGGCCTTGGCGAGCGCCTCGGTGACCTGGACCAGGATCGCGATGTCCAGGTGGCTCGCGGTGTCGGTGACCGCCCGGGCGTCGGCGTAGGCGATCTTCTTAGTGATCGCGGCGGCGTCATCGCCCGGGTCGATGTCGTGTGAGGCCGCCGCGACGGCGGCCGCGTCGTCGCGGGCCACCGCCCCGGCCAGCGCCAGCCGCAGATCGGGGTAGCCGCGCAGCCCGATGGCCCGGCAGAACCGCACCACGCTGGTCGCCGACGTGCCGCAGGCCCGGGCCAGCTCGGAGATGCTCCGCCAGGCCACCCCCTGCGGGTCATCGAGGACAGCCAGCGCCACACGGCGCTCGACCGGCGCCAGGTTCGGCAGCAGTGAGCGGATGGTGACCAAGATCCCGACGTCAGTCCCGAGCTCGGGTCGCGCCTGCTGTTCGGCCACGTGGCCAGGTTACCTGTTTCTATTGTTAAATCCGTAGTGGTCTGGTGTTTACCGATGTGCCCAGAAAACGAGTTGACCCGTTTTGGGCGGTTAAGTCATCGTTGAAATAGAGCGGGGCCATCGGCAGGGTACGCGGTGCGGCCTTTGCCCCGCGGACACCTGCCGCATAGGAGCGGGGTGCCGCGCCCTGTCACCGGCACCCCGCTCCCCCGTCTGCTTCCCTCGCCGGGGCCGGCGGGTCAGGAACCGGGCAGGCCGTTGGCCGCGACGGCCAGGACGTCGTAGTCGGCGTCGGACAGCCAGCCGAGGTCATAGGCGAGCACCACGTCGTCGAACGAGCCCGGCACGTAGGGCTCGGGGTCGTCGATGGCCTCCCGGGCCGGCTCGAGCTCGGGCGGGCAGACGTCCGGGACCCGCGGCCAGCGGCGCGCGCGGAACTCGAGCGACAGGTCATCGAGGCTGAGCAGGCCCTCCCGGTAGGAGGCGAGCATCGCGATGACGGCGCTGCCGGGGAAGGTCCCGGTGCCGACCGTGCCGCCGATGGCCCCGGCGGACCGCGCGCCGACCGCCCACTTGATCCGGTTCCCCGCCCCCGCCGCGACCGGGCTGGCCAGCGCTCGGATGGCCGCGGCCGGGATGACCCGGCCGCCGTGGCCGTGCCCGCGGCGGAAGTCCTCCTCGCCACGTCGGCGGGCCTCGTCGGCCCGGCGTACCGCCTCGTCCACGCCGATGTCGGCGAACACCGCGGTCAGCGTGTAGTCCGCGAACCGCAGCGCGTACGTCCAGGCCTCAGCGGCACGCCAGGACGCCAGCGACATATCCAGGATCAGGTTCCTGCCATCCATCACGGCCAGCAGCAGCACCCGTTTGGCCAGGTGCTGGGCCTCGGCGTGGACCTGGCCTGCCTGCGTCAGCGGCGAGCGGCCGTCGGCCCCGGCGATCAGCCCGGCGCCGGCCATCCGGTCCAGGACCGCGTCGATGCTGACGGTGAGGTATCGCGACCGGTCCACGCCGGACCGGTCGAGGGCGGCGGCCTTGTCCGCGCCGGGCAGGCCGCCCGCGATGACCGCGCTGCGCTCGCACGGCACCTCGGCGGCGGCCTGGTACATGCCGGCGACCAGCCGGCCCTGCTGCCGGCCGCGCTCACCCGTCCAGATCACCGTCACCGCCCTCGGCTCACGCGGCCAGGCGGCTTCCTCCCGGGCCGGCCGTCACTCCAGACATCGTGACCAGGCCGGTACGGGTGGCGCAAGAGGTGTTCACCCGGAGCGTGCGGGGACGGCGGACCGTAACGTTCCCGGAACGGGCCGGGCTTACCGTGGTACCTGACGACGGCGAGCGGAGGTTGCCCGGTGGAGCGGCTCCTGGGGGCCCGGCGGCCGGCGACGGCGTGGGCGCTGACCGGCCTGGTGCTGGTGCTCGGTGCGGCGCTCCTGCCGCTGGCGCTCACCGCCGGGCAGAACCCTCTGGTGACCGCCTGAAGGACGCGACCGACCTCGATAGGGTCCGCGCCGACCTCACGGGCGTGGTGAGCCAGGCCCTGGAGCCGGCTCACGTGACCGTGTGGACAACACGCGGCTCATAGCTCGCTGAGCAGGGCCTGTGCTTGCTCGCCCTGCTCCCAGCCCACGAACAGGTGGTCGTGGGCCAGCCTGGCGATCACGTTGCAGCTGATCCCGGCGTCGGCCAGGGTCCGGCTGAACAGGGCGGTCAGGCCG
>Ga0070699_100004874_pt1 | contig 11840 bp, 8 predicted proteins | sample KBSK1503metaG_FD_65473 | JGI IMG/M metagenome (GOLD analysis project Ga0070699, IMG submission 65473) | Corn, switchgrass and miscanthus rhizosphere microbial communities from Kellogg Biological Station, Michigan, USA - KBS K1-50-3 metaG | ecosystem: Host-associated > Plants > Roots >...
TCGGCAGCATCACCGGCGAGCGCTTCAACAGCCAGGCGAGCGCCACCTGCGCGGGCGTCGCACCGTGCTTCTTCGCCACGGTCTTGAGCTTCGCGCTGCGCAGCGCGGCTCCGGCGCCGAGCGGGTACCACGGCAGGAAGAGGAGCGCGAGGCGCTCGCAAGCTTTCAACACGTCTTCCGAGCTGAGGTCCTCCAGGTTGTACTCATTCTGCACCGACACGACGGTGACGATCTTGCGCGCCTGCTCGAGTTGCTTCAACGTGACGTTGGACACGCCGACGTGCCGTACCTTGCCTTGGCGCTGGAACTCGGCGAGCGCGCCGACCGATTCTTCGAACGGGACTTTCGGGTCCGGCGCGTGCAGCTGGTACACATCGATACGCTCGAGCTTCAGGCGCTTGAGGCTTCCTTCGAGTGCGCGGCGCAGGTGCTCGGGCCGCCCATCCTCGTCCCAGCGCTGCGGCGCGGGCCGGGTGAGGCCGCCTTTGGTGGCGATGACGAGGTCCTTGGGATACGGATGCAGCGCTTCGGCGATCAGCTCTTCGTCGACATGCGGGCCGTAGGAATCGGCGGTATCGAAGAAATTGCAGCCGAGCTCGTAGGCGCGGCGCAGGACGCGCAACGCGTGCGCGCGATCCTTCGGCGGTCCCCACACGCTCGGGCCGCAGACGCGCATCGCGCCGTAGCCGAGACGGTTCACGGAGAGATCACCGATTTTCATGCGCGAGCTCCTCGATGAGCGCCGCCAAGCCGAGCGTCACGCGCGCCATGCGCGCGTAGTCGAGCTTTTCGAGCGTATCGCTCGGCAGATGGTAGTGCGGATTGCGATAGAACGCTGTGTCGGTGACCATGATCGCGGGATAGCCCTCGCGCCGGAACGACCAGTGATCGGACCAGGTCACGCCGGGAATGAAGCTCGGTGCCGCCACGCCCTCCGACGGGAATTTGGCGTGCGCGCGGAAGAGCTCGACGGCGCGGCGCAGCACTCGGCGCGCGCCGAGATCGCCGACGAAGGCGATGAAGTCGCCGCGATCCGGATAGAAGAGCCCGAGCGGCGGCGGGTAGCGCTGGCTGCCCGGCGCATCGCGGTAGAAGCCGAGCATCTCGAGCGAAAGCATCGCCGCGATGCGCTCGCCGCTGCGTCGTGCGCGGGCGGCGAAGGCGTGGCTTCCCATCTCATCGGTCAGGAAGAAAGGCATCTCTTCATTGGCAAAAGCGACGAAGCGCGCGGGCAGGTTCATGCGCGCGAGCTCGATCAGCACGGCGACGCCGGAGGCGTTGTCGTCGGCGCCGGGCGAGCCCGGGACGCTGTCGTAGTGCGCGCCGACGACGATGACGCCGGCGCCTTTTTCGATATTGCGTACGCTGCGCCCGCCGCTCTCGAACGATTGCGATGTGGCGCCCGGGCCGAATGCCCTCTCGATGTAGCGGGCCGCCGTCTCGAGATCGGTGTTGCGCTCGCGATCGGCGAGCGCGGCGACGTGCAGCCGCAGGTGGAGCGAGAGCGCGCGCCCTTCGCCCGAGAGCTCGGCAAGCGGACCGTTGTACGAGCGCCCGGGCATGCGGGTCATGAAATAAATTCCGGCGACGAAGCCGAGCGCGAGGACCGCGAGGACGAGGAGCGCGAGGCTAATCGAGCGCGTACTCGAGCTCGGCGATGAGATCCTCGACGTCCTCGATGCCCACCGACAGGCGCACAAGGCCGTCGCTGATGCCCAGGCCCGCGCGTACGTCTTCCGGCAGCGAAGCGTGCGTCATGATCGCCGGATGCTCGACCAGGCTCTCGACGCCGCCCAGGCTCTCGGCCAGCGTAAAGAGCTTGCAGCGCTCGAGGAAGCGTCGCGATGCGCTCATTGCACCTTCGGTGCCGCCTTTCAGCACCGCGCTCACCATGCCGCCGTAGCGGTGATTCATCTGCTTTGCGGCGAGCAGATGTTGCGGATGGCTGGCAAGGCCGGGGTAAATGACCCGTTCGATCTTCGGATGCTTCTCGAGCCACGCCGCGATGTGCATCGCGTTGCCGCAATGGCGTTCCATGCGCAGCGCGAGCGTCTTGATGCCGCGCAGCGTGAGGAATGCATCGAACGGGCTCGGCACGCCGCCGACCGCGTTCTGCAGGAACGCGAGCTTTTCGTTGAGCTCGGCGTTCTTGCGGATCACCGCCGCGCCGCCGATGACGTCGGAATGCCCGTTCAGGTACTTGGTGGTGGAGTGCACGACGATGTCGAAGCCATGCTCGAGCGGCCGCTGTATCCAGGGTGAGGCGAAAGTGTTGTCGCACACGCAAACGAGGCCGCGCCGGTGGGCGATCTCCGCCACGGCGGACAGGTCGACGAGCTTGAGCAGCGGATTGGTCGGCGTCTCGACCCACAACATGCGCGTGTTCGGCCGGATGGCGGGCGCCATCGCCTTGGTGTCGGAGAGATCGACGAAGCTGGCTTGCAGCCCAGCCGAGCGCTTGCGCACGCGCTCGAGAATGCGATAGCTGCCGCCGTATAGGTCGTGCATGCAGACGACATGCGCGCCCGCATCGAGTGTCTCGAGCACGGTGGCGATCGCGGCCATGCCGGACGCAAATGCGAAGGCCGCAGCGCCGCCTTCGAGCTCGGCGAGGCAGGCCTCGAGCGCATCGCGCGTCGGATTGCGCGTGCGCGCATAGTCGAATCCCCGGTGCTCACCCGGGCTGCGCTGCGCGTAAGTGGAGGTGGCGTAGATCGGCGTCATCACGGCGCCGGTGCGCGGGTCCGGTTCCTGCCCGGCGTGCACCACCTTCGTATCGAACTTCATTTCTCTTCCGAACGCCGGCGCAGCCAATTGAGGAGGTCAATGCGCGTGATGAGGCCGAGGAACTCGTTGCCGTCCACCACAATCGCCACCATGCCGCGCTTGAAGATCTCCATCAGCTCGGGCACTGACGCCGTCGCTGGCACGGTCACGACGTGGCTTTCCATCGCTTCGGTCACCGGCTCGTTGAAATGCTGCGGATTGTCATATACCTCGGCGAGGATGTCTTCCTCGTCGACGATGCCGACGATGCGCCCGTCTTTCAGCACCGGCAGCTGCGAGACGTCGTAGAGCTTCATGCGCTGGTAGGCCGTGAGGACCTTCTCGTCGGCGTTCACCGTCGCGACCGCGTGGTCGTGATGGCGGCGGCTGATCAAGTCGCGCAGGTCTCCGGCGCGCTCGCGCTCGACGAAGCCCTGATCGAGCATCCAGAAGTCGTTGTACACCTTGGAGAGATACTTGTTGCCGCTATCGCACACCAGCGTCACCACGCGCTTCGATAACCTCTGCTCGCGGCAATAGCGGAGCGCCGCCGCGACGAGCGTGCCGGTCGACGTGCCGCCCATGATGCCTTCCTTGCGCAGGAGCTCGCGGCAAGTGAGCAATGCTTCGCGATCGGCGATGCTATAAGCCTTGCGCACGCGCGCGAGATCGCACACCGGCGGCACGAAGTCCTCGCCGATGCCCTCGACGAGCCAGCTGCCGACCTGCGGCGGCGCCTTGCCGGTGTTGACGAGCGGCGCGAGGATCGAGCCGGCGGGATCGGCGAGCACCATCTCGGTCTGCGGCGATACCTTGGCGAAGAAGCGCGCGAGGCCGGTGATCGTGCCGCCCGTGCCGACGCCGCACACCACGGCGTCGACCTGCTGCTCCATCTGCTGCCAGATCTCGGGACCGGTCGTCTGCTCGTGTGCCCAGGGGTTCGCTTCGTTGCCGAACTGGTTCACGTAAAACGCGCGTTGCTCGCTTGCAATGCGCGCGGCCATGTCCTGGTAGTACTCCGGGTGGCCCTTCGTGACGTCGGAGCGCGTGAGCAGCACCTCCGCGCCGAGCGCCTTCAGATGGAAGATTTTTTCCTGACTCATCTTGTCCGGCAGCACGATGAGCAGGCGATAGCCCTTCTGCGCGGCGACGAGCGCGAGCCCGAGTCCGGTGTTTCCCGCGGTCGCCTCGACAAGGAGGGACCCCGGCTGGATTTCCTGCCCGCGCTCGGCCGCCTCGATCATCGACAGCGCGATGCGGTCTTTGATCGAGCCGCCCGGGTTCTGGTTCTCCAGCTTCAGGAACAGGCGGCAGCACCCCGTGTCCAGGCGCCGCGCCTCCACCATGGGCGTGTTGCCAATCAGGTCGAGTACGGAAGCCATTGATTATCCTAGGGTGGGCGGCATCCCACTTTGCGCGCTGCGGCGAGTGTGGTTGATGTCCCACCACGGTCGCGCGCAAGATTTTCCCGCAGTCCTGTTACGGAGGATGAGTGCAGATCGAGGGCGGGACGCAGGGCGGGTCACGGGGCGGTTCGCTCTTGGGCAGCATTTCCGATTTTTGCCAGCGCACCGGCATGGCGGAATCGACGTTCGGCCGCCGCGCGGTGAACGACGGCAAATTCGTCGCCCGGCTGCGCGATGGCGCGCGCGTTACCCCCGAGACGCTCCACCGCGTCAACAATTTCATGGCGAAGCACGGCGCGCCCGGCGCCGGCGATTCGCCGCCGGAACTGATGCCGCTCATCCACGCTGGTGCGCCGCAGCCGCTGCCGGCCCCGCCGCACAAGGCCGATCCGCAGAGCAATTTCCGCTTCTTCGACAACCGCCAAAAGTATCTGCTCTTCGTCAACACCTGCAGCGAAAAGGATGTCATCGCTCGCCGCGTCGGCCTCGAGCTCGGACAGATCCATCCGCGGCCCCCGGCGGTGCGTGTCTTCGATGCCGGCATGGGCGACGGCACGGTGCTGGCGCGCGTGATGCGCGAGATGCATCGGCGTTTTCCGACCGTGCCGTTCTACATCGTCGGCAAAGAGATCAGCCTCGAGGACGTGCGGCTCAGCTTGCGCAAGATGGCCGACCGCTTTTTCGAGCACCCGGCGACTGTGCTCGTCGTGACGAACATGTATTACAGCGAAGCGCCCTGGCTGCAGCCGCGCGCGGTCGAGCATGCGACGGCCATGGTATGGCATGAAGCGGCGCTCACTGGTACGACCTCGCATGATTTCAGCGAGCAGATCGCGGCGCTTGAGCCCTTTCTTGCAAAGAGCTGGCAGGCGCGGCACAGCCCGAAAACCGGCAATCCCGTTTACGAGCACCCAACCGCGCTCGTCATCTATCGGGACGATTACCGCTTCCTGCTGGAGAACGTGATTCCGCGGCGCGGCGAGGGCAGGGCGGACTACGACATGGTGATCGCGTCGCAGCCCTACCGCCTACGCGCATCGCTCGAATTCAAGGCACAGAAGGTCGCGACGCCGCTGGTGCGTGCGCTCGGCAAGGGGGGGCGCCTGCTTGGCATTCATTCCTACGGCCATGACCCAGGCGTCGAGATCGTGCAAAAGGTCTGGCCAGGGGAGAATCCCTTCGTGCAGAGCCGGCACGACCTGTTGCGCGCGACCAAGGCGCAGCTCGGGCGCGATGCGCGCCGCTACAACTTCAATGCGTATGCCGATGCGCGCGCCATTTTCCGCTACGACATGCATACGCTGCCGAGCGAGATTTCGGCGAGCATCGGCACCTCGACGCTGTTCGCCGCCTGGAACGCGGCCATCTACGTGGCGCAGATCGACGACGCACGCCTCGGTGAAGCCCTGCGCGACAGCCGCTACCTCGACGCCACCCGCGACGTGCTGCGCAAGCACGGCAGCCTCTGGTTCCTGGACGAGTCCTATGTCGTCTCCCGCAAGCGCGACTGACGCCCGCCTGGCTGCACGCGTCTCCGAGCTCATTGCGGCTGGATCGGTAGAGATTTCGCCGCGCGAGCTACACCGCGCAAAGGAGGTGGCCGCGCTCCTGCCGACCGGCAGCTGCGTCTACGTGCCTTCGCTTCCGGGCCTGCCGCTCGCGCGCACGCTCGAGGCGATCGCGGCGATCCGCGCCGCCGGACTCGATCCGGTGCCGCACGTCTCGGCGCGGCGCATTGTCAACCGTGACGAGTTCCGCAATTTCCTGAAGCGCGCCTCCGGCGAGCACGGCGTGCACCGCGTGCTTCTCCTCGGCGGCGACGAGCCGCGGCCGAAGGGTCCGTTCATCGACAGCCTCCAGATCCTCGAGGAGGGGCTCCTCGGTGATTGCGGCGTGCGCGAAATCGGCGTGGCGGGCTATCCGGAAGGCCATCCGCGCATTCCGCTCAACGCGATCGAGAAGGCGCTCGCGCACAAGCTCGAGCTCGCGGGCGCGCAATCGATCGGCGTCTATGTGGTGACGCAGTTCTCGTTCGCGCCGCCTCGCGTGGTCGACTATTGCGCCATGCTGTCGCGGCTCTGGCCGGAGCTGCCGGTCTACGTCGGTATCGCGGGACCCACGGATGCGTCGGCGCTGCTGCGCTATGCGCAACGCTGTGGCGTCAGCGTCTCGCTACGTGCCCTGCGCAGCCTCGGCACGGGCATCGCCCAGCTCGTCACCAACACGGATCCGCGCCAGCATCTCGTGGCCGTGGCGCGCTATACGCGCAGCCGCGAGCCGAGCAACGTGGTGGGCGTGCACCTCTACAGCTTCGGCGGCGCCGTGCGCACCGCACGGTGGATGGGCGAGCAGCTCTAGGATCCGGAATACTCCCGCCCGCGACCTCCAGCGCTACGGCAAACTTGATCCGCGACGCCGGAATCACCGCCCAGTAACGCGGACGGCTTGGGGCGCGGCGCGGCCGAGAAGCGCGCGCACCTGTGGCTCCGGCAGCGGCCTGCTGAAGAAGTACCCCTGGTATTCATCGCAGCGCTGCGCGACCACGAATTCGTACTGCGCCTGCGTTTCCACGCCCTCGGCGATCACCTTGAGCTCCAGGCTGTGCGCCATGGCGATGATCGCCTGCGTGATGGCGGCGTCGCCGCGGTCGCCCGGAATGTCGGCGATGAACGAGCGGTCGACCTTCAGGTAATCCACCGGGAAGCGCTTGAGGTAGGCGAGCGAGGAGTGGCCGGTGCCGAAGTCGTCGATGGCGATGCGCACGCCGACGCTGCGGATGTCGCGCAGCAGCTTGACCGCGCGCTCCGGGTCCTGCATCACCATGCCTTCGGTGATCTCGAGCTCGAGTTCCGCCGTGTCGACGCCCGCCGCACGCGCGATGTTGACGATGTCGCTCTTCAGCCCTTCGTGCAGGAACTGGCGCGGCGAGAGGTTCACCGACATGCGCAGCGGCGCCAACCCGGCCTCGCGCCAGTCGCGCTGCGTGGCGCACGCCGCATGCAGCACCCATTGTCCGATGGGGACGATCAGCCCGGTCTCCTCCGCGATGGCAATGAAGCTCGCGGGCGGCAGCAAGCCGAGCTCAGGGTGCTGCCAGCGCACGAGCGCTTCGACGCCCGTGATGCGGCCGCTCGCCGTGTCGACCTGCGGCTGGTAGTACAGCACGAGCTGGCCGCGCTCGAGGGCGCGGCGCAGACCCGACTCGAGTGTCAGCCGCTCGACGGTGTGCACGTTCTGCTCGGCGGCGTAGAACTGAAAAGTGTTGCGGCCTTGCTCTTTCGCACGATACATCGCGATGTCGGCGTTTTTCAGAAGCTCGGGCGCGTTTTGCGCGTCGTCCGGATAAGTGCTCACGCCGATGCTTGCCGAGACGTGGTATTCCTTGCCGGCGAGCGCGAATCCCTGCGCGAGCGCGGCGATGAGCTTCTGCGCCACGCCGGCGACGAACAGCGGTGCGCTTACCTCCTCGAGCAGCACGATGAACTCATCGCCGCCCAGGCGCGCGACCGTATCGCTCGCGCGCACGCATTGCATCAGGCGCTGCGCGACGTCGCGCAGCAGCGTGTCACCGAATTCGTGCCCGAGCGTGTCATTGATGACCTTGAAGCGGTCGAGGTCGATGAACAGCACCGCCAGGCGCCGGTCGTGGCGCTTCGCCTGGCTGATGGCATGATCCAGGCGCTGGCCGAACATGACGCGGTTTGGCAGGCCGGTGAGCGAGTCATGCGTCGCCACGAAGCGCAGCGCGTCCTCCGCCTGGGTGCGCTGCAGGTACTGCGCGAGCTGGCTGCCGATCGACTGCAGCATCGCGGCGAGCTCGCTGTCGGGGGCACGCGCGGCGCCGCTGAAGGCGAGGACGCCGAGCGCATCGCCGCCAAGAAGCAGCGGGAAGCTGATCGTGCCGCCGGCATCGGCTTGCCACACTGGCTGCGAGAGTGCCTGCGGACCGATTTCCGGCGACCCGACACCCCAGGAGGCGACACGGGAGAGCGCCCGCCGGTCGGCATCGCGGCGCCATAGGCTGCCACCCGTCCAGCCCATCGCCTCGCATAGGATGCGGATCAGCTGCGCCATGGCGCTCGCCGCGTCGGCCGCGGCCGCGAGGACGCGCGTGATCGCATGTTCCATCGCCTGGCGCTTCTCGGCCTGCTTGCGCTCGGTGATGTCGATGATCGTGCCGATGAGGCCGGCGACGCGTCCTTCCGGCCCGGTAAACGTGGCCTTGTAATAGATGGTGTCCCGCTCGGTGCCGTCGGGCAGCGTGACGGTGGCCTCGTAGATCTGCGTACCGGGCGCGGCCCACAGCTCCTCATCGGCACCGTGCATGCGCTCGGCGAGGGCGGGGGCGTGCGGATAGAGCTCTTGCACGGGGCGGCCGATGATCGACGAGCGCGGCCGCTTGAAGAAGCCCTCCCACGCTTTGTTGACGCCGAGATAATTGCCGTCGCGCCCCTTGAAGAAAACCGGATTCGGCAGCGTCTCGATGAGCTGCTCGGTCTTGCGCTGCGCCTCGACGAGCTCGGCTTGGCTTTTGCGCAGGTCAACGGTGATCTCGCGCGCAATTCGGTGCGCGCGGCGCGTGGAGGTGGAAAGGGAGCCGACGAGCCCGGCGAGGAGGATGGTGATCGCCAGGCCGCCGAGCAGCGTGAGCCATGGCATGAGGGCGTCGCCGCTCGTGCGGAACGCGGCGAGCGGCGCGCTGAAATCGAGATCCCACTGGCGCCCGCCGATCGGCAGCGTGGTGCGCGCGCGCAGCGCTTCCAGCGCGAGCGGTCCGCTCGCGCTGTCGTAGAGGTCATCGCCGGCGTCGCTCACGCGCAGGCGCAAACCGACCGAGGCGTGACGCGAGACGATGTCGCCGATCGCATCGTGCGCGCTGAACGTCACGCTGGCGATGCCATCGAAGAGCTCGCGTCGCGCGTCGAGGCTGTCGAGGGTACGGGTGCGCCGGTAGACAGCGAGCCGCAGGCTCACGCCGCGCTCGCCGGTGGAGGCGAGCGAGATGGGGCCGCTCGCGACGATGACGCCTGTGTCGCGTGCGCGCTCGACGGAGAGCCGGCGCACCGGATCGGCCGTCAGGTCAAGGCCGAAGCTGCGCTGGTTCGCCGGGAAGGGAGCGATGTAATGGATGACCACGTACTGCGGTCGCTCGCCCGCAGGCTTGATCGCGAAGCGCGGATAGCCTTGCGCATCGAGGCTTCTGTCGCTGCGCACTGCACTGAGGTATCGGTCCTTGTCACCGGGGGAAATGCGCTTCGCATAGCTGAAGGAGCGCGCCTGGCTCGCGTTGCGCTCGGGGGCCAGTTCGTCGATGTAGCGCGCGAAGCCCGCGCGATCGAGGTCGGGCTTGGCCTGCAGCAGGCCCTGCACGCCGAGGAGCACGAGCCGGTAGGCCTGCAAGCGCGACTCGAGCGCGTGGCGCGACTCGGCCACCACGCTGTTGAAGCTGGCGTCGGCCGCGTGCTCGACCTCCAACGTAAGCGAGCGCCAGGCCGCCAGCGAGAGGAGCGTGCCGATCCCCAGGATGCTCCACGCGGCCGGGTGGCGCAGCCACCGCCGCAAATCACGTGCGCCGAACTGCAGGCGATTACCCTCCCTTCCCCGCGCGGATTCTATGCCGGCGGGGCCCGCGCCGTCCTAGCCGCGCCCGACGAACGGCATCTTCGTCGCCATGATCGTCATGAACTGGACATTCGCGTCGAGCGGCAGGTTCGCCATGTAGAGCACGGCGCTGCCGATATGTTTCACGTCCATGCGCGGCTCGACCATCGTCGTGCCATTTGGCTGCGGCACTCCCTTGGTCATGCGCTCCGTCATCTCGGTGGCGGCATTGCCGATGTCGATCTGCCCGCAGGCGATGTCGTGCTTGCGCCCGTCGAGCGAGATGCACTTGGTGAGTCCGGTTACGGCGTGCTTGGTGGCGGTATACGCGACGGACATCGGACGCGGCGCATGCGCCGAGATCGACCCGTTGTTGATGATGCGGCCGCCGCGCGGGTCCTGCGCCTTCATGATGCGAATCGCCTCCTGTGAGCACATGAACATGGCGTTCAGATTGATCTCGACGACGGCGCGCCAGGTCTCGAGCGGCAAGTCTTCCATGGACACCGCCGGCGCCCCCATACCGGCATTGTTGAAAAGGACATCCAGGCGGCCCCAGCTATCCTTGACCCGCGCGAAGATCGCACGTACGTTCTGCGGCTTGGTGATGTCGGCGGACAGCACTATGGCGCGGGCGCCGGCGCCCGATTCGGTGGCGCTCTTCTCGAGCAACTCGGCGCGCCGGCCGACGAGGGCGACGTGGTAGCCATCGCCGAGCAGCGCAAGCGCCGCCGCTTTGCCGATGCCGGTGCCCGCTCCTGTGACGAGCGCGACGCGTTTCTGTGCCATGCCTGGATCTCCTCGGGGTTAAGGATTATTTCGCAGCAGGAACTCGAGCAGGATTTCGTTGAAGCGCTCGGGGCGCTCGAGGTTCGCAAGATGTCCGGTGCGCTTCATGCTGACGATCTCGGCCCCCGGGATGCGCGCCGCCATGGTGCGCGCGAGGTCGTTCGGGTACGCCGTGTCCTCCTCGCCGGCGATGATGCGCGTCGGCACTCGGATCTTCTCGATCGGCGCGTCCCGGTCCTGGGCGACCGAGGCCTCGAGCGTCTTGCGGTACATCGGCTCGCGGATGAGGCGGATGCCTTCCATCAGCTCTTCGAATGCCCCGGTGCGCGGCTTGGGGCCGAGCAGCCGGCGCATCGATTCGGGCGTGCGCGTCTGGCGCTCGGTGACGAAGCGGCGCACGTCCTCCGTCGACATAGCGTTGAAGCCGGGATTGGCGTTCACCACGGTGAGCGAGTAGAGCCGGTCCGGATGGTAGAGCGCGACATTGCGCGCGATGCGTCCGCCCATCGACAAACCGACGACATGCATCTTGCGCGCGCCGAAATGCTCGGCGACGCGCAGCACGTCGCCGAGGAAATGGTCGCGAAAGTTGAGCGGCTCATCATAGTCGTCGGAATCGCCGTAACCGCGCGCATCCCAGGCGGCGGCAGCGAAGCCCTGCTGCGAAAAAAATTCGACCTGCGGCGACCAGTTTGCGCGCCGGCCGCGGATGCCGTGCAGGAAAAGCACCAACGGCCCGGTTCCGGCGTAGGAGACGGCGATGCGCGGCGCCGGGCCGACGAGCACAGTGTCCATCGTCTGCTATGTTAACGGCCATGCAGCACAACATGAAGCTTCTCTCGCAGCACAGCTTGAACGGCCATGGCGGCATGGGCGAGGGCATGTCTCTGCAGATCGCGCGCGACGGCCGCCGCGTACTGTGGCTCGCGCACGAGAGTGCGCCTAAAAACTTCAGCGCAGTCGACGTCACCGATCCGCGCAAGCCGCGCGTGATCGTGCAGACCGATCTGCCGCATCGGGCGATGCGTTCCAACTCGCTCGAAGTGTCAGGCGACATCATGGCAGTGGCCTATCAAGTGGCCGTGCCCGGCGCGAAGCCCGCCGGTTTCGAGCTCTTTGACATTTCCGATCCTGAGCGGCCACGCGCGCTCGCGCTTTTCGACGCTTCGGCAGCGCATTCTCGCGGCTGCCACGCCCTGTGGTTCGTCGACGGCAAAACGGTGCACATGGCCTGCAGCGATCCGGAACTGAAGCCGAGCGACCCCAAGGACGACCAGA
>Ga0070699_100004876_pt1 | contig 11839 bp, 12 predicted proteins | sample KBSK1503metaG_FD_65473 | JGI IMG/M metagenome (GOLD analysis project Ga0070699, IMG submission 65473) | Corn, switchgrass and miscanthus rhizosphere microbial communities from Kellogg Biological Station, Michigan, USA - KBS K1-50-3 metaG | ecosystem: Host-associated > Plants > Roots >...
GTCTTCCTGGGCGATCGCCATGTAAATCCGCGGCATCAGGGGAAAGTGATAGGCCATGTGGCACTCGTCGCCGTCACCGAAATAGGCGCTGACGTCTTCCGGCCACTGATTGGCTTCGGCCAGGAGGAGTTTGCCGGGTGCATAAGAATCGAGTTCGACCCTGATTTTCCCGATGATCGCGTGGGTTTCCGGAAGGTTCTCGTTGTTGGTTCCTTCGCGCTCGCACAGATATGGAACGGCGCCCAAACGGAAGCCATCGACGCCGAGATCGAGCCAGCGCCGCATGATCTGAATCATGGCCGAAAGCACGCGCGGATTATCGTAATTGAGATCCGGCTGATGCGAAAAGAAGCGATGCCAATAGTACGCCCCTGCAAGAGGGTCCCATGCCCAATTCGATTTTTCGGTATCGTTGAAGATAACGCGCGTTCCTGCGTAGGTTTGGTCGTTATCGCTCCACACATACCAGTTGCGGGCATCGGACGTCGGTTTGCTTTGGCGTGCGCGCAGGAACCAGGGATGTTGGTCGGAGGTGTGGTTGATGACGAGCTCAGTGAGCACTCGCAGCTTTCGCCGCTTAGCCTCCAGCATGAAGCGCCGGAAATCCGCCATCGTGCCGAAATCGGCATTGATGGTGCGATAGTCCGAAATGTCGTACCCGTCGTCGCGGCCCGGAGAGGGATAGAACGGCAGCAGCCAAAGCGCGGTGACGCCGAGATCCTCGAGGTAGTTGAGTTTTTCGGTCAGCCCCGCGAAATCGCCGATCCCATCATTGTTGCTGTCGGCGAATGCCTTGACATGAAGTTGATAGATGATCGCGTCCTTGAACCACAGTTCGTCGGCTTCGAGCTTGGGATCGGCCCTGATGTCGGCAGCCACATTCACGCTACGACCTTCACGCCAAGCAACGGAAGAGCACGGCAGGGCCCTGCTGCTCGATGCGCAAGCGACCCCTGCCCACTCGATCGTGCGCTGCTCGCCGGTGGAGCATCGCCGTTCTTTAAGGCGATCGTGGGCTTCCTTTGCGCCCGCGTCAACGCCGTTCCAAAGCGGTCTTCTCCCCCGACCACGCTTGCGATGCTGCCGTGCGTTGCGAGCTGCTGAGCGCCGCGAGCGAGAGCGATCTTAAGATCGACCGGCACGCACCGCCCCTAATACGGCGCCGCGAAACTTTCTTCACGAGCGGGCCAGGCGGCGGGCGAGCTTCGGTTCCGCAAGCGTTATCTCCTGCGCCACAAAGCCGCCGATCGAGAAACCCAGCACGTCGACCTGTTGGAGCCCGAGTGCCTTGATGAATGCGACGGCGTTGCGTCCCATCTGTTTGAAAGAGGTCGGAACCTCGCCCGAGCTGCTCGAGACGCCGGCGTTGTTGAACAGAATGACTTCTCGCTCGCTCGCGAGGCCATCGGTCACCGCCGGATCCCAATGGTCCATGGTGCCGATGTAGTGCTGGTTGAAGACGAGTGGCACGCCGGTTGCCTTACCGAAGCGGCGATAGGCAAAGCGGATGCCGTTAGCCTCGACGACACGTTGAGCGCGCTGCCATGGCTTGGGCATGTAATCGACGCCGAGCGGTAGGTCACCGACGCGCTCGCGGAAGCCGAGGTGAGGATCACAGGAAAAAGCGCGGCCAGCGCAATTTCACCTCCCGTGCCAGATCCGCGCAACAAACGCGGCTCCGGTTTTCGTGTGGGCTCTGCGGTTACAGAGAACCTTAGTCGTTCTTGTGTCCGTCGCCACTTTATTGTTCGAGGGATCTTATTGTGAAAGAATCACGACGCTGTAAGGTCCGACGCCCCCTTGTCTCAACAATTCAGGCGTCCTTCTCACATTTCTGCATGAAACTGTTCTTGGAGGCGCCGGAGAGCTTCTTGCCCTCGGCGCTCACCGCCTTTGGCTCACATGCCTCCCGTTTGCATTTTTTCAGGAAGCTGTTGAGCGCAGCGCCAGCCAGCGGCTTGCCGTTCTTATCAACCGCTTTGCTTGCGCACGTTTCTTGCGCCATTGCCGGGCCGATCGCCAAGACCGTAATCATGGCAGCGAAGAGAATTCGCTTCATGGGCTTCCTCCTATAGGGTGAACTTGCCCTCTATAGCTAAAATTGCAGCTCCTAAAAAGTGCTCGCAGTTTCGCTGATGACCTCGTCATTCGATCACCTCGTCGGCGCGGGCGAGCAGCGTCGGCGGTATTTCGAGGCCGAACGACTTCGCCGTCCTCAGGTTGATGATAAATTCGAACCGCGTGGCTTGCTCGATGGGCAGATCGGCAGGTTTCGTGCCTTTGAGGATTTTGTCCACGAAGACAGCTCCCCGACGCCAAATGTGGGGAAAGTTGACTCCGTATGCGGCAAGGCCACCTGCTTCGCAATATTCCCTGAAGCCGATGCCCGGCAGCCGATTTCTTATCGCAAGTTCTGCAATGCGTTTGGCGTTGGCGATGAACAGACCATCGTCGATGACCGTATGTGCTTCGATTTGCGACTTGGCCTGCGCAAAGGCCGAGTCCAGCTCGTCGACACGCCGAACCTCCACGTGTTGGAGCTTCACATCCATTGCCTTCGCCATTTCGTCCATGGCTCGCAAGACCGATGTTGTCATCGCAGGATTGTCCGGGTTCATGAGGACACCTGCACGCCTGAGACCCGGCACCAAGTCCTTCATGAGTTCCAGCCGTTTCGCATTCATCTCGGGAAAGAAAATAGATGAGCCGGTAATGTTGCCTCCGGGCCGCGAGTTCCGCTTTCGCGGGCAAAGCAGACATCAATCACGATCGCATTGCTGAGCGGGCTGTCGGCCTCGTGCATGGGTGTAAAGCTCTCTTCATCTTGAAGCCGGAAGTAACCACACTTGCTGGCTCGCGTTGGCTGTTGCCCATTAGACGCAGCGTCCCCTGCGGCAGCTGCGCCTCGATCGAACCATTCGAGTACGCCGGATCGACAACCGCTCTACGCGACCGCATCTTTGCCGCGACGCACCGTCTGGCGGACCTCGAAGCCTTCGAACTGCGGATGGTCGAGGTAGAGCGGCTTGTTCTGCCCGGCGTCCCGATGGGCAAGACGGAATGCTTCCGACTTGGTCCAGGCTTCGAACGTCGCCTTGCTCTGCCATACCGTGTGTGAGGAGTAGAGCGTGTAGTCCTCGTGCTCGGGTCCCTTGAGCAAATGGAACTCGACGAAACCGGGGACCTTGGTCAGCTGGGTGTCGCGGCTCAGCCACACCTGCTCGAAGGCCTCTTCGGAGCCTTTCTTCACGCGGAATCGGTTCATGGCAATGAACATCATCCTTCTCCTGGTCCAGGGCGACGGCACGACGTGCTCATGTGCTGGGATAACATGGTTGCGCCGTCATCCTCCCTGAAAGTCCACTTCACTTGGTCTTGTTAACGAATAGAAGATCGCATGTGGAAGGTCTGCACGGCCCGGCTCTTGCTTCCTGGGAACTCTGCCGTCTGCTATCGTTCCACGCCCGTTCCAGATTTTTGCCCCAGGAGAGGACCTCATTCCATGACCGTTTCCATGTACAAGGTGTCGGTGCCGATCTTCGTGCAGTTTCTGACCGCCCAGTCTGAATGTATCGACAAGGCGGTAACGCATATTGAGGCAAAGCAGCTCGATCCCAACTTTTTTCTCAACATGCGGCTTTTTCCTGACATGTATCCGTATGCGCGCCAGGTGCAGCAGGCGACCACTCACGCCGCCAGGTGTTGTAGCGCGTTAGCCGGCAGTGAGATGCCGAACATGCCCAATACGGAAGCAAGCTTTGCCGAGCTCAAGGCGCGCCTTGCCAAGACAATCGACTACTGCAAAACCTTCAAGCCGGCGCAGATCGATGGCACCGAGGACAAGGACATCACCATCAAACTCGGCGCTAACGAGCGCAAGTTCACGGGACAGGGGCTGTTGCAAAATTTCATCCTGCCGAACTTCTATTTCCACTGCACAACGGCGTATGACATCCTGCGCCATTGCGGGGTCGAACTCAGCAAGCGTGACTTCATGAGCACGCCGGTGAGTCTCTGAGGACCACAAAGGGGTAGCATCGACGAAGCGACCGAAGCCCTACTGGAACGCATGCTCACCATGTAGGCGGTCCTCGCACGGCCGCAGCACCCGGGAGAACACCGGGAGCGTCCGACTGCTGGGGCCCTCGTCCGGCGAGATTTGGCGAGGGGGAGGAAGCCCGATGTTCGGCATGAGGCGGCGCGAGTTCATCGCGGCCCTCGGTGGCGCGGTTGCGTGGCCGCTCGCGGCGACCGCGCAACCGTCGCCTATCCGCCCTTTGATCGGCTAGTTTTGAGCGCACGGAAAGCGCTATGAATCTCAAAATGAGGCATCGACGAGGATGGCGTCTCGCGGAGCGGTAGTAAAGGTCGCGATTGTCGGTGCCTGCATCGCGCTTCTGGCGGCAGGCATTATCGTCTATTCGAGATCGCAGCGGCATGAAGTTGCGGCTGTAGCGACGCAGCCGGTACCTGTTATCGCAGCCAAAGTTCGCGAGCACGATGTCCCAATCATATTGACCGGCCTTGGCACGGTGACTGCGCTGAACTCGGCCACGATCCGCAGCCAGATCACTGGATTGTTGATCAGCGTCAACTTCCAGGAGGGTCAGTCAGTAAAGAAAGACGAGCTGCTCGCACAAATCGATCCGCGCGCGTATCAGGCCCAGCTTGAGCAGGCGCAGGCTGCGCTGGAGCGCGATCAGGCGCATTAAGAATGCGCAGCTGAACCTGGAGCGGTACACTCAGCTTGCGAAAAGCGATTCCGTCGCGCGACAGCAACTCGATAACCGGCAGGCTGCCGTCGACCAGCTCAATGCGCAGATCAAAAGCGACCAGGCTGCGATCGAAAACGCTAAGACCGAGCTCAGCTATACCTCGCTCGCCGCGCCGTTTAGCCTTGGTTGTTGTCGCGCAGGTCGAGCCGATCAGCGTGATTTTCGCGCTTGCCACCGCGAACATACCGGACATTCAAGCCGCCATGGCGAGTGGTCCCTTGCAGGCCATCGTATTCAGCCAGGACGACAAGACACAGCTCGATGTCGGGCAGCTTGTGGCGCTCAACAATCAGGCCGATCCCGGCTCGGGCACGGTCCAGCTCAAGGCGGTGTTTCCCAATCAGCAGCGCAAGCTGTGGCCCGGGACATTCGTCAACGTGCGGCTGGTGACCTCGACCGCGCAAGATGCGCTGACGGTACCGCTCGACACCATACAACAGGGGCCGCAAGGCAGCTTCGTGTTCGTGGTCGGTCAGGACAACAAGGTGGCAATGCGGCAGGTTTCGGTCCGCCAGGCGTTCGGCGCCGAGGCGCTCATCGAAAAAGGATTGAGCGCCGGCGAAACTGTCGTGGTGCGCGGCCAATACCGGCTCTCGCCCGGCACGCCGGTGGTGCTCGCGGATCCGCAGCATTCCGATGCCGTGTCCAACCCCTCGACAGCTAGCTCCGGCATGCTGCCATGAACCTTTCCGCTCCTTTCATCCGCCGGCCCATAGCGACCGGGCTGCTGATGCTGACCATCGTCTTGCTCGGCATCATCGGCTACGAGCTGTTGCCGGTTGCGGCTTTGCCGAGCGTGGATTCGCCGACGATTCAGGTGACAGCGCAACTGCCGGGGGCCGATCCCAAGACAGTCGCATCCTCGGTCGCAACCCCGCTCGAGCGACAGTTCGGCCAAATCCCCGCCCTGGCGCAGATGACCTCGAGCAGCGCGCTCGGCTATATGCAGATCACGCTCCAGTTTGACCGCAGTCGCACCATCGATTCAGCCGCGCAGGATGTGCAGGCGGCGATCAACGCGACGGCCGGCCAGTTGCCTCCCAACCTTCTAAATCCGCCCATCTATCGCAAAACCAACCCGGCCGACACGCCGATCCTGCTCATCGCGCTCACGTCGGAAACGCTTCCTCTCACCAAGGTCAGCGATTACGCGAACAGCATTCTCGCACAAAAGCTCTCGCAGATGCCCGGCGTCGGGCTCGTCACCGTCGGCGGAGAACAGAATCCTTCAATCCGGGTCCAGGTCAATCCGGCAAAGCTCGCCGCGCAGGGACTTGATCTGGAGTCCGTGCGTGGCTCGCTCGCCAACAGCACCGTGAACCAGCCCAAAGGCAACCTTTACGGCGGCCAGCATGCCTTCTCGCTGCTGACCAATGACCAGATGACTACAGCGGATCAATTCAACGACTACATCCTGGCGTACCGCAATGGCGCGCCCATTCGCGTCCGCGATATTGGCCGCGCTGTCGTCGAGGCGGAGGACAGAACCCTTGCCGGCTGGTCGGGTACGCAAAGAGCGGTGCTGATTCAGATTCAGCGCCAGCCCGGCGCCAACGTGATCGAGACCGTCGACGGGATCAGAAAGGCGCTACCCCAGCTGGAAGCATCGTTACCGCCCTCGATCAAGGTGGACGTCGTGTCGGACCGGACACAGACGATTCGTGCCAGTGTCGCCGACGTCCAATTCACGCTGGTGCTCACGATCGCGCTGGTGGTTGCCGTGATCTTTCTCTTTCTGCGAAGGCTTTGGGCCACGGTCATCCCGGCCGTCGCGGTGCCGCTGTCGCTGGTTGGCACGTTCGCGGTGATGTATGCGCTCGGTTTTAGCCTCGACAATCTCTCGCTGATGGCGCTGACGGTCGCCATCGGCTTCGTGGTCGATGATGCGATCGTGATGATCGAGAACATCGTCCGGAATATCGAGGACGGCGCCACGCCGATGGCGGCCGCGATCAAAGGAGCGGGCGAAATAGGCTTTACCATTCTATCCATTTCCATATCGCTGATCGCCGTATTCATTCCCCTGTTCCTCATGAGCGGCGTGATTGGTCTGCTGTTTCGGGAATTCGCCGTCACCGTGGCGGTTTCGGTTGTTGTCTCGCTCGTCGTCTCACTGACACTCACCCCGATGATGTGCGCGCGACTGCTCACGCCACCCGGCAGTGGCAATCCGGGACGGGTATCACAGGCGGTCGAGCATCTCTTTGACCGGTTGGTCGGGGTCTACGACCGGGCGTTGGTGGTCGCGCTCCATCACTGCCGCATTACGCTGACGGTCATGATCCTCGCCGTCTTGCTGACGCTGGGGCTGTTCGTGGCGATCCCGAAGGGATTCTTTCCGCAGCAGGACACGCGAATGATCGTCGGAATTTCCGAGGGAGCCCAGGACATTTCCCCGCAAGCCATGATGGATCGGCAGCGGGCCCTGCTTGAAGTCGCCATCAAGGATCCAGCGGTCGCCTCGGCAACCGCCTATATCGGGCCCGGCGGATCAACCGTCACGGAGAACAACGGGCGCATGTTCATCACACTCAAGCCGCATGAGCAGAGGAGCGCGACCGCCGACCAGGTGATCATGCGGCTGAACCGGGCGCTGCAGCCTATTCAGGGCGTCAAGCTGTACATGCAGTCTGCGCAGGACATCAACGTCGGCGCGCGTCTTTCCAAGACGCAGTACCAGTATACGATGGTCGATGTGGACAGCGCCGAGCTCGATCACTGGGCCCCTGTGTTGCTGCAGAAGATGCAAGCGCTGCCGCAGCTGGCCGATGTCGCCAGCGATCAGCAGAGCGCTGGTCGGACACTAAACATCGAGATCAAGCGGGATGTTGCTTCGCGTCTCGGCATCGATCCTGCGCTGGTGGATGCAATCCTTTATGACGCATTCGGCCAACGCCACGTTGCGCGCATCTATACGACGCTCAACCAGTACTACGTCATTCTGGAGGTCGATCCCGGCTTCCAGCTTGGCCCCAACGCTCTCAGCCGCATCTATGCAAAATCCGCCAGCGGGACCATGGTGCCGCTGAGCCAGCTGGCGAGCATCATCCCCTCGATCGCTTCGCTGGCGGTAAACCACCAGGGCCAGTTCCCTTCGGTGACCTTGAGCTTCAACCTCGCGGCCAACAGCACGATTGGAAATGCGGTGACTGCGATCCGCAAAGCCGCCGCCGATCTCTACCTGCCGCCTTCGATCACCACCAGCTTCCAGGGTAACGCCCAGGCTTTCCAGAGCTCGCTCAGCAGCACGCCCATTCTGATCGTCGCTGCCTTGGTCGCCGTCTACATCATTCTTGGCATCCTCTACGAGAGCACGATCCATCCGTTCACGATCATCTCGACGTTGCCCTCGGCCGGACTTGGCGCCCTGTTGACCCTGATGCTGTTCGGAATGCCGCTCGATGTCATCGGCATCATCGGCATCATCCTGCTCATCGGCATCGTGAAGAAGAACGGCATCATGCTGATCGACTTTGCGCTGGAGGCCGAGCGTGAGCGAGGGCTCAGCAGCGAAGAGGCCATTCACGAGGCATGCCGGCTGCGGTTCCGCCCCATTCTGATGACAACGCTGTGCGCGCTCCTCGCCGGCGTGCCGCTCATGCTGGGGACGGGGACCGGGTCGGAAATTCGCCAGCCGCTCGGCTATGCAATGGTTGGCGGTTTGCTGGTCTCGCAACTGCTCACGCTGTTCACGACCCCGATCGTCTATATCTACATGGATCGCATCAACGAATCGATGCGCGGCTGGCGATCACGAAAGAGCACGGCTACGGGAAAGGCTGCCAGAGAAGCCGTCAGCTCCTAACCCGTGATTCAGTCTGATGGCATTTGCTGCAGCGCATGAGCCAGCATTTGGCACGAATGCGACCTACGGGCTGCGCCGACCAATGTCCGCAGTTGGGAGTCGAACGGACCCAACGCGGACGTCGCCTTTGGGCCGTTCATGACCCCCAAACGGACATGTGCCCAATCCGTTTGGCGACCAAAGATCTGGGTTGCCAGAGGAGCAGGCCTCGCTGCCCCGGTCTGCACTCCCGTCATCGCGGCGCGGCGGCCGATCCCGGTCCACTCATCCGGCGAGCGTTGCTGGATATCCGGGCGGTCAAGTCATCAATTCTGGAGAGAAATGTCCTCAGGATCGGGGACGTGTTCGCCTTATGATATCCGATGACCAAATCGATGGTCGGCGCCTCGCCTTTCAGGGGACGGCTGATGACAGACCACTTCAGGAAATTCTCTGCAGAGGCCGGCAGCAGAGCCACACCGCGCGTCGACGCGACCAGAGAGATGGCCATCGCGAAGTTATCGATCTCCAGATGCGGCACGATCTCTATCCCGGATCGTTTCAAATAATCGTTGATAACAGCGCGCAGCACGCGCGGCACGCTTGATATCCCGATGAATGTTTCACCCACGAGATCGTGCGGATCGATGGCCTCCCGCTCAGCGAGCGGATGATCGCTCGGGAGAATCACGACGAGCGGCTCCTTTGCTACCAATTGGTATTCAAGATCGGGCTTCTGTTCCCGGCGGAGAAAAGCGATATCAAGTCTTCCGCGCTGTAGGTCGTCTGCAAGCATTGTGGAATGGTCGCTCGAAACTCTGATTTCGATATTGAGCAATTCGTCTCGAAGGATGGTTGTGGCACGCGGCAGCCAGTCGACCTCCTGCCCGGTTTGGAAGCCCATGGCGAAAGTCGGCTTGACAGGTTGCGCGGCTCGCCGCGCTGCCTCCGCCTGAGTAAGCGCCAGCCGTGCATGATCGAGAAAGGCCCGCCCGGCGGCGCCGTGCACGCTGCGGCTCATAAGCTGGACGCCGACCTCATATTTGAGATCGCGGATCTGGCGACTGAGAGAAGGCTGCGCCGTGTGCAACTTTTTCTCAGCCGCGACTGTCAGGCTTCCGGCCTCGGCAACCGCGATGAAGTAGCGAAGGTGCCGCAGCTCCATGGCGGCTTCCATATCTCCAAGGCATGGCGTTCAGCTTACTAAGTCTTTTTCTTAGGCGCTAGCGGCTCCTACTTATGCCCAGCGAGCAAGTCGGAGAGAAATCTGTGGCGCCTTTTGGTGTCCGGCTTGGGTAGGCGCGAGCTCTGCAAAAACCGAATGAAGGATGGTCCCCATGAAGGCGATTTGGCGCGGTCAGGTGATCGCAGAGAGCGATCGGACCTTGGACGTCGGCGGCTACCGATATTTTCCGCGGGAAACGGTGCGCACGGATCTATTGCGGGCGGCACCGAAGACCCAAAGCGATCTGGCTTGCCCGAACGGCGTTCAGTTTTATGACGTGACCGACGGTGTTGCGCAAAGCAGGCGCGTCGCCTGCTCCTACGAGGCGCCGCGTACCGGGATGCAGCAGGTCGATCACTGGGTCGCCTTCTGGGAGGACGTCGAGATCAAGTGATCGCGGCCCCTGAAGAATTCGGCCGCCAGGGTCGAACCAATTAGGAGGATTAGGAATGAGCAACCCCGTTGTGTTGATCACAGGCGCGCTGACTGGCATCGGCCGCGCGACCGCTATCGCCTTCGCAAAGGAAGGCGCAGGGGTTGCCTCGGCACCGAAGCGGCGTTCATCCGTGCCGATGTGCGCCGCGAGGACGATGTGCGCGGTCTGATCGACCAGACTGTTACGCGCTTTGGCCGGATCGACGCTGCCGTCAATGCCGCCGGCACCGAGGGCCAGCCCGGCCCGGTCGTGGATCAGACCGCCGAAAGCTACGCAGCCACCTTCAACACCAATGTGCTCGGCACGCTGCTGAGCATGAAGCACGAGCTGCGCGTGATGCAGCCGCAAGGTCGCGGCAGCATCGTCAACATATCCTCCACGTATGGGCATGAAGGGGCAGCCGGTGCCTCGGTCTATGTCGCGAGCAAGCACGCCGTGGAAGGCATGACAAAGTCCGCGGCGCTGGAAGCGGCCAGCTCTGGAGTGCGCGTTAATGCCGTCGCGCCGGGTCCGACCGAGACTGGCATGCTCAACCGCTTCACCGGTACCGCGGAGAGGAAAGCGGCGCTGGGTAAGACCGTGCCGCTTGGCCGCATCGGCGACCCGGACGAGATCGCGCGCGCCGCCGTCTTTCTCGCTTCCGAAAAGGCATCATTCATCACCGGGCAGATCCTTACTGCCGACGGCGGCAAGACCGCCGGCTGAAGGCAATTCCGGTTCACGCTTCATCGACCGGGATTGCGGTCGGCTATTACGACCACACCCGATCAACGCGCAACGGAGGAGGGTTTCCCTAAGGTGGACGGAGAAATGTCGGGGCGATCGGGGTGAGCGGGGCGCCCGCGGTGCAGAACGATGTCGATTGTGCGAGAGCAGCCCTAGCGCTCGTACTCGATGCACCCACTGAGCAATAGGAGCACGACCATCATGATTCATACCCACCAGACCGCGCCGACGCAGTTCATAGAGGCTAACGGTATCCGCTTCGCCTATCGCCGATTCGGCAAGGCCAGCGACGTGCCTATCGTCTTCAACCAGCACTACTTGGGCACGATGGATTACTGGGACCCGGCGGTGACGGACGGCTTGGCTCGCGACCGTGAGGTGATCTTGTTCAACAACGCAGGCGTCTCCAGCAGCTCCGGCGAGGTCCCGACCACGTTCGAGCAGATGGGCACCAATGCGGTCGCCTTCAGCCGAGCACTTGGTTTGAACAAGGCGGATGTGCTCGGCTTCTCGATCGGCGGCATGGTCGCGCAGGAAATCGCGCTGCAGGCGCCCGATCTCGTCCGCAAGCTGATCCTCGTGGGCACCGGTCCGCGCGGCGGTCAGGGAATGGAGTCGCTGACCCAGGTAGCACAGCGGATCTTCGGCGCCGCCTATGATCCGCCCGAGCATCTCTGGCTCAAGGTCCTCTTTAGTCCCTCCGAGGCGGGCCAAGCGGCTGGACTGGAATTCCTGAAGCGCAAGCATCTTCGTCAGGAGGGGCGCGATCCCGAGGTGAACGACAAGGTTTCGCCCGCCCAGATTGAAGCGATGGACAAGTGGGGCGTCCAGCAAGAGGGGTCCTACGGCTATCTGAAGACGATCAAGCAGCCAACACTCGTCGTGAACGGCAG
>Ga0070699_100004878_pt1 | contig 11836 bp, 15 predicted proteins | sample KBSK1503metaG_FD_65473 | JGI IMG/M metagenome (GOLD analysis project Ga0070699, IMG submission 65473) | Corn, switchgrass and miscanthus rhizosphere microbial communities from Kellogg Biological Station, Michigan, USA - KBS K1-50-3 metaG | ecosystem: Host-associated > Plants > Roots >...
GCGATCGACAGCGATTCGAACCGGTAGCTGCCGTTGGCGTTGGTCAGCACCGCCGCGCCCACATTCGGGCCGTCGAGCACCGCCACGCGCGCGCCGCTGAGTACCGCGCCGGAGGTGTTCGACACGGTGCCCTGAATCCCGGCGCTGGTCGGGGCGGGCGCCGGCGCCGGGGCAGGCGCGGGCGCAGGGGCCGGCGCGGGGGCGGGCGTCGGCGTTGTCGGAGTGCTGTCCGATCCACACGCAATCAGCGCGGCCAGACAGAGGGCCATCGAGACGAGCAAAGCCAGTCGCAGCATCCGCACGGTCACCTCACACGGCCCGGGCGGCAGAGGTCGCCGCCGGCATCTGCTTGCAATGGTGGCGCACGTGCACTTCCATGAACTTCACGTAGTCGCCAAGCGGCACGCGGCCAAATGCGCCGCTCGCCACGATGCCGCTGGCGTGCGCGCAGTTGCGGCATTCGAGATCGAAGCGCGCCACCGCGCTTTCGAGCCGCATACGCGCATCCGCCGCCGTGGACGGGCCGCTCGGCGGATTGAGCGCCTTGTTCGTTTTCGCCTTCGGAAAGGTACCGTTTCTCACGACCCGGTTGAAGACCAGTGTCCTCACCACCGGCCGCAGGAAAAACGGGAGCGTCGGGAGCGTCGAAGGCGCTCCGGAAATCAGTTTGGCGGATTCGTCGAACGTCCGCGCGACGTGCTCGACGACCTGGCTCGGCGACCATTTGCCGGGGGCTCTCGGCGTCGTCCACGAGGGCCCGGACCTGTCAGCGGCGGCGATGAGCTCGACGATGGCGTCGCGGTTTGCGGAAAGCGCCGGATTGATATCAACCATGACTACCTCCCACGGGAAACCGGCATCCTAACACGCACGAGAGAGAAAGACGGTGATACTGCCCGTCGGCGGCGTGTGACGGACGTAGGCGTACCGCGCACCGGCGACGGCAAGGCGATCCGCGAGGCGATCCAGCAGCGTGACGCTCGACGGCCGTTCCGGCTGCCACGTCCCGTCCGGCCCGAGATTCGTTGCGCCGCTGACGGTGATCGCGACGAACTCGCCTGACGGCGGCCCGCTGCCTTCGGGTTCGTCGTCCATGAGGTCAACGCTCACGTTGGACGCGTTCAGCGTGAGCGCGGACAGCTCGCCGCCGCCGGCGAGCGCCGCGGCAATCATCTCGCCGAGCAGCGGGACGACGCGCGTGTCCTCGGTGTCGGCTTCCCAGATGACCGGCGGCCGCTCGACCTTCATGAAGCCGTGCGCCCGGAGCAGCGCATCGAGCTTCATCGCGGCCGCCCGATCCACTGTCCCCGCATCGGACCGTACGCCAGCCTGAACGCGATCAGCACCGGGAGCGCGAGGACGAGCGCCACGACCATGATGCTCGACATCACGACCCAGGGATGCGTCGTGAACGCCTGGCGCAGCCAGTCGATCTGTCCGGGCGTGAGCGAGCGCGCGACGGCAGGCAGCCCCACGCGGACGACGAGCACGTAGATGACGACGGCGGTGGCCACGCTCGCGACGAACGCGCGGACCAGGCGCCGGATCATCTCCGGTCCCGGACTGCGGCTACGGCTCGAGGTTCACCGCGTAGTAGGCGATCGTCTGCGTCGGGACCTCCTTGAACCAGTGCGGCGTCTTCGCGGGAATCGTGATGACGTCGCCCTTGGTCAGGTGACGGGTCTGTCCGCCCTCCACGCTCGCCGCGCGGATCTGGCCCGGGGCGGTGTTCTTCGGTGACACGAGCGTGCCGCCGGTGACGAACGTCGCCTCGCCTTCGACGATGATGAAGACGTGGTTGGTGTTCTCGTGCACTTCGACCTCGCCGGCGCCGCGGCGCTGCGCGAGCACGATCAACCCGTTCTCACCGATGATCTGCCCGCCCTTGGCCATCGTCGCGTTGACCTTGTCGTGCGGGATGTAGGTGACGGTGCTGGGAACGCCCTTGGCGGCGATCAGCGTGACCGCGCACGCCGCGATTGCCATTGCCACGATTGCTGCGAGCTTCATCACTCCTCCTTACGGAAAATATTCGTCGTAGGTCAGCCTGATCGTTTCGAGCGAGTGCCGCGCCTTGTCGAGCGCCGCCTCGCGCCTGCCGTTTTCGCCGAACAAGTCCGCCTGCAGGGCTCCCAGCGCGGCCACGCATGCGGCTGTTCTCGCCTGGTGCTCCGAGAGCCGCAGTACGGAGTTGGTGCCGGTGGAGAGCGTTCCGGCAAGCGTCAGCATCGCGATGATGCCGCACACGTTCCGCCATCCGCGCGGCAGCTCCGCGGGCACGCGGCCCGTGGTGGTCTGCGCGGTCTTGGCGGCGAGCTGGCCGCCGCGGAACGCATCGCCGGCAAGCGCTGTCGAGACTGCCCCGCACAGCAGGCCCGCCAGCAGCAGCGCGGTGCTCGTGCGCCGGTAGCGGCGGGCGGCGCGCCGCACGTGCTGGATGGCCTCCTGTATGAGCTCCTGCAGCCGGCTGCGATCGTGCTCGAGCGCGTTGTCCAGACTCGGCATCAGGGGGTGCTCCTGGGGGAACGCGCGGCATGCTAGCACACGACCGCGCGCGCTTCCCTGCGTGTCACGTCGGCTGATCGGTGTTCCACAGCGACACGACCAGCCGCAGGTGGCCCTCGACGGCGGGGGTGACGTTCTCGGGCCGCGGCGGCAGCGCGATGCGCAGGATCGATGTGCCGTCAGGACCGGGCTCGACCGCCAGCGGCGTCGTTGGCTCGTGCACCGTATCGGTCTGCCAGTCGTATTTCGCGCTCCAGGCCTGACCGTCCGACGGAGGCGCCACCGCCACGAGCACCGAGTCGTGGAACAGGTAGCTGCCTTCGTAGTGATGCTTCGTCCAGAGCGCGCCGTCCACCTCGTAGTCGGGGACGCGCACGCCAACTGTGACGATGTACGACAGCGACGGGTCGGTGGGATCGGTCTTGAAGCGGCTAGAGAGAAACGCCGTCGACAGGTGAAGCTTCCCTCGTGCCGGCTTCGCGACGAAGTCCTGGTGGCGCAGGCATGCCACCGAGTCCTCTTCCGCCACGCGCCGCGTCAGGTACCACAGCTTGCCGCGTGGGGCGGCGAGCACCTCCACCTGGTAGAGCGCGTCCACCTTCTTGCCCTTCGCATCGTCCTGAACGGCCTTTGGCAGGCTGAGCGTCTCGATGTCGAGCCAGATGTCCACGCGCATCTCGCCGAACAGGAAGCGCACCAGGTTCTGGTAGGCCTCTTCGCAGTTGACAATGCCGAAGTAGCCGGAGTGCGACCGGTAGACGAACGCCTTCGCCGTCGGGTTCGCGTCCGCGTCGCCGTCCGCGCTGCAGACGACGGCGTTCTCGATGCGCACCAGGCCGTCGCTGCCGTGGCCCGCGAATGCGCGCGACAAGCCCATGCCCGGCTCGTAATCCATCCGGTTCGTGCCTACCAGGCAGAAGATCTTCCGCGATGGCATCGCGCTCTCGGGAATCCAGTCGACCCGCATGGTCTTCTTGAACTGCTCCTGGGCGATCGCCAGGTATTGCGCCATGTAGTCGCGATTGAAATTACGGATGTCGTTGGCGCTGAGCCAGGTCGGGATGTTGATGCCGCCCATGTCGATGCCGTTGTGCGGCGTGGCGTAGGTGAAGAACTTGTCCACGTACTTCTTGACGCCGCGCGGGTCGCACGTCGGGCTCTGCAGAAACGTTCTGCAGACGAGGCCGCCCATCGAATGGGCGACCAGATAGCAGCGAAATGCATCGCGAGGGACCTTGTCCTCTCCGCTCTCGGTCAGATCCCGTACACGTTCGATGAGCTCGCCGAGCTTTGTACCGAACGTGTCGATCGGCGGCGTATCACCGCTGCCAAGCAGCGTCGAGGCGGGGTCGTAGTAGCGGTGGACGATGATGGAGCGGCGCCGGATGCCCACGCTGCCCGGCGGCAGTTCGGTCAGGTCCTCGCCGTCGAGGAACACGTCCCCGTAGCCGTAATCCTTGGCGAGCCGCAGGACGGGCGACTCGAACATGAACTTGCGCGGCGGCTTGTCCCGATCGGGGCCCGCGCGAAAGACCGTCGATCCGATGTTGAACCCGCAGAACGGATCCGCGGTGGTCGCGTCGATCTCGCCCCGCGTCATCGCGTAGCCCCGAACGTAGATGATGGGATGGGGTGCGGGGTTCGTCCAGTCCGCCACGTCAGGTTCGCGCGATGCGCTTGCCGGCGAGCACCGTTGCGCTCGGGAAGAGCCTCTGGCGTCCCGTGATCGTGTTCTTGTAGTTGTCCACGAATTCGAAGGTCCCCTCCCGCAGCTCGAGGATGGCCACGTCGGCTGGCGCGCCCACGTTGAGCGTGCCGCGGTCGTTGAACAACGGGAAGATGCGCGACGGGTTGACCGTCGCCCGCGCGATGGCCTCGTTGACGGTCATGCCGTACCCAAACAGCTTCGACATGCAGTTGGGGAAATCGACGACACCGGTCTGGCGGCTGTTCGTGTTCCAGTCGGTCGAGAACGAGTCCGGCCAGAACCCGGTCTTCATGATCGCCTCCACCGTGTCCCACCGCAGGTGACCGTTCTGCCCGTTGGCGACGTCGAACCAGACGCCGCGGCGCCGCGCCGCGAGCACCGCGGGCAGAATGTGCCCGCTGTCGTCGATGATGCTGTTGGGCGGCGGCGCGAACATGTGCGTGACGACGTCGCCGCGCTTGAGCAGATCGAACAGCCTGGGGATCGGCGAGATCGTCTGGCCCATGTGGATCATCACGGGCACGTTGAAGGCCGATGCGACCTCCTGCGCGCGCCGGAGCACTTCGTAATCGTTCGGGCCCGCGACGTCGCGCGAGAGCCGCGCCTTGACGCCGGCGATGAAGTCGCGGTTCTTCCCGATGGCGTCGCGCGCGGCGGCGACGTCGGCGCGCTTCAGGTCCATCGTGTCGCCGTCGGGCAGGATGCCGGCGCGTCCGATGTTGATCAGCACGCGGCCGGGCGACGGCGACGACCGCGCGACGGCAATGGTGTCGGCGATATGGTCGGCGCCCTGACTGCCCGCATCGATCCACCCGGTGACGCCTTCCTGCAGCATCAGCTGCGGCCCTTCTGCGGATCGCGCCGCATGCGTGTGGATGTCGATCAGGCCGGGGACAACGAGTTTCCCGCGCGCATCGATGGTCTCGGCGGCCTGCGCCGCGATGGTCGGCTCGACGGCGGCGATGCGGCCTGCCGCAATCGCCACGTCGCGCACGGCGTCGAGGCGGACGGACGGATCGATGACCCGTCCGCCCCGGATGATCAGGTCATACCTGGCTGCCTGCGCCGCGGTGGGGCCCGGCGCGCAGGCGAACATCGCCGCGCCGGCGCCGGCGGCCGACAGGAACTCGCGCCGCGTCAACGTCGAACGTTCACCTGGCACAGCGCGATCCTTCTCATAGCGCGCGGATACTAGCACGGGCGATCGGGAGACCGTGCACGATCTTCGGCGCGGCGGTGCCGCTACGATCCGCCTGGGCACGGCACGCGGCGGTAGGCGAAATCAACGCGCCGCACCTGTCCCTGGCGGTTGCCTTCGACCCACGCCGCCAGGAGGTCGGGGCCGTCGCGGCGGTAGCCGATTCGCTGGGGAAAATCGTGCTCCGAGTTCTCGAAGGTCACCATCGCATCCGTGACCTCGCGCGAGAGGAACACGGCCGACGGCTGTCCCGACGGATGCGCCTCGTAGGCGAGGCGACCGCCCTCCTCGCGCACGACCACCAGCTCGTATTCGACGAGCCGATCGTTGCGAACCGTGCGGCCGACACCGATCATCGCGCTGCCGCGCGGCGACATCCACTGCTCCTCGACGGTGCCCTGCGGCGACCGCATCTCCCAGCACCCCTGCAGCCACGCAAGACGCTCGACGCGCGCCGGCGTCTGTGCGAAGGCGGACACGCCTGGCGCCACGACAATCAGGACTGCGAGGAGCATACGAGGGATTAGGCTCACGCGTGCTGGACGACGCGGACCTCGCGCGGAATCGCGCCGAGCGCGCGCAACAGCGTCACGCCGGAATCGATCGCACGCAGAATCTCGTCGTCGCTGGCGAAATAGCCGTGGACAACCTTGTGGCGGACGTCCCAGAACAGCCCGAGCGACTCTCCAACGTGCCTGGGTATCCTGCCCGACGCGATGAGCTCGGCGAATGCGTCCTTCAGCGTTCGCGCCTGTCCTCCGTCGAGCAGGCGGAACGATGACACCAGGTCGCGCCGCTCCCGTTCGAGCTCGGACGCCAGCAGCAGCAGCGCCGCCTTCGGCGAGCGGGCGGCTGCGGTGAGAATCCGCTGGACGCTGTCCGACGACCGATCGACGGTGTGCGCGTCGTACAGCTCCGGCAGCGACTGAGACGACACTGTCGAGGCGACCTCCGATTCCGCCTTCGCGGCGGTTCGACCCAGGCGGTCCAGCGTCCGTTCGAGCTCGATCTCCTGGCCGAGGAGCTTTCCCTTCCGCAGGCGCAACGCGACCTTCTTGATCTCGGGCGCGAATCGATGAAGCGCGTACAGGGCCACCAGCGGCCAGAGCAGCGCGGCCACGGCCTGAATCAGAACGGCAAGACGTTCCATGGCGTTCCGTTTCGCGGGAGCGGCAGGATGCTAGCACGGGCGGAAGCGACAATCCGGCCGTCGCTGACGAGAGTGTGAAGTCGCCGCGGCGGTCCGCCGTTACTGCCCGATCAGGATCAGGATTCCCGCGATCAGCGCGAGCACCGCCATGGCGATGCCGGGGATGGGAAGCGGCGCTATTCCGCCGATCCCCGTAAGGATCAACCAGATTCCGAGCAACAACATGCCTGTGCTTCGCGTCACGCGAATGGCCATGCACCACCTCCACTGCGATCGAAGTCCGCCCTATTACGCACGCAGGTAATCGCCCTGCCACTGGGACACCTGCCGCTTGATGTCGGTCGTCGTTTTCAGCTCGCCGGCCAGCACCTTGCGGACCAGCGCCGTCAGCTCCGCGTCGCTGGCGAACCGAAGGCCTACACACTGCTCGCGGGTGATCTCGGGAACGCGCGCCTGCAGGTCGGCCGGCAGCACCTCGCGCATCCGCAGGCGCATCTCGAGCCGGATCACGCGGTCCTGGACGGCCAGCACCATGACCCGGGCGACGAACGCCGTCATCAACAAGGCCGCCGCGACGATCAGCTGCCATACACCGAGGCCGGAAGGCGCCCGGTACAAAAGCCAGGCGGTCACGAAGACGTTGATCAGAAGCACCGGCGCGACGAAGAAATGAAACGGCGGAAAGAAACGGACGTGGGTCTTGTAGGTCTGCCCAGATTCAGCCATTGTCCCCTCCCTGTGGCGCGGATTCTATACCCTGCTCATCCGGCGGCGCCGCCGGCACGATGGGCCGCCAGTCGCTCACCGTGTCGATGTAGAGCAGCGCGTCGAAGGCCTGCATCGGATTCTCCTCGGCATACCGTTCGTTGAAACGCATGCGTCGCGGCCGGTCGAGCGCGGCAACGGCGGGCGCCGACTGGCGCGCGGCGCGCAGATCGACGATGAAGACCGGGCTGCCGACCTGCGCCAGCTCGGCGTCGAGCGCCGACGGGTCGGCAGGCTCCAGCGTCAGCCGCGTGTTCCCCACCGGCGGCCCGGTCACGGTGCCGTCGGCCGCGCGATGAAACGTGGATCCGAGCACGACGAGCCGATCGTCGAGCGTGGACTCCAGGTACTGTCCCATCGTCGTGCCCGGCTCGCCGGGAAACTGCTCGGGGAACGCCTCCTCGATCGACGCACGCTTCTTGACGTGCCAGTTGTGGGCGAACAGGAAGATCCGGCCGCGAGAACGCTCCCGCTGCAGGACCGCCTGAAGGTTCTGGGCCATGGCCGCGTCGCGGGCCATCGACCGCTCTCGAAAGTCGGCAACGCGATCGGAGGAGGCCTTCGGCGCGCGTGCGAAGTACGCGTCGATCTGCCGCGCGTTGACCGCCATGCGCACGGCCCGCTCGAAGCCGGCCTCGGTCAGCGCGTCGATGAAATCGCTCCGCCGCGTCTCCAGTGTGTTGAGGACGTCCGCGATGGCATCGGTCAGTTGAGCCTGCTGCGCCGGCGCGAGAGTCCCGTACCCCTGCGCGGTGAACTTCGGGAGCAGCGGATGCAGCCGCGCCCGAAGGCCCGCGGCGGCTTCGCGATCGACCCGTTCGATGAAGCCGAGCGCGCCATCCACCGCGCGGCGGGCGTTGTCGTATCCCCACCCGCCCGTGAGATCGATGCCGTAGAAATGCAGCTCGCGGCCGGGCGCCGCCATCGAGTTGTAGGCTCGCATCCACTCGACGAGCGCGCGGTTCTCCTCGAGCGGCGCGGGATACCAGTCGTCGAAGACGTGCTGCGCCGCGACCATGACGTCGACGTCCTCGCCGTTGATGTAGTCGTTGACGTCGAGCGACTCGGCGTATCCCGTCTCGACGGCGAGCGCGGTCACGCCCGCGTCGTGCACGAGGAATTCGAGCAGCCGGTTGCGGAAGGCCAGGAACTCGTGCGTCCCGTGCGCCGCTTCGCCGAGCGCGACGATGCGGGCGCCGGAGATAAGGGCGTGGATCGGCTGGAGATCGGCGAACCCGTGGCCGGGCTCGAGCGCCGCGATGCGGATGGCGTGGTCCCGTGCCCAGGCGACGAACGCGTCGGACGTCACCGCCGCTTCCGGAGAAAGACGTGCATCGCGCGCTCGCCGGCCACGAACTTCACGCACTCGTAGCCGAGCGCGGGCAGGTCGATCCCATTAGTGAGGTGTTCGCCTGCACCGAGCAGCACCGGGCGCATCGCGAGATGGAGCTCGTCGATCAGCCCGGCCTGCACGTATTGCCGGATGGTCGAGACGCCGCCGCCGATCCGGACGTCGAGGCTGCCGGCCGCGGCCTTCGCCTGCTCCAGCGCCGCATGGATGCCGCCGGTGACGAACCGGAACTCGGTGCCGCCCGCCATCGCGAGCGGCGGTCGTGGATGATGGGTGAGCACGAACACCGGCGTGTGATACGGCGGCGTGTCGCCCCACCATCCTTTCCAGCTGTCGTCCGGCCAGGGGCCGCGGACCGGACCGAACATGTTGCGCCCGAGAATCCACGCGCCAATCCCCGCCATCCCCTGCGCTGCGACGTCCTCGTCCATGCCCGTCTCGCCCGCGGCATGGCCGTGCATCTGCTGCCAGGTGCGCGTGGGGAAGAACCACTCCATCAGCGCGGAGCCGCCCGCGCCGATCGGGTTCTGCAGATCCTGGTTCGGGCCCGCACCGAACCCGTCGATCGAGACGGCAAAGCTGCTGACGCGAACCTTCGCCACGCCCGTTGCTAGTTTGCCGGGGCCGATGAATGGTCGTGCACGATGCGCCAGCCTTCGGGCAGCTTCTGGTACGTCACGGACGTCATGCCGGTGGACTCTTTGCCATCGGGCATCTTCAAGTGCCAGCGCCCGCGCGCGAGGACGGCTTCCGCACCGAGCTGCTTGAACTCCAGCTGCGGGAAGTCAAGGGTCCCCATGTGCCTGCCTTCACCCTGATAGGCCGCGCGATAGCGGTCGAGCGTCTGCTGCCAGCCGCGCGTCTCGGCGTTGTTGGAGAAGAAGACGACGTCGGGCGATTTCCAGTAGCCGTTCATGAAGGCGTCGAGGTCGCCGCGATTCCAGGCGTCGAGCTGCGCCGCCCACACGGCCTTGACCTCGGTCACCGGATCCGCGGCGCGCGTCTGCGGCGACGCGCACGCGGTGATGAACAGAAGAACCAGTGCCGGCCAGATTCTCATTGCGTTCGAGGGCCTCCCGTGGACATGGCGGCGGCTCCTCGTTCGATCGAACGCGGACCACCGCAGACATCAGACGACCGAACGTCGTGGATGGATGCCGTGTACCCCTTCATCGATCGCTTCGAGAATCCGGCGCCGCGTCTTCGAAAGGAGGGCGGCGGTCTGCAGCGACTCGCACAACAGGTAGACGGCGACGGCGACAATCGCCGTCTCGATGCCCGCCATGGCCAGCCACGACCAGAATCCGAAGATCGCGTTCAGCCACAGGACGCCGACCGCGAAGATGACGAGCGCCGGCGGCATCGCGAGCTCGAATTTCAACTGGGTCAGCTTCGTCCGCAGGTAGCGATGCCCGACCAGCTCGTCGCTCAATTGCAGCTTGAGGTACCGGTTCCAGTCCTCCATGTGGTGTTTGGACCTGCGGCTCAGGAGCGGATCCCACAGCCAGGCCTCGATGTTGGTCGCGAAATCGTCGATCATGAACCCGACCGCGAGCACGGTCAGGGCGAGAAGAACGGTAAACGCGCTCGGGTGCTCGGTCCAGAACGCCTGGACGGCGGCAACGTAATGGCCGGTGACGAGCACGAACGGTCCAACAGCGATCGTCCCGGGCACGATGAGCGTAATCAGCGGACGTAGGACTTCAGGCTTGAGAGGCGCTTCAAGATCCATACGTGCATCGCGCGGTCGCGTGAACGAGGGCCGACCTGAAGGTCGGCCCCTACGGCTTCGTGCCCTTCGTGATTGCGCGAAGCGCCTTCGTGGTTGTCAGGCCGGCGAAGGTTGCTCCCGAGCTACTTCGCCAGCGGATTCGGCCGCATCTGCAACTTCACCACCTTCGGCCGCGATCCCTTGCCGCCTTCCTGGTGCCATGGCGTATACATCGAGTAACTCGTCCACATGCCGCGGCCCTTCCATCCGGCGTTGGGATCGTCGATGCGTCCGTCGATGTGCCGCGCATGGAACCCGAGCGGATACGGCACGCGCAGCGTCAACGATTTCATCTGGCCGTTCTGCGGCTGCAGCACCCAGAACCCGTCGGCGTTGACGTCGCCGGCGAGCAGGACATCCTTGCCGAGTCCAAGCGCGTCGTGGTGATCGATGTTGGTGAGATACAGCATGTCGGTGCTGACCTCGGGCGTCCCCGCCGATCCCTTGAACCGGGGGCCGGGCTTGAGGTACGTCGACCATCCTTCGGGGCACTGCTGACCGGTCGCCGTCGGTCCGTTCAGCGTCTTGCACTTGCGGCGGTCGAAGCTGAGGATCTCGTGGACGCCGCGCCAGTTCTGGTAGACCACGCCGTTGGTGTCGATCGCGACGCCTCCCGAATACTTCAACGAGGCTTTCGACGGTGGTGGGATGTAGACCTCTGCCTTGCACGACATCGGCGGGTTGGCGCCCCGTTCGAGCCGGACCAGTGTCTGGTCCTCGTGACCGATGCCCGAGCACCAGATGCTTCCGTCGGTCGGGCTGATCCCGATCGCGTAGCAGCCGAATTCAATCCGGTGATCCTTCTTCGGATCGACCGGCTGATTGGGCTCGGTCCATCCCGTCGAGATCTTGCCGTCGCCATTGGTGTCGACGACGCCAGGGCACCATCCCTGCGACGTGCCCGCGTCGTGCGTCTTGTCGAACGCCACGGTGTCGAGCCAGCCGACGGCGTCATCCTGGCCGAACACGAGGTTGTCGTGCTCGTCGAAATAATTGTGGTCCGCAGCGAAGCAGCTGTCGATCATCGTGATCTTCTTCGTCTTCGGGTCCAGCAGTTCGATCTGCCGCGCGCTCGGGCCTTCCATCGGGAAGTACTTCGCGAACTTGTTGTCCGCCCCGCTTCTGCAGTACGCCGGCTGATCCTTCGGTGCGCGGATGCGCGCGGTCACCCAGACGTGTCCTTTCGCATCCATCGCGACGCTGCGCGGATCGGCTTTCCTCTCCCAGATCTTCTCGCTGCCCCAGTACGGCGACGCCGGCGTATTCGAATCGAGCAGGGGGCCGTTCGAGGGAAGCTTGATCTCGCTGGTGGTGTTCGTCTTCGGATCGAGCACGGCGAGGATGTCCGAGCTCTGGTAGGGTCCGTAGACCAGACCGTTCGCGTTGTA
>Ga0070699_100004879_pt1 | contig 11835 bp, 8 predicted proteins | sample KBSK1503metaG_FD_65473 | JGI IMG/M metagenome (GOLD analysis project Ga0070699, IMG submission 65473) | Corn, switchgrass and miscanthus rhizosphere microbial communities from Kellogg Biological Station, Michigan, USA - KBS K1-50-3 metaG | ecosystem: Host-associated > Plants > Roots >...
CACCTCGTCCACTTCGATAGCTACCCGCCCGTCGTGCATGTCCAGCACGAGCAGGCACTCCCCCACGCCATCTCCTGCCTCCATCACCAGCAGGGCCCCACTCAACACAGTCACCAGCCCGCCCCGGACATTCACCACACCGCGGATCACCGGCGGTACCCCGGGAATCGGGACGATGCCGGGCGCGACGACGACCTCGCGAACCGCGGCCACCGGGACGGTAAAGCGCCTGTTGCCGACGCGACACACCACGACGCGGCCAGCCGGGGCGCTACTCATTCGGATCGATACCTGAAGAAATCAAAATAGGTAAGTCCCGGTGCGGGAGCAACTTGGCCCTGGGCACCGCCCGCCTCGGAGAGGGCCGCGGCGAGATCTCCAGGCCATTCCGACGCAAAGGCCATGCGGACCCCGGAAACCGGGTGTTTGAACATGAGCTCGGCGGCGTGCAGGGCCTGCCGCGGGGTGGCCCGCTCCAGTCGCTCCGCCGCCGGGCGCCCTGGTCCGGTCATCCGGCGGGCTCCCCCGCCGCCATAGACCGGATCGCCGACCACCGGATGGCCAACATGGGCCAGGTGCACCCGGATCTGGTGGGTCCGGCCGGAATGCAGCTCGGCCCGGAGGAGGTCGCACACGTCGAAGCGCGCGAGCACGTGCACGTCGGTGCGGGCGGGCCGCCCGTCGGAGCGCACCGTCATCCGCTTGCGGTCGGTGGGGCTCCGGGCCATCGCCGCCTCGATGACGACGGGCGATTCGGCGAAGTGCCCCCAGGCGAGCACGGCGTACCCGCGCTTGACCTGACGCGCGGCGAGAGCCGCACCGAGCCGCCGATGGGCCAGATCGGTCTTGGCCACGACCATGAGCCCGCTGGTGTCGCGGTCGAGCCGATGCACGATCCCGGGACGCCCTTCCGCTCCGCCGGAGAGTGTGGTTCCTCGCGCCACCAGCGCGTTCACCAGCGTGTCGTCCCAGTGGCCCGGCGCCGGATGGACGACCAGCCCGGCCGGCTTGTCGATCACCGCGAGGTGCTCGTCTTCGAAGACGACCACCAGCGGCAAGGGGTGCGGGACGAGGGTTCGGGGCGGCTCGTGCTCGGGGTAAGTCACCTCGATCAGATCCCGACGCTCCGGAATCTTCGAGGCGCGCGCCACCTTGCCGTTCACCCGAACCGCGCCGGCCGCCACGATCCGGGCGGCCTGAGTTCTCGAGAGCGCCAGCTGATCGGCGAGGAAGCGATCCAGCCGCTCGGCGCCCGCGGTGGCGACGGAAAAAGTCACCGGGGGCAGCGGCGGCTCACGCGGACGGCGCGGCGCGAGTGCGGGACCGGCGCGCGTCCTCGAGCCAGAGCGACAGGGCCAGGGCAATCGCGCCGACACTCACCCCCATGTCGGCCAGGTTGAAGGTGGGCCACCGGGTGGCACCCACACCGATGTCGATGAAATCCACCACGCCCTGCGAGCTGCGAATGCGGTCCAGGAGATTCCCCGCGGCGCCGCCGGCCACCAGCGCACAGGAAACCTGGCGCATCCAGTCCCGCGCCGGGCTCGAACGCGCCAGCCGGAAGAGCAGCACGATGGCGACCACGGCCACGATGAGGAAGATCCACCGCGACCAGGGCCCCAGGTGAAGCCCGAACGCGGCGCCCTGGTTGTAGACCAGCCGCAGCTGCACCCACTCGCCTGCCACCTCGACCGGGGGAAACGGCAGGAGCGACTGCTCGGCGAGCCGCTTGGTGATGAAGTCCCCCACCACCAGGGCCAGCGCCGTGACCCAGAAGAGGCGCCGGCTCTCAGCGCCGCTTTTCATCCTCTTCCTTCTCCTTGCAGGTGATGCAGAGCCGTGCGTGGGGCAGTGCGTCGAGCCGCTCGAAGGCGATCTCCTGGCCGCATTGATGACACTTGCCGAACCGGTCCGGTTCCCCGTACAGGCGTCGGAGTGCCTGGTTCACGTGCCAGAGGTAGCGACCCTCCTGGGAGGCGAAGAGAAACTGCTTTTCCCGCTCCATGGTGTCGGTGCCCTGATCCGCCATGTGGAACGAGTAGGAGGACAGATCCCCGTCCGAGGACTGCAGGGTGTTGTTGAAGGACTCGTCGTAATAGCCCAGCTCCTTCATAACCCGGGCCCGCTCGTCGAGGAGTCGTGATTCGAGGTGCGACAGCTGCTTCTTATTCATGGCCGTTCCGTGAGTGTTGAGCCGGTTCAAACCGATCCCGCCGGATGGCGGGCGACCGCGATCACTGCCCGGTGGCCGTCGAGCTCCACCGATTCTTCCTTGTCTGCCCGGGACGCGCGCGCGCCCGTCGTCAGCGTCAGCGCCAGAGTTTCGCCCCGGATTGCCTCCGCATGGGTCCGCACGGCCTCCAGGAGCGGATCGGGACCGTCGACCCACACCTCGATCCGCGCGGTGTACTGGTACCCGGCGTCCTTCCGGAGCCGCTGAATCCGGTTGACGATTTCCCGCGCCATCCCTTCACCACGGAGCTCATCGGTGAGCTCGGGATCCAGCGCGGCGACGTAGCTGCCGGCGCTCTGCACCAGCCAGTCGGTCGTCACCTCGCGCTCGACCGTCACATCCTCGGGGCCATACTCCCAGGGCTCGCCATTCCCGTTGAGGCGGACGGTACTCCCGGCCTCCAGAGCGCGAAGCTGGTCGGCGGTGAGCCGCGCGGCGGCGGTGGCCGCTTCGGGTGTGCGCTTGCCATAGCGCTTGCCCAGCGACCGGAAATTCGGTTTGGCGCGGAGGCGGACCAGACCGGCGTCCGAGGCGACCACCTCCACCTCCCGTACGTTCACCTCCTGGGCCAGCAGCGGCAGCATGCCGCGGAACTGCGCGCCGTCCGCCGCGCGAGGCAGCACCACGCGCATCCGGCGGAGCGGCTGCCGCACCTTGAGGCTCTTTTCTTCTCGCGCGGCGCGCGCCAGCGAGGCGAGGCGCCGGACCGACGCCATCGCGTCTTCCAGCTCTTCATCGCGCGGCGCGCCGGGCGCCGGAAAGGCGGCCAGGTGAACCGACTCGCCGGTGAGGGCACGGTGAAGCCAGTCGCTCGCGAAGGGCGCCGCGGGGGCCAGCAGCCGGGCCACCGTGAGCAGGGCGTCGTAGAGTGTGCGCACCGCCGAGGGCTCCGCCTCTTTCCCGGGCGCCCAGAAGCGGGAACGGGAGAGCCGGACATACCAGTTGGACAGGTCTCCCACCACGAAGTCGATGATCGGGCGGACGCCGCCGGTGGGGTCGTAGCGCTCCCAGGACGACACGGTCGCGGCGATGGTGGCCTCGAGCCGGCTGCGGAGCCAGCGGTCCAGCGGCGTTTCCAGCGACGCGTCCCGCTCCGGCACCGTGTCCCCGGCGTAGAGCTGGAAAAACGTGTAGGTGCTCCGGAGCGTGATCAGGAAGGAGCCCGCAATCTCGGTGACCGCGGCCGGGTCGAAGCGCTTGGCGCCCCACACCTCGCTCGAGGCGAGCAGGTAGAGGCGGGTGACATCGGCCCCGTGCTCCCGAATCAGCTCCCACGGCTCCACGATGTTGCCGAGGCTCTTGGACATCTTCTTGCCCTGGGCATCCAGCAGGTGGCCGTTCACCACGACGTGGGAATACGGCGCTCGATCGAATACGCCGGCCCCGATGGCAATCAGCGAATAGAACCAGCCCCGTGTCTGGTCGATTCCCTCGGCGATGAAGTCCGCGGGAAAGTGCCGCTCGAACTCTTCCCGGTTCTCGAACGGGTAGTGCCACTGGGCATACGGCATCGACCCCGAATCGAACCAGGCGTCGATGACTTCCGGCGCGCGGCGCATCGTGCCGCCGCCGGGCGCGGGCCAGGTCAGCTCGTCCACCCCGGGCTTGTGCGGATCGAAGTCGGCCGGCAGCGCGCGGCCCAGCTTTTCCGAGAGCTCGGCGTAACTCCCGATCACCTCCACGACCTTCGGATCCTGGTCCGAAATCCACACCGGAAGCGGAGTGCCCCAGTAGCGGTCCCGCGAGAGAGCCCAGTCGACGTTGTTGGCCAGCCAGTCGCCGAAGCGCCCCGACCCTACCTCGGGCGGATGCCAGTCGATGCCCGCATTCAGCTCGACCAGGCGGTCCCGAATGGCCGTCGTGCGCACAAACCAGGAATCGCGGGCGTAGTAGATCAGCTTGCTGTGGCAGCGCCAGCAGTGCGGGTAGCTGTGCACCACCTGCTCGGTCCGGAGATGCCGTCCGTCGGCCTTGAGACGGCGTATGATGAGATCGGTTGTCTCGTCCGCGGTGACCAGCTTCCCCTCGATCTCGGGCCAGGTCGTGCCGTAAAACGTGCCGTCGGACGCCACCGGCCTCACCAGGGCGAGACGGTGCTTCTGTCCGGCGGCATAGTCGTCCGCTCCGAACGCGGGCGAGATGTGCACCAGGCCCGAGCCATCGGTCGCGCTCACCCAGTCGCCTTCGACCACGACCCAGCGTTCCCCGACTTCCGGCATTGACACCACGCGGAATGGCGGCTCATACCGGAGCCCAACCAGGTCCCGGCCCAGGAAGGTCTGCTCCGGCTCCGGATCAGGCAGCCCCAGTACCACGCCCGCGCGACTTGTCGCCACGATCAGGCGCCGCCCGGATTCGGTGCGGTAGGTGCCGTACTCGAGATCCGGGTGCACCACGACGGCCATGTTCGGGAGCAGGGTCCACGGCGCCGTGGTCCAGACCACCAGCTCGCGCCCGCTGCCGTCTTCGAGCGGAAGCGCGACGTAGATCGCGCGGTCGCGATCGTCCTCAAAACCCTGTGCCAGCTCGTGGCTGGAGAGCACGGTGCCGCAGCGGGGGCAGTACGGGAGGACCCGGTGGCCCTGGGTAAGCAGGCCCTTGCCGTGCAGCTGCTTCAGCAGCCACCAGACCGACTCGATGTACTGGGGGGTGCAGGTGACGTAGGGGTGATCGTAGTCGAGCCAGTAGCCGATCCGGTCCGAGAGCTCCTGCCAGTCTTTCACGTAGGTGAAGACGCTCTCGCGACAGAGCCGGTTGAATTCCGCGACCCCGTAAGCCTCGATGTCTTTCTTGCCCTTAAGCGCCAGCTTCTTCTCGATTTCGATCTCGACCGGCAGCCCGTGGGTGTCCCACCCGGCGATGCGGGTCACCGCGTGGCCCTGCATTACCCGGAATCGCGGGAACAGATCTTTGATCGTTCGGGAGAAGACGTGATGGATGCCCGGTCGGCCATTGGCGGTGGGCGGGCCCTCATAGAAGACGAAAGGCGTGCCCTGACTCCTTGCCGTCTGGACCCGCTGGAAGAGCCCTTCGGCTTTCCAGCGCGCGAGCAGGTCCCGCTCCATGGCGTCGGCGCCCTGGTCGGGCCAGGCGGGAAACCGGGGACCGGCTGCGGTCATGCCTGGCGGCGGTATGCGCGCTGGAGATCGTCGGCCGCGACCTGATCGGACTCGTCGCCGCCCAGCACCGAGAGCTCGGCGATCTGGCGCTCGAGCAGCTGGCGGTAGCTCTGCAGATAGCCCTGGAACTGGCGCCGAACCAGATCGTTGCCGTGGGCCAGTCGCTGTTCCTCGTTACGGGCCGCCTGGAGCATGCGCTCGACTTCGGCACGGGCCTCGAGCAGCACCAGCTCCGCCTGGGCCTGGGCTTCACGGAGCACCACCTCGCGCTCGCGCTCCACCTGGGTCTGGGTTTCGCTGCGGAGCTGTTGGGCCCCCACCAGGGCGTCGTTCATGGCTCGCTCGCGGTCCCGGTAGGACTTGAGCTGATCGCTCATGCCCTTGACCCGCTCATCGAGCTGCACCCGGTCGCGGACCAGGCGGTCGATCTCCTCCGCCATCCGCTGCTTGAATTCCTCGACCTGGGTGGGGTCGTAGCCTCTCAGCACGCGCTGAAACTCCTGTGCCCGCACGTCGTGGGACGTCAGATGGAACGCGTCGTCGGTCATTGGCGTTCTCCGAAGAGCGAGGTTCCCAGGCGTATCATCGTGGCACCTTCCGCTACAGCTGCGGGGTAATCTCCCGACATTCCCATCGACAGCTCGGGGAGAGCATGACCGGCGGCCTGCATCCGGTCCCGAAGGTCGCGGAGCAGGCCGAACGCCGCCCGCTGCACCCGTTCGTCCGCGGTGAGCGCCGCCATCGTCATCAGGCCGCGGAGCTCGAGTCGAGGACTGGACCTGATCCGGTCGAGCAGCCGGGGAAGCGACTCCGGCTCTGCCCCGCCCTTCTGGGCTTCACCCGAACAATTCACTTCCACCAGCACCGCTTGACGCCGGCCTTCCGCAACCCGCCGGGTCAATTCGTCGACCAGGTCTTCGCGATCCACCGAGTGGATCAGATCGAAGCGCCCGACGGCGTGCTTCACCTTATTCCGCTGCAGAGAGCCGATCAAATGCCAGCGCGCCGGCACTCCCACCAGCTCATCCTGTTTGGCCAGACCCTCCTGGACCCGGTTCTCACCCACGTCCTCGAGGCCGGCGGCCAGCGCCGCCCGTACCGCCTCCGGGCCGTGGGTCTTGGTGACCGCCACGATCCGGACCGGATGGTGAAAGCCACCCAGGGCCTGGTGCTGATGGATTCGGTCCCGGATCAGGACCAGCCGCTCCGCGAGGCCCGGGAAATCCATAACCACCAAATCTAACTGGTACTTAGCTCGCGGAAAACGGGAGAGTGCAACCCGGCGGGGACGGTGGTGGCGGTCTCAGTTCCCTGGCGGGACCTGGGCCGGCTTGGTACCGGCCTCCTTGCGCAATTGCTCCAGCGCGGCTGCTACCGCCGGATTGGTGGAGAGCTTGGCGGCCCGCTCGAGATACTTGAGCATCCGCGCGGTGTCCCCTCGCTCCTCCACCGCGAAGGCCAGCTGGGTGAACGGCAAGCCCATGGTGCTGGCGATGCCGCTCGCCGTGTTTTCCAAAGCCTGCTTGGGCCGCTCTAGCAGCTCCGCGAACCGGTAGGTCTCCATCATCAGGCGTTCGGTCGCCTGGATGTCGAGCGGCGCCCCCATCAGCCGGCGGCGATCATAAGCCGGGCTGGTCGTATCCACCGGTACCGGCTCCAGCATCATGGCGAGCCCGCGCTGCACCACGAATCGGTCGAGCCCGTACGTGGAGCCGGCGGCAGTCAGACCCCAACCGATAGGCCGGCGGCCAAAATTCTGCTGGATCACTCGCAGGGCCAGGAAATCCTTGCCGTAGAGCACCGTGTTCGAATCGATCGTGGTCTGGTACGGGCCAATCGGCACCGGGACCGTCTTCCCGATGACTTGGGGCACCGCTCCCTTGATCTCATCGTCGGTCATGGTGTGCAGCGGCCAGGTCGGGGCGATCGGGCTCAATCCCTTCCAGATCGCGGGCGCCTTGGCCTCATCGAACGGCCGGATCGGGTTATCCCGGAGCTGGCGCATGTACCAGTCGGTCTCGGCCAGCGCGAGGCAGATCACGGTGACGTCCTGCCGGATTCCCTCGACTTCTTGCGCCCACCAGAGCGGGAAGGTGTCGTTGTCCCCGAACGTGAACAGGATGCCATAGGGCGGCACCGAATTCAGGAGATCGTAGGCAAAATCCCCGGCGAGGCGAGCGTCGGGTCCGTTGCGCCGATCCGCCTGGCGAAAATTCAGAGCGAAGGGCACCAGGGCGACCAGGAAGAGCGCCAGAGGAGCCAGACGGAGCGGTCGGCCCGACGCGCGGACGGGCGGACCGGTGTCCGGCGGTGCGGCCAGGCGCGCCAACCCCTCACGTACCAGCGTCAGCAATCCTAACCCGGCCCACAGCCCCCACACCACGAAGCTCACCACGAAGAAATAGTCCCGCTCCCGAACCTCGTGGTCGTCCGAGCTCGGGAACCACTGGTACCCCACGCTGAACCCAGGCTTGAAGTTCATATAGGCCACCAGACCCAGTCCGGTGGTGAGCCAGAGCGCGCCGAGCAGCCACGCGGCGCTCCGATCCGCGCGCCATTGCGCGGACAGACCCATCAAGCCGAGGATGGAAAAGCCAACCATGACCAGGGTGCGGAACGGAATCGCCAGGCCCGGCACCGGGATCGCTCCGGGGAGCGCCTTGGCCCATTGCCAGTCGAAGTATTGGAGGTAGTTGAAGAGTTGAAGCCCGATAATGGTGAAGCTCCGGCCCGGATTGCCGACGCCGTGGCGGACGGTGGGATCGTCCCAGGGGGTCCGCAACTCATACTGCTCGCGGCGAATCACGGCGAGGAGCGCGTCCCAGGTGGCCGGCGCCGCTTCATTCAGCATCGGGTGCTGAGCCGACCGGAGGTAGAGGTACAGGTAGGGGGTGACCCCAACGAGAGCCACGGCGAGCAACAACAAACCGAACGCCAGCTCTCCAGTAGTGCCGACGAAGACCAGGGCTGCCAGGAATGCCAGCGCGCCAAGGACAGTGAGGGTGCCGTTGCCCAGTCCGATACCGGTGAGGAGCGCCCAGAGCCCCGCGAGCGCGGCGGCGTAGCCCCACTCCCGCCGACGGACCGCGGGGTCGGCCGACGGGTTGCGCCGGAGCTCGGCCACCACGAAGGCCACCGCCGCGGGGCCCACCAGCAACCCGAGCAGGTGGTTGCCGATGGCGACACCGAGCAGAGACCCCACCAGCAACAGATAGCGCGGCTCACGGGGAGTACCCCGGGCCGCCCGCCAGCGGAGCAGGAGCCAGCATACCGCGGCGATGGTGAAGGTCGAGACGGAGTAGACCTCGGTCTCGTTGCTGTTGAGCCAGTTGGTGAAGCTGAACGAGGCGATCAGCGCCCCCGCGGCGCCTGTGGCGATCTGCAGCACCGCCCGACCCTTCGGGTCGACATCGGAGAGGTAGCGGCCCGCCGATTCATGCAGCACCAGGAACCAGCACGCGGCGCTCGCCGAGCTGAACAGCGCCGTCAGCAGGTTGGTGCGCCAGGCAAATTCGCCGACCGGGAAAACCATTCCCCAGACATGACCCATCATCACGAAGAGCGGCGTGCCGGGCGGATGCGGAATGCCGAGGCTCTTCATGGCGGACACGAACTCGCCCGCGTCCCAGAAGGTGACCGAGGGCGCCAGGGAAACCAGGAAACCCAGCAAGACCACGAGCGCGACAGCCGCTGCGGCGCGGTAGGGGGGAGCGGGCGCGGGCAGCGCCGAGCCGGAAGCAGGTCGGGTCATCGAGGGCGCGTCGCCGCCGCGACGGCCAGCGCGTCGCGAACCGGCCCGGGCTCGTGAATCCGGAACAGCCGCGCGCCCGCTTCCCAGCCGAGTGCGCACGCCGCGGCGGTGGCGGTGTCGCGCTCTCCCACCGGACGCGAGGTGAGTTCACCGAGGAACCGCTTCCGGGACGGACCCACGAGAATCGGCCGCCCGAACACCCGGAGCGCGCCGAGGCCGGCGAGCAGCTCCACGCTCTGCGCCGGCGTCTTGCCGAAGCCCAGGCCCGGATCGACCACGATGCGCTCTGCCTGAATCCCGGCGAGTCGCGCCCGGCCGATCGCCCAGGCCAGCTCCTCGATGACGCCCGCCACCACCCCGTGGGGAAAGTCGGCGTGGTGGAGGGCCGCGAGCGTCCCCGCTTCGCCCCGCGAGTGCATGAGGATCACTCCCGCGCCCCGTTCCGCGACCAGCGGCGCCATAGCGGGATCGAGGCGAAGGGCCGAGACATCGTTGACGATCGCCGCGCCTCGGTCGAGAGCGGCACGAGCCACTCCGGCTTTGAACGTGTCGATCGAGAGAGGAATCGCGGGGAGCCGTTCCCGCACCGCTTCGATCACCGGCGCGACCCGCTCGAGTTCGAGCGATTCGGGGATCGGTTCCGCTCCCGGACCGGTCGATTCCCCGCCGATATCGAGAATCGTGGCGCCGTCGGCCGCGAGGCGCTCGGCGTGCGCGACCGCCGCATCGACCCGGGTGTAGCGGCCACCGTCGCTGAAGGAATCGGGAGTGACGTTGAGGATCCCGATGAGCACCGGGCGTTCCAGCGAAATAGGGCCGCGGGCCGTCTGCCAGAGCAGCGGATCGTCGGCGGGAAGCGCGAGACCCAGCGCCGTGGCCAGCTCGATCAGCGGGGCGGGACTGGTCCAGGGACGGGCGAGCGAGGAGAGCCGCGCGCGCGGCCCGGCCAGCAGAGCCCAATCATCTCCCGTGATAATGTCGAGTCCGAGCCGGGATCCGCTGTGAACCAGCGCTTCCAGGGCGATGGGCTCGAGCTGGGTCACATGAAAGGCGAGTGATTCGAGGCCGTCTGCGGTGGTCCGCGCCAGCTCCCCCTCCCATCCATGGGACAGGAGGGCGTTCCGGACGGCGTCTTCCGACCGCCCGGGGAGCGGCACGACCCTCACGCGCCGGCGGGTTCGGCCGGTGGGGCCCCGAGCATCGGGGTGCGGACCGCTGCCGGACTCGCCCCGGTCTTGTTGGGGGGCGGCGGGGGAAGTGGTGGCGCGGCCCGGGGTGGAAGGGGCTCGCCGCGATTGAGGAGCGACATTTCCTCGCGGTCCAGGGTCTCGCGCTCGAGGAGGGCCAGCGAGAAGCGATCCAGCAGCTCACGGTTCTGGCTCAGAATGCCGCGCGCCCGTTCGTAGGCCTCGTCCACGATGCGCTTGACCTCCGAGTCCACCATCTGGGCCAGCGAATCGGAAACATCGCGGCGATGCCCGATTTCCCGGCCGAGGAAGATCTCCTGCTCGCGATCGCCGACGGCGATCACCCCGATCTTGTCGCTCATGCCGAACTGGGTCACCATCCGCCGCGCAATGCCGGTGGCCTGCTCGATGTCGTTGGCGGCGCCGGTGGTCACCTTCTCGGGCCCGAACACCAGCTCCTCCGCCACTCGGCCGCCGAAAGCGCAGGCAAGCCGGCCCTCGAGCCAGTCCTTGGTGTAGTTGTGGCGGTCTTCCTCGGGGAGCCACACGGTGAGGCCCAATGCCCGGCCCCGCGGAATGATGGTGACCTTGTGCAGCGGGTCGGAGCCCGGAACCTTGAGCGAGACGATCGCATGGCCGGCCTCGTGATAGGCGGTCAGCTTGCGCTCGTCCTCGGTGAGCTGGAGGCTGCGCCGCTCGACACCGAGCATCACCTTGTCCTTGGCGTCCTCGAAGTCCGACATGTCGACCAGGTTCTTGTTGCGCCGCGCCGCCAGCACCGCCGCCTCGTTGACCAGGTTGGCCAGGTCCGCGCCGGCCAGGCCTGGCGTTCCCTTGGCCAGCGTTTCGAGCCGGACATCCGACGACAGCGGGATCTTCCGGGTGTGCACCCGGAGAATGCCTTCCCGGCCCCTGACGTCGGGCGCGTCCACCACGATCATTCGGTCGAACCGGCCGGGACGAAGCAGCGCCGGATCGAGCACATCGGGCCGGTTGGTGGCGGCGATCAGGATCACGCCGTCGTTGGACTCGAAACCATCCATCTCGACGAGCAGCTGATTGAGCGTCTGCTCCCGCTCGTCATGGCCACCGCCCAGCCCGGCGCCGCGATGTCGCCCCACCGCGTCGATTTCGTCGATGAAAATGATGCAGGGTGCGTGCGCCTTGCCCTGCTCGAACAGGTCCCGGACTCGGGAGGCGCCGACGCCGACGAACATCTCCACGAAGTCCGAGCCCGACATGGAGAAGAACGGCCGGGCCGCTTCTCCCGCAACCGCCTTGGCCAGCAGGGTCTTGCCGGTGCCGGGCGGGCCGACCAGCAGGGCGCCTTTCGGCAGGCGTCCGCCCAGCCGGGTGAATTTCTGGGGGTCTTTCAGGAACTCGATGATCTCCTGCAGCTCGACCTTGGCCTCGTCCGCGCCGGCGACGTCGGCGAAGGTGACCTTGGGCGTATCTCCGGCCAGCAGTTTGGCCTTCGATTTTCCGAACGAAAAAGCGCGGTTGCCGCCCGACTGCATTTGCCGGATCAGCACGAACCAGATGGCG
>Ga0070699_100004882_pt1 | contig 11827 bp, 12 predicted proteins | sample KBSK1503metaG_FD_65473 | JGI IMG/M metagenome (GOLD analysis project Ga0070699, IMG submission 65473) | Corn, switchgrass and miscanthus rhizosphere microbial communities from Kellogg Biological Station, Michigan, USA - KBS K1-50-3 metaG | ecosystem: Host-associated > Plants > Roots >...
GTCTTGCCGCAGCCCATGAAGCCGATGAGGTAGATCTTCATTAGTGCCCAGGGCCCCGTGCCCGGTGCCCAGTTTGCGCTTTTTCTGGGCACTGGGCACCGGGCACTGGGCACTACCATTCAAACTCTTCCATGAACCGCGTGGAGATGTCGCCGCGGATGAAACGCGGATCGTCGAGGATCTTGCGATGCAGCGGAATCGACGTCTTCACTCCTTCGATGATGAACAGGTCGAGCGCCCGCCGCCCGCGCGCGAGAGTCTCTTCGCGGGTCTTTCCCTTCACGATCAGCTTCGCGATCATCGAGTCGTAATGCGGCGGGATGACGTAGTCGCGGTAGGCGGCCGTGTCGACGCGCACGCCCGGCCCGCCCGGGCAATTGAATTCGCGGATTCTTCCGGGATGCGGCGCGAAGGTCACCGGGTCCTCGGCATTGATCCGAAATTCCATCGCGTGTCCGCGCAGATGAAAGTCTCCGTTCGGAACGGTCAGCGGCAGTCCGTCGGCGACGCGAATCTGCTCCTTCACGAGATCGATCCCCGTCACCTCTTCCGTCACCGGATGCTCGACCTGAATGCGCGTGTTCATCTCCATGAAGTAGAACTGGCCGTCCTGGAAAAGAAACTCGATCGTGCCGGCGTTGATGTAGTTGACGGTCTGACAGAGGCGAATCGCAGCGTCGCCCATTTGCTGACGCAGTTCATGTGAGAGGGCCGGCGAGGGTGACTCCTCGATCAGCTTCTGGTGACGCCGCTGGATCGTGCATTCGCGCTCGCCGAGGGAGACGATGCGCCCGGCGGTGTCGCCGAAGACCTGGATCTCGATGTGCCGGGGACGCTCGAGGTACTTCTCGACGTAGACGTCCGGCGATCCGAATGCGCGCTCGGCTTCGCTGCGTGCGGTGTCGAATGCGCCCTGCATGTCGGCTTCCGCACCGCAGATCCGCATCCCGCGGCCACCGCCCCCCGCGGCCGCCTTCAGAATCACCGGATAGCCGATCTCGCGCGCGACATCCATTGCTTCGGCGAATGTCTTCACCGGACCGTCGCTTCCCGGCAGGATCGGAACGCCCGCGCGTTTCGCGGTCTCGCGCGCCTTCGCTTTGTCGCCCATCAGGCGGATCGCTTCGGGCGTCGGGCCGATGAACGTGAGACCGCATTCGCTCGAGATCTCCGCGAAGTGCGCGTTTTCGGCGAGGAAGCCGTAGCCGGGGTGGATGGCGTCCGCGCCGGTGATCTCGGCGGCCGCGATGATCGAGGAGATGCTCAGATAGCTCTGCCGTGACGGCGCGGGGCCGATGCAGACGTCTTCATCGGCATAGCGCACGTGGAGCGAGTCGCGGTCGGCTTCCGAGTGCACGGCCACGGTCTTGAGGCTCATTTCCTTGCACGCCAGGATGATGCGAAGGGCAATCTCGCCGCGATTGGCGATGAGGACTTTGGAGATCATGGGCGGGCTCTACAACCTTACCGCGAACAGTTTTTCACCGTACTCCACCGGCTGTCCATTTTGCGGGAAGACTTTCACGATCTCGCCGTCGACGTCCGACTCGATCTCGTTCATCAGTTTCATCGCCTCGATGATGCAGATGACTTTTCCTTTCGAGACATGATCACCGATGGTGACGAAGGCCTCCGATTCGGGATTGGGCGAACGATAGAACGTCCCGACGATCGGAGAGGTGATGACGTGGAGTCCCGCGTCGGGCTCCTCCGGCTCCTGCGATTTTGCGGAGAGGATCGCGGCGGGCGGGGCGGCGGGAAGGGCGGGCATCTCGCGCTGGCCGTTGAGGTACGAGTGGATGACCTGCGGCGCAGATGGCTTTCCCTGGATGCGCAGCTTCGTCCCGGCCTGCTCGATCTCGAGCTCGGCGATGCCGCGTTCGGCGACGATGTCGATCAACTCGAGGATTTCCTTGAAATTCAAATCTCCACCTCAGACGAGCTCATCGCGCAGAAGCTGCTTCGCGCGCGTGAGCTCGAACCGCGCCCGCCCGTAGTTGCCGTCCGGCTTGAGGACCAGCAGCACGTAATACTCCGGCGTCACTTCCGAAACGAAGGCGATGTATCTCTCCGTCACCAGCGAGAACTGCAGGATCTCGCCTGAGTTCAGCTCTGCGTTCGAGAGGCGGATCGATTTGATGAAGCCTCCGAACTCCGCTCCCATGACGTCGAGCGGCACGCTGTTTCCGTTGATGCTCTCAACGCTGATGCCGTCGAGCCCGATCAGGCTGACCGCCAGCGTTCCGTCCACCCGATCTCGAATCCCCTGGAGCACATCCCTAAACGACACTCCCCTCCTCCCTCTTCTTCACCTTCGCGAGCCATTTCTCGAGTTTCGCCGCTTTTGGATTTCGCGGCGCCGGACCCTGGAGCGCGTCGAGCTTCTTGCGAACGTCGGCGTTGCCGGGATCGCGTTGCAGAATGGATTGATAGATGTCGCGCGCTTTGTCGGCGAATCCTTGCTGAACGTAGAGATCCGCCATCGTGATCGTGTTTGCTGCGTCATCGACCGCTGCCGGCGGTGCGGGCGCTTCGGCAGGAGCGAACATATCTCCCGCCGGCTCCTCCTCCGTGATCGGCACATCGACGGTCGCGGATTTGTAAGAAGCCGCCGGCTCCTCGAAGGGGCTCTCGCTATGTTCCTTGTTCGGCTGGATCTCAGCCGTCGAGACCCCGACGTCCTGCTCTTCGACGAGCGACGCTTCGGCATCCGCGAACGCTGCGCTGTCGTGTGTCGCGAATGGAGCTTCGTCGACGGGGGCGGGCGCGGGCGGGTGCGTCTGATCCGCGATATCCATGAACGGCGGCTTGGCAGGAGCGGCATTCAGCTCGTGATCGAGGCGATCGATCACGGCTTCGAGCTCCTCCTCGCCCGCGGGCATCAGGGCGCGGACCAGCTTGTATTTCTTGATCGCTTCCAGCTTGTCGCCGAGGTCGAGGTAAGAGTCGGCGAGGAGACGGGCGGCGACGACGTTCCCGGGATCGAGCTGCAGCGCTTTGGCGAGGGCATCCACTGCGTCACGATCCTTCTGCGACTCGTGCAAAACGCGGCCAAGGCACACCCAGGCCGAAAGATAGGTCGGATGCTGCGCCAGTCCCCCGCGGAGGACCTGTTCCGCCTCCGCAAACTGATCGATTTTTCTCAGCTCCTCGGCCAGCGGGAAGAAAAGACGGCTCTTCGGATCGGTTTTCAGCCGAAACCGCAATTCCTCGATCTTCGGGTTACTCGCCGCCTGGGCCATGGAAGTAAGACTCTACTCCAGAAACGAACCGCCCCCGAAGGGGCGGTCCGAATCAGATCCTTAGATGTCAACCGTCATTTCGAAGTACCGACCAGCAGGAATGTTTTGTTTCCAGCGTTCGATACGACCGTCAGCGTGCACGTCTCCGTTGTCGGCGTCGTCTGACCGTTATACGTGACGCCGATCGGCACCGATTCGCATTGATTGAGATCAATCGGCGGCGGCGGCGCTCCGATGTTAAATCGCGCACAGCCGGCACCCGAAGTATTGAAGGCCGTAATGGTCAGAGGCGTTGGGCCGCTGCCGGTGTTGACGATTGCCACGGTTTGCGTCGGGGACGGCGCGACGGCTGTGCCCGGGAACGGCGGCGCAGGCGCAACGTTCGGCGTAATGGTCGCCTGGAACGGCTGGAACGTGGCCGGATTCGCAAAGATGACCGGCGCAGCGTTCGGAGTCACGATCAACGCGTTGTTTGCGGTATCGGTGCAGCCCGTAGTCGCGCTGGTGTACACGACGGTAAAGGCAGTCGGGATCAGCGCACTTCCACCGGCCGGACAGGAGACCGATGACAGTTGGATTGTCGGTGGAATTTGCACCGAAAACGTCGTTGTGCCATTGGGGTTGGTCACCTGGCTGACTATATTTGCGGTCGTGCCGCCGATCGTGATTCGGGGGAAGCCGAGCGCGTTGAGGACCGTAATCAACGCGGTGCCGGTCAGCGTGTTCGGATTCGAAATGCTGGTGATGAGCGGCTTCGGAACGCGGAAGATGAAATTCGGCCCGGTCGCGCTGTCGCCGTTTTCGGTGTTGGTCACGACGATCGGACCCGTGACGTCGCTGCAGGTGGTCAGATTGACACCTACAGTCTGTACGATGACTTCGGAGCCTGAGACGCTGATCACCTGTGCGGCGACGGTACCAACAATGACCGCCAGCGGGTCATCGAAGCCGACGCCGTCGATCTTGATTCGAGTGCCGCCGGTGAACGGACCTTCGGTCGGGCCGGCGGTCGTGATCACCATCTTCGGCGTGTAGCGGAAGGAGACCGGTGAATTTGCGCTCGTGCCGGAACCGACGTTCCTGACGGTGACCGTCACGGGACCTGTGACGACGCCCGAGCCGCCCGGCGCCGTATCGCTGCCGCGCGGACTCATCACGATGACGTTGTCGAAGTTGACGCTGATGACTTGCGCCTCGGCGGCGCCGAAGAACACCTGCACCGGCGTCTGGAAGGCATCACCGAAGATCGTCACGCGCGTTCCGCCGCCGATGGGCCCGGAGGTTGGCTGCAGCGAGCGGATCACCGGCGTGAGAACTGCGAGCTGGTAGGTGAAGCCGCCGGTCTTGACCACGCGCTGTTCGCCGGACGTTCCAGCCTGCGTGATGACGATGACGTCGGCGGCCTTTGTCTGACCGGTAACCAGGTTGATCGCCGGTGTGATCGCCACGATCTGAGTCGACGACACGGAGACGACAAACGCTTCCTTCGGGTTGCCATCGCCGATGTCGAACAGGATGCGGGCCGGCGAGCGGAAATTCGTGCCGCTGATCGAGACCTGCGTACCGCCTGCGGGCGGTCCTGTGGCCGGCGTCACGGCAGTAATCGTCGGAGTCGTCCCGCTGGGCGGCGGGGTCGTCGGCTGCGTGGAGAATGTGATGTCAATCGACTTCGTCACGTTGCCGACTGCCGCGATGACTGTTGCGGTTCCGACGGCAGTGGACGTCAGCGTTGCGGTCGCAACGCCATTGCTTGTGATCTTGATGGCGCTGGTCGTGCCGGAATCCGTGAAGGTGCTGCCGGAAAGATTGGTCGTGAACTGGACGGCCGTGCCGTCCGGGACGTTCTGGTTGTTCTGCGTCACCTTCGCGGTGAGGGTGACGTTCGAGTTCACGAGCGGAGTGGTAGTCGGCGAGGCGGTAAGGGTCAGGGTCGCGTTGGTTGGCGGCGTGACTCCGCCACCGGGTGTTCCACCAGGCCCTACAGGCGGCGGCGCTGTCGGCGATTCGCTCTTGCATCCGGCAAGGATCAGTAGCAGCGCCAGAAGCGCGAATGTCAGTTTCCGCTGTCTCATGTCGATCATAGAAACCCCCGTCACCTTCTCCATCCACCCAATCGAGCGGCTAGAAACATCCGCCGCACGAGAAGCAGAAATCGAGTGTCATGCGCGTGCTTCCGGAGACGCGCTCCCCGGCGAGCGTTGTTCCAAACAGCTCCAGAGTCGTATCCAGCGCGATGATCGGCCTTCCCGTTTCGGGATCGCGTCCGCCGTTCTCCGGCCTCAGCGCCGCGAAAGGCGCCAGATTGATCGCGTTGACGTCGAAGAGCGCAAAGTTCGTCCCTTCCGCGGTTGCATTGATGCCCACCAGCGTCGACGTCGATCGGACGAACGGAGCCGGCACGAGATGGCCGCCGTCGGCGCGGGTGTACGAGACGCGGTAGCGATCGATCTTCACCTGATTGAGATCGATCGGAGTGAGATTCGGATTCGTGGACGGAGGCATGAGCTGCAGCGCCAGAATGTGCACCACCGCTACCGTCTGCTGGCATTTTTGAGAACCGATCGCGTCGCCGTTCAGATCGATCTGGCGCAGGTTCTGCGTGTTGGTCACGACGAGATCGACGGGTGCACTTTGCTTGTTGATGTCGTTGCATGAGCCGCCGGCCAGCAGCATGACTGCCGCTGCGGCTGCGAGCGCGACCCTTTTTCGATTGCGGTTCATTCGACTCCTCCCGTCCGACTACGAAGTGCGCACGATGTGCGGCGTGATGAAGATCAACAACTCCTGATGCGTTGAATTGATGTCGTGGGCCTTGAACAGATTGCCGAGGATCGGAATCTGATAGAGGAACGGCAACCGGTTTTGCGTGCTCGTGTCGTTGGTTTGATAGATGCCTGCGATGACGGCCGTTCCTCCGTCGCGCACCATCAGCTTCGTCTGCGCTCGGCGCGTCGCGATCGAAGGGCCGGGAGCGTTCGGACCCGTAACGCCAGGGTCGTTCTTCTGGACCGCGATGTCCATGATCACCGTGCCGGCTTCCGTGATCTGCGGCGTAACGGAGAGGCTGAGCGTCGCATCGACGTAAGTCACAGTGGTTGTGAAGTTGACTCGCGTCTGGAACGGAATCTGAGTACCGGCCTGGATCTGCGCCGAGACGTTGTCCTGCGTTTGGATGCGCGGTGCAGCGATCACCCGCGCCATCGATTCCGATTCTGCGGCGTTCAGCGCTACGTCCAGCGTGAATGTGCCGAGGACGTTGCCCAGCGAGAACGACAGCACGGGATTGCCTGGACCGAAGTCAAACGGACCGCCGACGGTATCGACGCGATTCGGAAAGATCAGACCCGTTCCCGTTCCGACAGATGGATCGAGCGTCCCGCGGAATCCCCAGTTGAAGCCGTACTGCTGCAGGAACGTCTGCGTCGTTTCGACCACGCGTGCTTCGATCACGACCTGACGATTGGCGACATCGACCGAATCGATGAGATTGCGCATCGTCTGCAGGTAGGCCGGGATCTCGCTGATGATCAACTGATTCGTGCGCTGGTCGACGATGATGCGGGCCCGCGGAGACGCGAGCTCTTTGAGCAGGCCGGAGACGTCGGTGGCGCGCGCGTACGACAGCTTGAAGCTGACCGTCGTCAGCGGAACATTGAGCCGCTCTTCTTCCTGAAAGCGCCGGTTGGCGGCCGATTCTTCGGCGAGACGCGACAGCGTGCCGACCCGCATCACGTTCCCTTCCAGCACGTACGACAGACCGTTCTGGCGAAGGATCAGATCGAGAGCCTGGTCCCACGGAACGTCGACGAAATCGACCGTCACGGAGCCCGAGACGTTCGGATCGACGGCGATGTTCAGCCCAGTCAACTGCGCGAAGGTTCGCAGCACATCCTTGATGTCAGCGTCCTTCAGGTTGAGCGAAATCGGTTCGCCGGTGAACACCTTCTCGCCCGCGCTCAACTGCCGCGAGCCGCCGGCTGCCAGCGGGCTGACGGATTGCGCCGGCTCGCTGAACACATTTTCCGTGCTCGAGGGAGCGGGCACCGGCTGCGCCGGCTGCGAAAGCGGCGTGGGCGTACGGCGTTGACGGGGAGCGGGCGGTGGCGGAGCTTGATCTTGTGCGTGGATGATCGCGGTGGCGCCGGACGACGCCTCCTGCGGCAACTTCCAGGTGGCGGTGTCGGCGACAGCAGGAACCTGCGACACGATGTCAGCCGGCTTCGCCTTTTCCATCTTCGGCGCCTCGGCAACCTTGACTTCCGGGGCGGGCGCAGACGCCGCGACGGTCTTCGGCGCTTCGCCGAAGGTGACGTGCAATTTGTCGCCGCTCTTGGTGATGTTGTACGCCATCGGCTGCGCAAGGTCGATGACGACGCGCGCGACGTCGTCTTTGAACTGTCCGGCACGAATGCCTTTTACGAGCGAGTCGCTGACGTTCGTGGTCTTGGCGGCTTTGTTCTTGATGCCCGGAAAATCGATGACGACGCGCGCCGGCTTCTCGAGCTTGAACGCGCTGTAATTCGCGTCGCCGTTCGTTGCGATCTGCACATCGATCGCCTCGCCTTTGCCCGCCGTTTCGATCTTCTTGAGAAGCGTGGCCTTCACCGAGGGGACGGGCTCGATCCGGATTGCGGATTCGACGGGCGCCGTGACCACCGGCGCCGCGGGAACTTCGATCTTCGGCACGGGCGGTGCCTCGACAACCGCCGGAGCCGGAAGTGTGATCACGACCGAGTTGCCTTCCGCCGAAGCCTGCGGCGTTCCGGCGCCGGAGAGGCGCACGGTCACCCGCGTGAGGCGGCCGCCCATCTCCGTGATTTCATCCGCTGTGATTGCGCTGACGCCGGCCGGGAGAAGCGCCGGGATCATGAGGGTTGCTGCTTTGGTCGTACCGGAAAGGTCAACCACAAACTGATCGGGCGTCGGGCTGAGGGACGTGAACGCCGGTGCTCCGCTGGTTTTGAGGATGATCTGCGGGGCGGCCGTTGATCCGGTTTCGATCGCGCTGAGGACCATGGCTGTCGCATCGGCCTGCGCCGGCTGCGGCGCGGGATTGGCCGGCTGGCGGTGACGCCACCAGGATGCGGAAGCACCTCCGGCACTCAGGACGAGCACGCTTGCGATCAGCAGGATTCGCTGGACTCTTTTCATACTTCCCACCTTCACCATCTCACGGCCCTCCACGCACCTCACCCAGCACGCTATTTCCTCTGAGCCTCAGGGGTAAGATCCTTGACCACTTCGCGGAAACGTTCGATTCGAGTCGGGTCGTTGACCTCCTGCCGGAACACAATGGAGGAGGGCGTAATGCGGACGACTTCGCCGTCGAGAACTTTGTCTCCCACTCGGATGAGATAACCCTTGTTGTCAGGGCCGTTGATCATCGCGACCAGGCCCTGTTGCTTCGTTCGGACGATACCCTGCAGCTTGATTTCATCGATCAGGAAGCCCGGAGGTCCGGGGAGGCGCGCGCCGGGCTGGAGTTTCGGAGCCGGCCCGATGAGCGACTGGAACGGATCGCGGCGGCCCTGCGGGTCGTAGCGATACTGTTCGCCGATTCCCGGTCCTTCGAGGATTTCCTGCAGCACTTCCTGGACGTTGCCCGTCCCGGTCGTTGCGGTGGTGCCTGTCGTCGCGGTTGTCGCGGTCGTCGCCGTGGTCGCGGTTGTCGCGGTCCCTCCGCCACCCGGCCGCCCGCCCGGAGCTTGCGCGAAGACCGCCGCGATGGCGGCGGTGACGATCAGCATCGAGTATGCGATTCGAAGATGCTTCATCGGCTATGTGCCTCCACTCTTCGCGGGAGCGCCACCGCCCGGCTTGGTTGCCGATGGCGGCGGGGCCGCGGACGGTTCGACGTACACGAACGTCTTCGCGACGAATTCGGAGGTGATCGTGCGCTCGGCCTGATTGGAGAGCGCCTGGATGTTGATCTGCTCGACGTTCATGATGCGCGAGAAGTTGCTCAGGCGATTGAAGAGGATCGCGAGGTTGTGGTAGCGGCCGTCGACCGAGATGGTGATGGGCCACTCGGCGTACGGATCGCCGCCCTGAGCCGGCGCGATCTTCGGGAAGGTCATCTTGTGCAGGATGAAGTCGCCCTGATCGACGAGCGACTTGATCTTCTTGATGATCTCTTCGGTGTTGCGCGTCGACGGGAGAATGCGGCGCAGTTTTTCGAGCTCGAGCTCCAGGCGATGCACTTCTTCGCGGAACTGCGGGAGCTTGCGCTGCGCCGACCGGCCCTGCTCGATCTTGGTGTCGAGGTCCTTGATCTGCGCTTCAGCGGCCTTGATCTGCGCATTGATGTCTTCGATCAGGAAGTAATCGGCGGCGAACACGATACCGCCGGCGAGCACGACACCGATGGCAAGTCCGTAGTACCACGGCTTTCCTTCGAGCGTTAGCGCAGCCATCGTCGTCGTCTCCTACCGCTTCGTCGCCGAACCTGTGGTGGTCGTGGTTCCGGTTGTTCCCGTCCCGGTCGCCGTGCCGGGCACTCCCGCTTCGCTCTTCGGCGCATAAGCGAAGTGGAAGGTCATGTCGAATTGATAGACCGGCGGAACGACCGTGACCTGATTCAACGAGCTGAGGTCCGGCTCTTCAAAGAGAGGATCCTTTTTGACGGCCTCGACGAAATTCGCGATCGCGTTCGGATTCAGGCCGCGTCCGCTGAGCGTAATGAGGCCGCCGCTCATGGTCATCTTGTCGAGCCAGACCAGATCGGGCAGGTCCTGGCTGACGCGATCCATGATCTTCACAGGCCCCTTCTGATTGAGCTTCAATTGATTGATGAGGTCGATGCGCTTCTGAAGGCTGTCCTTGCGGCGCTGATACTCCTCGACCTCTTTAATGATGGATTCGAGGCGCTGCGCCTCGACGGTCTTGGCGGCCACCTGATCGCGGCGGTCGCTCAGCTTGTTCTTCTCGATCACCCACCACCCACCGCCCACGACCACGCCGATGGCGAGGCCCGCAATGATCAGCATCGTATTGAGGTTGCTTGGCCCCGCGGCCGCGATCGCAGCCGCCGCTGCCCCCGGAGCCGCGCCGGCTCCGCGGACCGCCCGCCCTTCCCGCACTAAGTTGATCTTAATCAAGCGTCCCCCAACTTCCTGATCGCCAGGCCGACCGCCACTGCCATGCTCGGCCCGATTTCAGCCAACTCCTCCGGGTTGAATTGTTTTTCGTCGACCGTGATCCTCTGGAAGGGGTCCATGATGTTGACTGCCAGACCGAACTTGTCGCGCAGGATGGCGTCGAGATTGAGCACGCCCGAGCCGCCGCCCGACAGCACGATCTCGGTAACGCGATCGGCGCCGGAAGTGGCGGTGAAGAAGTCGAGTGTCTTTCGGAGCTCGCCCGCGAAGTCTTCGGAGACCGAATTGAGGATGGGGATGACCTGCTGGATCGTCTGGTCTCCCACCTGCTTGCCGCGCTTCAGATCCTCGGCCTGCTCGAAGGAGAGGCTCATCTCGCGCTGAATCGCGTCGGTGTATTGGTTGCCGCCGAACGTGATGTCGCGCCAGAACAACGAGCTCGATCCCGACAAGACGTTGACGTTGGTGACCGACGCGCCGACATTCACCAGCGCCAGGGTCTTGCCTTCGTCGACGCTGTAGTTCATTTCGTAGCAGTTCTGCAGCGCGAACGCGTCGACGTCGACCAGCACGGCATTCTTGCCGGTCTGCGTGATCACCGACGTGTAGTCGTTGATTTTTTCCTTTTTCACCGCCACCAGGATGACGTCGATGTTGTCGCCGGTGCCGGGCGCGGTCAGCGGAACGTAATCGAGGTTGACATCATTGATGTCGAACGGAATGTACTGCTCCGCTTCCCACTGGATGGACTCAGCCAGCTCCTCGGGAAGCATCGCGGGCAGACTGATCTTCTTGATGATGACCGAGTGGCCCGACAGCGAAGTGGCGTAGTTGGAATTCTTGACGGCTTTTTCGGTGTTCAGCCGCGAGATCGTCTCGACCACCAGCGAGGAGTCCATGATCGACCCGTCGACGATGGCCTCCGGAGAAAGGCGCTCGATCCCCAGCTTGGCGAGCTCGAAGCCGCCCTTCTTCTCCTTCAGCTCGACTAACTTGACTGCTGACGAGCCGATATCAAGACCGACGACGTTTTTGGACTTTGAGAAAAGTGCCACCGCTCACCCCATCCATCTCACTCACTTCTCGCTGGCTCCAGATGTGAAAGGTAAATCAAAATTACAGGGTTTTATAAGTCGTGTCAACTCTAGAGGATTTAGTTAAATGAATCGATTACGCGCAATCGGCAACTTCGGTTAAAATCCGGCGCCCTTCGCGTTATTTGAGGAGCTCAAAACATGGCCAAGAAGTGCGAGGTTTGCGGCAAGACGCCGGTGTTCGGACATCGGATCAGCCACGCCCACAACGTGAGCAGCCGGCGCTGGATGCCGAATCTGCAGCGCGTGCGCGTCAAAGTCGGAACAAAGGTGCAGCGCCTGAACGTCTGCACGCGGTGCCTGCGGTCGGGGAAGGTCAAAAAGGCTGCGCGATAGTGAAGCGGCGGCCTCTCAGGCCGCCGACGGGCCGAGAGCCCGTCTCTCCACTATGCCG
>Ga0070699_100004884_pt1 | contig 11826 bp, 7 predicted proteins | sample KBSK1503metaG_FD_65473 | JGI IMG/M metagenome (GOLD analysis project Ga0070699, IMG submission 65473) | Corn, switchgrass and miscanthus rhizosphere microbial communities from Kellogg Biological Station, Michigan, USA - KBS K1-50-3 metaG | ecosystem: Host-associated > Plants > Roots >...
GTCGACGGCGACACGGTCGCCGCGAAGCCGAGACGCGGTCCGACGTTCGAATAGTCGGTCTTGACGCCGGCGGTCCTCGACACGCCATTCGCTCCGGCCACGAGCACGGTGCCCGTCGTCAGGTCGAGGTTTGAGAGGCGGTTCTGTTCCTCGGTGAACGGCGTGAAGATGTCGTAACGAACGCCGAGGTTCAGCGTCAGCCACGATTTGGCGCGCCAGTCGTCCTGCAGGTACGCACTCGGTTCGTTGGAGTGGTAGCGCGGCTCGAACGGCGTATGCGAACGCTGCACTTGCGTCGGCAGGCCGAGGAGGAACGACGCGAGCGCGTTGCCGCCCGTGCCTGTCGCGCTGCGGGTCAACTGGTTGTCGTAGGTCCACAGGCCATTCGGCTGCTGGCTTTGGGTGGCGCCGAACCGCCGCAGGATGACGCCGGCGCCGACCTTGACGTTGTGCGCACCCACCGTCCTCGTCAGCGACGCCTGGTACTGCTGCGTGAGGTCCTTCGTGATCAGCGGGATGTTCTGCGTATCGCCGAGAATCGTGTAACCGGAGATGTTTTGCAGCGCCAGGCCTGACGCCAGGTCGTCGATGTTGACGCCCGGCAGGCCGAACGTCTGGCTCACGTTCGTCCGGTAGTTGGACGGAAACGAGAAGATCCCGACCTTCATGTAGCCGCCCTTGACTTCGGCAATCGTCGTCGGGCTGAAGATGCGGACGTAGTTCGCCTGCAGCGCGTTCGCGTTCGTGTCGTTGGGACCCGGGAACCCGGCGTTGGTTCCGGTGAGGCAGTTTCCGTAGATGCCGTCGACGGGCGGACATCCGGGCGGCGTCACGGTGTGTGACTTGTTGTACGAGAAGCGCCCCCACAGAGAATTCGTGTCGTCGAGCCGATGATCGATCCGGCCGTCGGCGGTCGTGCTGTTCTGGGTTCGAATCGTGGTGCTCGAGTAATTGTTGGCGAGCCCCGGCGAGGTCGGCGCTGGAAACAACGCGACGTAGCGCGCGGCGATCGGGTCGATCCGGTTCGCGGGGATGCGGTTGCCTGGAAATTGCGCCCGTCCCGCCGATGGATCGTAGATGGGCTGCGACAGTTCGGAAAAGTCGCCGCCGCGCATCGCCATCGTCGGCACGGTCAGGTTGTTCACCTGCCCCTGGCGCTGGCGGAAGCCTTCGTAATCGACAAAGAAGAACGTGCGATTGCTGCGCACCGGGCCGCCGAGTGTCGCGCCGAACTGCTTCTGTTTGAGGATCGGATCCTGTTTGGCGAAGTAATCACGCGAGTCGAACCGGTCATCACGCAGGAAGCCGAACGCGGAGCCGTGGAACGCGTTGGTGCCCGATTTGGTCAGCAGGTTGACGACACCGCCGGCCGTGCGTCCCACCTCCGCCGGGTACATGTTGGTCTGCACCCGCACTTCGGCGATCGCATCCATCGAGGGCTTGACACCGATCGTGCCGATCGCGCGCTCGTTGTTGTCCATCCCGTCGATCAGCAGGTTGTTCTGGTTGTCGCCCGCGCCGTTGATCGAGATGGCCGAGGTCTGCCGCCGGTCGTCCGGACGGTTGCCGCTCGACAACGCGTTGGCGGCGCCTTCGTTCGCGCCGGGGATCAGTTGCACGAGGCGGATGAAGTTGCGCCCGTTGACCGGCAGGTCCTGGACCTCGTTCTGCGTGACGAGCGTGCTCATCGTCGATGAGTCGGTCTGCAGGAGCGGCGCCTCCGCCGTGACCTGCACCGTGTCGGAGAGACCGCCGATCGCGAGCTTGGCATCGACGCGAATGCGCTCGCCGCTTCGCAGATCGACGCGCGACTCCTGCGGGCGGAAGCTTTCCAGCTCAACCCGCACCACATAGCTGCCAATCGGCAGCAGGTTCACGACGTAGTCGCCCGTGGCGCTGGCAACCGTTGATCGCACGTCGTGCGTGCCGACGTTTTCAACGGTGACGGTCGCGCCAGGCAGAACCGCACCGCTCTGGTCGGTGACGCGGCCTACGACATCTCCGGTGGTAATCTGCGCGCCGGCCGAGGCGGCGAGCAGCAGACATGACAGGATCGCAACGGCGCGACAAGTAGCGACCATAACCTCTCCTCCACACCTGAGTGATGCGTGATTGGTAATGCGGTCATGTCAGCATCGATCATGACGAATCGCCAATCGCCAGTCCCGCATGTAACCGCTTGTCGGAGCAATGTAACCGGTTGCAGATACTAGGCGTTAGACGCGCGGCGGTCAAGTCGCCGGCGGTGGCCGGTGGCGTCCACATGCCGAAGCCAATCTCGGAGACCGGCACCTGCAGCCGCGAAGATGTCCGGAGCTGCATGGGGGGAGATGAGCGCTAGTTGCCGGTGCCGATATACGGCAGCATCCGGCCGAAGAACAGCACGGCGAACCAGGAGAAGAGCGATACAGCGCCGACGATCTTGAACGACGTCGGCGTGTCCTCGTTCGGGCCGAGGAGCATCACGCGTGTCCCCAGCGTCGTCTCGAAGAACATCGCGTTCATACCGGCGACGATGATGAAGAAGACCTTGGCCCACCAGGCGGCGCTCGGCACGTACATGTGCGGGGCCATGACGAAGAAGGCCGTACCCGTCACGAAGTTCATCGCGAAGCCGGCGATGGCCCACGGCATGAACGCCTTCGCCGCCGTCATCGGGACCCGCCGCATGAAGCCGAGCAGGCGCAGGTCGAAATAGCCGGCCCCGCCAATCAGCAGCGCGAGGCCGATGAAATGCATCGACTCGCACGCGGGCCAGAGCCATGTCATGTCACGCATCACGGTTGAGATGCGCGTGCCTTCAAGCCATGCGGAAAAGGGGTCCATCTACTTCAAGTACGCCATCAGTCGTCCGGCGACGATGGCGCCGGCCCACAGGGCAATGGACATCATGGCGAGCGGCCGTGCGGCGGACGGGACGAGCACGCCGGGTGAGCCGTCGCCGAAGACGCGGCGCCGGATGCGCGCGGTGACGATGACGCCGAGGATGACGAGCAGCAGCTTGACGAGAAACACCGGCTGCGTCGCCTTGTCGGCGGCCTCCGAGACGAAGAGCATCAGGCCGCTTACGAGGTTGATGGTGAACCCGAGCCAGAAGATTGGAAACACGTGCCGGACTTCCTCGAGGGGGATGCCGGGCCCGACACCGAGGAGCCGGAAATCGATGACGACGGCGGCGCCGACGACGATGCCGAGGCCGACGGTGTGCATGGTCAGGATCATCGGATAGGCCCAGATGGAGTCGGAGCCGACGACCCAGGCGGAAAAGGCGCTGTCCTGGAGGGCGTGGAGGAGGGCGGGCATGGGCGGGGGGATGATACACGGAAATGCAACCGGTTACATCGGCGGGCAGCGCGGGCCGACCCCTTGCGCGGCCTGGGACGATCGGTTAGCATCTGCAACCGGTTACATACAGCCGCGTCACCGGTTACACAAGGAGAGTGAGACTATGACGTTCGTCCGGCGTGCCGCCGTCCTCGGGGCGCTTTGCCTGCTCGTGGCCGCAGCCGCGCATGCCCAGGCCACAACCGCGGATATCCTCGGCCGCGTCACCGATTCGAGCGGCGCCGTGCTGCCCGGCGTGAGCGTCACGGTCGTGAACACCGCCACACGTGACACCCGTACGCAGGTCACCAACGACACCGGTGACTACGTGTTCAATCTCCTGCCGATTGGACCCTATACGGTGACCGTCGAACTTCAAGGCTTTCAGACCCAGACGACGAACCTGACGGTCGCCAGCGGCGATCGCGCGCGCTTCGACGCCAGGCTTGGGCTCGGCACCGTCAACGAGAGCATCCAGGTCACGGCCGAAGCGGCCGTCCTGCAGACCGACGCCTCGACGATCGGCACCCTCATCAACGAGAAGGCGGTGCAGGACCTGCCCGTCAGCGGCCGCAACATCATCCGGCTCGTGCAGCTGATTCCAGGCGCGAACGAAGGCGCCGTCAGCTCCACCGCCAACGGGACCCGCCCGGACGATCGGCGCCAGACGTCCTCCGTCTCGGTCAACGGCACCGCCGACACGCAGAACAACCAGCTGATCGACGGGCTGGACAACAACGAACGCGCGATCGGCACGGTCGGCATCAAGCCGTCAATCGACGCCATCGCCGAAGTGAAAGTGCAGACGAACCTGTATTCGGCCGACGTCGGCCGCACGCAGGGCGGCGTCATCAACATCCTGACGAAGTCCGGCACGAACCAGCTGCACGGAACGGCCTACGAATTCGGCCGCAGCGACACGTTCGACTCCGGCGATTTCTTCGCGAAACAGCGCCCCGTCCTCAAGCAGAATCAGTTCGGCGGCAGCGTCGGTGGTCCGATCAAGACCGACAAGACGTTCTTCTTCGTCGACTACGAAGGGTTCCGCAACCGCCAGGGCGTGGCGAACCTGATCACGGTGCCGACGGCGAAGATGCGCGCCGGCGACTTCTCCGAGCTCTCCACGCCGATCTTCGATCCGACGACGGGCCCGCGCGCCGCGTTCGCGGGCAATGTGATTCCCGCCGGCCGCATCGATCCGATTGCCGCGCGCCTGGTCGCGCTGTACCCGCTGCCGAACCTGCCGGGCCTGGCGAATAACTACGCGAGCACGACGATGCGGACGCAGAACATGGATACGGCGGACTTCCGCGTCGACCACCGGTTCGACGGCAACAACTCCCTGTTCGGGCGCTACTCGTACAACCGCGTGAACACCTTCACGCCGGGCGCCTGCCCGATCGTCAACGGCATCGATCCGAACTGCATCGTCGGCGGCATCGCCGCGGGCGGCGCGTTTCCCGGTCCCAACCACACGACCGCGACGAACGTCGTCGCCAGCTACGTCCGCGTGTTCAATCCGACGCTGATCGGCGAGTTCAAGGGCAGCTACAACCATCCAGACATCAACTCGCTGCCGGCCAACTACGGCGCGAACCTCGGCACGCAGTTCGGGATCCCCAACACGAACGTCGACGCGCTGACCTCCGGCATGCCGTTGATGTCGACGACCGGGTTCGCGCTCATCGGCGACGCCCAGGCGGTGCCCCTCAACACGCGCGACAAGACGCGGCAGTACGCGGCGGCCATCACGAAAACGGTCGGCCCGCACAACATCAAGGCGGGTGGCGGCGTGATCCTCCGCCAGTTCTCGGTGCTCCAGAGCATCTCCCCGGTCGGCGTGTGGACGTTCGACTCGCTGCTGACCAACAACGGCGCCGGTGCGGGGGGCAACACGATCGCGTCGTTCCTGCTCGGCTATCCGTCATCGGTGGTGCGCGCGCTGAACCCCTTCGATCCGAAGTACCACTCGAACGAGCCGGCGGTGTACGCGCAAGACGACTGGCGGGCGACGTCGTGGCTGACGCTGAACCTCGGGCTCCGCTACGACGTCTTCACGCCGTTCACCGAGGAGGGCAATCACCTCGCCAACTTCGATCCGGCGACGAGGCAGATGCTCGTCGCGGGCGTCAACGGCGTCTCGTCTACCGCGGGCGTGAAGACCGATTACACGGACGTCGCGCCGCGCCTGGGCTTTGCCGCGACCGTGACGCCGCAGACGGTCGTGCGCGGCGGCTACGGGATCACGTATTTCCCGGGCAACACCGCGTCGACCTCCTATCTCAAGAACCCGCCGTTCACGGCCAACTACGGTCCGGTCACCAGCACCGGCGCGTCGGGGCTGCTGCCGAACGTGCGCCTCGCGGACGGGTTGCCGGCCGTCGCCACCAATGACCTGTCCAACCTGGCGGGAGGGCTGATCGCGACGGGTCTCGCCTTCAAGGCGAACCGCGTGCATCAGTTCAACGCGATGATCGAGCGGCAGCTTGGCAACAACGTCGTGTCGGCCGGCTATGTCGGACAGCGCGGCCATCGAATGGCGATCAACCCGCAGATCAATTACGCGCCCGCCGCGGCTGGCGCGGTGCAGCCACGCCGGGTGTTCGCCTCGACGTATCCGAACGTCACGAACATCCAGCTGTGGACCAACGACGGCAAAACGCAGTACGACGCCCTCCAGGTGATCTTCCAGCGCCGCTACAGCAAGGGGCTGACCTTCAATACGCATTACACCTTCGCGCATGCGCAGCTATACACGTTCGCGCCGTGGAGCGGCTACGTGTTCGAGTGGTCTGACGCAGCGCTCGACGTCCGGCATCGCTGGGTGCTCACCGCGAACTACGAACTGCCGTGGGGGAAATCGCTGGGGGGTGTCGCGCGCGGCATCCTCGGCGGATGGCAGGTCAACAGCGTCGCCTTTTGGCAGGGCGGCTTTCCGTTCACGGTCACCAACGCCGCGGCGCGCATGAACACGGGCGGCGGCGATCGACCGGACATGGTGTGCGACCCGAAGCTGCCGAAGGACCAACGCACGATGCAGAAGTGGTTCAAGACCGAGTGCTTCGTGCCGCAGGCGCAGTTCGCGGTGGGCAGCACGCCCGGGACCGTGCTGCATGGACCGGCCAACCGGCGCCTCGATCTGTCCCTCTTCAAGGACTTCACGGTGACCGGGCAGACGAGGCTGCAGTTGCGCGCCGAGGTCTACAACGTGACGAACACACCGAACTTCGTGGTCCCGAACAGCGGACTCGGCAACGCGAACTTCGGGTCGATTTCGAGCACCGGCAATTCGACGCCGCGGCAGATGCAGTTCGCTGCGAAGTACATCTTCTGAGGGCACGAGTCCGGCCGCAGCGGCCTCCGCTGCGGCCGGTGTTTTCGTCGCGCCCTCGGCCGTCGGAAAATGCGATAGCATCGCAACCGATTACATCGCGCGCGATTGCCGGCGGCAACGCACCAGTTGGGGACGTATGAAACGGATCAGAATGGGGCTGGTCGGGCCCGGCTTCGTCGGGATGCACCACATCGACGCGGTCCGTCGCCTGGGCTTCGTTGACGTGGTGGCCGTCGCCGACGGCAACGAGACGCTCGCGCGCGAGAAGGCGGCCGTCATCGGCGCGCCGAAAGCGTACGGGTCGTTCGAGGCGCTGGCGGCCGACCCCGACGTCGACGTCATTCACAACACGACGCCCAATCACCTGCACGGGCCGGTGATCCGCGCGGCGATCGCGCACCGCAAGCACATCATCTCCGAGAAGCCGCTCTCCTCGTCGGCGACAGAAGCCCGGGCGCTCTGGAACGCCGCGGCCGACGCCGGCATCGTGCACGCGGTGACGTTCAACTACCGGGGCAACCCGCTGGTGCAGCAGGCGCGCGCCGCGATCGCACAGGGCGACATCGGACCGGTCCATTTCGTCCAGGGCGGATACCTGCAGGACTGGCTCCTCAAACCGACGGATTTTTCGTGGCGGCTCGAGCCGGAGAAGGGCGGCGCCAGCTCCGCGTTCGCGGACATCGGATCGCACTGGTGCGACCTCGCGCAGCATGTGATCGGCTCGCCCATCGTCGAGGTGCTCGCCGATCTCGCCACGGTGGTACCGATCCGCTACCGGCCCGCCGTGAGTCCGGAGGCGTTTTCGGTCGCGGCGAGCGAGACGCGCGAGCCGTTCCGCGTGAAGAGCGAGGACCTGGCCACGATCATCGTGCGGTTCGAGAACGGTGCGCGCGGGTCCGCGACGATAGGCCAGGTCTGCGCCGGCCACAAGAACGATCTGTGGATTGAAGTCAACGCCGCCGAGGCCTCGATTCGCTGGAGGCAGGAGCAGCAGAACGAGCTCTGGATCGGCCGGCGGGATTCCGCGAACGAAGTGCTCGCGAAGGATCCGTCGCTGATGGCTCCGGCGGCGAGGCCGTACGCGCACCTGCCTGGCGGTCACCAGGAAGGATGGCCGGATGCGTTCCTGAACGTCATTCGCGACATCTACTCGTTCATCGCCGAGGGACGCGCGCCGGGCGAAAGACGCGCGCCCGCCTTTGCGACCTTCGAGGACGGCTACCGCGTGGCGTGTCTGGTGGACGCCGTCCTCGAAAGCCATCGCAACGGCGGGGCGTGGACGAAGGTCCAGAGCGTCGAAATGGTGGGAGGCATTCGTTGAAACTCGGTCTGTTCACCCCGGTCTTCGGCGGTCTCGACGTCAGGCAGATGCTCGCGAAGGTGCAGGCGCTTGGAAAGATCCAGGCGCTCGAGATCGGCACCGGCGGCTGGCCCGGCAACCGTCACCTGGACATGGATTGCCTCCTTCAGAATCCAGGCCGCTTCGCGGACTACCGATCGATGATCGCCGACGCCGGCCTGACGATCAGCGCCCTCTCCTGCCACGGCAACCCGCTCCATCCCGACGCGGATATCGCGCGCGGCTACGACGAAGTGTTCAGGAAGACGGTCTGCCTGGCGCATCGAATGGAAGTGCCGGTCGTCGTGACCTTCTCCGGCTGCCCTGGCGATGCTGACGACGCGAAGCACCCGAACTGGGTGACGACCCCGTGGCCGCCGGAATTCCTCGAGGTGCTCGACTGGCAGTGGGAGAAGAAGGCGATTCCCTACTGGACCGAGGCAGCGAAGTTCGCGGCGAGCCACGGCGTGAAGGTGGCCCTTGAAGCCCACCCGGGTTTCCTCGTCTACAACGTCGAGACGATGCTGAAGCTTCGCGCGGCGGTCGGCGAGACGGTCGGGATCAACTTCGATCCGAGCCACCTGTACTGGCAGGGCGTCGACATCCCGAGCGCGATTCGCGCGCTGGCCGGCGCCATCTTCCACGTGCACGCGAAGGATCTCGCCTTCGACCGGCAGAACGTCGCCGTCAACGGCGTGATCGACGTCAAGAGCTACCGCGACATGCAGGCGCGCTCGTGGCTGTTCCGCAGCGTCGGATGGGGCCACGACGAGCTCGAATGGAAGCGCATTGTCAGCGCGCTGCGGCTGACGGGCTACGACTACGTCGTGAGCATCGAGCACGAGGATGCGCTGGCATCGGTGGACGAAGGGCTTCGCGCGGCGGTCGATCTGCTCAGCCGCGTGATCCTGACCGAACCGCCGGTCGATGCGTGGTGGACATAACAGGAGTCCGACATTTTCATGGCCAGGCCAATCGCTGCGACCGCCCCGGGCACCGTCGTCGGTCGTGACGCGACGTACGACACCGCGCGGCTCTTTCTCGTCAGCGCGCTTGCGCTGACGACGGCGGGGATGGCGGCGTCGCTGCGCGCCAACAGCGCCGCGGACATTCAACGCATCTTCCTCGACCCGATCGACGCGGCGCACTCGGCCGAAATGATCGGCGCCATCCTCGGGATCCCCTTCCTGGGGTTCGCGCTCACGATCGCCATCGGTAGCCCGCTGCTCGACGTGATCGGGATGGGACTCCTGCTGCCGCTGTCCGGCATCCTGCTCGCGGCGGGGAACCTGATCATGGTGTTCTCGGGAAGCCTGGCGACGGGCCCGGGAGTCTACACGGTGCTCTGGGCCGGTGCGCTCGTACTCGGCATCGGGTGGGGGCTGGTGGAGACCGTCATCAACCCGTTGATGACGAGCCTGTATCCGCGGGACAAGGCCGCGCGTCTCAACGCCGTCCACGCGTGGTGGCCTGGCGGACTGGTGATTGGCGGTCTTCTGGGTGTGGCCATGTCGGCGATGGGGCTCGGCTGGCAGGCCAAGCTCGCGTTCATTGCGGTCCCCGGCATTCTCGTCGCCCTCCTCTGCATCGGCGTCAGGTTCCCGCCGACCGAACGCGCAGCGGCTGGCGTGTCGATGGGGCAGATGTTCCGCGAGCTGGCGAACCCGCTCTTCATCGTGCTGTTCCTGGCGATGTTCCTCACCGCCGCCTCGGAGCTCGCGCCGGGGCAGTGGGTGGACTTCGCGCTGAGCCGTACGGTCCACATGCCGGGCATCCTGCTGCTCGTCTACGTCAGCGCGCTGATGTTCGTCGCGCGGCACTTTGCCGGACCGCTGGTGGAGAAGCTGTCCTCGATCGGTCTGCTCTGGGTGTCGTGCCTGATGGCGTCGCTCGGGCTCGTGGCGCTGAGCGTGGCGAACTCGCCGTTGACGGGTCTGCTTGCCGCGACGTTGTGGGGCGCCGGTGTCTGCTACATGTGGCCGACCATGCTGGCCACTGCCTCGGAGCGATTTCCGCGGGGCGGGGCGCTGCTCATGGGATTGATGGGGACGGCGGGCACGCTCTCGATTCAATTCGTCCTGCCTCTCATGGGCGCGATTTACGACCGGACGAAGATTGCCGCGGCTGGCGGGGAAGCGGCATTCAACGCGCTTGCGCCGGGCAGTGAAGAGTTGAATCGCGTGTTGAGCTTCGCCGCGCAGACGTCGTTCCGCGCGGTCGCGGTGCTTCCAGCGATTCTGCTGGTGGTATTCGGCGCGATTTGGCTTCGCGACCGCTCGAAGGGCGGGTTCGTCGCAGAACAGTTGTCGCCTGCCCACCGAAGCGCGCAGCGCGAAGGCGGGAGACACTCATCATGAGAAGCTTGACGTGCGCCGCCGTGGCGGCGCTGATCGCCTCCGTGACGTTCGGGGCGGCCGTTGGCGCGCAGCGGCCGGCGGCTCGCGCCGGCGCAGCCGCTCCGGTGCGAGACGTCTCCGGCTTCTGGGCGTTGTCGGTTGGCAGCCGGAAGGTGCCGGCCGCAAAGCTGCTGCCGCGCGTTACCAGGGCGATGATCGACCTTCACGCGCGCCGCGATGTCCACGCGATGCGATGGTGCAACCTGCTCGGGACGCCGTTTGTCATGGATGCCGGCACCCCAATCGACATCCGCCAGGGTCCGACGACGATTGTCATCGCTCCCGAGAACAACCCGGCGCCGCGGTACCTGTACCTCAATCGCAAGCACGTGGATCCCGAGGTCTACGACGCGTCCACCAACGGAGATTCCATCGCGAACTGGGAAGGCGACACGCTCGTCGTGGACACGATCGGTTTCCATGCGACCCGCGGCCTCACCTCCATTCCCGGTGGTGGATTCAAGACCGACAAGTCGCACCTGGTCGAGCGCTACCGCCTCCTGGAAAACGGCGGCGTGCTCTCGGTGACGTTCACGTGGACCGATCCGACGGTGTTCGCGGCGCCGCATACGTATGAATTCCGCTACAACCGCCTGCCTTCGACGTACGAGCCGCTGAGTAGTTGGCCCTGCGATCCGTACAACGAGACGCGCGCGCAGTTTGTCGGGGATCCGGCCCCGTTTACGGAATCGGCGAAGCGGTGAGCGCGATGAATTCGACGAGGGTGGACATGACGGTTCGTCGTTCTGCCGGTGCGGGGGCCATCGCTGCCCTCGTGGGGGGCATCATCGCTGCGCTGATGCTCGCCGCCATGACACGCGCGTCCGCGCAGCCGGCACCGCCGTCTCTCAGCGGTGTCCAGCGCCTGGAAGGTGACTGGGTTCGTATCGATCCCAACGGCTCGGGCGACTTCGGCGGGCTGACGTCGAAGTTCACGCCGGCGTCACTCACACCGGAGGCGGCGACGGCCGCGGAAACGATGCGCCGCGAGCAGGCGGCGCCGCGCGGGCCGGCGTACACCGACGACAAGCCGCACGATCCCGGCCAGCCCTACATCGTCGTGCAGCGGCCGTGCGGAGCGGGCCCGTTCGGCGGCGGCGCGCTCGGAATCAATCCCGACTCCGGCGCCATTCACTTCGTGATCGGCAACGACGAGGTCGTTCTCGCGCCGGAACGGGGTGGCATCCGCCACATCTATATGGACGGCCGGCCGCATCCCGACGTGCGGCGCTGGACGCCCACCGGCAGCGGCCACTCGGTCGGTCACGTCGAAAACGGCGAGCTCGTCGTCGATACGATGGGCGTCGCGCCTGGTCCCGTGACGGCCGGCGGCTGGCGGACCCCCGAGACGCACCTGATCGAGCATTTCGTCGTCTCTCCGGATGGCAGTCACCTCACCATCAAGTACCGGTGGGAAGACCCGAAGGTGTATC